>Ga0209511_1002312_pt1 | contig 15786 bp, 12 predicted proteins | sample SSSSmetaG_FD_184141 | JGI IMG/M metagenome (GOLD analysis project Ga0209511, IMG submission 184141) | Glacier valley bacterial and archeal communities from Borup Fiord, Nunavut, Canada, to study Microbial Dark Matter (Phase II) - ​SSSS... | ecosystem: Environmental > Aquatic > Freshwater > Ice >...
TGGAGTTCTTCTACGGCGGCGACGACCTGCTCGAAAAGGTCGAGGAAGCGCTCGCGTCGCAGGTCGCCGGCTACGAGACCACGCTTCATCTCGAGCCCGAGCACGCGTTCGGCGAGTACGACTCCGAACTGGTGTTCTTCGAGCAGCGCTCGATCTTCGACGGGCCGGTCGAGCCCGGCATGCAGTTCGAAGGCCCACCGCCCGGCGCACAGACGCCCGACCTGCGCGACGAAGCGATCTACACCGTCACCGAGGTCTACCCCGACCACGTGGTGCTCGACGGCAACCACCCGCTCGCCGGCATCGGCCTGCGCCTGTCGATGGTCGTACGCGACGTGCGCGAGGCCACCGAAGCAGAGATCGAGGCCGGCAGCGTCGGCGTGGCTGCGGTGAGCGTGCTCGCCTCGGCGCGTCCCGGCCCGCACCTGCACTAGGCCACGGGGCTCAGCCGACCGCGGCTGGCGCTGCGTTCGTCTCCAGCGTCGTCACAGGGCCTTTGCCGCTGAAGCGGTCGAGGGCGAGATAGATCACCGGCGTGATGTAGAGCGTGATCGCCTGCGAGAACACGAGCCCGCCGACGACGGCCAGACCGAGCGGCTGGCGCAACTCTGCACCGGCGCCGATGCCGATCGCGATCGGCAGCGCGCCCATCATGGCCGCGAGCGTGGTCATCATGATCGGGCGAAAACGCAGCACGCAGGCCTCGCGGATCGCCGCCGCCGGGGCCAGCCCGCGGGTGCGCTGCGCGTCGAGCGCGAAGTCGATCATCATGATCGCGTTCTTCTTGACGATGCCGATCAGCAGCAGGATGCCGATGGTCGCGATCAGCGTCAGATCCTGGTCGAACAGGCGCAGCGTGAGCAGGGCACCGACGGCCGCAGAAGGCAGGCCGGCGAGGATCGTGATCGGGTGGATGTAGCTCTCGTAGAGCACGCCGAGCAGCACATAGATCACCAGCAGCGCCGAGACGATGAGCACCGCCTGGCTGCCCTGCGAGCTCTTGAACACGGCCGCATCGCCGCCGTAGCTCGTGATCACCGAAGGCGGCAACCGGATCTGGTCACGCAGCCGTTCGATCTTCGCGGTGGCGTCGCCGAGCGCCGTTCCCGGCGCGAGGTTGAAAGAGACCGTCACCGCCTGCAACTGGCCGACGTGGTTGATCGACGTGGGCCCGACCGTGCGCGTGACGGTGGTGAAGCTCGACATCGGCACCAGCGCACCGGTCGACGAGCGAACGTAGATGTTGTTGAAGGCAGCTTCGTCCTGCTTGGCGTTCGGCGCCACTTCCATGATCACCTGGTAGCTGTCGACCGGCGTGTAGATGGTCGACACCTGACGTTCGCCGAACGCGCTGTAGAGCGCGGTGCGGATGCCGTCGATCGAGACGCCGAGCGTGTTGGCTCGATCGCGGTCGATCTTGAGCGACGCCTGCAATCCTTTCAGCTGCGAGTCGCTGGTGACGTCGCGAAACATCGGGTCGGCGCGCATCGGCTCCTGCAGCTTCAGCGCCCAGTCGTTGAGCTCGCCGGCTTGCACGCTCTGCAGGATGTACTGATACTGAGCCTTGCTCTGCCGGCCACCGAGCTGCAGGTTCTGGATCGGCTGCATGTAGGCGGCAATGCCCGGCACTTCGCGCAGCTTCCTGCGCAGGCCCTCGACTACCTGCTTCATCGGCTGGCGCTCGGCGCGCGGCTTCAGGTTGACGAACAACCGCCCGGTGTTCTGCGAGCCGCCGCCGCCGTTGAACGAGTTGACCGTTATCACGTTCGGGTCGGCGCGGATGATGGCGGCGACGCGATCCTGCAGCTGCACCATCGCTGGAAACGACGTGTCTTCCGAGGCCTCGGTGGAGACGCGCAGCTGGCCGATGTCTTCCTCGGGGAAGAAGCCCTTGGGAATGGTGACGAAGAGCCACGCCGTCGCCGCGAAAGTGGCCAGCGCCACGGCGAGCACGAAAGGCCGATGGCGCAGCGCGATGTCGAGCGTGCGCGAATACGCACCCAGCAGCGCATCGAAACCGCGCTCGAACGAACGAACGATGGGACCTGGCGGCTTCATGTGCTTCTCGTCGGTGATGAAGCGGCTGGCCAGCATCGGAACGAGCGTGAGCGAGACGAAGGCCGAGGCGATGATGGCGAGCGAGACGATCACCGCGAACTCGTGGAACAGCAGGCCGATCACGCCGGGCATGAAGAAGATCGGGATGAACACCGCCACCAGCGAGGTCGAGATCGAGAGGATGGTGAAGCCCACCTCGCGCGAGCCGCGCAGCGCCGCCTGGAACGGCGGCACGCCCTCTTCCACGTGACGCATGATGTTCTCGAGCATGACGATCGCATCGTCGACGACGAGGCCCACAGCGAGCGTGAGGCCGAGCAGCGAGATGTTGTCGATGGTGTAGCCGAAGGCCCACAGCAGCGAGACCGCGCCCACGAGCGAAACCGGCAGCGAGAGCGTGGGAATGGCGGTGGCGACGAAGCGGCGCAGGAACAGGAAGATCACCAGCACCACCAGAACGATGGTGCCCAGCATCGTCAGCGTCACGTCGTGCAGCGCTTCGCGGATCGAAACCGAGCGGTCATTCGTCACCGCGAGCCGCACCGACTGCGGCAACTGGGCCTGGAAGCGCGGCATCGCGGCACGCACCGCGTCGACCACCTTGACGGTGTTGGCTTCGGGCTGGCGCAGCACGCCGAGCGAGATCGCCGTCTCGCCGTTCAGGGTGGCCGCAGTCTTCACCGTCTCGTAGCTGTCTTCCACCGTGGCGACTTCGCGCAGCCGCACCGGGTTGCCGCCACGATTGCTGACGATGAGCTCGGCGAACTCGGCTGCGTTGCGCAGTTGTCGGTTGGCCTGCAGTGTCAGCGTCTGCGCCGGCCCTTCGAGCGTGCCGACGGGCGTGTTGGCGTTGGCGGCGCGCAGCGCATTGGTGAGCTCGTCGAGGCTGATGTTGCGAGCCGCGAGCGCGTCGGGCTGCACGCGCACCCGCACCGCGAAACGCTTCTGGCCGAAGATGTTGACCTGCGCCACGCCGGCGAGCGTGGACAGCGTGGGCGAGATCAGGTGCTCGGCGTAGTCGTTGAGATCGGAAAGGCTGATCGAGGGCGAGGTCATCGCGATGAACAGGACGGGCGCATCGGCCGGATTCACCTTGCGATACGAAGGCGGCTGCGTCATGTCTTGCGGCAGCGAGCGCTGCGCGCGCAGCAACGCGGCCTGCACGTCGACCGAGGCGGCATCGATGTCGCGGTTCTGGTCGAACTCGAGCGTCACCGAAGTCGAGCCGAGCGTGTTGGTCGAGCTGATGACCGAGAGGCCCGGAATGGTCTGGAACTGCTTCTCGAGCTGCAGCGCCACCGAGGTCGCCATCGTCTCCGGGCTCGCGCCCGGCAGCTGTGCCGAGACGTTGATGACCGGCGTGTTGTAGCTGGGCAGCGCGGCGACGGGGATCTTGTTGAAGGCGATCGCACCACCGACCACGATGGCGGCGTTGAGCAACACCGTCAGCACCGGACGGCGGATGAACAGCTCGGAAAAGTTCATGGCGTCGGGCCCGAGGCCGTGCCCATCGCCACCGCTGCGCCCAAATTGCCCGAACCGCCTGGCGAGCTGGACGCGGCCGATGCAGCCGCCGCGCCTGAAGCCGGCCGCCCTCGCCTTGCCGCACCCGCAGCATCGGTCGGCGCACGCTCGACGACGAGCGAACCCGGCCGCAGGTTCTGGCGCCCCTCGAGCACCACCCTCTCGCCGGGCTGCACGCCCTTGACCGCCGCATCTTCACCGCTGGCATAGACCACCTCGATCGGGCGCGCAACGGCTTTGCCACTCGCATCGACCACATAGACGATGGTTCCGCGCGGGCTCTGGATCACCGCCGCCTGCGGCACCACGCTGGCGCCCCTCAGCGTTTGCACCGCGAGCCGCACGGTGACGAAGGCACCCGGCCACAGATGCTCGTCGGCGTTGGCGAACTGCGCCTTCACGCGCACCGTGCCCGAGCCCGAGTCGACCGAGTTGTCGACGAACTGGAGCTTGCCGGCCACGACGCCTCCGGCTTCGGGCAGGACCGCGGCCACCTTGCCGCCACCACTGCGCAACGTGGCCAGCGCATCGCCGAGGTTGCGCTGCGGCAGGTTGAAGGCCACCGCGATCGGATCGAGCTGGGTGATGGTGACCAGCGCGGCGCCGGTCGGCTGCACGAGGCTGCCCGCGAACACGTTGATGGCACCGGCTCGGCCCGCCGAGGGCGCCACGATGCGGCTGTACGACAGGCCGACCTGCGCCGCGTCGATGGCGGCGCGATCGGAAGCAACGACCGCGCGCGTCGAGTCGACCAGCGTCTGCGTGGTTTCTACGGCACTTTGCGAAATGAAGTTCTGCGCGAACAGGTCCTTGCTGCGAGCGAGTTGACGCTCGACATCGGCCAGTGCGGCCTGGTCCTTGCCGAGCTGCGCCTTCGCCTTGGTGACGTTGACCTCGTCGTTGCGCGCATCGAGGGAGAAGAGCAGCTGGCCGGCAGTCACGAACTGCCCTTCCTTGATGTGCACCTTGATGATCGTCGTGGCGATCCGCGGCCGAATGTCGACGCTGTTGAGCGCGGTAACCGTGCCGGTGGCGTCCAGCATCACGTCGACGTCGCGCCTTTGCGCCACCACGGTCGTCACGCTGACCGGCGGGCCGTCCGCACCCGAAGCGGCAGAGCCTGCAGAACCCGGGGCACCGGCCACGCTGCGGTCGGCGGGGGCCTTGTCGCGAGTGAGCGCGTAGCCCGCTGCTGCAAGGGCGACAGCAGCAACAACGAGGGCGGCGACCAGCAGCTTTTTCATGCGAGCGCGATTGTGCGGTGTCGACAACATCTTGTTGCGCCCGCGCGCTACTCGGTCATGGAAGTTGGCGCGGGTTGCTCGCGCTCGAAGCGCAGCGAAGGCACGCGGCTGGCGGCCCATGCCGCGAGCAGGCAAAGCCCGCCGGCAGCCACGAAGCCGATCTCGAACGCATGCGACACGCGCGCTTCGTCGGCTGCGGATCGAGCGCCGGAAAGCAGGGTCGAGCCACCGATCAGGCCGTAGATCAAAGCGCCGAACGCTGCGGCGCCGATCGACGAGCCGAGAGTGCGCGCGAGCGAGATCGTGGCGGCCGCCGCGCCGAGGCGGCTCGTCCCGGCCGCCGTCTGCGTCACGATCTGCATCACCGACATCACGCAGCCGAGGCCGAGGCCGGTGGTGATCTCGAGCGCGATCAGGGTCGGCCGCGTCGGGGGCAGGAACGCCAAGGCGAACAGCGAAGCCGCCGCCACGAGCAGGCCCACTCCGGGAATCGCCGTCGGCCTGCCGGTCCACACGATGATGCGGCCGGTGAGTGCCGCACCGCCGACGATGCCCGCCGTGAGCGGCAGAAGCAGCAGGCCCGACTCGGCCGGGTTCGAGTGCAGGGCGAGCTGCAGGTACACCGGCAGGTAGAACACCATCGCGAACATCGCCGAGGCGAAGCCGAGCACCGTGAGCACGGCATAGCGCACGGTCGGCATCGCCATCAGCTCGAATGGAAGGAAAGGCCTCTCGGCGCGCCGCTCGACTCGCACCAGCAGGGCGGTGAGAACCGCCGCCGCAGCCACCAGCGCCGCACTGGTGGCGGAAGCCCATTCGAAGCGATGCCCGCCCGAAGAGAGCCACAGCAGTGCGGTGCCGACGGCGAGTGCGAACAACACGATGCCGGCCGCGTCGGGCGAGCCCTTGGCAGCGTGCTGCACATCGTCGCCGCGCATCGTGTGCAACCGCCACACGGCGAGCGCGCACAAAGGCAGGTTGACGAGGAACAGCCAGCGCCAGCTCGCGTGCTGCACGACCAGCCCGCCGATCACCGGCCCGCCGACGCTGGCGAGCGTGAAGATGATGGCGAAGTAGCTCTGGTTGCGCGCGCGCAGTCGTGGCGAGACCACCTCGCCGATCAGCGCCTGCGAGAGTGTCATCAGTCCACCGCCGCCCAGGCCCTGCAGTGCGCGTGCCGCGATGAGCAGGCCGAGCGTTGGCGCCAGGCCGCAGCAGAGCGAACCGAGCGCGAAGACGACGATCGCGATGCTCAGCACCTTGCGTCGGCCATGGCGGTCGCCGAGCCGGCCGTACAGCGGCACCATCACCACGGAGGCGAGCAGATAGGCGACCGCAAGCCACGCCGTGTCACGCAGGTCGCCGAGCTCGCGGCTGATGACCGGCGTGGCCGTGGCGAGCAGCGTCTGGTCGACGGCGGCGAGGAACATCGGTCCCATCACGGCGACGAAGAGGCGCCGGAAGCGGGCCTTGTCGAACGCCGGTGATGCAGCGGGCGCCGGCGGCACGGCCGCTTCGGCGAGGGACTCGCGGCTGGCGATGGAAACGGAGTCGGCCGCCATGCGCGGTACGGGCAATTCGCGCGCCCTCAGGCGCGGCCGGTCGAGCCGAAGCCGCCCGTGCCGCGATCGCTCGCGCCGAAGGATTCGACGACGCGAAAGCGGGCCTGCACCACCGGCACGATCACGAGTTGCGCGATGCGCTCGAACGGCTCGATCGTGAACGGCTGGGAACTGCGGTTCCAGCAGCTCACCATGAGCGGGCCCTGGTAGTCGGAGTCGATCAGGCCGACGAGATTGCCGAGCACGATGCCGTGCTTGTGGCCGAGCCCCGAGCGCGGCAGGATCAGCGCGGCCAGGTTCGGGTCGGCCACGTGAATCGCCAGGCCGGTCGACACGAGCTCGGTGTGGCCCGGCTCGAGCACGATGGCCCCATCGATGCACGCACGCAAGTCGAGCCCGGCGCTGCCCGGCGTGGCGTAGGCCGGCATGCGATCGGCCATGCGCGGGTCGAGGATGCGGACGTCGATGTCGGCCATCACGTGGCTTCAGTCCGGCGCGGCGCTCGATGGCGCTGCCAGCCGCGAGGCGATCTCGGATACGAGCCGGCGCGCCAGCACGAGCTTGGACGCACGCGGAAGCTCACGCGCGCCGTCCGCATCGACGAGGACGATGGCGTTGTCGTCTTGCCCGAAGGTCGCCGGCCCGAGATTGCCGACGACGAGCGGCACTTTTTTCTTCTCGAGCTTGGCGCGCGCATGCGTCACCACGTCGCCGGTCTCGGCCGCGAAGCCGATGCAGTAAGGCGGCCTCGGCAGCGCCGCGACGGAAGCGAGGATGTCGGGGTTCTCGACCAGCGCGAACACGGGCACGGCGCGCCCCGGCGACTTCTTGATTTTCTCGGCGGCCGCGTTGTCGACGCGCCAGTCGGCCACCGCGGCGGTGGCCACGAACACGTCGCTCGACGCTGCCGCGGCCATCACTGCGGCATGCATCTCGCGCGCGCTCGTCACGTCGACGCGGCGCACGTGGCGCGGCGTCTCGAGCGCGACCGGCCCGGCCACCAGCGTGACCTCGGCACCGGCTTCGGCGGCGGCACGCGCGATCGCGAAACCCATCTTGCCGCTCGAGCGGTTGGTGAGGCCGCGCACCGGATCGATCGCCTCGAACGTCGGCCCGGCGGTGACGAGCACGCGCCTGCCCGCGAGCACCTTGGGCTGAAAGAACGCGACGACCTCGGCGAGCAGCTCGGCCGGCTCGAGCATGCGGCCGTCGCCGGTTTCCCCGCAGGCCTGGTCACCGCTGCCGGGGCCGAGCACCCGGGCACCGTCGGCCGCGAGCTGCACGAAATTGCGCTGCGTGGCCGGGTGCGCCCACATCTCGCGGTTCATGGCAGGTGCCACGAGCAGCGGGCAGCGCTCGATCGGCCGCGCCAGGCACATCAGCGAGAGCAAATCGTCGGCACGGCCGTGCAGCAGCTTGGCGATGAAGTCGGCGGAGGCAGGCGCAATGAGCACGGCATCGGCCTCGCGTGTGAGGTTGATGTGCGCCATGTTGTTCGGCTCGCGCGCGTCCCACTGGCTGGTGTAGACGGTGCGGTTCGAAAGCGCCTGCAGCGTCACCGCGGTGATGAACTGCTCGGCCGCGGCGGTCATCACCACCTGCACGGTGGCGCCCGCCTTGACCAGCTCTCGCACCAGTTCGGCCGCCTTATAGCAGGCGATGCCACCGGTCAGGCCGATCACGATGTGCTTGCCGGCCAGTTCGCTCGGCGGCGGGGACGAAGACAGTGGAGTAGGCGAATTCACGGGGCGCGGTGATTATCGGCGAGCCGCGGTAAGGTGCAGCCCATGCCTGCATCGAAGACCCCGCGATTCATCCAGACCTGGCAGCCCGATGCCGTGGCCGAGCGCGCAGCGGCATGCGCCGCGCTTGCCGCGCCGCACGCCAGCGTGGCACCGAAGTTCTTCTACGACCGGCTCGGCTCGCAGCTCTTCGAGGCCATCACCGAGCTCGACGAGTACTACCCGACGCGCACCGAGGCTTCGATCTTCGCTGCGCACGGCTCGGCCATCGCAGAGGCCGTGGGCTCACGCATGACGCTCGTCGATCTCGGCGCCGGCAACTGCGCCAAGGCGGTTTCGCTGTTCCCGCTGCTCGAGCCGGCACGCTACGTCGCCATCGACATCTCGGTCGAGTTTCTGCGCGAAGCCTTGAAGGAGGTGCAGCGCGAGCACCCGCAGCTCGACGTCGCGGGCCTCGGGCAAGATTTCTCCGCCGAGCTCACGCTGCCGGCCGACACGATGGGTGACGAGCGACCGGTGTTCTTCTATCCCGGCTCGAGCATCGGCAATTTCACGCGCGAGGACGCGCTCGCCTTCCTGCAGCGCGTGCGCGCGCAGGCGAACGGCGGCGGGCTGCTCATCGGCGTCGACCTGGTCAAGCCGAAACATGTGCTCGAAGCGGCCTACGACGACACGATCGGCGTCACCGCGGCTTTCAACCTGAACGCCTTGCGCCACCTCAACCGCCTGATCGGCAGCGACTTCGATCCGCGCCAGTGGCGGCACGTGGCCTTCTACGACGACACCGAGTCACGCATCGAGATGCACCTCGAGGCACGCGATGCAGTCACGGTGAGATGGCAGGGCGGCCAGCGCGTGTTCGCCGCCGGCGAGCGCATCCACACCGAGAACTCGTGCAAGCACGCGGTCGAAGGCTTCTCTGCCTTGCTGGAAGAAGCGGGCTTCGCCGCTCCGAGCCACTGGACCGATCCGCAAGGCTGGTTCGGCGTGTTCTGGGCCCGAGCCGACTGAGTGCCCGCTCAGCGGTCGGCCAGGAATTTCCTCAGCCGCTCCTGCGACGCCTGCCAGGCGGCGGCGTTGCCGCCCACGTGCACGCCCTGCCCCGGGTTCACGCCGTTGGGCACATCTTTGCGAACGCGCAGCGGCGCGGCCGAGTCGAAGCCGTGGAACGCGCCGGGGTAGACCTCGATCTCCGGCTTCGGATCGGGCGACGTCTGGGCCAGCGCGCGACACGGCGCGGCAGGCGTCCAGTCGTCAGCCTGGCCGACCAGCATGAGCAAGGGCGCCGTGGGCGCAAAACCTCGTCGCAGGTCGGCTTCGCAGCCGGGATAGAAGGCGACGGCGAACGCGGGCTTGACGCTCGCAGCGGCCACGTCGCGATGGTGCGAATTGGTCGCCGCCAGCACGGTGCTGCCGCCGTTCGACCAGCCGATGAGGCCGATGCGTGCCGGGTCGACGTCTTTCCTCTCGGCGAGGTAAGCGACCGCGCCGAGCGCGTCGAGCCGGCGATGGGCCTGCGTCACGCGACGCTTGCCGATCTTCTGCGTGCAGAGTTCCTTTTCGTATCGCGGGGTCAGCGAGTCGACGACGAGTGCGTGCATGCCGGCCTGGTTGATGAGCAAGGCATAGGCGCGCAGCCGCTCCGAGAGCTCGCCGCGCGGGTCATAGGCGCCGCCGCAGCCATGGAACATGGCCACCGCAGGCGCGCTGGCTTGCGACGCGGCAAAGAAGAACCCGGTGAGCACGACCGGGGCGTTGCCGGCACCGTCGAGGCTCGGAAAGGAGACACGCTCTTCGGCATGCAGGCCCACCGAGAACAGGACCGTGCACGCGAGAACGACCGACCGCACGCAGGCGGCGACCACGCTCATGCGGGCTGCGCGGCAGGCGGGTTCGGGTTCAGCCGCGCCATCGCGAAAGCGTCGACGTACACGCCGTCGCGCAACGCATAAGCCCGGTGCCGGCCTTCCATCTCGAACCCGAACTTGCGATAGAGGGCGATCGCAGGCTCGTTGTCGGCGTAGACGGTCAGCTCGAGGCGCAGGGCTCCGATCCAGCGATCGGCGTAGTCGCACAGCGCCTGCATCAGTGCCGTGCCCACGCCCTGCCGCTGCGCCTCTCGCGCGACCGACATGCCGATCGACATCGCGTGGCGCCGCCGGGTCGCCGGCCCGCAAGGGTGCAGGCCGGCATTGCCGACGATCTCGCCAGAACGCTCGGCGACGAGGTTGAGATCGATCTTGCCCGGAACGAGGCTCTCGGTGAGCCGTGCCCGGTGCGCCTCCTCGTTGACATACGGCATCTGCATCAGCCCGGCGAAGACGGCCCGGTCGGCCATCAGGCGGGCCAGCGCCGCCGCATCGTCGACTCGGGCGCGGCGGATCTGGACCGCGCTCATTCGGAAACTTCACTGCGCTTGCGGTAGTGAAGGAAGACCTCGTCGCCTTCGGGCTCGGCCGCGACGAGCGCGTAGCGGCGCAGGTGCTCGCGGTCGAAGCCGGCGCCGTCGGCCAGCGTCGGCGCCGGGCCGCCGACGATCAGCGGGCAGAGCGTGAGGTGCATGTCGTCGATGGCATCGGCGGCGACGAACTGGAACAGCAGGTCGCCGCCGGCTTCGACCAGCAACCGCTCGATGCCACGCGCCGCGAGGCGCTCCAGCATCCACGCGACCGGCAGATCGCTGCCCTCGCCGGCCCAGCCCTCGACCTCGGCACCGCCCGGCGCGCGCCCGGCCGCGAACGACGAGGCCCGCGTAAGCACCAGTGGCCGGATCGCCGGCTCGGCCAGGAAGTCTGCGCTCAATGGCACGTCGAACGAGCGCGTCACGATCACGTTCCAGGGGCGGTGACCGGTACGTCGGTCGGCGTCGTCGGGCAGCGAGGGATGCGGCCAGTTGCGGAAGGTCGCGCCGCCCACGAGCACCGCGTCAGCCTCGCGCCGAAGCGCACTCATGCGCGCGTGGTCGCGCGGGCTGCCGAAGAAGGTGAAGCGCTTCTCGCGGGTGTTGATGCGGCCATCGAGCGCGATGGCCGTGTTGCTCGTGACCTTCACGAAGCGCTCATGCCGAACAGACGCCGAACAGAGGCCGAACAGATGCCCCGCTCATGCCACGCGGTGCCGCGTGATGGTCACGCCGGCCCATTCGAGACCTTGCACCGGCGGGCGCTTCTTCACGCTGATGCTCACGTGATCGACCAGCGGATGCTTGAGCGCGACTTCGGCCATCGCCTCCGCCACCCGCTCGATCAGCAGGTACTCGCGGCCCTGCACCGCATCGATCATGTCGTAGGCCATGCGGTAGTCGACGGTCTTCTCGAGATCGTCGGCAACGCCGGCTTCGCGCAGGCTTTTGCAGAACAGGCGCACTTCGCAGCGCAGCGATTGCGGCGTGGCGCGCTCGGGGTCGGTGCAGCCGACGCGGCACGGCACTTCGAGGCCTTCGAGGAAGAGGCTGTCCATCGTGTCCCTGCTTTCGTAACCGGAGTTCATGTGCGTTCCTCGACCCAGCCGGCGACGGACGCCAACGCTTCGGTGAGCTTCGATGCGTCGGTGCCGCCGGCCATCGCGAGGTCGGCCTTGCCGCCACCCTTGCCGCCGACCTGCTGCGCCACGAAGTTCACGAGCTCGCCGGCCTTCACCCGCGCCGTGCTGTCGGCCGTGACGCCGGCCGCGAGCTGCACCCGCGCACCGTCGACGGCGGCGAGAACGATGACGGCGGTCTTCAGCTTGTCTTTGAGCTTGTCGAGCGTTTCACGCAGGCTCTTCGCATCGCTGCCGTCGAGCCTTGCCGCAAGCACCTTGAGGCCTTTGACGTCGACCGCCCGTTGCGCCAGATCGTCGCCCTGCGACGAGGCCAGCCGGCCTTTCAGCGCCGCGAGTTCCTTCTCGAGCGCGCGCACGTGGTCGAGCACCTGCTCGACGCGCGCCGGCACTTCGTCGGGCGAGGAGCGCAGCGATCCGGCCAGCCGCTGCACGGTGTGCTCCAGCGACTGGAGATAGGCCAGCGCGTTGCCGCCGGTGACGGCCTCGACGCGGCGCACGCCGGCCGAGACACCGCTCTCGGAGACGATCTTGAATAGCCCGATGTCGCCGGTGCGCTCGACGTGCGTACCGCCGCAAAGCTCGCGGCTCGAGCCGATGTCGAGCACGCGCACTTCGTCTCCATATTTCTCGCCGAACAGCATCATCGCGCCCGTCGCCTGCGCCTCGGCGATCGGCATCACGCGTGCGTTGGTGGCGTGGTTCTCGAGGATCTCGACGTTGACCTTCGCCTCCACCTCGGCGATCTGCGCATCGGTGAGCGGGGCGTTGTGGGCGAAGTCGAAGCGGGTCTTGTCGGCATCGACGAGCGAGCCTTTCTGCTGCACGTGCTCACCGAGCACCTCGCGCAGAGCCTTGTGCATCAGGTGCGTCGACGAGTGATTGCGCACGGTACGCGCACGGTGCTCGGCATCGACCTTCGTCTGCACGACATCGCCCACCGCGATGCGCCCTTCGACCACGCGTCCCTGGTGCCCCGGCACCGCCGCCTGCACCTTGATCGTGTCTTCGACCACCATGCGCATCGCGGCGCTGCGCAGCTCGCCGATGTCGCCGACCTGGCCGCCGCTCTCGGCATAGAACGGCGTGTGGTCGAGCACCACCACGGCCACGTCGCCGGCATCGGCCGCTGCTGCAGACGCGCCGTCGACGTAGATCGCGGTGACCTTCGCCGCGTCGTGCGTGAGCGTCTCGTAGCCATGGAAGGTGGATGCGCCGCCGGCGTACTCGAGGCCCTGCGCCATGCGGAACTTGGCCGAGGCGCGGGCGCGCGTGCGCTGCTCGCCGAGCAAGGCGTCGAAGCGCGTCACGTCGACCGCGACGCCACGCTCGCGGCACACGTCGGCGGTAAGGTCGACCGGGAAGCCGAACGTGTCGTGCAGCTTGAATGCCACGTCGCCCGTGAGCGTGGCGCCGGCCGGCAACGCGGCCAGTGCCGATTCGAGGATGTCCATGCCGTTGGCGATGGTGCGGAAGAACTGCTCCTCTTCCTGCTTCAGCACCGCCGTCACCCGTGCGAGTTGCTGGCGCAGGTCGGGATACGCGTCGCCCATCCCGGCCACGACCGCGGCGACCAGCGTATGGAAGAACGGCTTCCTGGCGCCGAGCTTGTAGCCGTGCCGAATGGCGCGCCGCGCGATCCGGCGCAGCACGTAGCCGCGCCCTTCGTTGCCCGGCATCACGCCGTCGCCCACCATGAACGAGCAGGCGCGGATGTGGTCGGCGATGACCTTGAGCGAAGGGCTCGTTTCGCCGGTCATCGCATCGCTCATTGCTTCGGCGATGCCGCCTGCGTCCGAGACCGCACGCCGCGCCGCCACGAGCAGGTTCACGAACAGGTCGATCTCGTAATTCGAGTGCACGTGCTGCAGCACGGCGGTGAGCCGCTCGAGGCCCATGCCGGTGTCGACGCTCGGCTTCGGCAGCTTGTGCATCACGCCGGCTTCATCGCGGTTGAACTGCATGAACACGTTGTTCCAGATCTCGATGTAGCGATCTCCGTCTTCGTCGGCCGAGCCGGGCGGGCCGCCGGCGATTTCGGGACCGTGGTCGAAGAAAATCTCGCTGCTCGGACCACACGGGCCGGTGTCGCCCATCATCCAGAAGTTGTCGGAGGCGTAGCGGCCGCCCTTGTTGTCGCCGATGCGCACGATGCGCTCCTTCGGCAGGCCGATCTCGTTCGCCCAGAGGTCGTAGGCCTCGTCGTCTTCGGCGTAAACCGTCGCCCACAGCTTGTCTTTCGGCAGCTTGTAGACCTCGGTCAGCAACTCCCAGGCGAACTTCAACGCATCGCGCTTGAAGTAGTCGCCGAAGCTGAAGTTGCCGAGCATCTCGAAGAAAGTGTGGTGCCGGGCCGTGTAGCCCACGTTCTCGAGGTCGTTGTGCTTGCCGCCGGCACGAATGCACTTCTGCGAAGTGGCGGCGCGCACGTAGGGGCGCACGTCGAAGCCGAGGAACACGTCCTTGAACTGGTTCATGCCGGCGTTGGTGAACAGCAGCGTCGGGTCGTCGCCCGGCACCACCGGGCTCGAGGCAACGACGGTGTGACCCTTCGACTCGAAGAACTTCAGGAACGTGGAACGGATGTCGGAGGCTTTCATCGGGGGTCCGGGCAACCCGGGTGCGGGCACAACCGCCAATGTTAGGCGGAGCGCCTGCCGGCTGCGGCCGGCGTCCGGAAGCCCGTGCGCTTCAGCGGTCGTCGTTGGCGGCGACGCGCGCGCCACCTTCGGGGCCGCACGCTGCGGCCGGTCCGTCGCGACCGGTCGCCGGCGCCACGGCCGCGAGCGCCGTCGCGCGGCGCAGCAGCCGCTCGGCGTCTCTGCCGTCCTGCGGGTAGCGCGCGATGCCGACGGCCGCGGCCACGCTGCGCAGGGCGCCGCCGACCGGCAGCGGCGCGATGACCGCCTCGACCAGCTTGCCGGCGACGCGCACGGCGTCGTCGGCACCGAGCACCGAGCCGAGCAGCACGGCGAACACCTCGCCGTCGATGGAGGCGACGACGTCGCTCGCGCGCACGCCGGCGCGCAGGCGCACGGCAATCTTGCGGCGCAGCACCTCGACCTCGGCCGCAGGCGCTTCGCTTCCCTCACGCGGGCCCAGACCTTCGATGCGCAGTGCGAGCACCGCCATCGGCGAAGGCTCGCGCTCGCGCAGTGCGAGCAGCTGGCTGAGATGCTCGACCAGTTGCTGACGATGCGGCAGGCCGGTGCCCGGATCGGTGGAGAACGCGGGCACTCGCGCCTCGGCCACGCGCCGCCGCTCGATCGCGAAGCGGACCCGGCGCAGACCGGCAGGTGCCTCGATTTCGGCACGCGAGAGCACGTCGTCGGCGCCGCGCCGCAGCCAGGAAATTGCATGCTCCGCGTCGGCGTCGCGTACGACGACCACGAGCACGGAGCGCTGGATGAGCGCGGCGAGCTCGTGCGCGGAAGGCGCCGCGAGGTCGCCGTCGAGCAGGACAGCGTCGGCCGGCATGGCTTCGAGCGCGTGCAAGGCGGCGGCGGCGTCGGCTGCCGGCTCGAGCGCCAGCTGGCTGGCGTCGAACGTCGGCCACGACGCGCCCACGCCCAGGATGCGCAACGGTTCCACCGGGCTCACGCGGGCATGGCCGGGCAACTGCGCAAACTCCCGGCCAGGTCGCTGGCTTCGCGCGAAAGCACGATCTCGTCGCGCAGGCGCTGCATTGCCGAGACCAGCGCGCCGCCGGTGGTGGCAAGCCAGGAACGCAGCGCCTGCAAACGCCGAACCGCCAGCGCCGGGCCGGCTGCGCACCAGGCGAGCGAGTAGGCCGGCGGCGCGACCGGAACCACGGCTTCGAGCGGCCGAACGCCGTCGGGCAGGCGCCCGGGGGCGCAGGCAGGATCGTCGTGCATCACGTCGAGCGCATCGCGGTCGATCGGTGAGCAACCGCTCGCGGCAAGCGCATCGCCCGCGTCGTGATGCGCTGAATGCATCGGCGATCCGGCGTCGCGGCGCGCGGACTTCGTGCGATCGAGCAACAAGGTCAGCCCGGCATGGCGCGGGGCGGCAGGCAGGCGTTGCAAGACGGCCTCACCGGCGTCGACCGCCTCGGCGTCGCCTTCGAGCCACTGGAAATGGACGCCGCGGTCATCG
>Ga0209511_1002314_pt1 | contig 15782 bp, 10 predicted proteins | sample SSSSmetaG_FD_184141 | JGI IMG/M metagenome (GOLD analysis project Ga0209511, IMG submission 184141) | Glacier valley bacterial and archeal communities from Borup Fiord, Nunavut, Canada, to study Microbial Dark Matter (Phase II) - ​SSSS... | ecosystem: Environmental > Aquatic > Freshwater > Ice >...
TGGAGATTTTTTTTGAATAGTCAAATGATCCTACCCATACATTAATGGGGGTTATTTTACTGCTGCGCAGGAATTGGCTATATAAAAAGCTACCATTTTTATCGTAAAATGAATTCGCATATTTATTAGGATTGTTATCGTAATAATAATCATAATTGGCGTTCACCAATATTTTTTCATCTGCTGAAACATTTTTTTGAAGATTAAAGTTGGCAGAAAGATTGGACCAGTCATTAACCTCATCATTGATAATGACCAAAGAACTATCTAACTGTTGATTGGTAACAACACTACTGTTGTTGGTTGCATTATTGGAAAACCTGTTGTCGTAGCCGGTAAAAAAAGCACCGATGGTTGTTTTTTTACTGATCTCGTAGTCTATCCCTGCTTTGCCCGAATAGTACAGGCGTGTAAAATCTCTGTTTGAGATGGAAGTTGTTTCTGTAGTATCTCCGGTATTAACTATTTTATGGTAAAAAGAAAATACCTGTAATGATTTTCTATTGGATAGTGAAATGTCTCCATAATAATTCAATTTATTTTTTCTGTGATTAAAGTTGAATCTCCCTTCGCTTAGCAAACCTTTGCCATATCCACCGGTAAAAGCATAAGAACCATTGGTGCCATATTGTGTATTTGCTTTTAGTACAATATTGATATAGCCGGCATTACCCTCTGCATCAAAGTTTGAAGGTGGGGTAGTAATCAATTCTATTTTTTCAATATTATCAGCGCTCATGGCAGCCAGCATTTGAACCACCGCTTCAATAGGCATACGGTTTATTTTGCCATTAATCATTACTACTACACCGTTTTTCCATTCATAGAAATGGTATTGCTTTGTTGGTTAACCGTAACACCCGGAGAACGTTCCAGTACTTCCAACGCAGTGCCACCAGCTGAGGTAATGCTATTGGCAACATTTACAATCATCCGGTCTATTTTTTGTTCAAACAAGGGTTTTTTGGCAATGATGGTTACCTCGTTTAAGCTAGTTGTTTCTTGAATAATTCTAAATGTTGGTACTACAATTTTTTCTTCTCCGTTAATTGTAAATGCAGCAATCTAAGCAGTTTTATACCCCAGTAAAGAAATATTGATACAATAGCTGCCAGGTAGTATATAATTGAAAGCAAATTTCCCTTCTGTGTTACTGATTACCCCTTTTACCAATGAAGAGTCTTTTAGCTTCAACAGTACAACAGATGCATTTGATAGCTCCTTTCTCTTTTCATCTGCAATGGATCCTGTAATAGTTGCTTTGCCATTGTTCTGTGCATATGTATTGATGCTGGTTAAAACAACATAAAGTATACATGAAAATATAGCTTTAATACACTGGTTAGTTTTGATTGGTGTCATTGTATTGGTTAATGTTAAAGAAATGCTGCTTTAAAAAAGCCTGTAATGCATTTAGTAAACTACAGGCGCTTTAAAATAAGGCCTTAAAAACCAATTAAAAGTTGCAGAAATGATAAAGCGGCGCTAAAACTGTCCGAAGCAGCGGTTTTATTTATCGGGGAAGGTTTAAAGTGCCCATAAAAAATAGCGCTTATAAATGAAAGAAATAAGTTTAGGTGTTTGGCTATTCATTTATATTACCAATACTATTATTTAACTCATCTAAAGTAGCTGCTTGGGTCTGCCCATTATTACGTGGAGTATTTAAGTTTAGGTTAGTATAAATTCTGCAATTTATCCTGTCATCTAAGGGATATTATTCTGTCAATTTGAGAGGATAATGTTAGATTTGTGACAGGATAATAATATGGATACAAAAAGACAAATAGAGATATTGGGTATTATTTTAGCAAATGAAGCTATAGGTATTACGGCTATTATGGAAAAAATAGCCGGGCAAATTTCTATCTCTACGCTCAACAGGGAACTTGCAAAGCTAAAGCAGGATGATTTTATTTTGGCCGAGGGTAAAGGACCAGGCACCAGGTACAAAGCCAATCTGCGTGGTTTAATAAAGGCTAACATTGACCCATCATTATTTTTTAAGACAGATATAGATAACCGTATTGTAATGGAACGTTTCAATCCTTTTATAATTGATACACTCCAAAAAATGTCCCTCTTTTCCGAAAATGAAATTTCAGCGTTAGATAAATTTACCAGCCTATATAGAAAAAAAATTAAGGAGACAAATTCAATAAATTTAAAAAAGGAATTTGAACGGCTAATGATTGAATTGTCATGGAAATCATCTCAAATAGAAGGTAATACGTATGATTTGCTGGATACAGAGCAATTGCTAAAATACAATATACCATCTGCCGGTAATACAGCAGAAGAGGCAAAGATGCTGTTGAACCATAAGTATGCTATTGAATATTCAAGAGAGCAGGCTGCTGAATTTAAAAATATATCGGTAAGCAAAATAATTGATTTGCATTCATTGCTTATTAAAGATATGGGTATTTCAAAAACTATCAGAAAAAGGTTGGTACGCATCACGGGTACAAAATATACACCGCCCGATAACCAGTTTATAGTGGAGGAGGGGCTTGAGAAATTGTGTAGTTATATCAATTCAAATACAAATTATTATGAAAAGGCATTGGCAGCGGTATTGTTAATTAGTTATATTCAGCCATTTGATGACGGTAATAAAAGAACAGCAAGGTTGCTTGCAAATGCTCTGCTTATGAGTGCCAATATGTGCCCACTTTCGTATAGGAGTGTAAGTCCATCAGACTACAAAAAAGCTATCCTGTTGTTTTATGAGCTTAATAATTTAGAAGCATTCAAAGAAATATTTATTGCACAATACCAATTTGCTGTAGAGAATTATTTTTAAGCAAAAACTTGAAGTTCTAATTACCATCAGGCTGCTTTTGCAGTTTTAAACTCAAAATAAATACGGGTGCCGTCTTTTGTTTCTTCCCGCATGGTGCCACCTAATTGTTGGGTGAGGAGTGCTACGAGTTGACCGCCAAAACCAGTACCATGGGTAATACCGCTTTTGCCTACTCCATTATCTGATACTTCTAATTGCAGTACGCCGTCTTTCTGTTTGTGCAATTTAATCTGCACTTTACCGGCTTGGCCTTGTGGAAAGGCGTATTTTAATGTGTTGGTCAAAAGCTCATTAACAATCAGGCCGAGCGGTACAGCTGTGTCAATATCTACATCTAACTGATCCATGGCACATTCAATGGATACTCTTTTTTCAGTACCAAAAGAATCTAAAATGCTTTCACTCAGGTTGATGAAATAATCTTTCATTTCAATGGCCCCAAGGTTTGTGCCCTGGTATAATTTCTGATGTACAATGCCGATGGAATGTACCCTGTTTTGTCCGGCCAGCATGGCTTCCTTTGTATTGGGGTCATCTATTTGGGCGCTTTGCAGGGCCAGCAGGCTGCTTACTATTTCGAGGTTATTTTTTACCCGGTGATGAATTTCTCTTAACAGCAGTTCTTTGTCCAGCAGCAACTGGTCGGTGCGTTTCTTCTCTCTTGCAAGTTTGTTGCGCTGGCGATAGACTACAACTGAAAAAAACAGCACCACTGCCATTATTGAAAAAGCGCCCATCATCATATTCCGCTGGAGTGTTATTTCATCCCGTGTTAAAAGATCTTTTTTGTCCTGTGCCGCTTTTGCAATTCCTTCCTTTTTCTCGGCCTCATATTGCATTTGAGAAACTACTAATTTTTTCAGGGCCTCTTTATTGAAGGAACTGTCTTTTAGAATTACGTATTGCTGGTAATGCTGGTATGCTTCTTTCCAACTACCGGTAACACTGTCCAGTAAACGCATTCCATTAAAATAGTCAATCATTGAGATCTGCCGGCTGCCAGTCTCATTGTAGAGCTGCTGGGTATTGCCAAATGATTTTTTTGCCAGGCTATAATTCTTAAGCTGTGTATACGTCATTCCCATTTCTGTGTACAAGCTTGAAAGTTGTTGTTTGTTGGAGATGGATTTATAGCCAGTTTCGGCAGCCTTATAATTTTCCAGGGCTTCAGTATACCTGCCCTGCGCCCGGTAAACGTTTCCCGTTAATTGATGCATAGCTGCATTGAACTGTGGATCTTTTGATCTGTTTGCTATTGCAAGCGCTGCCAGGGAAAATTTTTCTGCGTCAGAAAATTTACCGTCTTCTAAATAGATTGTGGCGATGTAGCTGTCAGAGTAACCCTCACTTATTTCGTCTCCCACCTCCTTTGCTAATTCTAAACCTGTTTTATGATATTTTATCGCTTGTGTTTTATTGCCCAGGTCCTGAAAACTGAATCCCAACAAAGAATTTGCACGGGCTATCACAGTTTTATCTCCACTCTTTTCTACTAATTTTAAATAGGCATATCGCACATTGGTTGCCTCCTGTAAATTTCCCTGTAGTTCGTACATATAACATAGCACATCATACACAGATGACATATTCTTTTCATTGCCGGTTTCCTTGCTTGCAGCCAGAGCTTTTTCCAGGTAAGTTTTAGCTTCTGAATAGTTGCCGCCATCGAGGTAATCTTGTCCGATGCTCAGCAGCGAAGTGCTTACATAGCTCTTATCGGCCTGGCTATACAAATCCAATGCTTCAAAATGATTTTTCAAAGCTTCTTTAAAATTTCCCATCCGCCAATATAGCGTGCCTGTTCTTTTTTTTATAAGGGCAGTACCACTTGTCCAGTTCAGTTTTTCCGCAAGCTCCAGTGCAGGTTTTTGGTAGGTTAATCCTTCTTCGGGCTTGTAGTAAACATGTGTATGCATAATTTCTGCATACAAATTAATTTTCGTTGAGTCGTCTTTTGATTTCGCCAATGCAGAAAGTAACGAATCTACCAGGAATTTTCCTTTTTTTTGGGCACAGCAATGGTATTGAAACAGTATTGCTGCAACGAAAAGTAAAAATATTTTTTTCATATTAGTTAAAACTATTTTTAAACAACAACATTCAGACGCATTATAGTGTCTGCAACCGCTGCATTAATTGCTCCTTCATGCCTACGCCAAGTGGTATGGGTTTTTGTGCAATGATGGCATGGCTTTCGGCTACTTCATCTACATGCATAATGTTGATTATGTAAGACCGGTGTATTCTTTGAAATAATTTTACGGGAAGCCTCTCTTCAATTGTTTTAAGGGTAATGGACAAAACATATTCTTTGTTAGGGGTAAATATGCGGCTGTAATTCCGGTTTGCCTCCATATATAAAATATCTGACAGCATAATTTTTACCATTTTTTCTTTATGGCGTACAAAAATACGGTCGCTTAAAATAAAAGGTTGTTCCGTGTCACCAGGGTGTTCTGGTGGTTGACTGCCATTTTCTTGTTCTGCCATTCTGATGATGGTTAATTCAATGGCACGTTGTAAATCTAATTGCTTAAAAGGCTTTGAAATAAATGCAGCCGGCCTGGTAGGCTTAGCCCGGTTAAAAGTAGCTTCGTCAGAATTGGCGGTGAGGTAAATGATGGGGATATCGTTTTGTAATTGAATTTGCCGGGCAGTTTCTATCCCATCTATTTTCCCTTTTAGGTTGATATCGAGTAAAATAATATCGGGCTTATTTTGCTGCACATGCAGGATGGCTTCTTCGCCACGGGGCAACATGCCCGTAACCTCATAGCCAAGGCTGGTAAGTTGCATGGAGATTTTTGCACCAATAATCATTTCATCTTCTACCACCAGTATTTTAATCAGTGTGTCCATTGTGTGGTTTAGTGTATTTAAAGTGTATACTGATGTTGGTGCCATTGCTTCTATCTACTCTTAATCGGCCATCCAGTTGCAATACGAGTAAATTTACCAATTCTGTTCCAAATCCTGTGCCTTTGGCAATAATATTATGAGGTGTGCCAATACCATTGTCGGCTAAACAAAAAACCAACTCCTCTTTAACGGGTGTTGCTTTTAGTGTGATTGATATTTCTCCGGGTTGATTGTCTGCAAACGCATACTTCAATGCATTGGTGAATAATTCATTTGCAATTAGGCCAATGGGCACTGCTGTATCAACATCCAGTTCTATTGGATGCATATCGCATTTTAAGCTGATACGGCCGGCTGCATTAAAAGTATCCAGAATACTTTCCCCAAGATTGTGAAAATAGTCTTTCATTTCAATAGCGGCAAGGTTACCTTTCTGATACAATTTTTGATGAATGATACCCATGGACAGCACCCGGTTTTGGCTTGCCTGCATTACGTCCAGTGCCGAAGGGTGATCGATTTGTGCAGCCTGCAAGGCAAGTAAGCCGGAAACTATTTCTAAATTATTTTTTACACGGTGATGAATTTCTTTTAACAGTAATTCATTTTCAGCATTGCGTTTATCCAACTGGATATTTTTATTTTCAAGGTCTTTATTGAGTGTTTCCAGTTTTATATTTACTTTTTTGTTGGTTTGATAGTTGCGCAACAACCCCACTAAAACCAATACCAGTAACACTGCCGCACCAAGCGTTAATAACTGCACCCTATGCTGCTGCTTAAGAGAAAGCTGCTGTGTTTTGATGGTGCCTTCTTTTTGCGCCACTTCAAATTCTGTTTGCAGTTTGGCTACCCGTTGGTCAGCTTCGGCTGTAAATACACTATCTTTTAATACGTCATATTTTTGAAAGGCTGCATAGGCATTTTTATAATCGCCGGTGGCGGCATAAGCTTTACCCAATTCTTTGTAAGCCAGGTTTAAAAAAAACTTGTCGCCAAAATTTTCAGTTGCTACCTGCAAGCAGGTGTTTAAACTTTTAATTGCTGAATCTGGCTGGTTGATAAGGTTCTGTAATTTGGCCAATGAGAGCCATGACCGCATCAGCATAAAATTATTATCCAGCAGGGTAGAATATTTAATGGCTTGCTTTGCATTTAATGCTGCCTTTGCATAATCACCGGTAATGGTGTACAAATCGTTAAGCGCAATATAAATATCGGCCAGGTTATTATAAAACTGATACCGCTCACTTTGTGCCAGTGCCAGCTTAAAATACTTTTGTGCATTTGGATAATCTTTTATAGACAGGTAACTGTTTCCTGTTACATAAAGCGTAAAACTATAGTCCATACCCTAAATGCCCTGCTGCTTAAAAATTGCTACTGAATGTAAGCCATATTCAATGCCTTTATCAAATTTGGATTGTTTCCAAAACAGGTTGCTGAGATCGCTGTATGCCATGGCCTGTGTTTTTAAATCCTTCAATGTATCGCCGAGTAGTAACCCTTCCAGTGCATAATCGGCAGCTTTGCTAAGATGGCCTCTTCTTTCATACACATAACCGAGCTGCGTTAGCAAAAGTGGCCAGTCTTTTTTTGGCAGTTTTGTTTTGGCAGGTTCCAATACTTCAACTGCGGAATCTAATTTTTCCTGGCGCAGCAATATTACACCCAGTGTAATTTGTAAGCGGCCCTCCCATATGTTGTTTTTTGCGGCAGTTGCAAAAGCCAGCACTTTATTAGCAAGCGAGTAAGCTTTATCCAGGTTACGGGTATGCCAGTAGTAGGCAAGGTCGTTTCCAATGGCTAGTTTCAATGTATCTGGTAAATTTTGTGCATACGCTTTTTCCAGCCCGGTTAAATAAGAGGAATCAAATGCATCCGTTTCAACAAAAACCTGCCGATAAGGTGGCGTACGGGAAAGATTTACCAGCTGTGCATTACCAATTTTTGTCAATAAAAGAAGTAAACAGCAAAAAATTATTCTCATTTTATATGCAGGTAATAGTATTGGTTTTGCTAAAAAAAAGCACTTCATAGTAGCCGTATGTTAAAGCACCCAATCAATTTAAGTAACTGACAAGTTTTTAGTAATTGTTTACCGGGTTAAGGAATATAAGAAAGGGATTTGTATTTTATATTGACTATTTATTTTGCAGCATTTGCTTTAAACACCCGTATAAAATTACCGCCCAATATTTTCTTTACGTCCTTTTTGCTGTAACCTCTTTCCAGCAGGGCTTTTGTAACAAGTGGAAAATCCTGAACCCCATTTAGTTCTAATGGCGGTGCTTCAATCCCGTCAAAATCGCTGCCCAAACCAACATGGTCAACACCTATTAACTTTACAATATAATCCAGGTGATCAAGCAAAACTGAAAGCGAAGGACGAAACGCCTTTACTTCTTCCGAATACATTTCTCCCACCATAATGGGTGCATATGCCGGTGTTATGTTTATCTTAATTAAAGAGTCCATTGATGCTTTATGGAGTGCAAGAAAAGCAATTGCTTTTTTTTCGTAATTGCTGTCAATAAAACCAGCGTAGAAATTAAGGTGAATAACACCGCCGTTTTTACCAATAGCTTTTATCTGTTCATCTTTTAAATTTCTGCGGTGTCTGCACAAATTCCATACACAGCTATGCGATGCTATAACGGGTTTGGTAGTGGTGTTAATGGCATCCCAAAATGTTTGCTCTCCCACGTGGCTTACATCTACCATCATGCCGAGGATATTCATTCTTTTTACCAGTTGCTTTCCAAAATCTGTAAGCCCTTTGTGTTTTAATGAATCGCCTTTGGTAGTTTCATCTGCCGCAGAAGTGGCCCAGTCGGTAGAATTATTCCAGGTTAATGTTAAATACCTTGCACCTCTGTTAAATAAGCTATCCAGTTTATTTAAATCATTTTCAATCATGTGGCCACCTTCCACTCCAAGCATGGCAGCCAGTTTTTTTTCTTTAACGGCTGTTTGCAATTGTTGCGGTGTTTTTACAATCATCATTTTATCAGGATTTCGGCGGGCCCATTCATATACAGAATCTATTTCCCTGTTGGCAAATGCAAAGGGGCTTATTTGATCAGGCCCACAAAAAATAGAGAAAATCTGCACATCCACTCCACCTTCTTTCATTCGCTTTAAATCGGAATGTGTTTTGCCTTTTAAGTCTGTGTCGAACTGTACTTTTTTTTCTATGCTTGCACTGGGAATATCATTGTGTGTGTCAACCAGGATAGCATCGAAATGCAGTTTTTTATACTCCTGACCTGCTGCAAAAAGGCAACTGAAAGTTAGCAGCAATAAAGTGAAATTTCTTTTCATTGTGGTAAATTGTTTTAGTATTTATTTCATTTGTTTTTTAATATAATTCTACCTGAGGCAAATTTTCATTTTAAACAAAATTTCCCTTTTATTTTTTTACATTATTAATGATACACCTTTTTTTTGTTATCTGTATCAATACCCTTTTTTTCTATGATATAATTCTGTTGTATAACTGAAGTGCGTCACCTAAATTTATGGCATTTGGTGTTCGCCAGTTTTGCGATTGCACCTATGTTAAAGTGTAATTATTAACTGATGAAATAATTTACCATGGCCAATATTGATATTACCAAACCAATTGATTTAACGCTGCATGCGGAAGGCTCCAGACCTCTCAGATCAATGCGTCCACTTTATGTAGACTTTATGCCACCCTGCAATAGTGCCTGCCCCGCCGGAGAAAATAAATAGATGTATGAAATTGCAAACAACTTGTATAGGGTTAAATTTAAATTCATCCATCATAGTATCTGCTTGCACTTTATCTGAACAAATAGATAATATAGTAAGAATGGAAGACAATGGAGAAGGTGGTGTTGTGTTGTTTTCTTTGTTTGAAGAACCGATCAGCAAAGAAGAAGCAAGGTTAAAAAATGTGGTTTCTATAATTACCAATTCGTTTGCAGAGGCAACGGATTATTTTCCAGACCTGGAAGATTTTAGCGTGGGCACAAATGAATACCTGGAGTATATCCGCAAAGCAAAACAACGGGTAAAATTTCCAATTATCGGAAGTCTCAATGGTATTACCATTGAAGGATGGATTGATTACAGCAGTATTAAGGAACAGGCAGGAGCAGATGGAATTGAAGTAAATAGTAAAATTGATTTATCCTTCAGAATTAAATCCTTCTACAACAACCGCTGTTACAACAGTTGTAACCTCGGCAAGCAGGGTGGCAGAAGTTATGGCGGTGATGATGGTAAAGTTGCAATTCCATCTTTGCCAAGGTACACCTACACAGGTTTATTGTCTTACATACAGATCATCAACAAAAATTTTCAGGCTGGGTTGTTAATGGATGTCGTAGCACAAAACGGCTATTTAGCCTTACCTTTTCACAGGGTTTATTTTACAGATGCCACCGTGCACACAGAGAACCTGCCCATCAACCGGGGTCAATGAATACGGTACATTTTGGTGATAGCACCATCGCATGAAATCCTTTCGGCGTCCAGTCAAACCGCACCGTTGCAGCAGGGTCTTCTATTCCCTGCCCCGAGTAGGTTTTTATTTCAGGATATTTTTTCATAAGTGCCGGCTCCATAACAGGAGATTCTACTACCCTGAAACTTTCATAAGATCCGTCTGGCAATGGCAGACGGATAATGCTGTTTGAATTGCGGATAGCGACATTACTTTCCATTGGAAGCGACTTCAACAAATTTTTCATCCCTGATTGATTTAGTGCTAGCGTTCTGTACACACGGGGCACAATTGTCCGGGCTCCCTGTGCTACCCTTATTTGCGTTTCAGCAACATCCGCCCATAAAGATTTTCGCTGAGCAAGGATGGGTGTACACACAAATACAAGAATAAAAGTTGTAAGCAAACCTGATTTTAAGCGTTGCTGCATTAATGACTTTTTTGGCAATAAAAATGTTGGTTGCATAGTTAAATTAGTTTAGAGTTACCAAACGTGAAGAATTAAAAACGTACAGAATGATTATCAGGGAAGCGACAAGGTATGCATATCTAACAATGTCAAGCTATAGCATTTGTATGCAAAAACCAACAGTTTTAAATAATTATTTATAAAAAATATTTTTTGTACGGAATATAGAACTGATAAGGGTTGCATCCGTTTACCTCGAACAATTAAACCATTTACCCACAAGGGTGTAGCCAACATAAGAAGAGCTTAACTCAAATGCTTTTTTTACCAGATACAAGACAAATGCTACCAGTTGTCAATGAGGCAAAATCTTTTTCGGTGATTTAAATTTTCTGTTAGTTTGAGCTTCTTCTGAAGTGAGAAGAAGCGGTAGTTCAAAACAGTACCTGGCTTTTATTCTTCCATATCTTCATTTGTTTTTTATTGAACCGGGGCAGTCACAAGCCCTAACAAATCAGCCTTGCCTAACCGTTTCAAAATACCTACATCCGTCTTAATCAAATCACTCACCAACTCTTTTTTGCCGGCCTGCATTTTCATAATCTTTTCTTCAATCGTATCAGGGCAAATCAACCGCACTGCCACCACATGTTTATCCTGCCCAATGCGGTAACAACGGTCAATGGCCTGGTTCTCTACCGCCGGGTTCCACCAGGGATCAACCAGGTAAACATAATCTGCTTCTGTTAAATTAAGCCCGGTGCCACCAGCTTTCAGACTGATTAAAAAAACTCTAATGAAATCATTGTTTTGAAAATTATTAACCACCGTTGCCCTGTCTTTGGTTTGACCCGTCAGCCATTCAAACGGAATATATTTTGCAGTCAGTTCTTTGCGTATCAAATCCAGCATGCCCACAAATTGTGAGAACACGAGTATCTTATGATGCCGGTGTTTGCTTTCTATCTGTTCTACCAATATTTCTATTTTCACAGATGTATCGCCATAAAACGCATCGTCTTTTAACAGGGCAGGGGAGTTGCATATCTGCCGAAGTTTGGTGAGGCCCTGCAACACATGCATGCGTTCTCTTGGCAGATCTTCTTCAGGCTGGTGCAACAAATAATTGCGGAATTCTTTTTCGTAGGTATCGTATACTTTGCGTTGCTCAATTCCCATTTCGCAGTAAATGATCATTTCTGTTTTCTCCGGTAACTCCGTGGCCACCTGCTTTTTTGTGCGACGTAAAATAAAAGGATTCACCTTTTGTTGTAATTCAATGACACGTTTGGTATCGCCAAATTTATCAATGGGCTTCGAGTAGATGTCTTTAAAATATTGCTGGTTACCCAACAAACCCGGACAGGCAAAACTTAACTGACCATACAAATCAAACGTATTGTTTTCAATGGGTGTACCTGTTAATACAATTTTATTTTTCGATTGCAACAACCTGCATGCCTTGTACCGTTGCGAATCTGGATTTTTTATGGCCTGCGATTCATCTAAAAAAATATAACTAAAATGGAACGTCTTCATGAAATGAATAGCCGACAACAGCATACCATAACTCGTCACCACCACATCGTAGTCTTTAAAAGTATGATTGTTCTTTACCCTGTTGGCTCCATGGATGGTGAGCACTTTTAATGAAGGTGCAAATTTGTCCAACTCTTGTTGCCAATTAAAAATTATGGACGTTGGCACCACTACCAAATGTGTTTGTTGTCCACGCTTTTGCCGCAGCAACAACATAAAAGCAATTACCTGAATGGTTTTGCCTAGCCCCATGTCATCTGCCAGGCAACCGCCGAAATTAAACTCATCTAAAAAATTCAGCCAGTTCAATCCCTGTTGCTGGTAGTGCCGTAATTCAGCGTGTAAGCCTTTCGGTGAGGCAACAGTTTCAATGTTTTCAAAGCCTGCCAGTTTGCTGCCGTATAATTCAATTTGTTGTTGTACTTCATCACTCAGCATTCCCCTTTCGTACAAAGCCTGCACGCTGCTGAAGTTGATAAATGGTGTGCGTATTTTTTCCTCTTCAATTTCTCCTGCATCAAAATAAGCTGCCATCTTTTTTATCCATTCCACTGGCAACATGCCTAATGTACCATCATCAAGGGTAACATATTTGCTGCCGTTTTTTAGTGATTTGTGTAATTGCCGCAGGCTTGCTTTTTGCCCGCCATAGCGCACTTCTAAATTGGTATTAAACCAATCGAGGCCGCTGGTAACTTTTACAGAAACCTTGCCTTTGTTGGCATTCAGTTTGTTCTTTTCTATTTCATTAAAGCCAAGTATTTTTATTTGATGTCCTTCCCATTCTTCAAAGGCATCTAAAAACCAGGCTTCTTCCAGGAACTGTTTTTTAGTTAGATAAAAAGCCTGCTGGTGCAACTGCTCGGCAAAATCAGGATGTTGTTTCAGCACCAGTGCTGTAAAATTATTTTCTGCCACTTCATCCCGGTCAACAATAAAGGCATTGTCTTTTTGATCCCTTGCATACAATTGCCGCTTGCTCAGCACACTCACTTCCACTTCACCATAGCGCATCACCGGGCTTATCATTACATGCACACCGGCATCGGTTAAATAGATCAGTTGTTGTGGCGGTGCATCGAAACCATTTTCCTCCAGTTGCTCTTTTGTAGCTGCAACAAGCCATGCATAGTTGATGCGAATGCTGTCTTCCAACTTTGCTAAAATTATTTTTCTAAACTCCTCAAATTTCGATTGGTGCAGCACTACAATATTGTTGTGCTTTTTAAAGTAGGTCATCACCCGCAACAGGTCCATATTACCCACGAGGTGAAGTATGTTTTCTGCTAAAATAAAATAGCCATATTTCACCGGCAGGTTATTGAGTGCATAGGTTTTATCACCAATAACAAGTTGCCCACTGATCTCGTAAAAGTCGCCCTTAAGGTTCACCTGTAATTCCAAACCTGTTTGCAACAGTGCCAGTTGCACGGGCACCAAACTGGCCGGACTGATATTTTCCGACACTTCTGGTTTGTGATAAAAAGCAGCCAACCCCAGCGGGTTGTGCACCACGGCACGCAATGCCTGAAGGTCTGCCGCCACGGGGGCTTTGTTGTGGTTGTTAATGAAGACTGCAATGCCGGTATAAAATTTAACGGCCGCCACTTCATTGGTTTGCCAGGCCAACTCTTGCACATCCAATAGCTTCAATGGATTTTTTATTTTGCCACCGGCACCTGTGGCCGCTTCGTACAGGCCTGCCTGCAAGTGTTGGTAATACTTGTGTTCACTCAACACAAGTACCCTTGTGCTGCCCGCTGTAGTGGGTGTTAAAACAGGGGTGTTGTTGGTGGGCAACAAGTCTGCTACCAGTTGTTGCAGGGATGCTTCGTTAACCGGTTGCAGGTTTTTAAGCCTTGGTGTAATGCTCACTACTTTGTTGTTCCAGCTTAGTTCAAAATGTTCGTCGGGGTTGGGTTCGTTTTGCAGGCCATAATTTTGTGCTACGGATCTTATTTGCTGGTGGCGCAAAGTTGTATCAAAAAAAATACGCAGGTCGGGCCGCTCTATGATATTGTACAGCACCTGTGCCTGGTGAGTGCATAATTTATTACCGCCCATGTTACATCTACAAGCCAGCACCAACGAACCGTTGCGCCATTGCACCAACACTGAAGGAAAAGGAAGTCCGCCGCCGGTGTTGCTAAAGCTTCCTACATTCAACCCAATCATATCTGGGTGTGCAGCAAGAAAACGTCCCGAGCCTGTATCCGGCATGGCCGCACTGTTGGCTAAAATAAAAGCATGTGTACAATTCGAAAATTGAAAGTTTTCAAAAATGATTTCGGTTGCGTTGTATGTTAGTTGTGCTGCCTGCATTGTAATTGGTAAAAATAATGCAGCAATGCTTACCATTATTTATTGCGGGTAATTTTTTTGAGCTGGGCTGTTGTGGTGCTAATTTGGTATTGTTGAGCAGTACTCTTTTACGGCATACCTTTAGGAAACTTTTATGGAAGCGGAGATGGTTACAAAGTATTTTACTCAGTTTAATGTGACTAATTTACGGTCAACCAAAATTACCTATAGATTAATTTTTTAATACTTTATCAAAAAAATGTCCAAATTCTTAGACCAATACGTGAAGCAAGCAATGTGGGAAGAGCATAAGAAAAAATGTTTCTATTGTGCAGAACCCTTATCATTTAAGAACATACATGTTGATCATATTATTCCACAGATCGCCTTTGAAAAAGACAAAAGGTCACTTCGGAAAAAATACGGACTTGGTGAAGATTTTGATTTTAATTCTTTAGATAATTTTGTTCCATCTTGTCCATCTTGTAATTCAAATAGAAAAGGTCATAGAGAACTAGAAAACGGAATTCCACTGTGGCTCAATGAGGCTAAGAACAAAAGGAGTAATATAATTAAAAGATCAAAAAAACTTAAAATAGAACTTTCCCTTGATTTACCTGATCAATATAAAGAATTCTTTTTATCGTCCCCAGATTTTATGTTGTCACAATTATCTTTAGAAAAAATTCGTAAAACAGATATTGAATTGTATAAAAACTTAGCATTTAGCTCAGATTTTTATCCACTTCATTTAACTTCACCAGAAGATGAAAATATTAAAATCCCTATAACAAATTTAAGTCAGTACAAAATTTATAGTGATAAAGGATTTTACGGTTATACTACACCGGAAATTGACTTATGTGGCGTTTGCGATGCTTGTTTAAACTTCTTTGAAAAATTTGAATCGGCAATTGGATTAAAAGAAAAATTCAATTTCATAGATTATTATCGAAGTTTACCCGCTATAATTCTTCATACAATTGGACCAGAAGAGGATTGCGATTTTAAGAATTATGATACAATTGGCGATTACATTAATGCACATGAAAATATCGAAATAGATTTGAATAATGATAAAGTGAAAATGGTAATTATTCATAAAGAATATAATGAAGACGAGATTTACATAATGAAAGAATTATTGCAAGCTGACTTTACTGGTGATGGAAATAGCGAATCAATCATATTTATTTATTATAGATCCGGAGGTACTTTCCACTACACATTTTCAATTCAAGCAGCATATTTAAACGGAAGGTTAGTTCTTCAATAGCTTTAACATTGCAGAATTGTATGTGACAATGAATCACGGCCGAATCCATCTTAAAATCAAACGCAAGAATTTCTTTGCCCCTGCCGTGGTTCGTGTCCTCACGAACCACTCTACACAA
>Ga0209511_1002316_pt1 | contig 15777 bp, 16 predicted proteins | sample SSSSmetaG_FD_184141 | JGI IMG/M metagenome (GOLD analysis project Ga0209511, IMG submission 184141) | Glacier valley bacterial and archeal communities from Borup Fiord, Nunavut, Canada, to study Microbial Dark Matter (Phase II) - ​SSSS... | ecosystem: Environmental > Aquatic > Freshwater > Ice >...
CGGCTTGGCCGCCAGCGGCAACAGCGTGTATGTGGGCGGGAGCTTCTCGGGACCGGCGGCCACGTTTGGCCCCGCGGTGCTCACCAACCCCAGCCAGCCCACTGTCCAGGCCTCGGCCGTCTATCTGGCCAAATGCACCGATGCCGGGGCCAGCGGCGCGTGGGCCTGGGCGCAGCAGGGCGGCGGCGTGAACGGCAACGCCACCATCAATTCGGACGTGGCCAGCGGGATAGTGCTCGGAGCCGGGCGCGGCTACCTGCTCGGGACGCTCCTCGGTTTCGGCAACACGACTACGCCCCCCGCGACCGTCGCCACCTTCGGCAGCCAGGTCCAGACCGTGCCCGGCAACACCCACGCCTTCATGGCCACCTGGACCGACAACACCCTGCTGGCCGCCACGCCCGCCGTCGCTGCCCGCCCGGCCCTCAGCCTGTGGCCCAACCCGGCCCACGGCACGGCCACCGTGCGCCTGCCCGCCGGGACCGAAACCGGGCCACTGCTGCTGCTGGACGGCCTGGGCCGCGTGGTGCGCCGCTTTGCTACTCCGGCCAGCGGCGCGACTGACGCGCGCCTGGACCTGCGCGGGCTGCCGCCGGGCCAGTACGTGCTGCGCGGCGCGGGCCGCGCCCAGCGCCTGGCGGTGGAATAACGACCGAACAGCCTGATAACGACTGCTGAAAGCAGCCGAAGACGCACCCCGAAGCACCGCTTCAAAGAGCTTCCCCGAGGTTCACCTTCGTTAATTATCAGGCCCGTGGGCCGGCTACCCTACCGCAATCAATCGGGTTGCGAGGTGGCCGCCGGGCGGCATTTCAGGCATTTGCGCCAAATATTCAACTCCCATGACCCCCAACCACTCCCCCAAAACCCCCTGGCTACTGCTGGCCTACCTCATCCTGTGCTTCCACCACTGCGGCGCGGTGCTGATGCTGCATTTCTTCAATTATCCGGGCTTTCGGATGCTGCACGAACACGTGGGGCCGGTGTTTGAGACCTTCAACCGGCGCATGGTGCCGTTCGTGTACGTGCCGGCCGGGCTGCTCGTGGTGGCCGCGCTGGCGCTGTGGCGGCAGGCCCCGGCGGGCTTGCCGCAGCGGTGGCTGGCGGTGTCGGCGGGACTGTGCGGGGTGTCGGTGGCGGCCACGTTTGGCATCGCGGCCACGGTGTTTGCCGGGCTGCCCGCCACGGGCTTCACCGCCGCCATCGAAGCCCGCCTGCTGCCGCTGGGCCTGGGGCTGCAGGTGCTGCCGGCGGTCGGGGCCGCGCTGCTGGCCCTGGGGCTGATGAACCAGTATTTGCGCGAAGCCCGGCCGGTGGGCCGGTGGCTGTTTATCGCCGTGTTTGCGCTGCTGTTTTATTCCTTCGGTACCGGCGATGTGGACTCGAACGTGGACTACGCCTACTGGCCCTTTATCGGCGCCACCGACTGGCTGCCCTACCGCCATTCGGGCAGCCTGGCCATTTTCGTGGGGCTGTTTCTGCTGCCGGCTTTTCTGCCTATCCTACTCAAAATTCCGTTGATTTGGGTGCGCCCGCAAGGATTGCCGCGGGGTTTGGTGCTGCTCTCGCTGGCCGCCGATGTGTGGGTATTTTACGTCACGGCCACCTACTTCGTGCCCAAAATCCAGCTGCCGCTGGACAAAGGGTTTTCGCTCCCAATCATCAACGAGCTGCTGCACAACAATTTCTTGCTGCGCGGCAGTGTGATTCTGGCCATGTATGCCATCATGGCCTGGCTGTTTCTGAAAGTCGCCGCCCGCCGCCAAGAAGTCCGGGTGGCCGAATTGGTGGGCTGAGAATACTCGCCCAAGTACCCAGCACCAAGCACCAAGCACCAAAAACATGGCCATCGTCCGCACCGTCGCCCTCTACGTCCTCATCCTCTTCACCACGACCTACGTGGGGCTGGGCGTGTTCCACCTGTTTTGCCCCTTCGACCAGCACTTCGACACCCAGACCTACGCCATCTACTGGCAAATCGTGGACGGCTACATGGGTCGGCGGATGTCGGTGTTCATGCCACTCTGGTTCGTGGTTATCCTGCTCAACCTGGGCATTTTTGCCAACACCTGGCGGCAGAGCCCCATCGTTTGGATGATGCTCCTGAGCCTGGGCCTGCTGGCCGCCGACATCTCCTTCACCCTGAAGGCGCAACTGCCCATCAACCAGGTTTTTCGCACCCACAACGTGGCCCACCTCACGCCCGCCGAGCTGTCCGCAGTGGAGGCGATGCGTCGCCGCACCGGCGAAAACTTCGGCAAGCGCGGCCTGGGCGCGGCCATCATGTTTTTCATGCTCAGCACCGCGCCCTACCTGCTGCCCGGCCTCAACCGACGCCGGGCCGCGCTGAAGGCCAACACTGTGAGCTAACAGCGACCCGCCACCGCCATCCTTACGTCAAGCCCCTCTCCAAATGGACGTCAACACCACTTCCCCAACCCGTCAAACACCGCTTGCCGCGTGGCTGACGGCGCTTTATTTTTTGCTCTGCTTTTACCATTTTGGCACTGTGGTGCTCACGTACTGCATCGGCTATCCGGGGCTCCCGCAGCTGCGCCAGCATTTGCCCGAATTCATGGCTGTTTTCAATGCCCGCATGGTGCCGTTTTGCTACCTGCCGGCGGGGCTGTTGGTGCTGGCCGCCGGGGCACTGGGCCAGGTGGGGCCGGCGTGGTGGCCGCGTTGGGCGGGCGGGGCCGCGCTGGGGCTGGCAGTGGTGTCGGTGGGCGGAATGTTGCTGCTGCTGGTGCCCGCTTACCACCGGCTGGCCCTCACCGGGGCTGCACCCGAAACCATGCGGCACTTGCGGTTACTGACTGGCACGGTGCTGCTGCCGGCGGGGCTGCACGCCGTGCTGGCTCTGGCCTTGCTCAATAGTTGGCTGCGCGAGGTGCGCCCGCTGGCCCGCTGGCTGCTCATCGCGCTGGTGGCGTTTGGGTTCTACGGCATGGGCACGGTGTGCGTGCAAGGGCAGGTGTACCACCCGGCCTGGTTGGCCGTGGGGCCGGCCGACTGGCTGGCGTTTCGCACGGCCTCGCAACGGCTGTTTTTTCCGGTTTTTATTGTGCCCAGCTACTTTCCGCTGTTGGCGCTGCTGCCGCTTTTGATGGTCCGGCCGCACGGGGTGCCGCTGTGGGCCGTGGTCCTCGAAACGGCTTGTTTTGGTTGGATTGCCTACATCACGGCCACGTATTTCGTCCCCCACTTTCAGCGCCCGCGCTGGAAAACGGGCTATTCGGCCCCGCTTATCGAGGAGCTGATGCGCAACGACTTGTGGTGGCGCGATTCGGTGGGGGTGCTGCTCTGGGCGCTGCCCGCCTGGATGTTGGTGCGGGCCGTGGGCTACCGGGCCGCCGCGCCGGCCCCGGCCCCGCCGCGTGAGTTCGCCCCCGGCCCAGACGAGCTGGCCCGCGCAACGGACTGACCACCGTCCGCCCTTCGCCATGAGCCTTGCGCCGCCTGTTTTTCAGTACCTGCTGCCCCACCCGGCGCTGCGCGAATACGTGCGGCTGTTTCAGCTGGTGGGCTGCCAGTTTCTGGCCGGGATGGCGCTGCCGGTGAAAGCCTACTGGCCCCGGCCCGAGCAATGCCTGAGCTTCTTCCCCCGCGACCCCGAGCGCATTGCCTACGGCCTCGACGGCTCGCTGCTGGCCAGCCCGCAAGTGCGCCTCTACGGGCAGCACGTGGTGGCCACCACCCGGCACGTGGGCCGCGATTTCATGGTCTTTCAGGTGGTATTTCAGCCGGGGGCGCTGCACCGGCTCACGGGCCTGCCGGCCGATGCGCTGACCAACACGTTTGTGGACGCGGAGGCCGTGTTTTCGAGCGAAATCGGGCAGGTGAGCGAGCGGCTGCGCAACACCGAGCAGCCCCTGGAGATGGTGGCCGTGGTGGAGCATTTTCTGGCCGGCCTCGTCGGCCGGGCGGCCCCGGCCCGGCCCCTCGACCGGGTGGGCGCGCTGCTGCTGCACTAGCCGGCGGCGTCCGTCGACTGGCTGGCCGGGCAGGCGTGCCTGAGTCCGCGCCAGTTTCAGCGCCAGTTTGCGGCGCGGCAGGGCGTCGGGCCGAAACTGTTTGCCCGCGTGGCCCGCTTCGACTACGCCATGCGCCTGCGCAACGCCCGCCCCGCCCTCGACTGGCTCGCGGTGGCCCTGCACGCCGGTTACCACGACTACCAGCACCTGGTGCGCGATTTCCGGCAGTTCACCGGCCAAACCCCCACCGGCTTCTGGCTGCGCGAGCGGCAAGCCCCGGAACGCGCCTTCGGCCAAACCGAAACCTGAGCGGCGGGCCGCAAAACGTCCGTTTTTTACCACCGCCCCGTCCGCTGGCCCCGCCACCTTTGCCTCGTCTCTCACCAAACCCCCGACGACCATGCAACGGCGCGATTTTCTCAGCCTCACCCTCCCGGCCCTGGGCTTGTCTCCCTTGCTGGCTACCGGCTGGCCCGGCCCGTTGGCGCCCCAGGGGGCAGCCGACGGCTTCGTGGTGCGGGCCGGCCAGAGCCGCTTCGGCGTGCCCATGCCCTTCCAAGGGGTGAGCCCCAACGACCTGAAAATCTCCGCCCGCGACACGGCCGGCGGCCTGGCCCTTTTCGATTTTGAGGGGCGCACCACGGCCGGCCCCGCCCTGCACCAGCACGTGGCGCAGGACGAAATTTTTTACGTCGTAGAGGGCGACTACCTCTTCCAGGTGGGCACGCAGAAACGCCTGCTGCACGCCGGCGACACCATTTTTCTGCCCCGCCAGCGCCCCCACACCTGGGTGCAGCGCAGCGCCCACGGCCGCCTGCTGTACTGGGTGCAGCCGGCCGGGCAGCTCGAAGACTTTTTTGTGTTCATGAGCCAGCAGAAAGCCCGGCTATCGGACACCGACATGGCCGCGGTGCAGGCCCGCTACGGGCTGCAAAACGTGGGCCCGGCCCTTTCGCCCACCGAAGATTATGCCTTGACTACCATTCTCGACACGGGCTTTGTGGTGGCGGCCGGCGCGGGCCGGCTGGGCGAGCACACCCGCCTGGGCGGCCGCAACCCCAACGACCTCAAAATCGCGGGCCGCGACACGGGCAACGCGTTCAGCCTTTTCGAATACACGGGCCACGAGCGCGGCGGCCCGCCCCTGCACGTTCACCCGGAGCAGGACGAGGTGTTTTACGTGCTGAGCGGCACCCACCGCTTCCGGGTGGGAACGGCCGAGCACGAACTCAGCCCCGGCGACCTGATTTTTTTGCCCCGCGCCGTGCCCCACACCTTCGCCCAGCTCAGCGAGGAAGGCCGGCTGCTGTTCTCCTTCCAGCCCACGGGCCGCATGGAAGACTTCTTCCGGGCCGCCGCCGCGCCCCACCCCAGCCCCAACCTCTTCGCCGACCACGGCCTGCGCGTGGTGGGCCCGCCGCTGGAGTTGAAGGGCTGAAGGGGTAGGTCCATTGGGTTAAGCACCCCGCAGGAACGTACGCCGAACGCTAAACTCCGAACGCGCCTTGGCGCGTACCTGCGGGGCTACGGGGCCAGCACCAGCTTGCCGAAGTTCTCGCCCGAAAACAGCTTCAGCAGCGCCGGCAGGAAGTTCTCGAGGCCGTGCTCGACCTGGACCTTAGGCGAGTGCAGCTTGCCTTCGCGAATCCAGCCGGCCATTTCGCGGGCGGCCGTGCCGTAGTGGGCGGCGTTGTCGAACACCACGATGCCTTCCATGCGGGCGCGGTTCACCAGCAGCGAGAGGTAGTTGCTGGGGCCGCGTACGGCCGTGGTGGTGTTGTACTGCGAGATGGCGCCGCAAATGACGATGCGCGCCTTGAAGCGGATTTGCTCCAGCACGAAATCCAGGATTTCGCCGCCCACGTTGTCAAAATACACGTCGATGCCCGTGGGGCAGGCGGCGCGCAGGGCGGTGCGCACGGGCTGGGTTTTGTAGTTAATGCAGGCATCGAACCCCAACTCGTTGACTACGTAATCGCATTTTTCCTGGTCGCCGGCCAGGCCCACCACGCGGCAGCCCTTGAGCTTGGCAATCTGGCCCACCACGCTGCCCACGGCGCCGGCGGCGCCGGACACCACCACGGTTTCGCCCGCCTGGGGTTGGCCGGTATTCAGCAGGCCGAAGTAGGCCGTCAGGCCCGGCATTCCGAGGGTGGCCAGGTACGTTTCGAGGGGCGCAAGGCGGGTGTCCACTTTTGCCAGGTAGTCGGGGCTGGCGGGGTCGGTGGCGCCGGCCCCCACCACGGCGTACTGCTGCGCGCCGAGGCTGCCGGTCACGAAGTCGCCCACGGCAAAGGCGGGGTTCTGCGATTCGACCACCTGCCCGGCGGTGCCGGCCCGGAACACGTCGCCAATGGCAATGGGCTTGATGTAGCTGCGGCCCTCGTTCATCCAGCCGCGCATGGCGGGGTCGAGGGAAATAAGGCCGATTTTGACTAGCACCTGGCCGTCGGCGAGGGCGGGCACGTCCACCGTGTCGAGGGCGAAATTGGCCGGCTGGGGCAGGCCCACGGGGCGCGAGGCCAGTTTGACGCGGGTGTTGGCGAAGGTCATGGGGAAAGGGTTGATGAGGAAAAGCGGCCGCAAGTTGGCCCCGGATGCGCTTAACCTAGGTTAGGAAATGGAGCCATTGAAAGATGAGCAAGACGTATTGGTATGAATAAAACGGTCTAACGGTTAAGCTTTGGGCGCTGCCGCTTTCACCGGTTGCGCCTCCTCCAACGTCGCCAAGTCCTCGGCCGTGAGGCGCAGCTCGGTGGCTTCGAGCAGCTCCGTGACCTGGCCCACGCTGGTGGCACTGGCGATGGGCGCCGTCACGCCCGGGGCCTGCATCAGCCAGGCCAGGGCCACCTGGGCGGGCGTGGCCTGGCGGCGGTCGGCCACGGCGTCAAGGGCCGTGAGCAGGCCCAGGCCTTTCTCGTTGAGGTATTTCTGGCCCACGCCGTTGCCGCGCGGGCTTTTTTGCAGGTCGGTCGCGTCGCGGTACTTCCCGGTGAGGAAGCCGGCGGCCAGCCCGTAGTAGGGAATGGCCCCGATGCTTTCCTGGAGCAGGAGCGGGGCCAGGTGCTGCTCGAAGTTGGTCCGGTCGTAGAGGTTGTAGAGGTTCTGCAGGGCCTCGTAGCGCGGGAAGCCGTGCTGCCGGCTGGCGGCCAGCGACTCGCTCAGGCGCTCGGCCGTGAAGTTCGACGCGCCAATGGCGCGCACCTTGCCGGCCTGCACCAGCTGGGCGTAGGCCTCCAGGGTTTCGGCCACGGGCGTGGTCGGGTCGTCTTTGTGCGACTGGTAGAGGTCGATGCAATCGGTTTGGAGGCGCCGGAGCGAGCCTTCCACGGCGCGCAGGATGTAGTCTTTTTTCAGGCCTTTGTTATCGGCATTCACCTCCCAGCCCACTTTGGTGGCGATGACAACGTCGTCGCGCCGGCCGCGCCGCCGCAGCCACTTGCCGATGATGGTTTCCGACTCGCCGCCCGCGTGGCCCGGCACCCACACCGAGTAGCCGTCGGCGGTGTCGATGGCGTTGCCGCCGCCGGCCACAAAGGCGTCGAGTACGGCGAAGGACGTGGCTTCGTCAATGGTCCAGCCGAAGACGTTGCCGCCCAGCATGAGCGGCGAAATGTGGAGGCCGGAGCGGCCGAGTGCACGGGTTTGCATGGGGTGGCGAAGTGGTGAGGTGGTGGGTTAGCGGGATGGCGGTAGACGACAAAATTCGCGGGAAAGGATGAAATGTTTTGGTTGTTCATTCTCAATCCACCATTCTACCACCCCGCCCTTCCGCCGCTCCGCCCGCGTAAGTTTGCCGGCATGAATACTTCCTGGGTGCTTATCGGGGTGGGCGGCGGCTTCGGGGCCATTTGCCGGTACCTGCTGCAGCAGTACGTGCAGGGGCGCTGGCCGGTGGCGTGGCCCGTCGGCACGGGCTGCGTGAATGCGCTGGGCTGCCTGCTGGCCGGCCTGATTTTGGGCGTGCTGGAGCGCCACGCGCTGGGCCCGGCGTGGCGGCTGCTGCTCATCACCGGGGTGTGCGGGGGCTTCACCACCTTCTCGGCCTTTGCCCTCGAAAACGTGGCCCTGCTGCGCGGAGGCCACGCGGGGCTGGCCGCGCTGTACGCGGGCGGCAGCGTGGCCGTGGGGCTGCTGCTGGCCGCCGCCGGCTACGGGCTGGCGCGGGGCTAAGGCCACCGCCCTTTGCCGCTCAACCACCCGGCGGCCGCCCGGCCGACGCGGTTGCATATTTGCGGCGGCCGGCCCCCAGGTTTATGCAACTCACTCTTTCTTTCATGGCGGCGGCGCTGTTTGCCGTCATCGCGCAGGCGCTGTTTGCGGCCGGGCTGCTGGCGGCGGCGCCGCTCAACCGCCCGTCCAACCGCTTTCTGGCCCTGCTCATGCTGGCCATTGCGCTGTGGCTGCTCGACGGGTTCTTCCGCGTCTCGGGCCTCTACGGGCAGGCCGCCAACCTGTACTTTTCGCCCATTTACTACTCGTTGGGGTTTGGGCCGCTGCTGTATTTCTACGTGCGCAGCCTCACCAACCGCGGGTTTCGGTGGCGGGGACGTTACGGGCTGCATTTTGGGCCGGTGCTGGCGCAGGCGGGGCTGTACTGGTGGCTGCGCTTTCAGCCCTACGCCGTGCGCAACGACTTCTGGCAGCACGTGCACCGGCCGTTCACGTACCGGGTCGAGTTCATCGGCACCTGGGTGTCGTTGATGGTGTACCTGTGGCTGAGTATGCGCTGGCTCCGGCGCTACAGCCGCTGGCTGGAAGACAATTTTTCTGAAGTATCGCGCCTGCGGCTGCGGTGGCTGCGCTGGCTGCTGCTGCTGCTGGCCGTGGTGAGCGGGCAGTGGCTGGTGGAGTTGGTGCTGCGCGAAATCTTCGGCCTGTACTACACCTACGACTACTCCACCGAATTGCTGGGGGTGGTCGTGTTCGTCATCGGCGTGGTGGGCCTGCGGCAGGCCGACATGCGGGCGGTGCGTTTCGAACCCGAGCCCGACGACGCGGCCGCCCGCCCCGGCGCCGAACCGCCGGCGGCCGCGCCGCTGCTCCCGCCGGCGGCGGCCGCGACGGCTGTAGTCGCGGCCGAAGCAGCCGCGGCCCCCGGTGAAAGTGCCGGCCCCGCGCCGAAGTCCGCGGCCCCCGCCGGGCCCGACCCGCGCGTGGTGGAGCGCATCCGCCGGGCCCTGGCCGACGACCGCCTTTACCAAAACCCGACCCTGACGCTGGCCGAGCTTGCGGCCCACACCGGCCTGCCCCCGCGCCTCATCTCCTTCACCGTGAACGCCGGCTTCGGCCGCTCCTTCAACGACCTGGTGAACGGCTACCGCGTGGCCGAGGTGCAGCGCCGCCTCGCCGCCCCCGACGCCCGGCGCTTCACCCTGCTGGGCATTGCCTTCGAAAGCGGCTTCAACTCCAAGACGACGTTCAACCGCATTTTCAAGCAGATGACCGGCGTGGCCCCGCGGGAGTTTCAGGGGCAATAGGCGGCAAGAAAAGCCCCGGTAAGCCCCACATCCGGTATTGGCACGTCCCACATCCGGTTTTGGGGCGCTTGGCGATGGGGCCGGGGGCCACCTTTGGGTCGTACTTCAAACGCCCCGTTCCATGCTCCGTTTCCTGCTGCTCGCGCTCGGCGCGCTGGCCCTGTGCCCCGCCGCGGCCGCCGCCCAACCCACCCCCGTTCCGGCCTGGACCGACCGCGCCCGCGCCCTGCCCGACGCCCTGCGCCGCCTGCCGGTGGGCCTCGCGCTGTGGCACTCGCCCAACCCCATTCACCCCGAGGCCAACCCCGCCGCGCCGGGCGGCTACGTGTGGAAACACCGCACCCAGGTGCGGGCCGAAACCGCCGACCTCCAGGTCATCAGCTGCGGCAGCTACATCTGGTACAGCGCCGCCGGCTGGCAAACCAACCTCACCGAAACCCCCGCCGAATTCGCCGAGCTGTTCCACTGCCCCGGCGGCAAGCTCCGGAAGGGCGTCACCTACACCTTCGCCAAAAACTACCGCTACGCCCGCAGCGCCCGGCAGCTCTACGGGGGCGATGCCCTCTGGTTCGTCATCGCCAAAGACGCCCGGGGCCGGCTTTGCAAGGGCTACGGGCTGATTGAAACCGAAGCCGACGTGCGGGCCACGAAGTAGCTGGAGTGTAACAGGACGGACGCCGGACAGGCAGGATGTGCTTTTTAACCACCTCACCAATTCAAATTTCCCCATGAAAAACTCCCTCATTCTTCTGCTTTCCCTGTGCATGCTCCTCGCCGCCCGGCCGGCCGCTACCACCTACCGCCTCGACCCCACCGCCAGCACCTGCACCTGGACCGGCCACGCCGAGGCCGGGGCGTGGGCGCCGCAGGGCACCATCCGGCTGCGCGAGGGCCGCGTGGTGGCCGACGGGCAAGCCGTGCGCGCCGCCCGCGTGGTGGTGGACATGGCCAGCATTGCCCACGACCAGGCCCAACTGGCCGAGCACCTGCGCGGCCCGGATTTTTTTGATGCGGCCACATTTCCCACGGCCGTCTTTGAGCTCACCGAAATAAAAGCCGGCCAGGCCCGGGGCACGCTCACGCTCAAAGGCGTGGCCCGGCCGGTGGCGTTTGCGGTGGCGGTGGAAGCGGCGCCGGGCGGCGGCCTGCGCCTGCGGGGCACCGCCACCCTCGACCGCACCCAGTTCGGCATCAACTACAATTCCACGGCGTTTTTTCAGAACCTGGGCAGCTACGCCATTCGCAACGATTTCCAGGTGGCGTTCGACGTGCTGGCGCGCTAGCGGGCGCGCTTCAGCTTGGCTACAGAATTTGGCGCGACCTTGCGGCCACTCTCACCCTTTCAGTCGCTTGCTTGTGAAAAATCTGTTGTTTGCCGCGCCCCTGGCCGTGTCCTTGCTCAGCATTTCGGCCCGGGCCCAAACGGCCCCGGCCGCCGCCGCGCCTTACCGCCTCCTCCACACCATCACCATTGGCGGCGAAGGCGGCTGGGACTACCTCAACGTGGACCCCGCCGGCGAGCGCCTCTACGTGTCGCACGGCACCCAGGTGGAGGTGGTGGACTTGAAAACCCGCAAGGTCATCGGCACCATTGCCAACACGCCCGGCGTGCACGGCATCGACGTGGTGCCCGGCGCGGGCCGCGGCTACATCACCTGCGGCCGCAACAACACCTGCGTGGTATTTAACCTCAAAACGCTGAAGCCCATCGGCGCGCCCATTGCCACCGGCCCCAAGCCCGACGCGCTGTTCTACGACGCCTTCTCGCAGCGCGTGTTCCTCTTCAGCAACGACGGCGGCAAGAGCACCGTGCTCGACGCCAAAACCGGAGCCGTGGTGGGCACCGCCGAGCTGGGCGGCGACGTGGAAGCGCCCGCCACCGACGGCAAGGGCCACATCTTCGTCAACATTGAGAATAAGAGCGAAGTCGTCGAATTCGACGCCAAAACGCTGGCCGTGAAAAAACGCCATTCCGTGGCGCCCGGCGAAGAGCCCACCGGCCTGGGCTATGACGCCCTCACCCACCGCCTGTTCAGCGGCTGCGCCAACGAAAAGCTGGTGGTGACCGACGCCCAAACCGGCAAGCAGGTGGCCGTGCTGCCCACCGCCAAGGGCACCGACGGCGCCGTGTTCGACCCCAGCACCCGGAACATTGTCGTGTCCAACGGCTCGGGTACGTTCACCGTCATCCACGAAGACACGCCCGACAAGTACACCGTGCTCGGGAACGTGCCCACCGCCCGCGGCGCCCGCACCATCGCCCTCGACCCGAAGTCGCACCACCTCTTCACCTGCACCGCCGACTACGGGCCCGCGCCGGCCCCCACCACCGGGAACCCGCACCCCCGTCCCAGCGTGGTGCCCGGCACGTTCCGGGTGCTGGAGTTTGGGAAGTAACGCAACCCGAACCCAAAGTAGCCCGTCATGCTGAGCTGGCCGCAGCATCTCTCCCGCGCAAGTAATTCTATTTACTGTGGCGGCGGAGGTGCTGCGGCCAGCTCAGCATGACGTTTTTTTTTGCCGGTCACTTCAAATTTTTTAACGCCCCATGCCCACCTTTTGGCAACGGCTGCGCCACGCCCTGCGCGTTCACAAAATGTTGCTGCTGGCCCTGCTGGCCAGCTTTGTGCTGCCGTGGGTGGTATTTATCAACGTGGTCGAAGACATTTGGGAGTCCGACGGCTTCATCGGCGACAAGCGGATTCTGGAGTTTCTGCACCAGCACGCCGCGCCCGCGTTTGATAAGCTGGCCCTGGCCCTCACGGCCGCCGGCGACCCGCTGCCCCTAGGCGTTGTGGCCGGGCTGATAACTCTGGGGCTGGCCGTGTGGGGCACCCGCTCGCAGGCGTGGTTTTTCGGGCTGTCGGTGGGCGGGGCCATGGGGCTGAACCTGCTGGTGAAGATGCTGTTTGCCCGGCCCCGGCCGGCGCTGTGGGTGAGCATCAAGCCCGCGTTCTACTACAGCTTTCCGAGCGGGCACGCCATGGGCGCGGCGGCCGTGGCCACGGCGCTGGGCTTCCTGCTGTGGCAGCACCGCGGCCACTGGCTGGCCTGGACGCTGGGGCCGCTGTTTGCCTTGGGCGTGGGCTGGTCGCGCATGTATTTGGGCGTGCATTACCCTTCCGACGTGCTGGCCGGCTGGACGGGCTCGGTGGGTTGGGTGGCGGGCCTGCACGTGCTGTTTTCACCGGCGTTCCACGAGCTGCGGGGGCTGTGGCGCGCGGCCCTGCACCGGCAGCTGCCGGCCGTGGTGTCGCCGGCCAACGAAGGCGTGCGCCCGGGCCCAACGCCGGCCGCCCCGGCCCGTACGCAAGCGGGCGGGTAGGGTATTTCTGTTCCAATGCGCGCTTTGGTTAAGTCGTTGGCTTCGTTTTGGACAAACTGCTGGCGCCGCCCCGTGCTGGTAGGGTGCGGCCTGGGGCTGCCGTGGGCAGTGTTCGCCGGCGTGGCGGCCGCCGTGCATCGGTTCGGGGCCTGCAGTTTCGACCGGCCCTTGCTGTGGTTTTGGCACCGCCACGCCACACCGGGCCTGGACGCGCTGGCGGTGGCCCTCACCGTGGTGGGTAACACCGGGCCCGCGGTGGGCGCCGGGCTGCTGGTGCTGGCCCTGCTATTAAAACGGGGCCGCCGGGCCGAAGCGGTGGCGTTTGCCGTGGCCGTGGGCGGCTCGATGCTGCTCACCCAGGCCATCAAGGCGCTGGTGCTGCGGCCGCGGCCGGCGCTCTGGCTCAGCATCCGGCCCGAGCACTCGCTCAGCTTCCCCAGCGGGCACGCCATGGACACGGCGGCGCTGGCCACGGCCGTGAGCTTTTTGCTGTGGCAGCGGCGGGTGCCCTGGCCGGCGCTGGTGCCGGCCGTGGTGTTTTCCCTGCTCGTGGGCTGGGCCCGCGTGTATTTGGGCGTGCACTACCCTTCCGACGTGCTGGCCGGCTGGGCCGCCGCGGTGGGCTGGGTGGTGGGCGTGCAGTTGCTGGCGGCCTTTATTCAATCTCCGCCCGTAGCGCAATGGTCGCTCAGGTGCTGGGGGCCAGGGCCTCGTACCATACGCAACGGGTGCCGTTCTCGGTAAACTCGTTGCCTTCCCGCAGGCCCACCTTGGCCAGAATGCGCCGCGAGCCCGCGTTGTCTCTATCGGCATAAGCGCAGATGCGCGGCAGCCCCAGCATCTGAAACCCATAATCGAGCCAGGCCTGGGCCGCTTCGTAGCCGTAGCCCTGCCCCCAAAACTGCGGCCTGAAGCGGTAGCCCAAGTCGTAAAATTCGTACTGTCCGTTCATCGGTCCGGCTATCAGCTTGAGCCCGGCCCAGCCCATGAATTCACCGGTGGCCCGCAGCAGCACCGCCCAGCGGCCCACGCCGGTGGCTCGGTACTGCGCCTGAACCAGGGCAATGGTGGCGGCACTTTCGGCCGGTGTCGTCACCATCCGCCCGCCAATGCCGCCCAGGTACCGGTGCACGGCCGGGTCGGAGTCGAGGGCAAACATGCCGGCGGTGTCGGCGGCGGTGAGGGGGCGAAAGTGCAGGCGCGCGGTTTCGAAGGGCTGCATGTGCAAAATGGCTAGGCTAGGGAGTAACAATCAGGCGCTGGTGCTGCTCGCCGGCTTCGGCCACGTACACGCCGGGCGGCAGGGAGCGCTGGTTTTCATCGCGCCCGTCCCAGGCCAGGGCGTGCGGGCCGGGGTGCTCGTCCAGCGGCAGCGTGCGCACCACGCCGCCCTGCGCGGTGCGGATTCGCAAAACAGCTTCTCCCACCGTGGCGGAGTACCGGGTATAATGAAGCGTGGTGCCGCCCGCCCCGAAGCTGCGGCTGTCGGGCGCTTCCAGCGTCAGGGCTTCGGGGTCGGGGCCGGCGGTGGGGGCGGCGAGGAGCTGCAGCCCCTGCAGGCGCACGGCCACGCCGGCGTTCATCAGAAAATGCAGCTCCAGCTGGTGCGTGGCGGGGTCGAAGGCAAAGGCCTCGGCCGGGGCCCGTTGGTCGTCGAGGAAAATGGCGGTGGGCGGGGCGGCCACCCGCTGCACCAGCAGCCGCAGCAGCCGGTACACGGGCTGGCCGGGGTAGGCCCCGTTGCTGCTCAGAATCACGTCGGTTTGCGCGGGCGCGCAGAAGCCGCGCACGGTCAGGGTTTCGTACTGGTGCCGGGCCAGGGCCCGGGCCGAATGCCCGTCGTCGTCGTACAGGGTGAACTCCGATTCCGGGGTGCCGGGGTCCGGGTAGTAGCGCAGCAGCAGCGTGTCGGGCCGGTATTGGTCGGTGCTGGGCCGGTAGGCCGTCATCGGCAGGAACGCCCCGGCCCGCACCAGCAGCGGCGTGTGGGCCAGCGGGGCCGCCACGCCCACCGTGCGCCCGCCGGGGTAGGTCTGGTTCGAGTAAAAATCAACCCAGTTGCCGCCGGGTAGCGCCACGTTGCGCCGCCGCTGGCCGGGGTGCAGGATGGGCGCTACCAACAGGTTGGGCCCGAATAAATACTGGTCGTTGGACGCTGCGCTTAATCTTAATGAGGAATGAGGAATGAAGAATGAAGAATTAGTGGACGCCTGCAATTCTTCCTTCTTCCTTCTTAATTCTTCATTAAGATTGAGCGCAGCGTCATAATCCATGCTCCGCACCAGGGGTGCGCCCGTCGTCGTGTTCTGCCAGGCCAACGAATACAGATAGGGCAGCAGCTCGTAGCGCAGGTGCGTGGCGGCCCGCACGCTGCTGCGGTACGGCTCGGGGTAGTAGTACGGTTCCGGCGGCACGCCTTCGCCGTGGGGCCGCAGAATGGGGCTAAGGCTGGCCATTTGCAGCCAGCGGGTGTAGAGTTCCGGGTCGATGCCGCCCACGCAGAAGCCGCCGGCGTCGGAGTGCATGTAGCCCACGCCGCCCTGGCCCATGCCCAGCATCACGGGCACCTGGGCCTGCAGGCCGCTCCACGAGCGGTTGATGTCGCCCGACCACGGAAACACCGCGTTGTGCTGCATTCCCGCCCAGCCCGAGCGGGCCAGGTTCACCACCCGCTCGTCGGGAAACTCCTGGGCGTAGCGCTCGCGGAAAAGGCTGGCCCAGGCCTGCCCGTAGGCGTTGTGGACGGCCCGCGTGGGGCCGGCCACGTGGCGCATGGCCTCGGGGTGGTTTTCGGGCTCGCCGAGGTCCGACCACCAGCCGGCGGCGCCCTGCTCGTGCAGGCGCCGGTAGTGGCCCCAGAGCCAGTCGCGGGCGCTGGGCTTGAACACGTCCACGATGCTGGCCGGCCCCGCCCAGAACGAGCCCACCGTGAAGGGCCGCCCCGCCGCGTCGGTGCCTACCAGCCCTTGGGTGCGCACGAGTCTGTCGTTGCGCGAGG
>Ga0209511_1002317_pt1 | contig 15770 bp, 9 predicted proteins | sample SSSSmetaG_FD_184141 | JGI IMG/M metagenome (GOLD analysis project Ga0209511, IMG submission 184141) | Glacier valley bacterial and archeal communities from Borup Fiord, Nunavut, Canada, to study Microbial Dark Matter (Phase II) - ​SSSS... | ecosystem: Environmental > Aquatic > Freshwater > Ice >...
CTCTAGATGACGAGCAGGCTGGCTGCAACAAAGGAATGGGCATCAAATGGAGCGATGCAAATGAAATGTGCAGACTGGCGCGGAGCGGGCGACGAGCGACGGCGGCGGCGGCGGGTGTGTGCGTGAGGGGAGTGCGCGGCGGAGAGTGGCAGCGGGAAGCGCGGGCTGTTGCAGTTGTTGGTGGCGGCGCGATTCCGATCAGACGACGGTCAACTTGACCTCGACGTTGTTGCGCGTGGCGTGCGAGTAAGGGCAGATCTGGTGGGCCTGCGGGGACGACGAGCGGCGCACACCAAATGAAAATGGAGCAAAACAAAAAACGGAAATTGTCAGCGCGAACGGCCGACGAACGTCGACTGACCGACGGGCGCTGCCGATATATATATGAGCGCGCGGCGTGCAGCGTGCTCCGCTATTAATTGTTGACCTCCTGAATGAGCTTTTCGACGTCGGCCGCGGGCCAGCCCGGCACGTGCACGCGCAGCTCCGCGCGGATGCCCAGGGTGCCGTTGTCGTGCTTGCCAATGTCCACGAGCCCTGCGATTGGAGTTGAACACAGCGATTTCAGACACATGATCATGAGCGCGCGCGTTGAGCAGGCCGATCGGAGCGGCGGCCTGATCGTGCGGCAGGCCTGCGCCGTGTGACTGACCCTCGACGCTGGTGTCAGCGGGTATGGTCGGCAGTCCCAACTTTCCCTGCGCCACTCCCATCGCGCCGCGGAAGCATGCAGCGTAGCCGGCAGCGAACAGCTGCAGCCAGAGCAAAACACAGAGCGGAGCGGATCAGGCTGAGTGTGAGCGTCTCGACCGGTGCGGCCGTGCTCCACCCAGTGCGACCGCGATCCTGTCGCCGCCATGGCCCGCGTGTGTGTCCGCACCTGCTCAGGGTTTGTTCCTGCTCCTCCCTCTCCCCCGAGTCCCTTCGGCTTGTCGAGCTTGACGCTGAGCGCGCCGTCGTTGCTGGTGGCCATTCCGGTGCGGCCGCCGAACGCCTTGGCCTGGCTCGTGTGCAGCACCTGGTAGCTGCGGCGGGCCACGCTCAGAGCGGCGGCAGGAGCGCGGATGGACGAGCTGATCACGGCAGCAGAGCAGTGCAGCGCACAGAGACAGATGATGCATGGCAGCAAGATGAGCTGAGATGACAGTGCGATCTGCTCCGCACTCGTCTGACTGACCGCTCTGCCGCATCGATATCGCTGGCCTGGCCGACTGCTGTCGCTGCGATCCGCGGCTCGGCTCCGTCACATTCCTCCCCCCCTGTTTCTCACCTAGCCACCTTTGCAGCGATGCGACGAGCGATGATCGACATTTTTGATGGGTCAAAGTGAGGTGGAGAGTGAGCGAGCGAAATCGGAGGCGGGCAGCTGGTCGCGAGATCTCGGCCGCGCGATTGGTGGCGAATCGAAAAGCAGTTGGCCGTGCCTCCGGCTCAGTGATGACGATGGCAAAGTGTCAACCTTGCGCGGCGCATGCAGACTGTTGGAACTCGATTGGATACGAAGCGGAGCGGAGTCGGAAAGAGGGGATCGTGGGATTGTGATTGAAAGGGCGGCCGATTGAATCGGGCCAGCCAAACGGGAAACAAATCAACAGCGCCTGGGCTTTCCGAGCCCGATTCGTATACGTGCATAGCGCTCAGCACAATACTATTGGCACTGGTTATTTACAACATCTCCGTTGCTCGGCTGTTGTTCCTGAGCGGCTTGGGGCAGTTCACCTTGCGGTGGCCGACTTCGTCGCAGTTGTAGCAGCGAATCCGGGCGTCGCGGTTGCCGCGTCCGTAGCCGGCTCCACCGCCCCCTTGGCCCGCCTCCGCTGCGTGCGCGAAAGTCACCGCCGACTCCGAGCGGACTACACCCGCGTGTCGCCCTGCACCCTCGTACATGTCTGTGCACTCGAAGAGGCGCGCCGCTGAGTAGGCATCCGCCAGGCTCTCCTTCTGTCGCAGCATATCGCGGCGGTAGTCCTTGGCGCTGCGCAGCCCGCTGACCCAGCTGTTGACGACTATTGTTTCCGCCATCGTCTGACCCAGCGAACGAACGTTGGAGACGAGCCCTGCTGCTCGCGCATAGTACGCGCCCAGCTCCTCGTCGCTGTGCTGCTGCAGGCGCTGCAGGGCCATGACCTTGGCCTGCAGTTCCATGGCCATGGCCGACTGCGGCTGGATGAAATCCTTGAAGCGCGCCCACGCCGCCGGTACATTCGGCGATGGAACATGGGTGATTGCGTTGATGAGGACCGGTACCTTGGCCACCGCGGTCACCAGCGCTCAACCGCTTCGATTTGGTCACAACGCTCAACCGGTCACAACGCTCAACCGCTTCGATTTGGACTGCGCCAAGTCCAAATGCGAAAGTTGAACAAACACCAGCAACGTGTTTTGTTCCATTGTGCATGACATTGTGCGTGTTTTTTTGGTGTTGTATGATGCTTGTTGTTGCTGTTTTGACCGTTTGACTGGCGCGGCCGTTTTTGGCGCCGTCTGCCGCCTCATTCCGCCGGCGCCACTCGAATTCGCTGTCCGATCACCGCCATTGACAGCCAGCAGCAGCAGTGTGGGTTCCTGCCAGGTCAGAGCGCGCCAGCGCGCACTCGCCCACGCGCACCCGTGCGCGCATCGGCGCAGCGCGGCGCAGACAGCCGCAGTCAGCCGCCCGCCCGATCTGACCGCCGCCGTCCACTCCACTCGCCCGGGCCGCGCCGATCGATTTGCTTTCACTCGCAGCTGCGTGCACGTGGACGATCGGATGGGGTGCTCACGGAGTGTGCTGCTTGCTGTGGCGCCGCACTCTGATCGCACTCGCTGCTGCTGCAGCGCAGTCACTCCACTCAGCCAGAGCCCGCCCGCCCGCCCGCCGTCCCTTTCGCTCCACTCGGCCCGACCGGTCTGAGACTCCACGGCCATGGACCATCGCGGTGACCCCCCCGCTGCCGCCTCGCGCACCGGCATCGTCATAGGAAGGGGCTGCTCCCGCGAAATCCACCGCATTGCTCCAACCGTCAGGACGCCGCGGGGCGAGGAGCGGGCGTCATCTGCAGCGCCGTCAGACGCTCCGGACGTCTGCGAGGAGGCAAACACCGCTGCCGCCTCGCGCACCTTCATGCTGCGCGGCGAGGACATGCTGCGCTTTTTTACTTTGAGATTTCCGTGCGACAGTTTCGCAGTCGGCGATTTCGATGAGGCCTGGCTCAAGTCGGACGCCGGGCGCCGACTGGTCGGCCGGGGAGACGTCGCCGTCGCGGAACTCAAGCTCATCTTTCCGCCAAACGCTCCGAGACAGGGATTCGGACGGATCAGTTTTATGCGGCGCAAGGAGGAGGAAGAGGAGGAGGAAGAGGAAGAGGAGGATGAGGAGGCAGAGGCGGAGGACGGGGAGTCTGCTGCGGCTTCTTCTTCCGCGGCGTCATCTGCCGCGGTCGCTGCTCCGTCGTCGTCCCCCGCCCGTCTGCAGCTGTTGCGCTTTCTGACCGATCTGGAGATCTCCGGCCGCAACGTGCTGGAGCTGTTCGCGTCGGGGCGCCTCCACCTCGACCGCTTCGTCTCGCACACGCGCAATGATTGGCTCGTCCTGCTGCACGTGCAGGTGGTGGAGCTGCTGCGCAGCGGCTGGCTGTCAGAGGACACGCTGTTCCGACTGCACGACACGCTGTACTGCGGGCCCGGCCTTTTGGCCATCGACAAGCCATCGCTTCTCCGCCTTTTTCTAAATACTGAAGTCTTCACGCTGGTCACCGAGACCTTCTTGCCGCTCACGGCCGCGTGCGTCGAGCAGCTCTCCAAGATAGAGCCCTGGGCCGTGTTCGCAAACCAGCGAAGACCCCACTACAACCTCCGCACAATCTGCGAGCTCGCGCGACGTGCATTCGGCGGCGAAGGCGAGCAGCCGGTTCCTCGCACCACTCTCAGCGGGTGGTTGAGCAGCCAGCAGCCCGCCGCCCCCGCCGCCGCCGCCTCTACGGCTGCCTCTGCCTCTTCCCCCACTGCCGCCCTCGCGCCGCGGCCCGGACAGGCAATCAGCGGCGAAACCGGGCAACGGGTTCCTTGCTCCACTCTCAGCGGGTGGTTGAGCAGCCAGCAGCCCGCTGCCCCCGCCGCTGCTGCCGCTGCCGCCACTTCCTCTGCCGCGCCGCCCCCGCCGCCGCCCTCGCAGCCGAAGCGCCCCCGCAGTCCCTCTTTCACGTCTCCGGAGCCTGCGTTGAAACGCGCCTATCAGGACTCCTCTGCTGCTGCAGCAGCGCCTGGCCACCAACAGTCTGCCGCAGCCGCGTCCTCAGAGCAGCATCAGCAACCGGATCCGCTCGTTGATTAGCCCACCCACTCTCCCTTCTCCTTTTGTCAAGCACTTGCATTTGTTCTTTAATCGAAACATTTTTTTATGCATTATTGAACACTAAGATGAACTGAAACAATCCCACTGCATGGCTGCTCATGGCTCGTCGTGTCCAGGTGGCGCGTACCACGTCATGCCAGAAACGTCGCAAGGTGGCAGACGCCGCGGGGCTGGGCGCGCCCGAGGACGAGCGGATGTGGGCGCGAGCGCTCGCTCCGGCGCGGGAAGTGCGGTCGAAGTAGACAGCGGAGGAGGCTGATGTTGCTGAGGCAATGGGGCCGGTGACCGTCGCGGGCACGAATCATTGTCGGACGTGTCGGGCCGCGAACCCCAGACCCTGGAGCGCGCGTGGACGACGCCGGCAAGATTCTCTGGAGGAAGCGTCGGCTCACAGATGAGGTTCCTCTGTCTGCGTGAGTGTGCGACGGCCTCGGGAATGGGGCGTGGCGGAAGAGGCCGCCGCAGGATCTCAGATCGAGAGTCCGGCACCATCAGCTCGTCGACCGAACACTCCGCCCACGCTGGCAGTTTAGCCGGGATAAGATTGGCGACCTGATTGACCGGGTGAGACCGCTCCTCTTCTTCCATGGCGCACAGCCAGTGATGCAGGATCAGTGTTTCCTGTTTCGCCACCACGATCCGCCTCTCTTGCATGGCGATCCACCAGGCCCGCGTGCCGCGCTGGGGGCACCCGTTTCTGTGAACGTCGTTGCCGCCGCAGTGACACAGGAAGCAGCACTTCGTCACGGTCAAGGGCGAGGTGTCGACGAGGAAAAGTTGTTGCTGCAGGTCGATGTGTCTCAACTCCATCGCGAACCACCACGCCAGCGAGCGGTGCTGTGGAGGCCGATGCGTGCTGCAGTGCCAGTCGCCTTGACACAGAAAGCAGTCGGCCGGAGGAGGCGGCGACTGCGACTGCGACTGCGACTGCGACTGCGACTGCGACTGCGACTGCGACTGCGACTGCGACTGCGACTGCGACTGCGACTGCGACTGCGACTGCGACTGCGACTGCGGGCTGCTGGAGGACGCCGGATACTGGTTCGACGGCTCGACGTCGACGTCCTCGTCTGACGCCGGATAATTCTCGTGCTCCTCCGCCCCGTCCCCGTCCGGCTGGGATGCAGAGGGGGGCGAGAGAGGGTAGAGTGACGGGCTCGGCTGATAATACTCCTCCGCGGCCTCCTGCTCGAGTGGCAGAGAGGCGGGGGGCGAAGCGGGGGGCGATGTCGTGAGATCGATGACGGCCCTGGCCGCTGCAGAGGGAGCGGCAGCAGCAGCGGCCGAGCTCGCAGCGACACCGCGCGAAACGGAGTCGCCAGAAACTCGCAGCGGTGCCGACGGATTGTGCACTGCAGCTGGAGTCTCTGGGCTGTACTCATCGTCCCACCGGCAGCACACCGGCGGCGGACGCAACGGAGTTCTCGGAGCCATGACGACGGGAAAGAAATCGATGAGCGGCGGCGGTGGAGGCAGTGGGGGCGGCGGCGGCGGAGTGAATTCGCGCACCTCGGTCAACTGCGCCGCGAACTGAACACCGCGCGGACGGCGTTTGGCGTCGCCCTGCAGTGGCTGTTTGTCGCCGTCGGATCGCGCTCGCTTGAGAATGCCACGGGGCACAACTGTCGACGGACGGCAGGGCGGCAACTCATGATCAGGGCTGTCCTCGACGAACGGCTCCAGCGAGCTGTCGAAATGGGCGAGCGAGCAGTCCGCGCAGTCCGCGTCCTCTGCGGGCTCGAGAGATGTGACAGTCGGCGGCACAGGGGCCGGCTGCGTCGACGGACACTGCTCCTCGGACTCGTCAAAGTCGAGGCGAAGAATACACTCTTCTTCTTCCTCCTCTGCGGCTGCGGATGCGCCGTCTGCGTCCTCGTCCGACGAAGGCAGCGGCGAAGATGGCAGCGACGGCAGCGGCGAAGGCGGCGGCGACGGCAGCGGCGAAGGCGGCCACGTAGGCGGCGGCGACGCCGGCGGGTACTCCTCGGCGTCGTCCAGGTTGAGGCTGAGGGACATTGGCTGTTCCTGCGAAGATGGGCCGGGCCCAGGATTGAGTTCGATGCCGACCAGCCGGGCGGCGGGTGGAGTGGCGGCAGCGGCACAGCGCGCTCGTTTTTCCATGTCTTTCCACGCCTGAGCCGACCATCCGTAGTCGATGAAGAGCTCCGCGCCTGGTTTGATCGCCCTCTTCGCGACCACTGGCAGCAGCTTCCACGACGTGTTCCCCGCGCCGTCCACAATCCACTCCGACCGCGCCAGGATCTCGACGTTCGGAGCCCCGCTCGTTCGCGGATCGTTGATGAGGCCCATCGGACACTGGCGCGACACGAGCATGCGATACTCGTGGTGTTGGTCGGAGATGTTGCCCGGGTCGATGCAGCGCCACACGCCCATTTTTGTTTCAGCGAGATAGTCCTCCTCAGCGACGCCGCTCTGCGCGTCGGTCTGGTAGATGGGGTGCGCGGGATCGAGCTCGTTGTTGACCAGCGCTTGCCAGTCATCCTGCGTCACGAACTTGCCCCAGAGCCAGCCGACAACCTCTTTGGCCCGGAATGACTGAGTCGCGAACAGGCCGTTGCCAGCGCCGTTGAGGGTCGATTTGCGCGTCTCGACGTGAAGCTGATCGCAGTTCCACTTGAGCCCCTTCGTCCATTCCAGTGGCGGCAGATACACCTGCAGGCGCGCCTCTCCATCAGCAGCAGCAGCAGGAGCAGCAGCAGCAGCAGCGGAAAAAGAAGCCGATGTGGCTGCGGACGGATCGGGCAGCGAACGCTGCAACGGCAGGTTGTGCAGAGGGGGCGCCGATGCGGCTGCTGCAGCGGCAGATCTGACTGCGCGGGGTGGGAGAGAGCGGCGCGGGGCTGAGGCCGAGGTCGAGCTGCTGCCTCGCGGTCTTGAATCGATTTGAGCGCGAAGCTGTCTGCTCTCGTTGTTGTTGTAGTTGAACGTGAGCGGCTCTCCTGCTTCGATGGTGCGCGTGGCCTTGAGCTGAGGCAGGTGGTGAAGGCCACCGTTGATGGGCAGCCAGTCCAGCTTCATGTTTGGATTCTTCGCGCAGTTGGCCATGAAGCCGAGTGGCGTCGATTTGAAGGAGGCAATTTCGACCGCGCTGTATCCGTCGCGAACTGACGGCAGCAGCGCCTCGACGCCGGCCGTCAGGATGGCCTGCAGTCCGGCCTCGTCGCCGGGCACGGGACGACGAATCATCATCGCGTAAGGACGGCCATCCATCACCCACATGCCGGTGAGGCCCTTGATGTTGCACGCGTGAGAGGTGGACCCGGGGATCTTGGCGGCGCGCACTGCTTCATCGCTCAACGGTTTGCCGCCGTACAGGCACACCACGGAGTCCCGCGCAATGTTGCTCTTCGCACGCAGCCCGATCTGAATGGGCTGACGGAGCTGGCGTCTGGACAGCACCTCATCGATGTGCAGCTCGACGTTGTCCGAGTGGCGCAGAGAGTTGGCGTACAGCTGAGGAAGGTCGGAGAAGGTGTTGTCGAGCGGCTCATTGAGCAGCGGATGGACAGTTGAGTTGACGCTCTGCTCTGACCTCCTCTCGGACGGTGCGGCGCGAACGAAACAGTCCAGAGGAAGGTGGTCGCTGGAATCAGAGTCGCTGCAGTCGCTCGGCTCGAAGCCACAGTCGCTTTCCTCTTCACTGGCGACATCGCGCATGGACTGCGTCGCCTGCACGGCTGCGCGGCGAGCGGAAGGCGCACGTGGAGGTGCAGCAGCAGCAGCAGCAGCGGCTGCAGGTCGAGCTCGCTTGGCCGCTCCTTTCGGGGGCGCAGCAGATTTTTTGCGTTTGCGAGAAGTGGCACAAGGCAGCTCTTCGTCACCGCCTTGCGTGAGATCAGTGCGCACGCGCTGAAAGATTGCGGATCTGAGCCTGCCTTGAGGAGTGAGAAGATCGCTGGGAGGCCCCCAGACAATCAGAGACGTGGCGACCACTGTTCCCTCATCTGTCTGGCCTTTGATCGCGTAGCGCGCCTTCTCGTACTTGTCGATGACCCAGCCCAGAGCTGGAGGACCACCGTTGGTGGCCGCGGTCTGGGCTTCAGCTTCCGTCGTGTCGTGGTCTTCGAACTCTTGCTCCCAGTGGGCGTTGTCGTTGATTCGAAGGGCAGAGCAGTCTGCCTCCAGCACGTCCCACCACTGAACGCGGTACTCAGGGAGGTCGGTCAGGTCCTGAGCAGGTGGTGCACCTGTAGCTGCTGCGGCAGCTGCTGCGCGTCTTTCCAGGTGATGCAGGCGACCGAAGGTTGCTGGAGCGGCTGCAGCAGCTGCGCACGATTCCATCTCTCTGTCGGCGACACCGAGCAGCTGACCGATCCAAATCGGATTTCGAGGAGAATCGCCGCGCACGACCAGGATATGACCTGCAGCCGGAGGTCCGTGCTCGCGCAGCCACGAGAGATCGACTCGCGTGTCAGCTTCGAACAGCGGCGGCTCCGCTCCGTTGGAGACGAGTCCGCGCGGGTGGATGTGGTAGGACTGTTCCTTGAGACGAGGATCGGCGATCACTCCGCGCTTGATGAACCCTGGCGCAATGTGATCGCGCACGCGCAGCAGCCATTTCGTCCACCACCCCTCGACGATCAAACCGCTGTGCTCGTCCTGAAACGACGGGTCGAGCAGATGCTCCTCGAGACTCTTGTTGGCAGTACGCCGCAGTTTTTCTTTTTCTCTCGCGGCCGCCAGCTCCTCTTTTGACGCATTTCTGCCGCGCTTGACTGTGCCGACAGCGTTGAGAGAGGTGATGTGTTGCATGCACACGGAGCAGCTCTGCGAGATCTTCGTCTGCGCGTCGTCGAAACTCTTCAGCATCTTCTTGAAGTCGCGGCTCTCCGCCTCGTTCATGCAGTGTTGCCTCTCGAATGCGTGAACTGTGTCGCGCAGCTCTTCGGTGTGAACTTTGAGCGGAGGATGCCGCGACGGATCGCACTGGATGAGCTCATCTGCGTGGTACAGAAGCGCGCGAGCCGAGTACGACCCAGAGGTCTGCATCATGTATCTGTGCTTCTCGCCACGCTCCGACCGCTCCGTGGAGTCGACGAGAAACTTATTGTACAGCCAGACATCGCCCTCTTTGTCTTTCTCGATGGCGAACACGTGCGGCACGCTGATGTTCTTGAGCGCGCGATCAGAGTCCTTGGACGCACCGTTGGCCTGAGCGAGCCACGACTGCACATTGACGCTGAGTGTCTGCAGCGTGATCTCGGGCTGCATGCCCGTCTCTTTGGCCATTTCCGCAGCGAAAGCAGACAGCTTTTCAGCCGCCGCCGGACACCACGCAGCCCCGTCAGCCAGTCGCTCCTCTGCGACCACAGCCGCGGCGTCAGCGTTGAGGCCAGCTTCCTTGATTTGGTCCGCGGTCATGTCGCCCTTCATGATGGCGACCAGCGAGACGATGCGCGCGTGGTACTTTTCGTGAAACAGCTTGCGCATCTTCTCGTAGGTCTCCGCGTCGTTGATGCGCAGCAGCTTCGCCCACACGCTGAACATCTGATCGACAATGTCGTGTGTGTGACCGACGAGCAGAGTCGTGACCGTGATCAGCTGAAAGACGCCGTGCAGAACCAGCGCGCCCAGGTAGCGAAACATCCACTGATTTTTGCATTCGCCGCCGGCGTTGTCGAAGGTCAGGTGCAGACGTTTGGGCCAGAGCATGCCGATCCCGTCGTAGAACCCTTCAGCGGCAGCGGAAGCAGCGTCTGGGGCAGCAGCAGCGGCGGCGGCAGGGGCAGCAGCAGCGGGAGGGGCAGCTTCGGCCGAGTCGGCAGGGGCAGCGGCAGCGGCAGCGGAAGCAGCGTCTGGGGCAGCGGCAGCGTCTGGGGCAGCGTCGCCAGCGGCAGCAGCGGGAGGGGCAGCTTCGGCCGAGTCGGCAGGGGCAGCGGCAGCGGACTCTTTGGCACTCCACTGCTCCTCGAACTTGGTCCACTGGAGATCGAGAATTTTTTCGAGCGTCGTGACGGAGAGCGAGCTGTCCTTGCGGAGGTCGGGAAAATTGACCAGGCCCATCACCGGCACGGGGCCGCCGAAGCAGAAGGCGCCCACGATGTGCACCTTGAGTCGCGGCATGTCGCCGAGGTCCTTGGAGTAGCGCACGCGCGAGGGCAGCTGGGTTTTGCTCTGGTCCATGCCGTCCAGCATCACGCAGAACAGCTCCGTCGGATTGTCGGTGGCTCTCCGTTTCATCTCGTCGACGTGGAGGCGCTGCTTCAGCATCGTACTCAGATGGACCGACTTCTGGTTGACAGCGTGCTGACGCTCCAGCTGCGAGCGAGTGCGATCTTTGATGATGTTGTCGAAAGTTTCGCAGTCGTTGCAGCGACAGAGGTCCTTGCTCTTGGAGATGCTGATCGTGATCAGGTAGTCGGACTTGAGGAGGTCAAGCGTTCGCCGCAACGTGGACCCGCTGATGGCTTGAGGAGCGTCGAGTTGTCGGGTCTCGCGCTCGAACTCTTCCAGTCCGATGCGCAAGTCGCATAGACGCGCGTGCGGCAACACCCAGCGTTGGGCAACGGGGTTTTTGTTGCGCGCTGTGGGCGGATTCTGACCGTGGCTCTTGGCGTAGGCGAGCAGTAAATTCAACACGCGATTGTGCTGTGCACGGCGACGCGACTGTTTGAAGCTGCCGGACTGCGTGAGATTCTCCAGCTCCGGTCCCACGCGGTCCACGGCCTTTGGCTGCTCACGAAGTTTGAACAACGTGGATCGGCTCACGCCGGTCACGGCGCGGAAACAGGACTGGCAGACTGTTCCGCTGGACCACTGAATTTCAGAAACTTCGAGTGCCTTTTGAAGCATGCGATTGAAGCTCTCGGCATCGGCTGCGAGAGCCCGGTGCGCGAGGCGTTCGCGAAACATCTTGAGCACGGACACGCTGCTGTGCGCGGCTGCGGCTTTGCTCGACAGTTTCGTCAACAGGTCGTGCACTTTCTCCGGCCGGCCACAACAGCTGCGATATTCCGCCCAGTCCATCACGATCTTTGTCGGCTGTTTCCAGCGATCACGGGTGTCACGCGCTGAGAGCTCCGCGCTCGACGCGACGGATGCCGCGTCGTCCGGTCGAGAGGCCACCGAGAGAGCGCTGGAGACAGGCGCGGATTTCGAGCGAGCCAGCTGATGCAGCTGTCTGGAGATGAACCATGGCCGCCGAGCGACTTTCCCATGCTCGAGTATGGCGGCATCAATGTCTTTGAGCTGAGCCGGGTTGAGGGAGGTGTTGTGGAGGGAGAACTCGGAGAGAAGGCGGGCCTGAGCCTCGCAGCGCACGCTGATCTTGATGCTCGACTCAACAGGCAGATGTTGCTCAGGCGCCACTGCTCGACGGCGCTGACTGAACGCACGAAGCGGAGCACGACTTTGATCACTGCCGTCGGAGCACGAGCCTGAGCTCTCGCCGCTGGAGTCGTCCTTACTGATCGAGTCGGACCGCGCCTCCTCATCCACGTCGCTGAGATCGCTGTCCAGCGTCATGTCGATCTCCTCCTCGTCCCCGTCCGCCTGGCCCTCCTCGAACGACGCAAAACTTGATTGATAAGAATCGTGACGGCCGTGGCATGGGGCGGAAGCGGGAGAACGATCTTCAAGGTCGAGGGATCGACGCGCGGCGTGTGCAACGAACCGGCGCATGAACGAATCCGTGTCGATGGAGGGAGGAGGAGTGAACTGAAAGACGGAGCCGCTTGAAGCGCGCGCGGACGAGCGCCTCGGCACTGGCGGCGGAGTGAGGGTGATGCCGATGGGCCCGATGACAGGCCGCGGTGGACGAATTCGGGGGCGAGAGTTCGTCGCCGGCGCCAAAGGTAGAGCTGCAAGATGATCGGGACAGAAGAACTGCACGCCTTGCTCCGGAGCCAGATCGGCCAGAGAGGGCCACGGTTGCGGGAAACACTGGCGATGACGGCTCACGCGACAGGGCGAACCCTGACGGTCAGTTCCTTCGCACTGCACCAGCTGATTGTTCAGGTCGTGGTGATCGCGGCTGAAGCACGTGGCGCAGTGCTCCTCGGTTGCGGCACTGAGCAAAGCGCGCCAAAAGGCTTCGTCGCCGTATGCGGCGAGCAGCTCATCGGTGGGAGAGAGGGAGAGATTGGGGAGGGCGTACACTTTGGCCACATCGGCGGACACCTCAATCTTGCCGTCCGGTCTTGTCGTGAACAAATTGTGCAGGTGGGCAGGAGAAACACTCTCCAGCGTACAGTTGTCTGACGCAGAAAAAGGACAACAAGAAGGAAGGCGATCAGTGACTGCAGCGAAGAGCAGCGAAGAGCAGCGAAGAGCAGCGAGGGCGGAGCCATTGGCGCGAGCGCGGACTGACTGGGATAGCCCGAGGGCACGCCATCATTGACGATGCTGCCGGGTGCGACCGGATCGCCCACGATGGAGATTTGCACACGGCGGTCGCCCACGGAGTAATCCAAACTCGGCAGCCGCAGCGCCGTGGGACAGTAAAACTGCAGATTGAACAAGTCCAGCAGTTCTTCCGTCATCAGCACGCCAGAGTAATGCATCAAGAAGACGCGTGATCTGTGCAGCGACAGAAGGGAAAGCAGGGAATCAGTACGCAGTCGCATTGCCCCGCCGTCGCTGCTGGCAGGACGCTCGCGCTGTGTCTCACCGCTTCGTCTGCAGCGGCTGCTTGAGGTACACGCCGCGGATGCCGGGCGCGACTGTGCTGCGCCGCACATCGACCGGTTTGCCCGCGTTGCGAACGACCGTCCACGGTAGGTAGCGCATCTCGTTGAACTCATCCTTGTGCGACTCCACGAAGCGCTCGAGATTGGCGCGCTGTGCGGTGAGCGATTCGCCGTACAGCGGCGATCCGACCAACAGCGGACGGCGCTGCGACTGCGGCGCCGCAGTGTGCGCGGAGGAGCTGGAGCTGCTGGCGGCAGCAGCCATGCTGCGCTGCGCACAATGCTGTTCGCAGTGCCAGTGCGTGCCGCGTGACGGCAATGCTGTTGCTGCGAGGGCACCGTGAGGTTGGGCGGGAAAATCAAATTGTTTTTGACTGGCAGCGGCTTGACTGGGCCGCTGTCCCCGCACTCGTTGCAGTCATTCGCAAAGAAATGCGCAATTCATCCGTCTCTCAACGAAATCAAGACGATTTGCCCGTCTTTGAAAAACCGTCTTTCTGTTTTGCGCAAACTTTGACTGCGAGTCAATTTTTCTGAGACGCGTCTTTCTCGCCCAGTGAGGCGGCGCACAGTGAGGCGACGCACGAGAGCGCAGTGGCGCACACACAGGTGAGGCGGCGCACGCCAGCATGTCCTCCCCTGCGCCTTCTTCTTCCGCAGCGGGCTCGGCTCTTCTCGTTATGCGCACCCAGTGCGCCACTCCTTACGACGTCACGGTCGAGTTCGACAGTGACTCGCTGTTGTCGCGCCGCATCCCCGAGTTGCTGCGCGACAATCCGTCTCTCGTGCACGGAATGGGCGTGGTCTTCAACCCTTCGCAGAACTTCAACCATGTGCGCGAAGACGTTCTCCGCGATCTGCACATCCTGCTGCATCTGCACGACAGCTGCACCACCGCGGCCGCTCTCAGCCCGCAGTGCGCCAAGTTGCGCATCTCCTTTGTGCCGCAAGAGTCCCTGAACTTTTGGTTCGCGGGCGCAGCAGCGTCGCCGCCTCCTGCAGCGCCAACGCGTTTTTCTCCTCTGCGCATCGCGCAGATGGATCCCGCACGCACTGCCGCACTGTCGACGACCGCTGTCTCCGCGGCAGCGCCGGCGGCTCCAGCGGCTCCTGCTCCAGCGCCCCTCCGTGCGCGCCCTTTCGTCGACTCTCCGCTGTCCTACCGCTTCTGCACGTCACTCGCGCAGGCGATGCAGTGCGATCTGCCCACCCGAGTGCTCTTTCTGCCCAGCCTTCTCTGGTACAAACAGTTCGGCACGCAGAGCGACTTGCGCAGCAGCATTCAATCGCTGCTGTCGTCCATCGCCAAGAGTCAGGGGAGTGCAGTGCATCTGTATCCACCTCTTCGCTGGGATGATCTGCTGGAGCAGAAGGACGAAATTTACCGACGTTTCAAGAGCGTGATGCTGCCCGCCGTCTGGCGGCCGCTTCAAGGATTCGAGGAGTCGCAAGTTCGTCAACTCGCCCTGCGGCTCATGCACGAGGTGCAGCCGGGGAGATACGTGCTCAAAGGTTCGTACGACTTCGCCTCGTCTTCAATCCTTACCGACATCTACATCACTGCTGCGGCTCAAGATGAGCAGACCCCTCCGCCTGAGCTTCTGGACGGCATTCGTGGGTTGTGCGACCAGAACAATCAACTTTGTTTCGGTTTGCAGCCTTTCGTGCCCTCCCTCAAGCTGCGGGAGTTCCGCAACTGGTGTGTGGCCTCTCTGTCCAACGGACAGTGGCAATTTCGACATCTCCTGACGGTCCGAACCTCATTTCTCAACTCGCCGGAAGCCAGTCCACTCTGTTTGGCCCGGCTGTCAGTTCCTGTCGATGCAGCTTCCATCGCTTGTCACGACCTGGTTCAGTCGATTCTCCGTGATCCTCCGTTCGCAAGTTTGCGCGACGAACTCATCAAGGCGGGCTGCTACGCCATTCGAATCGACTGCGGTTTCGACGACCGACCTGGCGTCGAGCCACGCGCCTTCATCAATGAATTTACTGCCCCGGCAGATGCAGTGACGTTTTGTCACGCGCATGACACCGAGCTCTCCTGGGCTGTCGCTCGCATCTTTGCGCACGGCATTGTGCAGCTGCTTCAGCTGCCTGTGTGACCGAGGCGTCCCTTTGTTCCGGCCTTGTGCACGATGTTCCTCGCTGATCACATGGGATTCACTCGCATTCGTATCTGTTTCCTGTATTTGTTGTGTTTCTTTGTTTCTTGGTCATGCCTGCAGTGCTTTTCTTGTCGCCAATTTGGGCGTTTTTTAATGGTTCGATCGGTTGGCAGCAGCCCGCCGCCGGCGGCCAAAACGCGCGCAGCCACAACACCACGCCGCGCCATTCCGTTCAAGTCATTCAACCTCGACAGCGACGACGACTCTGATTTTCACGAGCTAGCCACCAAGTTCTCGCAGAGCCCACCCAAGCCGGCAGCAGAGACATCCGCAGACGCCATGGAGTCATCGGGGGCGGCGCTGTCCAAAGGCGCCGCCGCGCCGTCCACTGCCCCCGCCGCCTCGTCAGTCATCGCTCAGCTGCACTGCTTCTTGCGTGTTTCACTGCTCGATGTGTGGCTCAACGCTCACTCTACTTGATCGCTACGTTTGTGTGTGGCTGCGTGACGTGCAGATCGACGGCGGCTGCAGCGACTGCTGACGCCGCTGCGCAGCTGGCCGCCGCGCCGTCCACTGCCCCCGCCGCCTCGTCAGTCATCGCTCAGCTGCACTGCTTCTTGCGTGTTTCACTGCTCGATGTGTGGCTCAACGCTCACTCTACTTGATCGCTACGTTTGTGTGTGG
>Ga0209511_1002318_pt1 | contig 15769 bp, 12 predicted proteins | sample SSSSmetaG_FD_184141 | JGI IMG/M metagenome (GOLD analysis project Ga0209511, IMG submission 184141) | Glacier valley bacterial and archeal communities from Borup Fiord, Nunavut, Canada, to study Microbial Dark Matter (Phase II) - ​SSSS... | ecosystem: Environmental > Aquatic > Freshwater > Ice >...
GCCGCCGCCGCCGGCTCGGTGGCGAGGCCCGAGACCACCTCCACCAGCTTCATCAGCGGAACCGGGTTGAAGAAGTGCATGCCGACGAAGCGGCCCGGGTGCGCGAGGCCCGCGGCGAGCGCGGTGACCGAGATCGACGACGTGTTCGAGGCCAGCACCGCGCCTTCGCCGACCACTCCTTCGAGCTCGCGGAACAAGGCGCGCTTCGCATCCGCGTTCTCGACGATCGCCTCGACCACGAGGCCGCAATCGGCCGCATCGCCGAGCGCTGCTGCGGGAACGATGCGCGCAGCCGTTGCTCGCGCTTCGGCTGCGTCGATCTTGCCCTTGGCAGCCAGGCCGTCGAGCGTGGCGACGAGCTTGGCGACCGCGGCCGCCGCGGCGCCTTCGCGCGCGTCGAACAGGCGCACCGCGTGGCCGGCCTGTGCCGCCACCTGCGCGATGCCCGAGCCCATGATGCCGGCGCCGACGACGAAGACGGAGGTGTCGCGACCGAGGTCCAGGCTCATGGGTGCTCGCAGGAAGAGTGGGAGGCCACGCGGCCGAGAGCGCGGATTATCCGCAGCGAAAAATAAAGCCGGGGTCGCTGCATCTGCCGGCGCGGCGGGCGGTTGGTGCACGGGCTGGGGGTGGGCGTTCAGCAGTTGTTCGAGATCACGCCGAGCCCGAAGCCGGCTCGCCGATCGGCCACCCGACCGGGCCGATCCTCTACGTCGGGCGCACCATGATGCCCCGATCCAGGCGCGGCGGCGCCTCAGATCGCCTGCTTGAACGCCATCACCGCCTGGTTGCGCAGCGTGCGCAACAGAGACAGCTCGCGATCGCTCAGGGCAAGACCCGGGTTGAGGCTGTCGGCATAGATCAGCGCCAGCGGTGCGCCGTTCAGCACCACCGGCAGCAGCAGGAACGAAGGCGCGTTCACGCCCTGTCGGTACCACGCAGGCAGGCGGCTCGCGATGTGAGCCGCGCGGGTGTCGGCGATGAGCACGTCGGCGCCCTTCGCGCAAACGGTGGAGAACAGGTCGGTGGCACCCTTGAGCGGCACCTTGAACGCGGCCGCGACCGCGTCGGCGCCTTCGCCGAAGCCGAGCCGGCCCGTCAGCGCGCCGGTCTTCAAGTCGCGCAGGCAGAACACGACGTGGCGAAAGGCCAAGGCACGCAGCATGGTCTCGAGGATCATGCGCAGCACGTCGTTGAGCTTGAAGTTCTCGATCAGCGTGTTGGTCACGTCCTGGATGCCGGCGGTGAGCACGCCGCAGGCATCGACGGTCGGTGCAGCGGTTGCGGCTGCGGTTGCGGCTGCGGCGCCGGTGGTGGCTGCGGCCGGCGGCTCGATCTTCAGCGTGCGCGTGGGATGAATCGGCAGCGTCGCCGTCAGCACCACGTCGAGCCGCTCCTCGCGGACGGTCGCCGGATCGAGCTCGGGGGTTGGCCGCACGAACAGCCGGTTCGCGGTCGATTGCTTCGGCACGTTCAGGCTCATCGCCTCCACCACCTGAGCCAGCTTCTCCTGCGCGGCGGCCGATGCCGCCTCGATGCGCGCGCCCGTCATGCCCAGCGCGCGCGCATAGCGTTTGGCTACGATCGCCACCTGCGCTGCGGCCTGCTCGGGCTCGGAGCGCAGCAGCGTGTCGGCGATCTGGTTCGCGGCATGGGTCAGCCAGCGCAGTTGCTCGGCCGGGTCGTTCGGCGACCTTGCCGGTGGTTCGCCGGTGGGTGCGCGCATGCAGGCCTGCAACGTCGCCGGCAGGCCCCACACCTTGGCCACGCCGAGGCCGAGCGTCTCGAAGCTGAGGCCGAGCACCCGGGTCGACGCGGTCGAGTTGTTGACCGGCGCCTCGTGCGCGGTGCCGGTGCCCGCGACGATGCCGCGCACCTGCCGCGCCTCTTCGGGAAAGTAATACTCGGTGAGCAGCCGGCCGAGGCTCTGGAACAGCGCGCCGAGATACGCCTCCTCGCTGCCCGGCACCGACGTGCCGAGCTCACTCGCCAGCATGCCGGCGAGCAGCGAGCGCAGAAACTCCTCCTTGAGCTGCGCAGCCTGCGTCTTGTCGTGCATGTGTTCGAGCAGCACCAGGCTCATCGCCATGTTGCGGATGCCCGAGAAGCCGACCAGCACCACCGCGCGCGAGACCGTGCTCACGCCGCCCGAGGCCTGCGAATAGTTGGCGGTGTTGACGAGCCGCAGCAGCTTGTTGGTGAGCGCCACGTCCTTGAGGATCTCGCCGGAGAGCGCGGAGACGTTCTGCACGTCGGAGCTGGCCACGCTCTGGATGCGCACCACCGATTCCGAGAGCGCCGGGAAGTCGCTCTTGTGGCGCATGCGGCGCAGCAGGAAGTCGAGCGTGCCGTTGCCGGTGCTCGCGCTCCGCGCGCCTGCAGGTTCTGCATGCACTGGCGCGGGCGCGAGCCAGGCCTGCAGTGCGGAGCGGAAGTCGGCCGCCGTCTGCCAGCGGCGCTCGGGGTCACGCTCGAGTGCGCGACGCAGCACGCCGCGCAAGGCCTCGTCGACCTCCGACGAGAGATCGGCCGGCAGCGCCAGGTCTTCGCTCGCCACGCGCTGCATGGCGCGGTGCGGGTCGCGCTCGACGATGAGCCGGCGGCCGCTGAGCAGCTCGGCGAACACGATGCCGACGGAAAACAGGTCCATCGCCGCCGTCGGCAGGCTGCCGCGAGTGGCCTCGGGCGACATGTAGCCGGGCGTGCCGACGATCTCGTCGAGGCTGCCCGGATCGTGCAGGCGGCCGGCGATGCCGAAGTCCATCACCCGCGCACGGCCGCTCGAGGCGACGAGCACGTTCGAAGGCTTGAGGTCGCGGTGGACGACGCCCGCGGCGTGGGCCGCATGCAGCGCGTCGAGCACGCCGAGCACGAGCGTGGCGGCCTCGTGCGCCGGCAAGGCGCCACGCGTCTTGATCAACTGCGCGAGCGTCGGGCCGGCGACGTACTCGAACACGAGGTAGGGCTGGCCTTGCTGCACGTCGGCTTCGAACACCGGCACGATATTCGGGTGCGTCAGGCGGCTGACGCTGCGCGCCTCGCGCAGCCACTCGCCCACGGCGACCGGATCGACCGACGCGTCGGAATGCATCAGCTTGACGGCGACCTCGCGCTCGAGGCGCTGGTCGAAGCCGAGCCACACCGTTGCCTGGGCGCCCTCGCCCAGTACGCTGCGGAGTTCGAAGCGGCCGAAAGTGCGGGCCGAGGTCGTGCGCGGAGGGGAAGACACGGCGGCCATGAGCCTTCGCTATCGGCCCGCCCGCACGCCGCTTGAATCCGATCCGGCCCGGCGGCGTTGCGCGGCTCGGGCCGGTGCGCCCGTTCGTGAAGCCGGTCGCATCCTCGACCGGCGCTGCCGACACCCCCGCATACGCGGGGTGCGTCCCAAGACGAGTGGACGCCGCAAAGGGGTCGCACTTGCTATCGTCGGGTGAAGCACCAAAAAGGGGTCGGGAATGGAAGCTCTCGCATCGGCACGCATCGCGGTCATGGCACGCGCTCGCGCCATGTTGGCGTGGCGCGAGCGTCTCAACGAGAGCACTCCGGCGCCGGCGCTCATCGGCGGCGGCGTCGAGACCGCGTTCGGTGGCTCGGGGCTTGTCATCACGCCGGCGCAAGACCTCGCCTTTTTCGCCCGTAGCTCAGCGTGGCGTTGCACCACTTGCGGGAAGCTGCACGCGTTTTCGGAGCGCGTCTCCGTCGCCGTGGCGTCGCCTTGCGCCTGCGCCAGCATCGAATTCGAGCCCCAGCGTGACTTCGCCGGCGGCGGCTCTATGCAGCTGCTCGACCTGCTGCCGGCCTGACGTGCCGGGCTGCGCTCAGGCCGCGGCAGTGCCCGCTTCGGCTTCGATCGTCGTGCGCGATCGGCCTTCGGCCTTGGCCACGTAGAGCTTGCGGTCGGCCTGCTTGAGCAGGTGCTCCAGCGTGTCGTCGGGACCGCTGCTCATGGCGATTCCGGCGCTGTATTCGAGCATGAAGCCGAGCTCGCGCTCCGCGGCGTCGGAAAGGTAGTTGCGCATGCGGGCATCGAACGCATACGCAGCGACGCGATTGGCGTGGCCCATGAGCACGCAGAACTCTTCGCCGCCGTAGCGGCCCACCAGGTCGCCCGGCCGCACCGCCGCTTGCAGCGCGCGCGCGACGAACGCGAGCGCGCGGTCACCGGCGTCGTGGCCGTGCCGGTCGTTGACGAGCTTGAAGTGATCGATGTCGATCATCAGCACCGCGACGGGATGCCCGTAGCGCACGGCGACTGCAAGCTCGGTGGCGGCGCTCGCCATCCACGCGCGGCGGTTGAGCACGCCGGTGAGCCCGTCGACGGTGGCCAGGCGCTCCAGGCCGCGCGCCGCTTCGTCGCGATGCGCCAGCAGTACCGCCATGAGCGAGAGCACGGTGGTGGCGTTGGCGACGATGGCGAATGCGTAGTTGACCGGATGCGGCGCGAGAAACGTGGGATAGCTTTCGGTGAAGAACGCGCCGAGGACGCCGCGCCAGAGCGTGAGCACCAGTTGTGCCGACAGGGAGGCCACCACCAGCCAGCGCCAGCGTCCGACCGGCACCTCCGGGCGGCGCCAGACCGAGGCCACGACCAGCGCGGTCTGCAGCGCCAGACAGCCGTTGGCCCAGCCGACGCGAAACGGATAGCTGCCGTAGCCGAGGCCATAGCCGATCGGCATGAGGATCGTGATCGCAAGCATCAGGCGCACGCGCGGCGTGCGGCCGCACCAGAGATCGAAGGCCGCCGCGTTCAGCGCGAAGCCACCGCAGATGCCGGCCATGGCCAGCGTGGAGAGCAGCCGGTCGATGGGCGAGCCGCGCTCGGTCAGGCCCGAGATCAGCAGCATCGCCCAGGCCGCTCCTTGCAGAACGACGCCGGCCTGCGCGAGACGCGATGGCCGGGTGTTGCGGTCCATCACCGCCGGCAGGGCCACCGCCATCGTCACCATGCACAGCGTCATGGCGAACAACAAGGTGGCGATGTCGAGGTGCATGGAGAAACGCAATGCCACGGCGAACGAGGTGGCGCGGCGTCATTGTCCCGGCAGGCCGGCGGGCTCGACGGCCGGCGCGAGCCGCCACCCCGAATGAGGTGCGGCTCTCGCGCAAAGCTTCACGAACTGCCCGGCGCGGCCGGCGATCCGCCATGCGGGCACGCGGTTCGCCCGGGACGGGTTCCTCCGTCACCGAGCCATCTCATGAACCCACGCTTCACTTCACTCGTTCCCGCCGCGGCCGCGATGGCCCTTGCTGCCTGCAGCAGCATGAGCCCCGCGCCTGCCACCTCCCCCGCGGTCACCGTCGTCGACGTCGACGTCGACACCGCCGTCGTCGTCATGCCGACGTCGGGCGCCAGCGCGGCCATGCAGGCCGGCTGCTGGGCCAGCTTCTACGACGAGCGCAACTTCAACGGCGACTCGCTCACCCTCGTCGGCCCCGTCGAGTTGCAGACGCTCGACAAAGGCAGTGCGCGCCAACTCAAGCGCGACATCAAGAGCGTCGTGACCGGCCCTCGTGCCACGCTCGTGTTGTTCCAGCGCCAGTTCCTGTCGGCCCGCTCCGTCGGTTTCACGCCCGACAGCCGCGAGCCCGGCCTGGCCGAGAAGCTCGGCTTCGGCGGGCGCATCGAGTCGATGAGGCTGACCTGCTGACGGAGCCAGGGCCGGTCGGGGCCACGCGGTTGCGCATCATCCCGATCGGCGACTCCATCACCCAGGGCGGCACGCGGGGCCGTCAGGAGTACACGTATCGATGGCCGCTGGCACGCATGCTCCAGGACGAGGGCGTGTGCTTCACCATCATCGGCTCGCGCAACTCGGGCACCGATCCGGACGCGCGCTGGCCGGCCCCGTTTCCATCCCATCACGAGGGCTACTACGGGGCGGACAGCGTCGGCGTTCGAGACATGCTCGTGCAGACGCTGCCCGGGTTGCCCCCGCCCGACATGGCGCTCGTCCACCTCGGCACCAACGATCGCGCCAGCGCGTTCGGCAGCGACACCATCGAGGCGCTGCGCGACATCGTGTGCTTGCTGCGGCAACGCAATCCCCGTGTCGTGGCGCTGATCGCCCAGATCAAGCTCGGCCGCATCAAAGGAGCGGTGTTGAATGCACGCATCGGCCGGCTGGCCGACCGCGAGTCGACCGCACAGTCTCCCGTGATCGCGGTCAATCAATACGCCGGATGGAACGACGATCCTGACAGTGCCAGCGCCGACACGTTCGACGGCACCCACCCCAACCTGCAGGGACAGCGCAAGATGGCCGAAGCCTGGCTGGCGGCGATGCGCCCGTTCCTCGCACGAGGTGCCGGCTGCTGAACGCCGGCACGCCAGCTACAGCAGCTTCTCGAGCCGGATCGGCAGCTCGCGAACGCGCTTGCCGGTGGCGTGGAACACGGCGTTCGACACCGCCGCGGCAGTACCGACGTTGCCGAGTTCGCCGAGGCCCTTCACGCCGGCCGGATTCACTTCCGTGTCGACCTCCGGCACCATGATCACCTGCAGCTCGTCGATGTCGGCATTGACCGGCACCAGATACTCGGCGAGGTCGTTGTTGACGTAGCGGGCGTAGCGCGGGTCGACTTCGGTTTCCTCGTGCAGCGCCGAGGAAACGCCCCAGATCATGCCGCCCAGCAACTGGCTGCGCGCGGTGCGCGGGTTGGCGATGCGGCCGGCGGCGAAGGCACCCACCAGCCGCGGCACGCGTATCTCGCGCGTACGCGAATGGATGCGCACCTCCACGAACTCCGCGCCGAACGCGAACATCAGCTTCGGCCCTTCGCCACCGCCGGTGATGGCCGAGCCGCCCTTGTAGAGCTTGGCCACGTCTTCCGGACCCATGCCGGGCGGAAACCACTCCGCGTACTCCTCGATGACATTGGTGCCTGCCGCCTTGAAGGCATCTTCGAGCGAGAGCTGCTTGCCGTCGGCCGCGACGATCTTGCCGGCCGCGATCTCGAGCTGGTCGGTGCGCTTGCCGGCGAGCGGGCCCTGCTTGACGGCCGCCTGGAACAGCTTGGCGCGAATCTGGTCGCAGGCCTTCATGAGCACCGAGCTCGCGCTCGCCGTGACATTCGAGCCGCCCGAGACCGGTGCTGGCGGCAGCTTGCTGTCGCCGAGCTCGACCTTCACCGATGTGGGCTCGATGCCGAGCTTGAGGGCCACCACCTGTCCAGCGACCGTATAGGTGCCGGTGCCCAGGTCGTGCGCCGCGAGCTGCGCCACTGCCTTGCCTTGCGCGGTGAACAGCACGCGGCAACAGGCGGGTGCAACGTAGGTCGGGTACATCGCCGTGGCGCAGCCCCAGCCGACGAGCCAGTCGCCGTCCCGCATCGAGCCAGGCTCGGGCGTGCGCCGGCTCCAGCCGAAGGCCACCGAGCCTTCGTCGTAGCACTGCATCAGCGAGCGGCTGGTGTAGCGCTTGGTCTTCTCGACCGGGCTGGTCATGGTGTCGTTGATGCGCCTGAAAGCGATCGGGTCCATGCGCAATGCGACGGCGAGCTCGTCCATCGCGGTCTCGAGCGCGTACATGTAGGGCAGCTCGGACGGCGCGCGCATGAAGCCGGGTGTGTTGCGGTCGGCGTGAACGAGGTCGACATGCGTCTTGACGGCGCCGAAGGCATACATGTGCGCGGTATCTTTGCTGCCGCCGACGAAATAGTTGTCGGGCCTCGAGGTGATCTCCCTGCTTTCGTGCAGGTAGGCCAGGAGCTTGCCGTCGCGGCTTGCCGCCAGACGCACGCGTTGCTGCGTCTCGGCGCGATAGGTGGCCACCGTGTAGCCGTTCTGCCGCGTCATCACCAGCTTGACCGGCCGGCGCAGTCGCTGCGCGGCAAGTGCCACGATGGCTGTGCGCGGCGTCACCGACGCTTTCGATCCGAACGCGCCGCCGATGTACGGGCTGATGCAGTGCACCTTGCCGGCGTCGATGCCCAACTGTTCGGCCACGCCGTTCTTGAGTGCATACACGAACTGGCTAGGCTCGAGGATGGTGAGTTCGTCGTCTTGCCACGTGCAGGTAGTGCCGAAGAGTTCGATCGGGTTGTGGTGCTGCGTGGGCGTGGCGTACTCCGCGTCGACCTTCACGGGGGCCGCAGCGAACGCCGCCTCGGCGTCGCCGACCTTCGGGTCCTTGTACGTGGGCGAGATATCGGCGGCAGCCTGCGTGGTCGTGCCCGCGGAATCGAAGCTCGCGCTCGGACTTTCGGCTGCGTAGTCGATGCGCAGCCGGTTCGCGGCCTCGCGCGCCGCCTCGTACGTCTCTGCCACGACCAGGGCGACGATCTGGCCCTCGTGCCAGATCTGCGGCGACGACAGCGGCGCGATGCTGGTGGCGCCGGTGCCGCCGTCGTTGAAGGTCTTGAGCGGCTTGATGGCACTGGCGTTACGCCACGTCAGGATGTCGAGCACGCCGGGCACGGCGCGCGCCGGCGCTTCGTCGATGGCGGTGATGCGGCCTCTGGCGATCGAACTCGTCTTGAGGTAGCCGTACGCCGGGTTGGCGACGGGCTCGTCGGCCGGGTAGCGCGCGCCGCCCGTGACTTTGGCGCGGGCGTCGTAGCGAGCGATGGGCTCGCCCTGGTTGGCGCGGGGCGCCGGTGCTGCGATGGAGGAGGTGACCATGGGATTTGGATGAAGTTGGGATTTGCGCGTGCCGGCGTGCGGTTCAGGCGACGCGCATTTGCGCGGTTTCGAGCAGCGCACGCACGAGCGTTCGTTTGCCCAGCGCGACCTTGTAGGCGTTGTGCTTTCGAGGTTGTGCGCCGGCAAAAGCGGCTTCGGCGGCGGCGGTGGCGGTGACTTCGTCGAGTACCTTGCCGCGCAACGCGGCCTCGGCCTCGCGCGAGCGCCACGGCACCGTTGCCACGCCGCCGAGCGCGATGCGCGCTTCTCGCACGCTGCCGCCGTTCATGTCGAGCGCCACGGCGGCCGAAGTCAGTGCGAACTGGTAAGACTGCCGGTCGCGAATCTTCAGATACCGCGAACGCCGGGTCCAGGCGCCGGCCGGCACGAAGATCGAGGTGATCAGCTCGCCCGGCCGCAACACGGTCTCGATGTTGGGCGTACTGCCCGGCCGGCGATGCAGCTCCGCGAAATCGATCCGGCGCGATGGAGTCTCGACGCGCGCACCGAGCGCCATCAGCGCCTGGGCGAAATCGCCAGGATAGGTGGCGATGCATGCTTCGCTCGCACCGAACACCGCGTGCTGTCGGTTGACGCCGTCGAGCGCAGCGCAGCCGGAGCCCGGGTTGCGCTTGTTGCAGGCGTCCCAGCGCGTGTCCCGGAAGTAGGCGCAGCGAGTGCGCTGCAGCACGTTGCCGCCGAGGCTCGCCATGTTGCGCAACTGCTGGCTCGCGGCGAGCTTGAGCGTGTCGGCGATCACCGGATAGTCGCGCAGCACCGCCGGATGCTCGGCGGCCTCGGTCATCGAGACCATCGCGCCGAATGTGACGCCGTCGGCGCCTGCGGTGATGGCAGCGTTCTCGCGGCGCAGGCCGGTGATGTCGATCACCGTCTGCGGGCGCATCACGTCGAGCTTCATCAGGTCAAGCAGCGTGGTGCCGCCGGCCAGGTATTGCGCGGCCGCTTCGGTGGGGGGCACGCCGTTCGCGGCGGGCATGCGCGCAGCCAGACGCGTGGCGGCGTCGGCGCTCTCGGCCGCGGCGTAGGTGAAGGCGCGCATCAGGCGCTCCCGCGCGCCGAGCGCGCCTGCTGGATCGCCGCCACGATGTTCGGATAGGCGGCGCAGCGGCAGAGGTTGCCGCTCATGTATTCGCGGATGTCTTCTCCGTTCTCTGCGTGGCCTTCGGCGACGCAGGCCACGGCCGACATGATCTGGCCCGGTGTGCAGTAGCCGCACTGGAACGCGTCGTTGTCGACGAACGCCTGCTGCATCGGATGCAGTGTGCCGTCGGCCGCAGCGAGACCTTCGATCGTCGTCACCTTGCGCGTGCCCACCGAGGCCGCGAGCGTCAGGCACGAGAGCACGCGCTTGCCGTCGAGATGCACGGTGCACGCACCGCATTGACCCTGGTCGCAACCCTTCTTGGAGCCCGTGAGGCCGACGTGTTCGCGCAGTGCGTCGAGCAAGGTCGTGCGCGGGTCGACGTTCACCGGATGCGGCGTGCCGTTGACGGTGATCGTGAGTGCGAGCGAGCCGGCATCGGTGGCGGGCGCATCGGTGGCGGGTGCATCGCCAGCAAGGCCGGCGCCGGCGGCCGTGGCGCAGCCTGCGAGGGGTATCGACACCACGCCGCCGAGCGAGGTGCCAGAGGCGAGGAATGTGCGGCGAGAGAGACCTGACATGGCGACCTTCCGGAATGAAAGCCGGGCCGATGCGTGGTGCACGCGTCATGACCCGGAACATCGGAACTTCGGCAATCGCCGCGCCCGCGCGCCGGAGCGGCACGCAGGTTCGCTCGCCGCAGGTTTTAAGGCGCGGCCTTGATAAGGATCACGAGGTCGTTGAAGTCGGGCTCGCCCGGGCCGCCGAAACCATCGTCGAAGGTCAGCGTCCAGCCGATGGCGAAGTTGCCGCTGACGCGGATCGAAGGTGCGAACACGAGCGTCGACGCGGCGAAGGTTCCCGAGCGCACTTCGACCTGCAGCATGGTGTTGGCGGCGAACACGGCGCCACCGTTGACCGGCACCGCCACGCCCACGGGGTCGTAGCAGCCGTCGGCGAAAGCGGTCTCGGTGATCGGCGCGGTGATGACGACCTGGTTGTTGCGCGCCGAGCATTCGCGGCTCACGATCGTGGCCGTGACGCGTGAGGCTGTCGTCAGGTTCAGCACGCAGCTGCCGCCGGTGCAGTTGAGCGTGCTGGCCGGGGGCGCGGCCACGATGGTCTGAACACTGCTGCTGGTCTTGCCTGCAGTGTCGGTGACCGTGAGCTTGACGCTGTACGTCGTGAGCGCGGTCGCGCCGTAGCGATGTGCAGCCGGGCTGGTGGTGACGTTCGCGGTGCCGTCGCCGAAGTCCCAGCGGCGCGACTGGAACACGCTGCCTGCGTCGTAGGTGCTGGTGTCGGTGAAGCTGCAGTCGAGCGACTGGCAGCTGGCGGTGAAGCCGGCCCGAGGCGCCGCCGGCACGGGCGGCGCGGTGACGGATACCTGCCGCGAGATGCTGTTCGTCGCGCCCGATCGATCGACGACCGTCAACGCCACCGAGTACGCCCCGGCAGCCGTGAAGGCGTGCGGCGGGTTGTTCGTCGAGACCGCCGCCGAGGCATCGCCGAAGGTCCAGCTCTGGCTGACGATGGCATCGCCCACGTCCTGGTCGGTGCTGGTGCTGGTGAAGGTGCAGGCCAGGTCGGCGCACGAGAACGCGAAGTTGGCGGAGGGTGCACGATTCGCTGGTGGCGGCGGCGTGGTCGTGGTGATCGAATCCCCACCCCCTCCACAAGAAGTGGCCGCCATAGCGACCGCGATCACCCCGAATCGCCACCAGCTTCTCATCATCTTTTTCTTTCAGCGGCGCAGACGAGCGCTCATGCTGAAACTCTATCGATCGGCGGCATGCTCCGAGCTGCCAAAAGGTGCGAGCGCCCGTCGGCCGGCAAGCCGAACGAGTGTCGGCGGTGGCCGATCAGGTGCCGCAGAACGTCTGGTATTGCGCAGTCACCTCGGCCGGTGCCGGCTCGGCATAGCGGGCGTTTTGCGGCCTCTCGTCGAAAGGATGCAGCAGCGCGGCCAGCAAGCGCTCGAAAGGCGCCATGTCGCCATCGTCGGAGGCGGCCGTCAACGCTTCTTCCACGCGGTGATTGCGAGGAGCGATCCACGGGTTGACGCGGCGCATGCGCGCGGCACGCTCTTCGGCGGAACGTGGGCCTTGGCTGAAGGGCGAGCCCGCATCTTCGCGTGCGCATCGCTCGCGCCAGCGCTCGAGCCAGGGCCGCAAGACGTTCGCGTCGGCGAACAGCGCGTGCAGTGGCGTGTCGTCGCCGGCGGCGGCGTCGCAGAGCCTGCGCCATGCCAGGGTGAAGTCGGCCTTGCCGGCGTGCAGCAAGGCGAGCCAGTCGGCGGCGAGGGCGGCGTCGGCCTCGTCGCTCGGGGCGTCGGCAAGTTGCAGCCCGAGCTTGGCGCGTTGTCCAGCGAGCAGGTGGCGGCCGTAGACGGCCGGGAACGCGTCGATCACGCGCATCGCCTCGGCCATGGCCTGGTCTTCGCCCTCGGCCAGCAAGGGCAGCAGCGCCTCGGCCAACCGGGCCAGGTTCCAGCGCGCGATGTGCGGCTGGTTGCCGAAGGCGTAGCGCCCGCCGCGGTCGATGGAGCTGAACACCGCCGCCGGGTCGTAGGCCTCGACGAAAGCGCACGGGCCGTAGTCGATGGTCTCGCCGGAGAGCGTCATGTTGTCGGTGTTCATCACGCCGTGGATGAAGCCGACGTTCATCCACTGCGCGATCAGCCGCGCCTGCCGCCCGGCCACGCGCTCGAGCAGAGCGAGGTAGCGACCGGGCGTGCCGGAGAGATCGGCGTCGTGACGCGCGAGGGTGTAGTCGGCCAGCTGCTGCACGCGAACCGCGTCGCCCCGCGCGGCGAAGAACTGGAACGTGCCGACGCGGATGTGGCTGGCGGCCACCCGCGTGAGCACCGCCCCGGGCAGCACCCGTTCGCGCAGTACCGGCGCGCCGGTGGCCACCACGGCGAGCGCGCGCGTGGTCGGGATGCCGAGGGCGTGCATCGCCTCTCCCATCAGGGCCTCGCGCAGCATCGGTCCGACGGCCGCCTTGCCGTCGCCGCCGCGCGAGTACGGCGTGCGGCCCGAACCCTTGAAGGCGATGTCGCGGCGCTGCCCGGCGCGGTCGATCACTTCGCCGAGCAACAGCGCCCGGCCGTCGCCGAGTTGCGGCGAAAAGCCGCCGAACTGGTGGCCAGCGTAGACCTGCGCGACGGGTTCGGCGCCCGCTGGCAAGGCGTTGCCGGAGAACAGCGCCGTGCCCGCCGGGCCGGCGAGTGCAGGGTCGAGGCCGAGTTCTTCAGCCAGGGGCGCATTGAAGAAGAGGGCCTTCGGAGCGGGTGCAGGCTCAGGCCGCCAAGGCACGGAGCAGCCTTCCAGCTCGTGGGCGTAGGTGTGTTCGAGATCGATGGTTGCAGGGGCGGCCATGGCGGAGAGGCAGACGAAAGCCCAGAGTCTGAACGTCTTGCGACGCGGCTGCGTCAACCCGAATCACCCCCGCCACGTTGTGGACGTACACCTCTCAACCCCTCGGGACACTCACCATGAAAAACGCACTCATCGCCCTGGCTCTCATCGTTGGCGCCGCCGCTGCTCAAGCCCAGACCTCCACCGCCATGAAGGAAACCGGCAAGGCCACCGCCGAGTCCACCAAGGCAGCTTCGGAAAGCACGAAGGCGGCCGCGAGCACGCAGCCGATGAAGGCCGTGCACAAGGCCAAGGCCAAGGCGCATCGCGCCAAGGCTCGCCACGCCCGCCACGAAGCGGCTGACGCAGCCAAGGCCGCGACGAAGTAAGACCCGCAGCCGTCAGCCTGGCGCGCGCCGCTTCGGCGGTTCGTGTTCAGGCAACCTGCAAAAAACGCGGCCTCGGCCGCGTTTTTCTTTGTGGAAGACGATGTCGCCCTCCGGCTGATCAGTACGTCTCGAGGTGGATGCGGCCCTCGGCCTTGAGCGCCGGCGCGATCTGCGCCCATGCGAGCCCGCTTGATTCGGCCACCTCGCGCATCGCCAGCAGCACGCCCTCTTCCATCGCCTTCAGGCCGCACACGTAGAAGTGCGCGTTCGGATCGGCGAGCAGCAACGCGAGATCGGCGGCGCGCTCCTTCATCAGGTCTTGCACATATCGCTTCGGCTGGCCCGGCGTGCGCGAGAAGGCGAGGTTGATGTCGATGAAGTCTTTCGGCAGGCTGGTCAGCGGGCCGAAGTACGGCAGCTCCTCACGCGTGCGGGCACCGAAGAACAGCATCAGCTTGCCGCCTGCGAAGGTGCCGGTCTTTCTTTGCCGGCGGCGCCATTCGGTCATCGCGCGCATGGGCGCGCTGCCGGTGCCGGTGCAGATCATCACGAGGTGCGACTTCGGGTGGTTCGGCATCAGGAAGCTTTGGCCGAACGGGCCCACCACCTGCACCGGGTCGCCCACCTTCAGATCGCACACGTAGTTCGAGGCCACGCCGCGGAACGGCCGGCCCTGGTGGTCTTCGCTGACGCGCTTCACCGTCAGCGAGAGGTTGTTGTAGCCGGGCCGCTCACCGTTTCGCGGGCTGGCGACCGAATACTGGCGCGGCATGTGCGCGCGGCCGTTGGCGTCGGTGCCCGGCGGCACGATGCCGATCGACTGCCCCTCGAGCACCGGGAACGGCAGGCTACCCAGGTCGATCACGATGTGGTGCGTGTGGCTGGCGAAGCCGTCTTCGGTGCAGTCGACGTTGCCAGCGACGGTCGCGCTCGCAGGGGCCTTCGGCGTGTAGGTGTTGGTGACTGGTTTTTCTGCCGAAGCGGGGGCGACGGTGGAGCCGAAGGCGGACGAATTGAACGGCGCCTCGCCCGCCGCCGCAGCATCGACTGAAGGCACCAGTGCCGAGGCCGAGGCCGACGCGACCGCGGCCTCGGCCTTTGCCGAAACGCCGTCGGCCGCGAGCTGCTCCGGCGTGAGCTCGGCCGGCAGCTCGTCCCACGTGAGTTGATCCGAGATGGCATAGGCCAGCGCTTTCGGCACCGTACGCCAGTTGTCGATCGAGCCGGTGGGGCACGGCGAGATGCACGCCATGCAGAGGTTGCACACGTCGGCCCGCACGACGTAGTTGCGGTCGTCGTGGGTGATGGCGCCCACCGGACACGTCGCCTCGCAGGTGTTGCAGCGGATGCAGATCTCGGGGTCGATCAGATGCTGCTGGATGACCTCGGTGCTCATCGTGCTCACTGCGACTCGCGGCGCACCGGTCGAGCGCCGGACCGTTCCAAGCCGCCCGAAGTCCCTTCGGGGGACCGCTGCGGTACTGCGCGGCGTGGGGGCACCATCAGCCGAAACGCACGTACTGGAAGTCGATCGGCTGCTTGTTCACGCCCACCACCGGCGGCGCGATCCAGCCGGCATACCGGCCCGGCTCGACGACCGGCCCCATCAGCGAAGCGACGAAGGCGCGGTCGGCTGCGGTCGGCAGCCACTCGGCCTCGCGCAGCTTCCATTCCTCGTCGCTCACCACGCGGCCTTCGGGCGACATGCGGATGCCGGCGAGCGCGCCGATCTTGCGATTGAAGGCCTTGTGCGGCACCACCAGCCGCGCGCTCAGGCCGGCCTTATCGAGCACCTTGTTCCAGCGGCCGACACCAGCCACAGAGTCCTTGATGAAGTCGTCGCGCAGCACCTCGTTCAAGGCGTTGAGCATCGGCACTTCCTTCTCGCCGAGCTGGCCGTCCTGAACTTCAAGCACTTTGTACGTCTGGCCCTTCAGCACGTGGTCATCGACGCGCTTGCCTTCTTCGTAGCGGCCCTTCAGACCCGACGAATAGAACGTGGCGGCGTTGCTCGACTGGTCGGCGCCGAACAGGTCGATCGTGACCGAGTAGTGGAAGTTGAGGTAGCGCTGGACCGTGCCGAGGTCGATAGCTCCCGCCGCACGCACGAGCGCCGCGTCGTCGGTCTTGAGTTCGTTCATCACCTGCGCCGTGCGCTGGATCGTGCGAGACACACCGCTCTCGCCCACGAACATGTGGTGCGCCTCTTCGGTGAGCATGAACTTGGTGGTCCGGGCGAGCGGATCGAACGCGCTTTCGGCCAGTGCCGAGAGCTGGAACTTGCCGTCGCGGTCGGTGA
>Ga0209511_1002320_pt1 | contig 15763 bp, 14 predicted proteins | sample SSSSmetaG_FD_184141 | JGI IMG/M metagenome (GOLD analysis project Ga0209511, IMG submission 184141) | Glacier valley bacterial and archeal communities from Borup Fiord, Nunavut, Canada, to study Microbial Dark Matter (Phase II) - ​SSSS... | ecosystem: Environmental > Aquatic > Freshwater > Ice >...
CTTGGAACATCGTGCTGCCGGTCGAATAGGATCAAGCGGCTGAGCCTCCCGCGCTAATCACATCTGAGCACGCCGCGCAAGGGACGCGGTTAATAGACCGCTTACGTTCAATCTTCGAGTCAAGACGTTTTCGGATTGAAAGAATTGCCGGCAATTGTGCATTGGTGCCAGCGAGCGGCGGTGCTTCATGATGACCGAACCTTTGAGGCAGGGACAGGGCACCGGGATACCTCGGCGCGCTAAAAAAGAAGTTTTTTGGGGAGGCTGAAATGTTGGGGCAGGGCAGAGGTTGGCAGTGCCGGCGGTTGGTACTGAGAAATTGATTTAAAAGGGCGCGTCTGTAATGGATGCGCCCTTTTTTTTGCTTTCTGCAAGAAAAGTTGGCGAGAGTGGATGGGGATTTAAAACTGGGAGCTATAGGTTCCGGTTGAGGGCACTAGATGTCAACAACTGGCACCAGGAGGCGTAGTCGGTCGCTGTTGGTATCGGTCATCAATCAACCGGCGATGGAATTACCAAAATGAAATATCAAGAACTTTCGACACGAGAGTGCTTCGCAATGCCGCTCATCAGGGACTCGGATTGGGTGGAAAAAACCATGTGCTTCAGCGCTGATGAGGTACCACCGTGGCTACAGTTGAGAGCGGGAGCCTTCAATGTTGCTCCTGAAATTAAATGTCGACTGCACAACGTCGAACAGCGCCATGGAAATTGTTACAAATTGGCACTGCTGGGATGTCTCCGTGGAGGGGAGGGCTGGACCTTGGTGCATGGCGAGACCTCAGGCCCGTCGCATTTTGGTCGAATGGGGCACGCCTGGCTGGAACGTGATGGCTGGGTATACGACCCAGTCCTTGACCGGGTCTGGCCGTGGCAAATCTATGCCAGGTTTGTCGGTGCCGTTTCGATAAAAAGCTATTCGTACTCAGAGAGGTTCCGGCTTGCGACAGAGACAGGCCATTGCGGGCCTTGGTCGGTGAGAAGCGCCTGACCGCTGCTTAAGTTTCGGAGTGGACTCACAAGGCTCCGTCGAATCAGGGCGTCTTTTTCATCGACGCGAGAAATAGATTGCAGGTTGAAGACGGAAATATAAAACGAGGGACTAGACGTGTCAGTTGAAGGCGATAGACGTCATCAGCTGGCACAGTAAGGCGCGGTCGGTCGTACTTGGTGTCATTGATGAACCGGCACGAAGTGAGACCAAAAATGAGTATTCAGCAACTTTTGACACTGGATGACCTGGCACAGATGCTGGGTCGGAGCCCCGACACGATTAAGAAGGACATGCGACGAAATCCCGACGCTGTGCCTCCGCGGTTGATGTTGCCGCATACACGGCTGCTGCGGTGGCGGGTGTGCGATGTGGATACGTGGCTCGAGAAGTTTGTCCGGACCTCAGTTGTCAAGGGAGGCATGCAATGACCAACATGGTAAGCCCAAGCCCTTCTGGCCGGCGCATCGACATTCGACATATTTTGTCCAACACCCTCCCACCTCAAGACCACGTTTTGCAAGAACGTCTAGCGAGTTCGGTTGGTATGTTGGCATGGTCGGGCTGTGAGGGTAAGACGATGTTTGAGTCGCAGATGGCATCCGGTGAGCACTCAAAAAGGCAGGTGATGTCCTCCGCTCGTGCACTCAATTATTCGAGTAAAAAACGTGTCGACTAAGTACCTGACCAAGACAAAATTGGCTGCGGTTCTGATTGGCACCAAAAGAACCTTGACGAACTATGTGAAATCGGGGGGCTTACCTGTCCCAGTCCGGTTTGGGCGTGATGTGGGATGGAGTGTGAACGTTCTTCGCGTTGTTCTAGAGGCTGAGCAGGGCTCGTTAAATGCATTGCCTGAATCAATGCGACTGCGTCTTCGGCAGGCCCTGAGTGATTTGGAAATCCAATCCTTGAAGGAGGTTGAGTCAATCACTGGTTTTGTATCCGAGGGTGCAACTGACAACCAATACAGACCGCTACCGGAACCCATATTTGTTGATGATTTATTTAACCCCGAACATGACTTGCGGCGCTCACATTTGGAAAGATTGAAAGTGTGCCGAAGCGTCATTGATGTCGTGGCGACCGAAGCGAGGCAGGCTAAGAACTGTTCAATTGAAAAGAATGAACTGTGGAATGAAATCACTGCTCTTCGCTTTGATGTGGAACATCATGAGAATATTTTGGCAGAGAACTTTATTCACTTGCACAGCAGCTCTCAGCTTGTTGGAAGCCGGGAAATTTTCCCTACTCCCATATTCAATATTCGTAACCAGAAATCCCCGAGAAAAAGGCGAGTCGAGCTTTCATTTACATCAGCCGATGGAACGGTTGTCAAGTACGAGGGCCCGGAGTTGCGGCAGGACGACGGTTTGGTATTCATGGCATTGCTGAATATCGCTCGCGATGTGAGAGTAGGCACAACGGTTGGATTTTCAGCACAAACTTTATGTGTATCACTCTGGGGCTACTACGACGGGGCGGCTCGCAGCCGGTTAAAGGCAATGATTTGCAGATTGCAGGAAGCCATGCTTCAGTTCCCAACTTTTCGAGTTCAACTTGTACAGCGGTTTGATTTTCCCAAAAGAGGCCTTTGGGCTGTTGGTCTTGACGCTGACATCGTGAGGCTCATAACAAAAAAAACAGTAGTGTGGCTGGACTTCGAGCAGCGGCTTTCGCTTCCCAATGGGATTTCAAGCTGGCTGTACACATATATTCGTAGCCAGACACGACTAATCCCAACGAAAGTCGACCAGTTGCGCCGGTTGAGTGGCTCCGAGGGGGCGCTGGATGGGTTTCGTGAAAGCCTGAAAAATGCAATGGGTGTGCTGACTGGGGCGCAACTCGTGGACGTTGGGTGGTACATCGACAAACACGATATGCTGCACTGGCAAAAGATATATTGATTGTTCGGGAGCGCTATTTCCCACTTCGTCATGTGTTTTGACTTGGACGTTTCAGATGTTCAAGTCATTTTTTTCCCATTTGGCATGTGTTCTGACTGAGCGTTCATGTGGTTTGACATGACTTTCATGAGTGTCAAGTGGATTCGAGCGATATAAACCTATACGTATCAAGGGTTTGCAGGGCTTTTAGAGGTCGCTCTCCTTACCATCATAAGAAAAAGTACCTTGCAGGAAACAAGCCCATTTTGGGGGAGGGCATAGCCCGTCTTGGACAGTGCATCGATGGCGCCTGCCGTTTGATGAGTCTCAGTCGAAAACGCTCATCGAGTCGGGTTCCGCGTGATTGGTCTGGTGATTTCTTCCTGCCAGACGCGATGACGAGTTTGCTTAAAGAGGCTTCGTTATTTGATGGCTTGATTGCCTATTTGCCGTAGGACGCATTTGCGTCCGTATCACGATACCTTCTTGGAAGGTAGCGATGCCAAGGCAAAGAATTGTTTGGGCTTTGCTCTTGCGAAGTTGAGACGGTAGCCCTGTGCATGGTACAAAGCTTGTTGTTTAGACTCTTGTTTGTTTTTCTTTGTCACATCGTTATCTGGATTGCCCGTATAGGGCATGTGAGAGACAAGTTGACGTGGCCGCCAAACCGAGACCATCTCAAAGAAAGTGCCCTGAGCTGTTATTCACACCCAAGAATAGATTAGGCATGAAAATTCAATAAAGCGTCTTGCGTTGTCTGCGTTTCACTTTTCGATACATCCACCAGCCCCCAGTTCACCGTCAAGGATGCCGAGGTCGCGCGTGTGGTCGATGTCAACTATCCTGACCGCGGCCACGGTAATTGTCGTCAACCACGCGTGCCCTCGCCGCGCACTTCGTGCACCAATGTTTCGATTGGGCTCGCCAATAGGGCTGTCGTCCAGCGTGAGCAGCAAGTCAGTAAGTCCGACGAGGCGGGTTGTAAAACCAATCCAAGGGAAATTGGTTATGTAACTTTGTTAATTCTGCTGGCGCCATGTGGGCAACAGAAAGGGCTGCAACATTGGCAGCTGAGTCTGGCCCATCGTTAAAATTGCATCGGGGTGGCCGCCGTTTCTTGGAACGTATCGGGCATGAAAATCCAATAATCGGACGGTGTAAGAAGTTTTGTGTAAATGGTCTTTTGGCAGGAAACTGCCGTCTTGCATGGAGCAATGATGACCGTAGAAATGAAACCCTTACCCAACGACCTGATTGACGCACTGCTGGCGGACTACAAAAAGCCCGAAGACTTGATAGGTCAGAATGGCCTCTTGAAGCAGCTGACCAAGGCCCTGGTCGAGCGGGCACTGCAAGCCGAGATGACCGACCACCTGGGTCACGGCAAGAATCAGTTGGTCGCCAATGAGGCCGGCAACACCCGCAACGGACGCAGTAAGAAAACACTCAAGGGCGACTTTGGCGCCTTACCCATTGAAATCCCGCGCGACCGGGCTGGCACCTTCGAACCCCAACTCATCACGAAGCACCAGACCCGCTGGAGCGGCTTTGACGACAAGATTCTGTCGCTTTATGCCCGAGGCATGACGGTGCGCGAGATTCAAAGCTACCTGCAAGAAATGTACGCTGCCGAGGTGTCGCCCACCTTGATTTCATCGGTGACCGATGCCGTCATGGATGAGGTTAAAGCCTGGCAATCGCGCCCACTGGATGCGCTGTATCCCATCGTTTACATGGACTGCATTCACGTCAAGGTACGCGACAACGGGGTGGTCAGGGTCAAGGCCCTGTACCTGGCCATTGGCGTCAATCTGGACGGCATCAAGGAGGTGCTGGGCCTGTGGATGTCGCAGACGGAAGGGGCCAAGTTCTGGCTGCAGGTGGTCACAGAATTGAGGAACCGGGGTGTGTCTGACATCTTCATCGCCTGCGTCGATGGCTTGAAGGGCTTCCCCGAGGCCATTGAGGTCGTGTTTCCCCAAACGACGGTACAACTGTGCATTGTTCACATGGTGCGCCATAGCCTGAACTTCGTCGGCTGGAAGCAGCGTAAGACTGTCGCCGCCGATTTAAAGCTGATTTACACGGCCGCGACTGAGGATGAGGCTCAGCGGCGACTCACCGAATTTGAGGCCAAATGGGATGATTCCTTCGCACCGATTGGGCAGTCCTGGCGGCGCAACTGGTCACGCCTGACGCCGTTCTTTGACTACCCACCAGACATCCGCAAAGTGATTTACACGACCAACGCCATTGAGTCAGTCAACATGAGTTTGCGAAAAATCACCAAGACCCGAGGGTCCTTCCCGACGGACGAAGCAGTGTTCAAACTGTTTTATCTAGCACTGAACAACATCAGTCAGAAATGGACCATGCCGATTCGGGACTGGAAGGCGGCCCTGAATCGCTTTACTATTCAGTTTGACGAGCGCATGCCGCGCGTTTAACTCAACCGCCGTTTACACAAAATTCGGGACACCCTGATAACCTTGGTAGCAAGGTCAAAGCTGTGGCTCTGTGGACTGAGAGAAACGGCGGCCAGCAGCAGTGCTGCCTTAAAAAATTGCATGTAGTTTTCGCAGGTCTTGGTTGTACACTGGATAAATGTACAGCATTGAATCACGCCCATTACTAAATACACGGCCCGTTCCGGTCACCGCGACGGACCCCGCCTGGGTGGAATCAGTGCTGAATTCGGTTCAGGCGGGCTTCCCGTCACCAGCTGTTGAAGGTGACCCGACCCGGTCTGTCGGCTCCATGAAAGTGGAGCGTCGTCGCCACACAGGCGGTTAGGCAGACTGGGAAGTCGAAACTCAACCGCATTGCGGAAGTGCACGACCGAATAGGTCGTTGGTGCCCACCGAAAAGTGGCTTAGGAGAAAGCGGTGACCAGGCAGACACTCTTCACGAAAGTGAGGTCGCCACCGTACAGGTGGATTGGTAGGCGAGGTCACTGTGAATCCCCTGGGTAAGCAGGGTAGTAATGCAATCGAGCTTGGTTCAAGAAGATTTCAATGAAAATCGCGACTCGGTGCGGTGAGCCTTCCAAGCAGATGGGTCAAATCAACGAAGTGCTTTGCAATCAGATTGCGCACCTCGTCCTCGCGCTGCCAGGTCCCGTAAACGCCCAGCAGTTTTGCATTCATTAATTCTTTGCGCTGCTGTTCCCGCACCCCCTTCCAGACGATGACCTGCACGGCACCATCTTCGTCCTCAAGCGATACGAAAATCACCCCTTTGGCCGTTTCAGGCTGCTGCCGAAGCGTCACGATGCCGCAGGCACGCACCTGCCTGCCATTCGGGAGGTCATGAAGTTGGGCTGACGACTGGAAACGCATTGCGGTCAGCCGCTCTCGGAGAAGGGCCATGGGGTGCTTTCGTAGCGTGAGCCCCAACGCTGAATAGTCAAAAACAATCTCTTCCCCCTCGGGGGCCTCGGGCAACTCCAGAATGTCTTCCTCCACCGGGGCATCGCGCAGCAACTCGGGTGGCGCATGCAGAGCCGCCGCGTCCCAGACCTGTTGCCGGCGGTGACCGGACAGGCTGGCCAGGGCATCGGCGCCGGCCAGCAGCTTCATTTCATATTGCTCGAGGTTCGCGCGTCGGGACAGGTCTTCGGCACTTTCAAAGGGATGCTGCGCGCGAGCGGCAACGATGCGCTGTGCGGATGCACGCTTAAGCCCGGAAATCAGCCGCAAGCCCAGGCGCACCGCCGGCTCGTGTGGCAAGTCTTCGAGAGTGGCGTCAACATCACTGAACATCACGTCCACCGCCCGCACGTCCACCCCATGCCGCTTGGCATCCTGCACCAGCTGATTGGGGGAATAAAAGCCCAAGGGCTGCGAGTTCAGCATCGCGGCCAGGAACGCCGCGGGCTCGGCGTGTTTGAGCCAGCAGCTGGCGTACACCAGCAAGGCAAACGATGCGGCATGCGACTCTGGGAAGCCATACTCAGAAAAGCCTTTAATCTGTTCAAAAATCTGCAACGCAAACGCCTTGTCGTAGCCGCGTTCTGTCATGCCATTGACGATGCGGTCATAGTATTTCTCCAGACCGCCCTTGCGTTTCCACGCCGCCATGGCCCGGCGCAAACCATCGGCTTCGCCCGGGGTGAAGCCGGCGGCCAGGATACTGACCTGCATGACCTGTTCCTGAAACACCGGCACCCCGAGCGTTCTCCCAAGTGCTTCCTCCAGGGCCGCACTCGGGTACGAAACGAGTTCCTTGCCCTGCCTGCGGTTCAGATACGGGTGCACCATGCCGCCCTGAATCGGGCCCGGTCGGACCAGCGCAACCTCAATCACCAGGTCGTAAAAACAGCGCGGCTGCAAGCGCGGCAGCATGCTCATCTGCGCCCGTGACTCAATCTGGAACACGCCCACCGTGTCGGCCTTGCAAATCATGTCGTAGGTGGCTGGGTCTTCGGCCGGGATGTCCTGCATCTCGAACTGAAAGCCGCGGCGCATGCTGACGAGTTCCAGTGACTTGCGAATCGCCGTGAGCATGCCCAGGGCCAGCACATCGACTTTGAGCAGACCCATGGAGTCTAAATCGGTCTTATCCCACTCGATAAAACTTCTGCCTTCCATGGACGCCGCCTCAATCGGGACCATTCTGGAGAGCGGCCCCTTGGTGAGCACAAAGCCGCCCGGGTGCTGTGAAAGATGCCGCGGGAAACCCATCAACTGGCGCGTGAGCGCCATCAACTGTTGGACGCCCAGGTCGTCCAACGAGAGTCCCAGCTCCTGCAACCGTTCAGCATGTACTTCCCGGCCGTCCCACCAGTGGTGCGACTTGGCCAGCTTTTCCAGCAGTTCGAGGTCGAAGCCCAGCGCCTTGCCAACGTCGCGGATGGCGGACTTCGGACGGTACGAAATCACCACGCCAGTCAAGGCCGCCCGGTCCCGCCCGTACTTCTGATACAGGTACTGAATGACTTCCTCCCGGCGCTCGTGCTCGAAGTCGATGTCGATGTCGGGCGGTTCGTTGCGCTCGCGGCTGATGAAGCGCTCGAACAGCACACTCATTCGCGCCGGGTCCACCTCCGTCACGCCCAGGCAATAGCAGACTGCGCTGTTGGCGGCTGAGCCGCGTCCTTGGCAGAGGATGTTTCGCGATTTCGCAAATGAAGTGATATCGAAAACGGTCAGGAAGTACTGTTCGTAATGCAGTTCGCAAATCAGCGCAAGTTCATGCTCAATCTGATGTTGCACCTTAGCCGTCATGCCACTGGGCCAACGACGGCCGGCGCCTTCATAGGTGACCCGGCGCAGATACGACTCGGCGCTTTCGCCAGGTGGCACCACTTCTTGCGGGTACTGGTATTTCAGCTCGTCCAAGGAGAAATGACACCGGTTTGCCACCTTGAGCGTCTCTGTCAACAATTCCATCGGGAAGGTTTGTGCCAGCCGCAAGCGGGTGCGCAGGTGCCGCTCCGCGTTCTGCTGCAGGTCCAGGCCGCATTCGGTCAGGGGTTTGCCAATCCGTATCGCCGTCATCACGTCTTGCAGCGGCTTTCGCGAGCGGACATGCATGTACACATCGCCGACGCCCACGAGCGGGATGGCCGTTGCGTCGCTGACCTGCCTGAGCTTATGCAGCCAGATTTCATCGTCCAGCGTGCGCAGCTGCTCGACACCGAGCCAGCAGCGGCCAAGAAAGTGCCGCAAGGTCCATTGCCCGATGGCCAGCAGCTGCTCAGGAGTGCTGGCGCGCTCGGGCGACACGAGCACCAGGCAATCAGCCAATTGCGTACCCTGCAGGTCATCGAGCAGAAGTCGGTAAGTTCCCTTTTTTTAGGTCGTTCGTCGCAGGCGTGTAATGAATTCGCACAGGTTGCCGTAGCCGTTCAGGTTGCAGGCTAAAACAACCAGATTGAAGGGAGTCTCACACGCAACCTGGAACTGCGAGCCAATGAGCAGCTTGAGTCCGACTGCTTTGGCCTCCACATGAGCCCGCACGATACCGGCCATCGTGCATTCATCTGTCACGGCCAGCGCTGCGTAGCCCAGCGCCTTCGCCCGTGTCACCAGCTCTTCCGGTTTACTCGCTCCTTTGAGGAAAGAAAAGTTGGAGAGGCACCGAAGCTCGGCGTAATGGGGCAATACGGACATGGTGTTGGCTCACGCAAAAAGCCCGTGCAGATACCAGGACGCTGTTTCGTCTTTCGGCAGCCGCTGCTGGAATATCCAGAGTGCCCCCGCGTGCGGGCTCAGTGCCACCCAGTAGTCGCGCGCGACATTGAGGCTGCGTTGACCGCCACTCTCGGCCTCCTTGACGCGATGCCACCAGCCGCCTTCGACGCGCTCCGGGCCCAGCAACAGCTGCAGCGGCCCCTGGTACAGCGGGCGCTCGTCCTTAACGTCGAGTCGCAGCGGTATCTTGAGAATCCAGGTCGGCTGGGGTCCTGGCACCTGGCGTACTTTCGTCGCGGGTCTCTTTGCATTCATCGGCTGCCAGCGGTTCATCCATTCCATGCGGGTGTCTTCGCTCAAGACGGGGCACAGCACGTGTTTCTTGCCAAGGCGCGCTTCGATGCGCTCCAGCACCAGGTCCAGCGCTTCGCTGGTCGCGCGGGCATCGGGCAGCAGGGACAGACTGTCTTCCACGATGGCCGTGACCTCGGTGGCGCTCAGGACGAGGTCGCTGGCCGGGGCATTCAAGGTCACCTTCGCCAGGTTTTCTGTCAACAGGCGGGACAGATGCTCCACGTTCTGGGTTGGTTGCGCGGTGCGCACGGTGATTTCACCACCATCGCCGGCGTCGCGGGAGCGCATCACGTCATGGCACCAATGCAGGGTGAACGCGGTGACGCCGCAGTGGCGAGCGGCAAGCCATCCCCCCATCTGCACCAGCAGGCGTCGGGCGCCAAACATCAGGCCGGGTGCCGTGTCGACGCGGCCCGGTAATTCCAGCTTCGCGGAAAACGTCTCCGGCAATGTCACCCAGGGATAGCCCTCGGGCCGCAGACCATAAGCCTGGTCCAGGGCCAGCAGCAGCTGACTGTCAAAGCGCCGACTGATACCGCCACGGGGCAACTTGCGTACATCGGCCAGTGTTCTGCATCCCAGGCGCGCCAGAGTGGCGCCATGGACGTTGACCGCATCGATGCATTCAAACGGCAAGGGGTCCAGCACCTTGGCCAGAGGTCCAGCATAGCCGTCACGGATGCCCATGCGTGCACAAGCTAAGGCCGCAAGACTCGTCGGTGCCCACGCGAGTGCAGTGACGCCCAGCTCTGCGGCACCGTCCTCCACGAGTCGATGCAGCTGGTCCTCACCGCCGAACAAGCGCAGGCTCTGCTCGACCTCCAGCAATACCGTTTGGTCCTTCCGTGCCACGCGAGGGGTGAACTGAAGGGCCCAAACAGCAACGCCGGTGGGGTCAATGCGCAGCGAGCTGTCGCAGGTGTCGTCGAGTAACAGCGCTGCCCAATGCATGGACATTGGAGGCCTCCGTTTTTGCAATCAACAGGCTAGGGCGCAGCAGCCGTGGCGTGAACACGCTTTCCAGCGTGCCCGGAATGGAAGACAGCACGATGCTGTCATCCAGCAATGCGCCTTTGCGTTTCAGAATCTGGACGTGCAGTTCCCAGTCAGGGCCGAGCGTGGTCAGCACACGTAGCGGCGACGGTGATGCGTCGAGCTGGGCCGCCTCAGGTCGGAAAAGAAAAACAGGGCAATCACACGATTGGGCATGCACCTGCAGCCGTCGCAGTTGCTCGGCGCGTGCCTGCGGCAGCCAGGCCAGGATGGCGCCACCACGTGGATTGGCTTTTACAAGCTGCTCGGTGCACCACAAGCGTTCGGCTGGGGTGTCGGCAGCAATCCAGACCAAGTTCTTTTCTGAAATGCCCAGCTTCACCAGTCCAGGTACATGCGGGCGTTTGGGCGGGCCTACCAGCAGGATTTGACCGCCGGAAGCTACGAGTCGCGCCAATGCGGGCGAAAGCAGGCGCCATTCGCAAAGAGACGGCTGCGGCTGCAGCAGTTCGGTTAGCGAATTACATGGCCAGCCGCCGCCGGGTAATTGGGCGTCCAGGGCGTCAAACCCGGTTGAGATAACGGCTTGGCCTGCCTGGCCGACCTCGGTTCCACGCCAGATGGCCTGTGAAACGCTGCCCGGGAGCTGCCCGACGTCAAACGGATGCGACACTGCATCGCCTGGGGGCGGTGCGGTGTTAACTATCCTTTGGAGGGCGGCGGACATAGGGGTTTTGGCGAAGACTGTATAAAAGAACAGTATAGCCAAATCTACCAAATGGTCAAAAGATTTTTGACCATTGCGGGATTCATGCTGGTGGACCTGCAGTCACATGACATGCGGCCGTGCGTATTTACTGGGCTGCTGAAGAATATGTTCTGCTGGCATCGGGTTACGGGGGGAAGGGCAGTAAGTGGTGAATGCGATGGGGGAGTGCGCGACCGGACGCTGTTGAAGGTCGCAATGGATGACGTCAAGAGGTGGCTGGGACGGAGCTCGTTGCTCTTGGCCGGTGTCGACCTGGACCGTGAGAGAAGGCATTGGTCGATGAAGTATGAGCGTCGCACATCGGGATATCCCACCGCGTGGCACGAGATGTTGGTCGTGCGAGATTGATAAATTTCAATGTCGAAACGTTTCCGTGCGGGGAAACTGGACATCCACCATGGCCCTCATGCCGATATTGTCCTCAATGCCTGTGATGAGAAAAGAGACTGTATGAAATTTGGAAAGCCGCTATTCGTCTTAGTCGTAGCCTTGGTTGCAACCTTGACAATAGGATATTCTTCAAATACGCGGCCTTACCACGAACAGTTAATTCGAATTCAGACAGAGCAGGAGCTCGGTCATCTCGATAGCCGCATCGTCAATGAACCATTAGAAATTCAAGCCCTGTTACTGGACTATGCCGGGGACCAAGCACTCCTGCTTAAGGCTTGGATTGCCTTGGCAAAATATCCGGCGCAGTCTAGGGAAGTCTTTCGTTTGTATGGCTCGGAACCTGAATTCAAGGCGATTCTTCAGGCCTACGGTGAACCCGTTATCCCGGTCATTAAATATTTCCTGGTCAACGAGGTGTTATCTATCAAAGTGATGGATGGCGCGAGGAATACCATCGCCGTGGCTAAGGAGGCTGCGAACAATACGTGGAACCGGTTGAGCGGGAGAGTACCGACAAATTCCAGTCCAGTTGTACAAAAGCCGAAAACAGACCTTGGCCCAAGGGAGCGAGGTTGGTATGCAGTCAATTTCATCAGACAGGATGGGCACGATTTCCTGGGTCAGTTTGTGGTGAACAAAGACGGCGAAGCCAAATGGCTTCAAACAGCAAGGGGTGTCGGCGCAATCACATCCTTCTTCAGCAGTGGTGTAAGGAACCTTGAGACAAAGTATGTTCTTTCTGAACAAATCACCATTAAAGATGGGTTGTTCGCTGTGCTTGATGTCCTGCCTCTGGTTGTTACATTGAAGCTATTGAAGGCCGGAAAGGTGGCAGCCGCTGGTGGCCGAGAAATTAGCCTTGCAAGCCGTACAAAGGTCTTCGCATCGAGGCTAATTCCGCGGGGGCCTTTATTTCAAAAGCTTGGAAAATATGGTGCTGCAGCTGCAACTGCTTATGTCGTTGTTACTCATCCCAGCTTAATCAATAGTGTGCTCGCTGAGGTGGCTGCTGTAATCGGGGTCAACCCATTACTTTTTCAATGTGTTGTTTGGTTTCTTTTTATCTCAGTTGCTCTGTACCCTTTTTTATGGCTACTTAAAGCCGCGGCCAGGTTCATTCTCTTTAGTCTTTCATTGATTGAGTGGTCGAGAAAGAAACGCGTGCTTACGAGTCCACCGAAGCTTCCAGTTATGGTCGCGGCCTGAAGGTTCGGTTTGCGAAGCACTGAATCGCCCTTGCGTTTGAGGCAAACGCAGCCCTCTTTTCGTAGGTGCTGCTGTTTTTTTCTGGCTCTGTTCGTGAAGTGTATTGATGAGGCGCGAACAGAGCCCTTTCGAAAGCGCTGTATTGACTGCGCTAACACTGCAATATACAATTGCTATATACATCCTTATAAGGAGATAGGCATGTCCATCGGCACTGTTTTCGTTAACAATCGCACCCAGGCCGTCCGCCTCCCGTTAGACGTACGCCTGCCGGAAGGTGTCCACAAAGTAGAAATACGCGTCAGTGGAAAAGAGCGCATCATCGCGCCGCTCGGCCAAACTTGGGACAGCTTCTTCCTTGGCGGCCCTACTGTTAGCGACGACTTCCTGCCCGAGCGCGCCAGCCAGCACCAGACGGAGCGGGAAGCCCTCTGATGCTGCGCTACCTGCTGGACACCAACATTGTCATCTACGTGTTAAAGCGGCGCCCCGTCGAGGTGCTGTCTACCTTCAACGCCAACGCCAGCCGCATGGCAATCTCCGCCATCACCTTGGCCGAACTCTTGCACGGCGCGGAGAAAAGCAGCCGCGTGAGCGAGAACCTGTCCGCCATCGAGGACTTTTGCAGCCGCATGGAAGTTCTGCCCTACGGCACCAAGGCCGCTCAGCACTACGGTGCCATCCGTGCCGCCCTGGAAAAACTCGGCCAACCCATCGGAGTGAATGACCTGCACATTGCCGGCCACGCACGCAGCGAAGGCTTAGTGCTGGTGACGAACAACACGTCGGAATTCGTGCGCGTGCCTGCGCTCGAAGTGGAGAACTGGGTCCACACCAGCCAGTAAGCCAGGGCTTGGTCGTGCATCAGTCGCACAATAGCGCGTGTAGGCGGGGCGTGACCGCCAAGTCCATCGGTGTGGGTTACGTCGGTAGGGTCAGCGAGGCGGTTGCCTGTCCAGACAGCCAGTTAGCAACTACCCCGAGCGGTTCAAGGTTCAAGCCCCGGGTCAACCGCCAGTTGCGGGACGTGTAGACCAAGCGCCTGCCTAACCACCCCATCTGACCGCGTCTGGGGAGCGGCTCAAGGAGGGCGGAAAGCCCGAACACTTCGTCGTGTCAGGACTCGAAAGCAGCTTATCCATACGTAACGCGAACAGAGCCTTTTTTCTTCACTGATTTCCGTGCGGAGTGACATACGATTCAGCAATGACTCCGACGCCAAAGGCGACAAGCGACGGGGACCGCGGCGCTGGGTTGCCACCACCTCGATATGTACGAACTCAATCACTGCTGATTGGGTTTGCGACGGGCCATGCCGGCTATTGCATTTGCCAAGCTTGGCAGCGATGTCGGTGACGGGGAGACGCGCAGCTTCAATATGCAATTTCTCCAAATTGCACAAACGCTGAGAGCCGCCCAGCCATGGCTGGCGGAAGTCATGCGCGATTTGAGCGAGGTGGCCAGCACGGTCGTGCTGACACTGTTTGCGGGGAAATCGTTCTCTATTTGGTGCTATTTACATCGCGGGCCTGAGTCAACGTTGATGTCATTCAGACTTCAACCACGCAGGCCCACTGGAAAGCAGTGTTCTCAAAAACGAGTACTTTGGCTTCCGACACCGAGTGCCTGTTGCGCGCGTAACCAGCGGGGTTGGCGACGACTCTGCAGCCGAGCACACAGTAGTCAAAAGAGTCATGGACGTGGCCATGAATCCAGAGGTCGGCTTTGGGCAGGAGCTCGCTCAAATTGCTGACGAACGCGGCGTTCAATGCTTCGCCGACGTAGCGGGGGTGGACCGAGAGGCGATGAGGCCCATGGTGGCTGATGACCACGGTTTTGCCGTTGTAAGGTTTGTTCAATTCAAGGGTAAGCCAAGTCCGGGCTATCTCGTGCTCAGCCAGGGCGTGCTGTGCTGTGAACTTGCCATCGCCGCATCGAATTTGGTAATGGTCATTGATACGGAGCTCCGCGTTTTCCATCAATTGACGTTGGGTGCGGTTGAGTTCCAGTCGGTAATCGGTCCAAAGGGTGGTGCCGAGGAAGCGGACACCTCCGAAGTCGATTGCATCGTTGTCCAGGAATAAGATGTGTGTTCCGGCGGCAGCCTCACGCAGGGCAGCGCGGGTGATTTTGAAATTTGTGCCGTAGAACTCGTGATTGCCTGCAAGGTAGAGCACTGGGACAGGCCAATCTTTGAAAAGCTCAATCGCTCGTGTGCCATTGGCGATGTCGCCGGCCAGCACCAGTATGTCGGCATCGGCGGCAGGGGATATCAGCCTCTCGCCAGGGAATCGGTCCTGCAGGAATTCGAGATGCAGGTCAGTTGCAATTTGGATTTCCATCTTCAGGCTTGAGTTTTTATGTCAGTGTCGACTGCCGCTTTTATCCGCAGCGCAATTGCCAGGAGTTCGTCGTACCGGTTGTCGCCACGCAAGGGGGAGTACCAATTTCCCAAATACTGCATTGCGGTGGCCATGACCTCTAAGCTCCAGCCAAGCCTCTCCGCCGCGCCGGTTAGCACGGCCGGGTGCGGATGCCGGAGTTCTTCATCCGCCCCGGCCATTGCGACACGAGAGTACATATAGGCCGCGTCAAAAGCGGCATCGGCTCGTATGCGCTGCGGCAGCTCTTCACGCTGCGCCTCTTTCAGCCAGCGTCGCGCGGTCATTTGCTTGGTACCAGATATCCACGCCGTCAAGGTCTGCCGTGACTTCGTAGCTGGCGCCACGTTGAGAGCTCCAGCCGGTTTGGGCACCACAAAGTGAAAACAGTTCAGTGGCCACGGTAGGTCAGCTTTCTGCTGCGAGTTTTTCTGCTATCGAAATGAGCACTCCGTAATCGCTTTCGTTGTTGGGCGTGACCGGGTCGTACCGTTGCGACATATACGTCACCGCTGGCTCTATTTCCACCGCCGTTAACCCGGCCTTATCTGCCGCAGCGCTGAGCACCCGGGCGTCGGGGTGCTCGTACTCGTCAGCCTGCTCCCCGAGGGCAGCCAGGGCGTACAGGTATACCGCCTCAAACGCAAAGTCCGCTC
>Ga0209511_1002321_pt1 | contig 15745 bp, 14 predicted proteins | sample SSSSmetaG_FD_184141 | JGI IMG/M metagenome (GOLD analysis project Ga0209511, IMG submission 184141) | Glacier valley bacterial and archeal communities from Borup Fiord, Nunavut, Canada, to study Microbial Dark Matter (Phase II) - ​SSSS... | ecosystem: Environmental > Aquatic > Freshwater > Ice >...
ACTGCAAGGGCTACGTCAGCGGCTATACATCATCGCAGTGTACTTCAGCTGGGGTTGCTAGCCCTTGTTTCCTGCCCAACAGCAATGTGCTACGTGGGCAATTCACTAAGTTCCTGGTAGGAGCCTTTGGCTGGAAGGAGAAGACCCCAGCTAGTGGCAGTACCTTTACGGATGTACCAACCAGCAACGCCTTCTTTAAGTATGTAGAGACCGCCTATTCATATGGTGTAATTGGAGGATTCAACGCAGCGCAATGTACTACTCTCGGTGTTGCCAGCCCCTGTTTTGGACCAGATGTTGCTATCACACGTGGGCAGATGTCTAAGGTGATCACGCTTGCTGCTGGCTACTCCGTTCCCACTCCTTCCTCACAACGCTTCTCTGATGTAGCTTCTACCTATTTTGCCTATGGCTACGTGGAAGCTGTCTACAACAATGGAGTGATCAGTGGCTTTCCTCCAGCACAATGTGTCAGTTCTGGTACTCCTACACCAAGCCAGCCCTGCTATAAGCCCGAGAGCAGCACTACACGAGCTGATACTTCAAAAATCGTCTACAACGCTTCGAACGGATCCTCAGGAGGCCTGTTCGGACATTGCTGCCGTACAACTTCTAGCCAAGGTCAATATGAAGGTTCCAACAACATGATCTACAACTATACTGATCCCAACAGTGTATCACCAATAATACCGGGTGGCAAGATGATAGGGAGTGCAAGGACTAGTTCTCAGATTGTTGCTTCTGCTAAGGACATATTGTGGGAACCCACTGCTGTAGCCTGGCTCAAAGCTAACACAACGAGCGACAACTACGTACCAACCATTGTCTTCCATGCACGGAAGCAAGGTCCTGAGGGTTGTGGTAACGACGCTAACTCTAATGGCTCTTGGATTTCAACCTACGTTGTCTCAAATCTACCCAACCCTCAGTTCTTCAAAAAGGCTGAGTGCTCGCTACGCAGTGAGAATGAACTGCGGATATACCCTTACGACGTGAATCAACTCCAATCTAACACTCGTTACATCGCCGAGGGTGTGTGGGAGTCTACTGACTCTGTACCATATGATGGTTTCATCGACATAAGCAATTACCAGATGCAGCGTGACACCCTGAACAATTACACTGCGCACAAGGACTCTATGAACAAGTTCTGCTACACACGTGCCAGCGGAACGGCCACAACTACTTGGTGTAGAAACTAGGGCAAGCACTAGTATGTAGGTACAAGGGATCGACTAAATCCTGAACAAGGATCATCCTCCACCCAATAGCCTCAGCAAGGGAGAATAACATGAGCGTTTTTTACTCGATATGTATCAGAGGGAAGATGACCCTAGTAACTACTCTTATCATTACGCTTCTACTTACAGCTTGTGGTGAGCAGGCAGGTAGTCAACCAGCTGTCTCACTGAACCAAGAGCCAGCACAACAAACTGGAAGGCATCAGGCCAGCTTTAGCACTTGGAGCTACCAAGCTGAAGCTGATGGGAGCCAGACACAGGCAACCGTTCAGTACAACTACCACTCTGTCGAAGCTCTAAAATCCTATGTGAGCGAGAATAAGAAGCTTGCAGAGCAAGTCGCGCTTAAGGGGGGAGTAGCTGACGTTAACGTGACGTTTCGAACTTACCTTCAACCTGATCAGTTTCGCTCTTGGGCCAAAGAGAACAACTTTGTACCCATGCAATCCACGTTGCGCATCATAATGAGTGATGGGAAACGGGGAACAGTATGGGTTGCAGCAAAGTCGGAAGACGTTCTGCCGCAGCAGCACATAGATGCTGCACTTCAGTCGTCCTCTACCAAGGAGAGTGTTGAGAGAGGTATCTACACGACAAGGGGCAAGGTAGATGCTACGAAGCTACGTGGTATGGCCGATGATCCACGAGTTTTCCTCGTTGATGTCACACCCAACATCGTACGTAGTGACTTGAAGACCAACAACATCGATAAAGCGGATACAGCAGAAGTAAAAGTAGTAGATCCCTTCTGGTGGATGGAAGACTTTGGCCTAGGGAACTTCAGTAGCTAGGGCAGTCGAGTAGCCATAAAGGGTGTAATCGCTACTCCATTGGCGGCTGGAACAGGCTTGTAGGAGCTAACAACGGTAACAATGGGGTCATCACTGTAACCAACGAGACTATTAGTTGAGTTCTCTATGACACAGCCCCGATTGAGGTCTATGGTGCTGGGATTTCTGGCACTCTCTATGTCAGCAATCGAAGGGTAGCGAAGGAACGGCGCGGCAATGGTCTCGGCGCAGTTTACACCAGCGTCTACAGCTATAAACATCTAGCCTGACTGCTGTTACCAACACGATTGGCAACGCCACGCAGATACGTTACGACACTTTGTGGCGCAAGATCGCGATGACCGATCCTGACATGGGTAATTGGAGCCACGGCTACAACCCCAACGGCAACCTTAAGAGTCAGCTTGATGCCAGGAGCCAGACGATCAGCTTTACCTACGACAAGATAGATCGTACGATGCAAAAGACCTACTCTACGGGTGAGGCTCCCAGCACCTACTACGAGAACGTTAACGGCTCGGGTCAGCGCAGCAACATGAGCCACAGCAGCTGCAACACCAAGCTGCGTTACGGCGTGTGTGGCAACATCCATGTTGCCCAGCGGTGAGGTGGTAGCCTACAGCTACCACGGAGCCTGGTGGCGGATTGAGGTTGGCGGTAGCGTCTGCTACGTGACCGCCACTAACTTTACTGCGCTCGACCAGTTAACTGGCTACACGATGGGTAACGCCTGCAGCAACGCTAGAGCTACGATCCACTTACGTAGCGAGTCAGGCAGATTCAGGTTGGCACTCCTGGCAGCTTCTTTAATCGCAGCTACGTCTACGACGGTGTTGGCAACACCGCTGAAATCAACCCTGCTGCCATGCCGCAGCCCGTCTGCACCCGCCTCTGCTATGCAGCTGACGTTTGTGCTTGGGCGCCTAGTAGCCTCAGCATACCGGCCACCCTTATGTTAGCACAAAAGGGCTTGCTGATCAGGCGGTTGCAGGCACGTGACCGGGAACCTAGCAACATATACCGCGCCTGAGAGGGGGAAGTACGAGTAGGAATGGCTGCAAGCAGTCATCTGCTATCCTAACCGGCTGGATGCTGCAAGCCGCAACGCAACGGCTACACGCAGCAACCAGGTGACTACAAGGTGACCGCAAGCCGCGCTCCATCCTGGTGGCCGTAAGTCACTAATCATCCCACATTTATAGAGGAGGTAAAGCTAAGTGTGCTTAGTGATACCATCTTTGTAGATGTGTGCGACCTGTCGCTAGCGTGGAGCAGGGAGCTAGCAACGTTGCTGGCTCCCTGCCCTGTGCTTGAACTGTGCTTGAAGCTAGGGCTGGTTCTCTACCGCCCGGCGCACCACCTTGCTTAGCTCCCCCGCTTGATGAACTCGTTGGGCTGGAAACACTGTGCGCTCCCGCAAGCTGCCTCGCTGATGATCCCCTGGTGTACCAGTGTCTCTATCGCCTGGTAGCCGAAGCTGGTGGCCGAAGCTGGTGGCCGCTACCTCCTAGAAGGTCGGGCTGGTCGGGGTATACAGCGCGTAAGCCCGCACCCGCTCGGTGATCACCACCACCTGCACCCAGCTAACGTTCTGGTTGGGGCGGAAGCTGCCGTCGGGGTAGCCGGTGATGGCTCCGGCGTGGGCCGCCGCCTCGATGTAGGCGTAGTCACTAATCACAGTCCAGACTGCCCCGCTGGTCGTAGGCATAGCGGGTCGTGTTGCTCAGCGGGTCGGTAACGGTAAGCAGCTTGCCATTTGCGTCATAGGCGACCAGGAACGAGTCCTTTGGCGCGGTCGGGAACTCGCGCACGACACCCAGGAACTGGAAGGGGGCGATGTGGTACTGCTGATCCCTCGCGCTTTGCAGCCGTAGGTTGATCTAGTCACCGATCTGCAACTGGAAGTCCTTGACCGTCTCTGCCGCAACCAGCACGCCGTCGGGGGTTAGCGGCCAGGGTCGCCAGCGTCGTCTTGGCAGTGCCGGGGGGTGCTATCCTGCTCGAAGCACGCAGCGGTAAGCTCCTGGCCGAGCGAGCTAAGGACATTAAATCTAGGCAGGCCTGGCAGCACGCCAGCCTTAGTGCTGATGATAACTGCTTCTACTATGTTAAGAAAGCAAGCGGTGAGACGGACAAGCAAACCCTGGTAGCAATGAGCAACCTCACCAATGCGGTGTTGTGGGAACATACGGTCGGCAATGGTGCCTGCTTTGCGCTTGAACCAGAACATGGTGATGTGATAGTAGCCTACAGTGAGGAGATTACGCCACTACCAGTCAGCTACGCTGCACGCCTGGACGGCAAGAGTGGTGAGCTACGTTGGTGCAGTCAGCCAATTGGTGAGGGAGGTGACTACCAGGTGTTCACCACTGCCTACTACACTTACGTCCAGGCTGTGGGTGGCGGTGTAACAAAGCTAGATGCTAGTAGTGGAACCTCCCTCGGCAGCAGAGCGGCAGCTGGCAAGGTGCTGGTCAACGCTGAAGGAATGTACGTGGTTGGCACTAGCGAGGTGAGCTACATCAAAGATTGGGCAGCAAGTGAGCCTGCTTACTCGTTTAGCTACCCAGAAGCAGGCTACTACATAGACGCGGTGCTAAGTGACGACGCTATCTACGTGGTCGCTGACAGCACGTAGGAGCGGCCTGACAAGTACGACTACGCAGTGTACAAGCTGGGGCTGGATGGTCGGCAACTATGGACAGCAACCTTCGACGACTACCAGGTGAATGGTGTTGCTGGCAGCAATGGGTTGCTGTACTTCCAGGTGCAGAAGCACAGCCTCAGTTGGCGATCAACATGCTGGGCTTGCCAGGCAATACTAGAAGGGCGCGGATCGTAGTTGGCAGCGGCAGGCTGTACATGATCTACAGCCAAGATTGCCGTAGCACCGAAGTTCATGCATTTGAGACCACAAGGTGAAGTTAATGCCAGTCAGAACTGTCATCAGCATTGCTCCTTTAACCGAGACTTCGGCCAAGCCATCTACTGCTAACAACCCCCCACCTGCGTCAGACTGCCGTCCGACTCGGCCACGCAGTAGTGGTGGTCGCTCGCGCTGGCTAACAGGTGATAGTTCGGGCTGGAGCTTGGCCCACTACTTGTCGGTTGGGTTGCTCTTGTAGGTTTTTCTAGTCATAAGCACAGCTTATCGAACCCGGTTTGCGATGTGCGAGATTTATCAGACCGTTTCTGAGGGCAGCCTTGCCGTAGAAGCTAGAAATGTGAAGCTGGGCTTGTAGCCGCCAAAGCTACGGGAGCCAGCCAAAGTCAGGTGCGTTGTAACTTTGTAAATGTTCTGGCTTATCAAAGGTTTGCTCACATTGTTGCTCACAAAACCACTTCCTTTTCTTCTGTGCTGGCTGCATAATACGAGCAGGCACACCAACGCTATGCAGTCCGATCTCCAAGTGGTAGCGACTTCCTTGTTGACAAGGGTGCGGCTTGGGCGTAAGATGGTGACGGTTGCCAGTTGATAAAAGGGAGGCGGTGCAATGTACCTGCTAATTGGTGATAAAGCGGATAGTTGCTGCGTGGCGGTTGCGGCTGCCCTGCACAAGCTAGATCAGCCGATGGCGCATACCGCCAACCCCTTCGCTGCCCCTAGCACACTTAGCTGGCGACTGGGCAGCGAACAGAGCGCGAGCAGCTTGCGGCTGGCCGATGGCTGCCTCGTCAGCGACAGGCAGCTAGCCGGTGGTAGCAGCAAGAGGCTGGTGACAGCGCGAACGATGATGCGCCGCAGCAACTCACCGCCATCTCGTGCTGCAGCTTGGCTAAGGTGCTTACGCCCTTGACCAGTAAACAGAGCAACCATCAGAATCAGGTCGGGCAGCGGGCTGGGGTAGTTCAGCCAGGAGCTTTTGCTGCGCCAGGCCTGCTTGTAGCGTTTGGCTAGGGTGTAGGCAATGAGGCTCGGTAGGCCTACTGTAACACTGTAGAGTGCAAGCATCAACAGAGCGGCAGGCGTGTATTCTTGCTTGCCTCTAGTCTCAAGTAGCAGTGCCGCTAGCCCACCGCTCATAAAGCCAAGACCTCTAGTCAGGGCGAGAGCCGTTGCCGAGCGGAAGCGCTACCAGCCATTGAGACCATAGCCGGCTGGTAAGCACCGCCTCGCTGCGAAGGGGGTGGCCAGTGACCTCAAGCTGACCGCACCACGGGGGGTCGTCCACTTGCACGGCTATGGCCCCATCACGGTGTTCAGGCTAGTCGCCCCAGACGGCGACATTGAACACTGGGCTACTGACTGGGCGGTGATCGACGAAGGCAAGCTGGCAGTGGTGAGCCACCAAGTATGGAAGATCGAGCAGTACCATCGTGCGTTCAAGCAGCTATGTGTCGAGCGCAGTCAAGCGGTGGGCCGACCGCCAACGCAACCGTATTGGGATGAACATCCGCGCCTTCTTGGGCTTGGAAGTGGAATGGCTCAAAGGTGGGCAGAGTTGGTATGAGAGCAAGCGGGCGATCATCCGCAATGCGTTGCAGGCGTACCTACACGAGCCGGTGTTTACGCTGCTGGCTAATACTAAGCTCCTTGCGTTGCAAACACTGAGGGCCAACCCACCTACTACCTTGCTATGTGCGTAAGTCCTATCTAACTTTCGGTCTCAATTCTGAGCCAGTTGCTAACGCTGCGGTGGCTGACCGCCAGTTCGCGGGCGATGGCGCGTATACCCTTCCCCTCGCGGTGCATTATACGGGCTTGCTGGCGCAGATGCTCAGCGTGACCGTGTGCCTTGCGCTCGACCGTGAAGTAGCGTTGGCAAGCTGTACAACGATAGCGTTGGTTGCCACTGCCATTGCTCCCTGCCCGCTGCACGGCGGTGCTGCGCTGGCAGTAGCGGCAGGCAGGTAGCACCTCCTCGGTCACGCCCTCTGGCAGCTTTGCCCATGCAGGCCAGACCCCGCGCTCGTAAGCGTTGAGGATGGCAGAGTGGAAGAACTTACCTTCATAGTAGGTGTGCCATTGCTGATCGGCTATCCCCCCAAAAACTGCCTTAGCAGAGCTAACTTTCTGCTGGAAGCCAGCATAGGCTTGATTTAGATGGGCAGCCACTACGAGCCGATTGCCAGCGGCTCGCTCAACGCAGGCAGCCAGGAAATGAACAAAGAACTCATCAACCTCGTAGTCACTTTGCTCGAACATCTCGGCCACCAACCACGTTGCTGCTTCCAGTTGGCTGTCAGCAAGGTAAGCTGCTGTGAGGTAGGGCAGTATCTCCCCCAAATCGGTGTTGTTGTGCAGCGGGCGGCAGAGGGCAACAGCCTCAGCCAGATGGACAACCGCTGCTGGATCGCCCAAATCCAGTTCAGCCGTGCCGAGGTTGCAGAGGAGGGTAGCGTGGTAAAAAGCACTGTCGGTAGTCGCTACTAGTGCCAGACCATGCAGGGCTGCCACCTGCGCCTCGCTGGCCCAGCGTTGGTTGTTCGCTATGTGAGATAGGTTGATTGCCGCCACCACTTGCGCGTTGATGTCGCCTAGCTGCTGGAAAATAGCATCAACCTGCTGTATAGCATCCAATGCTTCACGGCTGCGACCCAGTCGGGCGCGCACCATAGCAAAATTGCCCAGCACCCAAGCCTCCTCGCGCTGCATACCGAGGTTGGCAAACAAGCTCCGCGCCCGCTGGTACTGAGCCAGACAGTCCTCGTAGTAGCCAGCGTTCAGGCTAAGGCTACCCAGCACATTACAAGCATAAGCCTCAAGCACAAGGTCATGGGTGGCCTCGGCCAGGGTCAGAGCTTCCTTGCCGAAGTGGATACCAGCTTGATGTTGCAACTGACGGTTGGCACTAAGAGCCGCCCGCCGCAGGATGTCGCCCAGCAGGTGTTGATCGTTCGGCCCGGCGCGTTGCAAAGCCTTAGCAGTGATGTGACGCACTTCATCAAAATAACCCATGTCAACCCCACAACTAGCCTGCAAGCAGTAAGCCTGCACCTCTCCCAACCGATCATCCGTCATCTGGTACAGCCCCACCGCCGCCTCGCTCAACTCTTTGGCACGGGGAAGTTCGCCGCAGGCGAAATGATAATGGGCGCGGGCCAGCATAGCCGTTGCCTGCCAGTGAAGTTCGTCGCCAGCTTGCGCTTCCAGTTGGCTAATGATGGTGGCCTCGATTTCACGCCGATTGGTCAGGTGATAGAAGCTGATCTCACGTTGCAGCAGTTCGCGCTCCCACCTTGCGTTGCCCGGCTCACCCACCATTCGCCGCAGTTCGGCTAGTACGGCGGCTTGCTCCTCCCGCCGCCCCAGCCGATCCAGAATCCCCTCGCGTAGCAACAGCAGGTTGAAGCACGCGCTCCCCTCCTCAGTCAGGCTCAGGGCGGCGGTGAGTGCGGTCAGTGCGTCCTCGTCGGCATAGAGGCTACGGGCGTAAGCTGCGGCTCGCTGGTAGTAGCTGATTGCCAATGCTGTGTCGCCACCGAGTTCGCAATGGCGGGCCAAAGTTGCCGCCATTGCGTCCACCTCGGTAGGGTACAACTCGGCCAGTACCTGCCCCAGACGACGGTGGCGGCGGCTCCGCACAGTGGGATCGAGGGCGGCATAGATCGCCGACTGGATCAGATGGTGGCTGAAGCTGTACGCGCCCGCCAGCCCTTCGTACAGCAGGTTGACATCAAGCAACTCAAAAATCGCCGCCAGTATTTCGGCCTCGGAGCGGCCCGTCAATTCCAGCATGACTTCCACGTTGAAGCTACTACCCACCACAGCAGCGGCTTCGGCGATCAGCCGGGTATTAGCCTGCAAGCGGTGCAGCCGGTCACCAATCAACATCGAGATCATCAGGGCTGTCGGTCGGTTGGCTGCACGCCCCCCGCGATGATCCGCAAGGTTGGCAACAAGTTCGTTGAGGATAAAGGGATTGCCTTCGCTCTCCTGGTAGAAACGCTGTTCAAGCCCGGCTTCGGCCAATTGCAGGCTGTCACACAAGGCGGCAACAGCAACCGCATCCAGCCGGGGCAGCGGCAGGTGGTGAACAGTTGCTTGCGGCAGACTGCGCCGCAGGTTACGCAGCGGATGGTCACGGCCTACCTCTGCCTCGCGGTAGGTTATGACAACCAGCAGGGGCAAGGTCGTCAGGCGTTCGCTAAGGAACCGCAGCCAGTCAATCGTGGCAGCGTCGGACAGGTGCAGGTCCTCCATGATCAGCAGGAGTGGACGGCTAGCGGCAAGCTGGCTCAGGCAAGCACGCAAGGCCCGGTAGAGACGGTCACGTTCCTGCGCCGGTTCAAGGCTGGCTGGTGGGTGGAGGTCAGGCCGGTAGCGGGCAAGGTCGGGCAGCAGCGGCAGGAGCGTCTCAAGCTCGGTGCGGTTGGCATGGCTGGCAGCCAACAGCGGCAAGACCGGGCGCAAGGCGGTCACAACAGTGTGATATGGAACAGTGATGCCGATCTCGCTCTGTCCACGCAACACTCGCCCACCCATACGCTCAGCCGTGTGGCTGGCAACGGTCGCCAGCCGCGATTTGCCGATACCGGCTTCGCCACTGACCAGCACCAGGCTACCGCGTCCCTGACCTGCCTGTACCCAGGCCTGCTCCAACGTCGCCAACTCACTAGTGCGCCCAACGAAGGGCAATTCGGGTTGGCTCGCTCGCTCTGGGTTGAGGCTGAGGTGGGCGGTTGGCTGGGGTAGGGGTGCGCCTGCCCTGATCGCAGCGTAGAGGGCCGTTGTGTCCACCATCGGCGGCGTATCAAGCTCGGCCTGTAGGCGGCTGACGAAGCGTTGGTACTCGGCAGTCGCCCCTGCCCCGTCCCCAGCCTCGTAACGTACCGACATTAGCAGTCGCACGGCGGTTTCATGCAACGGCTCAACGCTCAACAAGCGGCTGGCATAGCTAATAGCACGGGGGTAGTCTCGCTCAGCCCGGCATTTGCGTATCAGTAGCTCAAGGTTGGTCAGGTAGAGGTTGCGCCAGCGTTCGCGCTCATGCAACACCCAGTCGTCGTAGCAACCGAGTAGCAGTTCGCCCCGGTAGAGGTCGCAGGCCTCGGCCAGCTGGTCAGGGCTGGTACTGCCTTGCTCAAAGGCAGCGATGTCCAGCCAGTAAGCGGCCTGCGGCTGCCACTGGATCGTCGTATTGTCGGCTAGCACCCAATCGGGATCGCTCAACGGTGGCAAGCTCGCTCGCAAGCGGTGTAGCCCCCGACGCAGCTTGGCACGAGCAACCGTGTCGTGAACTTCCGGCCAAAGGGCGGCGGCCACTATGTCACGCGGCAAGGGTATGTTGCGATGCAGCAGCAGATAGCCGAGCAGTGGTTGCAGAACCGGCGGTACTATCGTCCACTCGCCCTTGTCCCTGCGCCAGCTGGGGCTACCAAATAGCCGGATAGCGAGCATTGGCGTACTCCTTGTTAGTCCCCTTGTTGGTTTACATGAGCCTTGTCTGTTGAGCTTGCTGCATCTTACCACAAAGGGCGGCGACACTCCAAAGCGCACCTCTCTTTTGTTACCCACACCACCCCTTTCGTCTCCACACCGCTTGTAGCCGTCCAGAAAGCACCTCTACTTAGTCGCCACCCAGTTCTCTGCTGTATTTCCGGCCCGGTTTTGAGCAGAGACCCAGCCTATTGCTGCTCGCTCCCAGCTGCGACGGCTGGGGGACGGCTCCCCAGCTATAATGGCTTTGACAATGGAATGCGCCTAGCAAGCCGCCTGTCTTTGAGGTTGAGGCAACAGAAAGGTGCAAGCAGCGTGCAAGCACAATATCTCTTTATCGTCCGCCTCTGGCTGGAGCCGGATGGCAACCTACCGGTCTGGCGCGGCTCAGTCGAACACACACCCAGCGGCCAGCGTACCTACTTCCAGTCGCTCGAAGGCCTCTGCCAATTCATCAGCCTACGCCTGGAACAACCCGGCCTCGCTACCCAAACGACCCACACCTAATTGAGCCGCCTAGCGGCGTTTAGCCAGAAAGGACTTTAGTAATGCGCAACCCCAGACTCACAAGCCAGCGGATGCTGGCCCTGATCCTCGCCTTGGCCCTGATCTTCGGCGGCACGGTCAGCACGCAGGCGCACGACCTCCGTGCGCCCAACAGTAGCGTCGCCAGCAGCATTCCCTTCGTCCCACCCGCCCAGCCAGCCCCGACCGAGACCCCCTGCTTCGGGCCGGGTGGCAGCGCGACCTGCACCCCTACTGCCGCCTCACCAACCGCGACCTCTTGCATCAGCTCGACCGGCGCGACCTGCACCCCTACGACCATAGCTACCAGCATTCCCACCCGTACGCCGACCCGCACGCCGGTCAGCAGCACGCCCACCGCCACGCCAACTGACTTCCCCATCGGCAACCCGACTGCTACGCCAACTGACTTCCCCATCGGCAACCCGACTGCTACGCCGACGCGCACCAACACGCCCCTACCTATCGGCTTCCCGACCAGCACCCCAACCCCCGTCAACTGCGTGCCTGGCGGCACGATCCCACCGACTCGCGACCTTGACGGTGACGCACTGCCAGACATCTGGGAGATCAACGGTCACAACGGCGTGAACCTGCCTGCAATGGGAGCCAGCCCCTGCCACAAAGACCTCTTTGTGGAAGTGGACTACTTTGTGGACGTGGACTACATGGTTGCTAACGATCACAGCCACAAGCCGAAGGCCGAAGCGCTGGCTGCTTTGATGATCGCCTTCAACAATGCGCCGCTCACCAATCTCGACGGCCAGACCGGAATCAGGCTGCACATTGATGCTGGTCCGAACACCTTCATGAATGCAGGGCCAGGCGTGAAGTGGGGCAGCCTCTCAGGTTCTACCTCGATTGTTGAGACGAACAAACTCCTGATCTGGAGCGGCTTTGATGCCTATGCCAACACCTTCTTCACCTCCGCCCGCCGCGATGTTTTCTACTACACGATCTTCGCCCACCAGCTAAAGACCTCGACGCAAGGCCTGGGAAACACGAGTGGCTACTCGCGGGGTCTAGCTGCCAGCAACTTCGTCGTCAGCCTCGGCGGCTGGACGGATAACGTCGGTACTGTGCCGGAGCAGGCCGGGACGTTCATGCACGAGTTCGGTCACGCCCTCGGCCTCGGTCACGGTGGGGCTGACGGATTCAACTACAAGCCTAACTACTTCAGCGTGATGAACTATATGTTCCAGAAGGGGGTGCTGACCAACAAGCCCAGCGGCACTAGCTGGCTCGACTACTCACGCTTCAACAACATACCGGGGCTGAACGAAACAGGGGGCTTGATTGAGCCGGTCGGCATCAACGGTGGCGCGGCCATCAACGGTTACAGCACTCGCCGCAAGCTCGGACCCAATGGCCCTGGAATGATCGTCGCCAACGCTAATGGCCCGATTGACTGGAACCTTGACGGTACTATTAGCCCCGCCCCGCTTAACTTTGCTGTTGACATCAATGCTGACCTCCTGGCTAACTTCCTGACTAGCCAGAATGATTGGGTGAACCTGACCTTCGGCGGCGGCAGTATCGGCAATGGCACCCTGTTGGAAGGGCGCGACCACGCCGCGCCTAACCATGCCGATCACGAACACCCGGCAATGGAAGAACACAGCGACATAACCTTTGAAGAAGCCGAGTCGTACCCCGATGCTTATCGTGTGACGCTGACCGGCGGCAACGACTTGACCGTGCAGCCGGGCGGCAGCTATACTACCAGCCTTGTCATCACCAACCGGGGCGAACAGCCTGACCGCTACGACCTGATCGCCAGCAGCGACCTGCCCTGGGCTGACCTCCGCCAAGTACCGAACCAGCTTGACCTGGCGGCGGGCAGCAGCATCACCTTCACCATCCCAATCAACGTGCCGACGGTCGTCACCCCCGGTCAAACCGTTAACCTCACCTTCAATGTAAGCAACGAGGATGTTGAGGGTCATCAGGAGACGACCGACAGCCGCGAGGTGCGCGTCGTGGTTGCTGGTGGGCCGTCTCTCTGCACGGTTAGATACAGCGACGTACTGACCAGCAACATATTCTACAACGACATCCTGTTCCTCGGTTGCCGCAGCGTGATCAGCGGCTTGCCCAACGGCGACGGCACGTTCAGGTTTGAGCCGAACCGCAACACCACTCGCGGCCAGTTCGCTAAGATTGCTACGCTCGGCTTTGCCCTGCCGGATTACTCGTCGCAGACAGACCTGTTCCGCGATGTGAATCGGGCCAATATCTTCTACAATTATATTCAGGCCGCTGGTCACGCCGGGGTGATTAACGGCCTCAGCCCGCAACAGTGTGTCGCCCTCGGTCTGCAATCGCCCTGCTTCGGCCCGAACCTCAACATCAGCCGGGTGCAAGTGGTCGTCATCGTCCGCCGTGCGCTGGACAGTGCGCTCACCACCCCAACCACACCGACCTTCGCCGACCTGCCTGCTAACGCCTTCGGCTACGCCGAGGTCGAGACGCTGGTCGCCCGCAGCATCGTCAACGGCGCGCTGTGCAGCAGTGGCTCAGGCCAGTGCTTCCGGCCTAACGACAACATTCGGCGCGGGGAGTTGAGCAAAGTCGTGCGCCGGGCCATCGAGTCCCTACCCTGAATTGCAACGGTGTGGGGTTAGTGGTGCTAGCCTTAGGTTAAACACAAACAAAGCCAGCCGCTTCAGCATCAAGGTGAGGCGGCTGGTTTTTGCGGCGGATGAGGTGTGGTCTACTGTAGGACTTAAGGGTTGCTCTTAACAGCCCAGCGTATTACCTTCGACAACTCCCCGCGTCGGATGTTGTCGTTGGGCCGGAAACAGTGACCCTAAGAGTGACCCTGTCATGGCACGGGGCAGCCACACTTGTAACTAGCCCTTTGCCACCAGTACTGTGTGTCCATTGCGGATGCGGAAATCCGTGCGGCTGAAGCTGGCATCTTCGTCGGCAAGCAGTTGCTCGATCACACCTCCACCAGGGTGTGGTAGACGTACTCCCCCTTCACAGCCCAGTGCAGCGGGCTGATGTCGTTGCCGGTGTTCGCTTCCTGGTTGAGGAAGACCAGGTACTCCAGGCGCGTTGGTTTGCTGGCAAGCTGGGCCAGCAGTTCGGGGTCTAGCTTACGCTCGGCTGCGCTGCGGCTGACCACCGGTAGTGACTGACTAGCTATTGGTTGGCTAACTACTGGCTGGTTAGCCGCGACTGGCGGGCGGGCGGCTGGCTGGCCGCCGACCAACAGGCTGAAGATGATCACCACCACCAACAGCGACCCTACTTGCTTGCTCATGCTCTGCGCTCCAATCTACTGGCTACCGCTTGGCAGCGGGCTATCTGCCGCCATTGTAGCAGTCGCGCCGCCTCAGCGTCAACCCCCAGCCCTGCGCGATCCAGACCGTGATCCCGGACGGCAAAGTACGCAGTTGGCTGCTAACATACCTACCAGACCCTGCTACTTACGCGTAGTGGGCGACCGCCTGCTAGGGCTTGCTCGGGAGCTAACCTCAGCCGATGTGGTCGCTCAACCACAATCCTTGTATCTTCAACCTCTGAACTACAGCGACTTAATTGTACTTTCTCTTCACCTGAGGGAGCAAAAAGGAGCGGGCCGACCCAACTAGGCTGGTGACCGCTCCTTTGCTCTGTGGCTACTGCGCTGCACTGCGCCTGCAGTAGTTGCTCCACACCTCAGCCATGACCGAGGTGTGGCACCCTCCGCTGCGGCAGTAGCAGCCAAGCTGCCCGTACTGCTGCATCACCCGCACGAACGCTGCCCGAAAGCTAGCATCCGCGTTCAACCCGCGCCGCAGGTAGATGCGGTAGCAGCTGAGCGTCTCTCCGCTGCTCAAGTGCAGCTGCCGGCACTTCGGGCAGGGATTTGCTTCACCTGCTTCCGCTTCTGTCGGCCTATGCGAGACTTTGACCAGGTTGCCTAGCCAGCCATACTTATGCGGTTGCTCTGGCACAACTCCACCCTTGCCTCGTCCACAATATAGCACGTCGGTGGGTACTTCTTCACCTCGCCGCAAGCTGTACAGCTGGTAGCCACCAGTTAGTTGCCAGCGACGACCATCCGTGGCGATAGGCTCGGCCACTACCCGGATGCTGACCTGGGGGTACGCTGCGAACAGCAGCTCCCAAGCTAGCGGTACAGTTAGCAACTCGATGCCTACTTGCTGACACTCCTTTGCCAGCATAGCGGCGGCACGCTCTTGCTACTGGATGAGTGGCTGACCGAACGTGCCGCGCAGCTGCCAGCGGGCGATCGCACAGCTTTGCGTACATCATTATCGCTGTCGTTCAGCATCACCAGTAGACGTTGCACAACCGCCGGGGTGCGGCTCACCTCTCGACGGCCCAGTTCAGCGACGGCGGCGGTTCTCAGCTTGTAACCCTTAGCACCGAGGTTGGCAAGCAGCCAATCATCGCTGGAGTTCGCAAGCCCCTCAGCCGCCAGTGCTGGGTTGTCAGAGACGAGGTCAGCCAGGGCATACGCAGCAGTGGCCTGTATCTCTGCATCATCGTCACCAGCCAGCCTGGTTAGCAACTCAGCCGCCAGTGCTGGGTGGTCAGGGGCGAGGTCAGCCAGCGCATACGCAGCAGTGGCCCGTACCTCTACATCATCGTCACCAGCCAGCCTGGTTAGCAACTCAGCCGCCAGTGCTGGGTGGTCAGGGACGAGGTCAACCACCACAGCTATAGTGTTGACGCGCACCATTGTATCATCGTCGCCAGCCAGCCTGGTTAGCAACTCAGCCGCCAGTGCTGAGTTGTTGTCGGCGAGTCTAGCCAGCGCAGCTGCAACCCTGGCTCGCACCATTGCATTATCG
>Ga0209511_1002331_pt1 | contig 15692 bp, 10 predicted proteins | sample SSSSmetaG_FD_184141 | JGI IMG/M metagenome (GOLD analysis project Ga0209511, IMG submission 184141) | Glacier valley bacterial and archeal communities from Borup Fiord, Nunavut, Canada, to study Microbial Dark Matter (Phase II) - ​SSSS... | ecosystem: Environmental > Aquatic > Freshwater > Ice >...
GCCTCCGTGTCACCGATGACGAGATGGAGGCGCTCAACGTCCGCGCCGGTCGGGCCCGCGGACAGTGGAACTACCGCATCACGCCGAGCGACTGACGCGCTTCCGGATCGGTTATTTACGCGCGGCGCCTTAGTTGTGGTCGTCGTCCGCATCAACCGGCTCGCTCGTCGCGTCGGATTCGCTCGGCTTCTCGGCATGCGCGATGTTCGCCCCTTCGAGCGCCGCTTCGGCTGCGAGCTCGGCCTCGTCGGACTCGCCGTCATGCGCGAGATCGATGCGAGCGGTCTCGCGCGACTCCTCGTCGGACTCACCGGAGCTCGCGTGCTCCGTACTCGAGGTTACGAGCTCCGGGGTCTCGTGCGAGACCTCCACCGCGAGCCAGCCGCTGGTCGCGAGCTCGACGCCAGAGGGCTCGTGCGAGAAGCGTGGCTCGTCTGCTGCGAGCTCGTGCTCGTCGGCGGTAGCGAGGTTCGCATGTTCGACGCTCGCCTCGAGGTCCGCATCGCCCGCCAGCGCGACATCGTCGTCGTGCTCGACGCTCGGGGCTGGCTCGAGCGGCTCGTCCGCCGCGAGCTCGACCACATCGGTGTGCTCGATGCTGGATGCTTCGAGGTCCGTCGTCACATGCGGCTCGTCGATCGCCAGCTCGACCTCTTCGGTGCCAGCAAGGTGCGTGTGCTCGATGCCTGACGCTCCGAGATCTGTCTCGCGCGGCTCGTTCGCCGTCAGCTCGACCTCTCCGGCAATAGCGTGATTCGTGTGCTCGGCGCCGGCCGCCTCGAGATCCGAATCGGCTTTCAGCTCGACATCATCGGGCTCGGGCTCGGGCTCCGCGTGGGATTCGACGAACGAGCTCGAGCGAATCGCATCGATGTACGAGCGCGCTTCCGAGCGCGAGGACCCGAGCGTCGCAGCGTCGCTCGACAACGACATCGCGGCCGCGTCGGCATCGTTGTCGAGGTTCGGGGACTCGGAGAACGCCTCACTGAATGTCTCGACGCGCCCCCCCGACATCGCGGCTTCGGCCATCGCCGAGGCGTCGCCATTACGGCCTTCGGCTGCGGCTTCGGCTTCGGCGGCCGCATGCTCGGCGAGGATCGAATCGACGATCGACGCGTTGTCGGTCGTGAAGTCGCTCCGGCCGGGACCGCCGCCGGCCGGGGTAAGCCCATCGTCGAGCAAATCGGTCTCGGGCTCGACCAGATCTCCGTTCTCGTCGAGCGGAACGCCAAGGCGCTCGCTCATGACCTGACGGCTCTCGGCGGTCAGCTCACTGTACTCGCGCAGGGTCGGCAGCTCGCGGAGATCGCCGAGGCTGAAGAAATCGAGGAACTCTTTGGTCGTGCCGAACAGCGACGGACGTCCGACTTCTTCGCGCTTGCCGAGCACGCGGATCAGCGAGCGATCGAGCAAGAGCCGCAGCGTGGCCGACGAATCGACGCCGCGGATCTCGTCGATCTCGGGGCGGGTGATCGGCTGGCGATAGGCGATGATCGCGAGCGTCTCGAGTTGCGCGCGAGAGAGCCGCACCGGGCGACCCGCGATGAGCTGCTGGACCCACGACGAAAAAGACGTGTTGGTGCGGAACTGATAGCCACCCGAGACGACCGTCAGCGCGATACCGCGCTCCTTGTAGTCCTCGTGAAGCTCGGCGAGCGCCGCCTCGATGCGCGTGATGTCCGCGACGCGCGTGAGCTGGCGAAGGCGTTGGAGGGTGACGGGCTTGTCCGTCGCAAAGATCAGCGCTTCGATCAGGTGACGCAGCTGGACCGCGGGCAAGGTACCCGGCAGCAACGCGGCTTCGACGCCGGCTTCGTCGGTGATCGGGTCGCCAACGACATCGTCGCCGTCGATCGCATCGCTGCCGCCGCGCACGGCAAGCTCGGTACCAGCGCCGTCGAGCTCGTCGGTTTCGATCGCTTCGCCATCGGCGCGAACATCCTCGCTCGCGACATCGTCGAGGTGAAGCGCCTCGGCATCCGCATCCGCGAGAATCGCTCCGCCTGCTGCGCTTTGAGCCGAGACCGTTTCATCATCGGTCGCAACGAGGATCGCTTCGCCGTCGCTGTCACTGTCGCTGTCGCTGTCCGCGACTTCGTCCGCCGCCTCGCCGCGGCCGGTCCTTTTCGACTTGCCGAGCTTCTTGTACTTCTTCTTGTCGTCCCTGGCCGCCGGCTTCGCCTCGACCTGGGCGGCTGGGGTCGTCGGTTCAGTCACCGCAGCGACCTCTTCGGAGGCCGCTGCGACCACTTCGGTGTCAGGCGGCGCCGCGGCTATAGAATCACTGCCTTCGGCAAGGACTTCCGCGGGTACGGCCTGGCGATGCTTGGACTTTTTGCGGCTCACGGCAGGCTAGGACCTACCATGGACGTCCGACACTCAGCGGTAGTCGTCGGTTTCGGTCCGCGGAGCGACGGTCTGCTCGACCCGGGCGCGGAGGTCATCGGTCGCGCGCTCGATAAAGATCTCCTCGTCGGACTGAACCGTATCGGCGTCGGACTCGGGCACGTGCTGGGTGATGGTGATCAACCCGAGCTTTGCCATCTCGAGCAGCGCCAAGAGCGTCACGACCGCCTCGTGACGGACCTCTTCGACCGTGCGTACGACGCCATCGCGCAGGAACGAGAACATCGACGTGAACGAAAATCTTACCTCGGCCTCGAGCCGGTCGGTCAAGTCCGCGATCTTCTGGCTCACGGAGAGCCGATCGATCAGCACGTTGTGGGCGACCTTGAGCTTGGCCTGCCGCATCACGCGATCGAACGCCTCGATCAGCTTGTGGACAGGAAAGCCCGCGAGCGGCGCGATCGCATCGATAGTGACCCCTTCGGCGACCGCATCTTCGGTCGCGACACCACGCCCCCAGACATTGCGACCGACCACCGGCCGCTGGCCGAGCTGGGTCGCCGCTTCCTTGTACTTCTGATACTCCAGCAGGCGCTTGATCAGGTCGCCGCGCGGGTCGAGCTCGACCTCTTCGCCGTCGGCGAGCTCGCGCATGATGCCCTCTTCGTCGCCCTCATCGCCCGGCATCGGCGGTAGTAGCTCGCGCGACTTGATGTGGCACAGCGTGGCCGCCATCAGGAGGTACTCGCCCGCGACATCGATGTCCATGGTCGCCATCGCATCGAGGTACTCGAGGTACTTCTCGGTGACGAACGCGATCGGAATGTCGAGGATCGACAGTTCGTGCTTCTTCACGAGGTGAAGCAGCAAATCGAGCGGCCCCTCGAACACGTCGAGGGCTACTTGGTAGTGCGTTTCCATCAGCGCGCTAGAAGAGGTAAGCGGACAGCTTGTACACGTGTTCGGCGCAGAACTGCGCAGGGATCGTAAAGATCCGCGAAATCTGCGGGATCATTGCCACCGCCATCACGACGAACGGCCCGTACTTCGCATACGCGTCGTACGAGGCGCGATGTTTGTATGGCATCAGCTCGCCTGCGACGTGGCCACCATCGAGCGGCGGCGCCGGTATGAGGTTGAAGAAGAACAAGACGAAGTTCGTGACGCCGGCGAAGTAGAGAACCTTGAACGCATCCCCGGTGACCGGGATGACATGCTTACCGACCAAGACGGCCGACACGATCATGATGACGCTGCCCAGCAGCAAGTTCATCGACGGGCCCGCGATACTGACCAGGATCTTCGCGGTCGACATCTTCCACTTGCGGTTGATCCGCGCCGGGTTCCAGTTTACCGGCTTGCCCCAGCCGAAGCCGCCGATGCCACCACCGGCCGCGGAGTAGAGTCCGCCTAGCAGCGGGAGCAGGAGCGTCCCGATCGGATCGGCGTGCGCGATCGGATTGAGCGTGACGCGCCCCTCGCGGCGCGGCGTGTCGTCGCCGAGCGCGTTCGCCACGAAGGCATGGCCGAACTCGTGGAGTGCGACCGAAACGAGCAACACGAACACCCGGATCAGCACCCATCGAATTTGTTCGCCTGTGACGTTCACGCTTGTTCGGACTATGGCCGGCCACACCCTCAACTGCAAGCGGCGAGAACTTGCCCTCCGAGCGCGTTGGGGCTGCAATGGCGCATGGCGCGCCGGCTGGCCCTCGACGAGGCCGTCGATCTGTTTCTCGATCACGTGAAGGTCGAGCGCGGTCTCGCGCGCCACACGATCGAAGCCTACGGGCGTGACCTCGGCCGGTTCGTCGGCTTCGTGGCCGCACGCGGGCGCGTCGACGTCGACGACGTCACGACGCTGGACGCGACGGACTACCTGATCGACCTGGCCGCCTCGGGCCTCGCCGCGCGCAGCCGTGCGCGCGCATTGGTGTCGATCCGCGGCCTGTTCCGTCACTTGATCGGCGAGCGCTGGCTCGAGGCCGATCCGACCGAGCTGATCGATGCGCCGCGAATGGCCAAGCGCATCCCGGGCGTGCTCGGCGAGCAGGCCGTCGTGACGTTGATCTCCACGCCCCCGGATTCGCCGCGCGGTCGTCGCGATGCCGCGATGATCGAGCTCGCGTACGCCTCGGGACTGCGGGTCAGCGAGCTGGTCTCGATCGCGGTCGCCGATATCAACCTCTCGCAAGGGTTCGTGCGCGTCACCGGCAAGGGCCAGAAGACCCGCATGGTGCCGCTCGGTGCGAGCGCGCGCGCGAAGCTGCAGCGCTATCTCGACGAGGATCGGCCGTTGTTTATCAAGGACCCGGCGCAGCGCGCGATGTTCCTCACGTCGCGCGGCGAGCCGATGACTCGCCAAGGGTTCTGGAAAGCGCTTCGCAGCTACGCGAAGAAGGCCGGTATCCGGCTGCCCGGTGGTGACGTCTCGCCGCACAAGCTGCGCCATTCGTTCGCGACTCACCTGGTCGAGCACGGCGCCGACCTTCGCGCGGTCCAGGCCATGCTCGGCCACGCCGACATCGCGACGACCGAGATTTATACCCACGTCAGCCGTGCGCACGTGCTGGAGCAGGCTCGCAAGCACCCCAGAGCAGCCAAGACCGCGAAGGGGTAGCATCGCGCACGGTGTTTCGTCGGGTGCTCGTCTCGGTCATGTGCGCCAGCATCAGCGCCGTGGCCGCCCCCCACGAGATTCACGGCACGGTCGTCGATCACGACACCAAGGTGCCCATCGAAGGCGCGATCGTGATGGCCGACCACACGACCTACGCGACCGGCACCAACGGCGAGTACGCGCTCACCATCGAAGACGGCGAACAACTCGTGGTGACCGCACCGGGCTACGGACTTCACACGATCGCGGCGGCCGACGGGCTCGAGATCCTGTTGCGAACGGCGCGCAACGAGACGATCGAGGTTACGGGCAAGGCGCCTGACTCGCCCCACGCGCAGGCCTACGTGCTCTCGAGCGACGATATTCGCATCCTGCCCGGTAGCGGCAACGACATGCTGCGCGCGGCGCAAGCCTTGCCCGGTGTCGCGCGCCTGCCCTACTCCTTCGGTGGACTCGTGTTGCGCGGGAGCTCGCCGCGCGACAACGCGGTCTACATCGACAGCATCGAAGTGCCACTCGCTTTTCACTTCGGCGGGCTCACCTCGTTCTACCCGAGCGGCATGCTCGACAACCTCAAGGTCGAGAACGGCGGGTTCGATGCGAGCTACGGCCGAGCACAAGGCGGCATCGTCACGCTCGATACGCGCGAGCCACGTCGCGATCTGTGGCGCTCCGGCGGTTCGGTAGGTCTGCTCGACTCGTCGGTGTTCGCGGAAGGCCCGGTCAGTAACGGCGGCATGATCGTCGGCGTGCGGCGCTCGTATTTCGATGTGGTCGCGGGCGCGTGGGCACCCAAGAACGTGCCGTTACCGAGCTATCTCGACGCGCAGGTGCGGATGTCGTTCGGCGATCCGACCAAGGCAGGTCGGGTCACGCCGCTGATGTTCCTGGCGTACGACCACGTCACCGCGAAGAGCTCGGACGATGCGGGCGTCGAAAACACGAGCACAATGAATTCGTTCTTCATCCGCGCCGGAGTGCCGTACCTGCGCCAGTGGGGGGGCCTCACGCTGCGCGTCGTGCCCTGGCTCGGCATCGATCAACTGAAGTTCTCGAGCGAAAAGCAGGGCGTGGTCGAGACGTTCGAGCGCCCGAAGTACCCGACCGGCGTGCGCGCGGATCTCACGCGCACCGAGACCTGGGGCGAGCTCCGCGGTGGCATCGACACCGAGGCCGATTACGTCTCGCACTACGAGCAAGGCCTCGGCAATCCGGGTGACGTGCTGCACCAGACCAACGGCGACACCACGCTCGCGTGGATCGATTTCGCGCTGTGGGGCGAGGCGCGGTGGGATGTGGTGAAGGATCGGCTGTCGGTAAAGCCGAGCGTACGCGTCGAGCATTACGGGCTCTCGAACGAGGAGGTACTGGATCCGCGGCTCGCGATCCGCGCGGTGCTCACCGATCATCTGGTGCTGCGCGAGACGGTCGGTCGCTATCATCAAGCCCCGACACCGGGCGACGTCGATCCGCACGGCGGCAACCCCGATCTCGAGAGCTCGTACTTCGATCAAGCCGCGGTCGGGGTCGACGCGGACTATAGCGGTTGGTTCGGCTCGGTCACCGGGTTCTACGATCTCGGCAACAACCTCGGCGTCCGCGACCTCGATGCGACCGGCGAGTTCTCGAACCTCGGTGGGCTCGGGCCGACGTTCGAGTTGCTACTCGAGAAGCAACTCGGCCTCGCGTTCTATCGCCGGAACCTCGGCCGCGCGCGCAACCGCGGCATCGAGGTCCTGCTCCGCCGTTCGACGGCGCACTGGCTCGGCATGATCTCGTACACGCTGTCGTCCGCTGAGCGCGACGATCCAGAGCTCCTGCGCTCGCTGCTGCATCCCGACGACTACCGCGGGTTCCGTCCGTTCGAGCTCGATCAACGTCACAACCTCAACGTGATCGTGTCGCGCAAGTGGGAGCGCTGGCGGTTCGGTGCGCGCGTGCAGCTGGTATCGGGCACGCCGTACACCCCGTTGATGACAACGACAAATCCAAATCCCGCGAGGTTCTCGGAGAGCCTACCGACGTTCTTCCAGCTCGACCTGCGCGCGGATCGGACATGGCAACGCGACTGGGGCACGATCAATTTCTACGCCGACATCCAGAACGCGACGAACTACGGCAACGTCGAGTCGCGCGAGGTCGTCAACGAAACGAGCGCCAACCATCCGAGCGGCTACAGCGACCTGCCCGGCCTCCCGATCGCGCCGTTTATCGGCGTCGAGTTCGTGCCGCAGTAAAACCGACGCTGGGACGACCGTAGTACAATCCCGCGCGATGAGATTCGTTGCGATCGCGACCACGCTTGCAGTCTCGTGTGGCGGATCGCAGCACGGCACTGCACCCGAAGCCCGGCCGCGCGTGATCACGTACGGCCCGCTCGGGATCAAGAGCGATGCGAAGCAGCCGAACCAGGCCGTGATCCTCGGCACCGACACGCAAAACGGATCGACCGTATTGCCGCTGCCGATCGCGACGACGAAGGGCATCGTCGATGCGATGTACGTCGAGATGGGTGGTGGCAAGAAGCCGACTGGTGGGTCAACGCCGGTCAAGCTCGCGACCTCACCGAACCCCGATCAGGCGGTCCAGGTCGGCGTCTACGAGGAGTTTTCCGGCGGTGCGGGACCGCAGTGGCGCGCCGGTGTGTGGGTCTCGGCGATCGTTGCGGCGCAGCTCCTCGGCAAGGACCTCACCGATTTCACGTTCTCCGCGACCTCGGGCGGTTATATCGATGGCGCCTCGGCCTCGGGCCTGATGACCGGCGGCTTTCTCGCGGGCATGACAGGTGCGCCGATCGATCCGACCGCGACCATGACCGGCATCATCAACCCGGATGGCACGATCGGTCCGGTCGGCGGCATCCCGGAGAAGTTTCTCGGCTCGATCGAGAAGGGTAAGAAGCGGCTCGGTTATCCGATCGGTATGCGCAAGGCCAAGAGCGAAGCGACCGGTGAGATGGTTGACCTCGTCGAGCTCGCGAAGGCGCACGGTGCCGAAGCGATCGAGATCGCCGACGCCCACGACGCGTACAAGCTGCTCACCCACAAGGATCTGCCTCAAACCGTGCCAGCAAGCGAAGCCGATATGGCGCTCGATGCTGGCACGAAGGCGGCGCTCGAGGACAAGTACAAGCAGTGGCAGCAGCGGCTCGCGCAAGAGTGGGGACCGCTGATGCAGCTCGATAGCGCCGGCCGGTTGCCGCCGCTGCTCGACACGCTCAAGAGATATTCGAGGACCTACGCCGACGCCGCCGAGGCGCTGCACAAGCGCGGCAAGGTCGGCGCGGCCTATCAGCGGATGTTGCTCGCGTGGACGTTCGCGACGAGCACGAACACCACGTACGACATCCTCAACAAGGTCAAGAAGGGCGATCTCAATGGTGCGATAGCCGCGATCAAGACACTCGATCAGCTGAGCGCGAACACCAGCGCGATCTTCCAGAAGATCAGCACGCTGCGCCCGAAAACGCTCGGTGGTCACCTGCAGGAGATGGCGGCGTTTCGCACCGCGCTGCAGAGCTTCGTGTATCGCCAGGTCGCCAACGGGGTCGTCGAGCAGACCATCGCCATGCTCGGCGAGCTCTCGCGCGAGCCCGCCGCCACGCTCGGCTCCGCGGCCATCGCGGATCGCGTGCTGGCGAGCGTCGCGCCGACCCTGCTCTACCTCGGCCGCACGAGTGCCGAGACCTCGCTTGCCCTCGAGGAGCTCGACTTCGAGAAGGACGACAGCGTCACGTACATGTGCTCGGTGCCGAACGTGCTGCGGATGGCAACGTCGTTTCAATCCGCCGCGGCAGCAGGCGTCACGTACTTCGATACGATCGTGCTCGATGAGATCTCGAAGGCGGTCGGGTTCTCGCTCGAGCAAACGCGCCAGCGCTTCGAGATCGTCGAGCCCGATTACCTGATCGCGCAATCGATGGTGAAGATCGGCGACAACGTCGCCTTCATGAAGGAGATGAAGGCCGCCTGGGGCGATCACTCGCTGCCCTGGGGGCTGATGTCACTCGCGGCGAGCGAGCTCGGCTACCTCTCGTCGACCGAATTGATCGCGAAGTACTACTCGCTCGGCATCCACACCGGCGACGACAACAAGGTTGACAAGATCGAGTTCGAGCAAGCGTTCACGAACATGCTCGCGAGCGCCGAGCGCAATGCGCGCGCGAACGCCCGCGCGGCGAAGATCGCGGCGGGGGCGATTCCGGTCCAGGCCAAGCTCTCGTACGAAGTCGCGATCGTGGAACGCGATGGCGACCTCTCCGACAAGGTCGACGCGCTCGGCGAGTTCTGGGCGTCCTCGTACTTCTCGCAGACCGCCGTGATGCTCGCTAGGAACTAGCTTCGGGCGGCCAGAGCGGCAACGCCTCCAGGGCGGCCTGCCGCGATCCTCCCTCCCGTGCCGTGGCAAACAACACGCCACCTTCGATGCGCGCGACATCGAGCATTGCCCCCCCCTCGCCGACCAGCACCGGCAACGCACCGTGTAACCGCGCTTCGAGCAAGCGATCGTCGAGGACACGCTCGAAGCGGTGCGGCGCAAGCGCATCCATGTCGATCACCGCGAGCGCGATTCCAGACGCACCTGCGAGCGCGAGCAAGCCGCCCTCGTCCTGCCCCGAAGCACACCAACGCGACGGCGAGGTCGGCGGCTCGAGCGACTTCACACTTTCGAGTGCGGGGGCGACGAGCTTCACGCGAGGTGGCGCCTCGTCGAGAAAGCGGCCGACCTGCGGGTGTAGGCGCGTGCGCCCGAGCTTCGAGCGGATCCAGCCGAGCCGGCCCACGCGACCCTGTGCGAGCGCCTCGATCCACGCCAGCTCGTCGTTGCCGAGCGCACGCGCGATCTGGCCGACCGGGATTCCGTGGCGCCCATCGCCGTCAAGCCAGGCCGCGTAGAGCAGCGCGATCAGCGCACGCGAGCGCAGATCGATCCCGAAACGATGGGCGAGCTCGGTCAGGTTCCACACGTGCGGTGGCGGTGGTGGCGCGGTCGAGCGCCGACCTCGCACGGTCTCGCCCCACGCGCATAGCTCGGCGCGTGACCGACTGCGCGGCTCTTCGCCGAGCACGCGGATCGCGGGCTCTTTCCCCGCCGGCACCGCAGCGGTCACGGTGACCGCGGCTTGAACCTGCGCCCGCCACTCGTCGAGTCGGCTCACCACCACGCTCGGGGACGCGACGGTTGGCGCTTCGACGGTGAGCTCGGATCGAGCCGGCGCATTGATCGCAGCACCCGCAACCACGGCGAGGATCGGGCGCGGCGCGCCGCCAGCGATCGGGATCAGCATCGGGATGCCGGTCTCCGGAAGCACGACGATCGCGTCGCCTGAGACGCCGACCGCGATGATCGGGGCGTCGAACGGCAGGACGCGGCGGTCATGGGTGATGAGATCAATCGCCACGAGCTCCGCCGGTTGACCGTCCGGCTGGACGAGGGCGATAAGGATCGGCGAGGCCGAGACGGCATGCACCACGCGCGGAGCTCCGCCGAGCACCGATTCGCCGAGCTGCGTTCCATCGGAGAGCCGGTAGGCGGTAGCCGTACCCGGGGCGTTGCCCGAGACCGCCCACAACAGCGTGTCACTCGCGGCGAGCCCCGCGAACTTCGGATTTTTCGGCAAGGTGAGGCCGAGCCGGTGGGTCGGGCGTCGCTCTTCAAGATTCCACGCCTCGAGCTTGCCGCGCGCAGCGACGAGGACCTGCTGGTTCGTGAACGGAGCCACGATCTCGATCGGCCCGCGCACGGTGAGCTTGGTCGTTTTGAGCTCGGCAAGATCGAGCGCCGTCATCGTGTCGGGCCCCGCGACGAGCACCGCGGTCGCACCGACGACCGCAGCCAGGCGTGCCGCGGTGTCGAGGGAGCCCTCGGCCAGGGGCGAGAGATCGGGCACCGAGAGAACACGCACGCGCGTCGTGGAGCCGCGCGTCTGAACCACGAGCAAGCGATCGGGCTCGCTGCACATCGCCAGCGTGACTGGCGGCTCGAGATCGAGGAGGATCTCACCCGCGAGCGTCCAGGTCGTTGCGTCGACCAGGAGGAGCCGCGTCCGCTCCGACCAGGCGACCCAATGTCCGTCGTCGCTGGTGGCGAGCCACCCTGCCCGCGAATTCACCGATGTCATCTGGTCACATCTTACCGCTGATGCGGTGACGGTTCGCCAGTGCGGTGTACGCCGCGGTCGCCGCGTGGGTGCCGAGCGCTAACAGCTCGCGGACCTCTTGCCACAACCGGTGCTCGATCGGGACCGCGACGCCGGCCACCCCCGCCGCCAGCAGGCTCGCCGGTAGGTATTCGCGGTCGTCGAGCCAGCGCGCGAGCAGGATCGCCGCACTCTCCGAGCGAACGCGCACGTGAGCGAGGGCGGCGAGGATGTGTTGAGCGTAGCCATCCTCGCGCGCGGCGGCGTCGACGATCCGATCGATCATCAGGCGATCGCCGAGCGAGAACCGCGCGAGCAGCTCTAGCGCGATCATGCCGGGCTCGCCGCCGCTCGCGATGATCGGGTCGAGGACCGCCGCGAGCTCGGCGCGCGCCGCGTCGTGGATCAAGAGCGGGGTGGTGTCATCGTCGAGCTCGCTCAGCGCGAGCGCCACGATCGGCAGCGCCTCCGGAATCTCGCGCACGAAGGCCGTGGCGATCTGCAGACCCTCCGGCGATCCGCGCAGCGCGGATGCGAGCGCCTCGAGCAGCGGGGACTCGCGAGGATCGTCGACGAGCTCGGCCTGCCCCGCGACCTGGGCCAGGAGTACCCCCGCGACGTCGATCGTCATCGGCGAGAGCGCAGCGCGCACCGCCGCCGTTCGCTCGCGGGTCTTGCCGACGGCGAGCTCCCCCGGCATCTGGCGCTCGGCGACGTGTTCGATCTGGCCGAAATCGAGGAGCGCGCGAGCCGCGCGAGCGCAGACCTCGGGCGCGGGATCGTCGAGTCTCGCGATCAGGTGGGGGACCGCGCGCTCGGCCTCCAGCAAGGCGGTCGCGAGCACCGCGTTCGCGCGGATCGAAGCGCGGCGGTCGCCGAGGCACTCGAAACAACGCTCGCCACAATCGTCGAGCGGAACCTGCGCGGCGACATGAAGGCCGAGCGAGCGAGTCTCCTCGTCCGCGGACGCGAGCAGCTGCGCGACGAGCTCGCCGAGTGGCTCGACCGCAGCGGCAGCGATCAGGCCATCGATGAAGGATGGCAGGAGCGCATCGCCGAGCTCGCCATCCAGCACGGTCATGCGCAATGCGATGAACGCGTCGCGATCGAGTCGCTCCGCCGAGCGACCGAGGATCTCTGCGGTTGCCGCGGCGACCTGGCGATCCGGCAACGTCATGAAGTAGTCCTCGTCCGGCATCGTTCGCGTGCGATCGAGCGCCGCCAACTCGCCGAGGAACGAGCTGCCGGTTCGCCGGCCTTCGATGCGCTGGCGGGTTGCGCGCAAGCGCTCGAGCACGGCCTCGCGCACGCGCACCGACGTCGCAGCGATCGGTCCGAGGCTGCGAGCAACCGCCGCGAGCAGCGGTTGTGGGCTGCCGCGATCGAGGAGTGCGAGCAGTGCGTCGACGTGCGTGGCGGCCTGGTCCGCGAGCTCGGGCCGCCATGACAACGCGAAGCCGGCCTGGAGCAGCGCGAGGTGGAGCAGCGCTTCGTCGGGACCTGGATTGCCCGCGAGCGCGGCGATCGCCGCGACCGCACCCTCGGCCGACAACCGAGCAACCGCCGCGGCGATGGCCTCGTCGGCGCGCGGTGTAAACCGCGCATGCTGCAGCGCTTCGGTCAGCCGATCATTCGCGACGAAGCGAGGCGCCGCGATGATCGCCGCGAGGTCATCGCCGAGCGGCAGGCCACAGCTCGGCCCGGTCATCCGCATGATCTGAGACCGCGCGAGCCAGGTGACGTCCGATTCGAAGATCGGCCGACCATTCGGATCGAGCAGATACTCGGCAACGTGGCGCTCGAGCTCCTCGAGCGGCAACGGACCCGCGAGCTCGGGCTGGACGAGCGTGGCGCGCAGCTCCGAACGCGCGCCCTGCGGGGTCAGCGCCACGAGCCTTTGTACGCTCGCTCGCGTCAGGTGGCTGATCATGCGAGGAAGCCCATCTCACTGTATTCGAGCTCCGCTGCCCATACGAGGTGCCGCTGTTCGACGTTCTGACCGCCCGCGGTCGCACTGGTCGCCGCGCGCACGAGTGCGTTCATGATGTTGCCTCCCGGCATCGGGAATCGCTCCGCGAGCACGCTGAAATCGACATCCGTTGCGAGCACGACCTCCTTGGGGACCATCCCGCGCCACAGCCGCTCGCGATCCGCTTGCGTCGGCGCGGGGAACCGAACGCGAAACCGGATGCGACGAAGAAACGCGCGATCGATCGAGTTCTCGGAGTTCGTGGTCATCACGACGATGCCCTCGTGGCCTTCCATGCGCTGCAACAGGTAGTTGACCTCGAGGTTCGCGTAGCGATCGTGGGACGACTTCACCTCGGTTCGCTTGGCAAAGATCGAGTCGGCCTCGTCGAACAACAGGATCACCTGCCCGCGCGACGCCTCGTCGAACACCTTGCCGAGGTTCTTCTCGGTCTCGCCGATGTACTTGTTCACGACCTGCGACAGGTCGATGCGATAGAGCTCCATCCCGAGCTCCTTCGCCAGGAGCGAGCAGATCATCGTCTTGCCGGTACCGGGTGGCCCCGAGAACAGCGCCGAGAGCCCGCGTCCATACGCGAGCTTGCGACCGAACCCCATGTCGCTCATCACCGATTCGCGGTGGCGCGCGAAGTTCAGGAACTCGATCACGCGATCCATGATCTCCTCCGACAGGATCACGTCGCGCCAGTCGAGCGTCGTCCGCACGGGCTCCGCGAGCTCGCCGAGCTGGTGCGCGAGCCGGCGCCGCACGACGTCGAGCACGGTCGCATTGTCGATGCGCCCCCCGCGCGCGTGGATGCGATCGAACCGGCTCAACTCGTCGGTGGTTCCGATGATCGACGCACACGATAGCGAGTAGGTCTTCACGAGCTTCTCGATCGAGAGCTCGGGATCGAGGTGAAGGTGTGGCGGCAGATTTCGGACCCAGATCCGGTGCTGGATTTGCGGCGAAGGGAATGGCACCTGCAGATCGACGAGCACGCGCGGCACGCGGGGCAGCCACGCCGGCATGTGCTCGCACACGAGCGCGACGTGCAGCCGCGAGCGCGCGAGCCGCTCGGTGAGGAGCGGCCACAGAAACGATTGACCTTCGCGATCGGCAAACTCGTCGGCGCGATCGAGCACGAGGACCGCGGCTTGGAGCTGCGCCTCGCGAAACAGCGACAATAACGTCCGCGCGAGCTCGCCCGCATCGAGGGTGATGCGCGAGAGCTCGACGACCAAGACGCCACGCCCGAGCTGACGTGCGGCGGCGGCCGCGATCGACTTGCGCCCGGTGCCGCTCGCACCTCGCAACACGACGAGCTGGTCGGAGATCGATAGCGCTCGCGCTGCGCGTCCGACGATCTCCGGATCATCGAGCAGCAGCAACTCCGCACCCGGTGGCTCGGCGAGATAGGTCGCCATGGTCCCCAGCACGGAACGTGGCGGCGCCGCGCTCCCCGACAAGAACTCGAGCGTCCGCTCCGCGATGCGGAGCCGCTTGTGGCGCAGGGGCGCGTCGGTTCCCCACCCCGGCGCGGGTGCGAAGTGGATCAAGCCCGAGACGACCAGCGGCGCATCCGACGACAGCCGCATGCGCGCGGCATCCGCGTTGATCCGATCGCCGGCGGCGATCAGCGCGACGAAGAACAGGACATCCGAGCTGACGTTGTCGTGGTCGTCCGACCGCGTGTCGTACGGGTTGTACGCACCACCGCTCTCGAGCGCGTACAACATGGTCAAGAGCTCGATATCGAGCTGGCTCAGCAGGATGCGGTCGCGCAACAGCTCGAGCGGCAGCACCACGCCTAGTTGTTTCGAGACGTCCGCGCGGCGCGCGATCGCATCATCCAGATCGCCGAGCCGGCGGTTGAGCTGCCCGATTTCGGTACTCACCGACTCGAGCAACTCTTCCTTCGCCCGGTCGGGGATGACCGCCGCATCCGGCATCACCGATCGGATGACGCGCAGCCGATCAACCAGCAAGCCGAACCGCTCGGCATAGTCGGCGAGCTGCTCGCTGCCGTCCTGATACCCAAAGACATCGTCGTCGTCGGTCATCGGCGCGTAGTCCGAGCGTACCTCGGTTCAGGGCATGGCTGCATGCACACGCTCGCACAGCTTCGTCGGGCGCATCGCTTTGGCCAGATCGTCGAGCGCCTCCGCGCTCGGCGTCACGCAGGCCATGCCCTTGGTGCAGTCGCTGTCTGCGCTGCACTTGTCCGTGCAGTACCCACCGCTGGGCCGCTCTGCAGAACCGTTCAGCTCGTGTTTCAAGCACCAGTACGACCGGCATCCGGCGCTCGAGTCGCACGAGCCATCCAGCTTGTCCTGACCGACCACGTTCCACCACTTCAGGTAGGCGAGGACCAGGACGACGGCGAGAAACGCGACCGTGCCGAGAGCGTTGAGGATCTTCTTCACGGTGGGCGGCACGTTTGGGTCAGCTTACCTCCTGTAGAGTGCACAGATGGCGGGAACGACGCGGATCGCACGGAACTGGAAGGCAACATTTGGGTACCTGATCGCAGGGCTCGTCGCCCTCGCGCTGTCGGGCCTCCTGTTCACGACAATCGCGGACGGCGCGATCACCATCGGAATCTCGCTGCTGCCGGG
>Ga0209511_1002332_pt1 | contig 15692 bp, 14 predicted proteins | sample SSSSmetaG_FD_184141 | JGI IMG/M metagenome (GOLD analysis project Ga0209511, IMG submission 184141) | Glacier valley bacterial and archeal communities from Borup Fiord, Nunavut, Canada, to study Microbial Dark Matter (Phase II) - ​SSSS... | ecosystem: Environmental > Aquatic > Freshwater > Ice >...
CGCGTTTTCATTCAGCGCGACGACTTCGGCCGCACCTACCTGCTGGGCCTGCGCTACCGCCTCTGATGGGTAGTAAGCCAGTGGCTTTTAGCTGCTGGCCGATAGCCTTTCGCCTCGCAAGCCCGCGGCTGTCCCACGCGCCTGGTCCAGTCAGCTCAACCCGACTACTCATCTGCTGCTCCACCTAATTCAACCCCCTTCAATTCATGAAAAACCTAGCTAATCCGTTGCGCCGCCTGGCGCTGGCCACCCTGACGGCCGCCGCGCTGGCGGCGTGCTCCAAATCGACCGAAGACGTGCAGGTATCCGTGCCGCTCTTCTCGGTGGGCAAGCCGGTGGATAATACGGCCCCTATTGCAGGCTCCATCAAGGGTACCATGAAGCAGGACCTCTCCTTCGACGTGAGCGGCAACGTGTTCATCAATGAGAAAGACACGCTCGTGATTCAGCCGGGCGTAAAGGTCAATTTCCTGGGCAACTACAGCTTCATCGTCAAGGGGACGCTGCTCGCGCTGGGCAGCAAGGACAAGCAGATATATTTCGCGCCGAAGGGCCTCGTCAAAACCGACCAGCCGGGAGCCAGCCCGGCCACCGACCCGGCTTACCAGGGCAAGTGGGGCGGCATCTTGGGCGACGTAACCAGCCCGCTGCTGGTGCTCAAATGGACCCACGTGGAGTGCGGCGGCGGCATCCTGACCCAGTCGCCGGTGTCGGCGGGCCTGGCCAACGGCGACAACGCCTACCAGGTGCTGTTTCAGAACCCGACCGGCCTGTTCGTGCTCGAAGACTCGTGGGTGTACGGCGGTACCGACGACCCCATTCGCACCCTGGGCGGGCGGATTCACATCATGCGCAACACGTTTGAGAAGAACGGTAAAACCGGCGGCGAGTCGCTCAACATCAAGACCGGCACGGTGGGTAACATCGCCTATAACCTGTTCATTGGGGCGGCTACCAACGGCTCGAAAGCGTCGAACAAGGGCGGTAAGAACCCGCAGGTCGAGATTAATATGTACAACAACACCTACATAAATTGCGGCTACCGGCGCGCGGCCGCTGGTCGGGGCGGCTCCATCAACTACGAGGAGGGTGCCAAGGGCAAATACTACAACAACCTGATGGTGAACTGTCGCTACGGCCCCCGCGTGGTGGGCTCGGGCAACTACTCGGGCAACGTGCTCGTGGTAGCCGACACCGCTTTCCTGCGCTACGGCAACAACCTGAACTACGCCGACTCGCTCTACCTCGCCAACGAAATCTACCCCACCAAGTTTCTGACCAAGCCACAGGCTACCGACTTGCCGCTGCCCTCGTCCTTTCTGCCGGCTGGCTATAAGCTCGGTGACGTGTACGACGGTACCAAGGCCGTGGGCGCGAACAACCCGCTCTTCGTAGCCTTCCCGCTGCCCGTCACCACGCGCCTGCGCGACATCAACACCGTCGGGACCTACAACTTCCGTCTGCAAGCCGGCTCGCCGGCCATCGGCAAAGGCAACACCGGCTTCGCGGCCGTGGTGCCGAGCCAGGGCGGCCAGGTGGCCATCCCGGTGAGCGCCAACTTCGGAGCTACGGCCATTACGCCGCCCAACCGCGACCTGGGCGCTTATCCGAGCGACGGCACCGGCAACCAGCACTAACTTTTAGTCAGTCAGCTCAAATACCTCCCAAAGCACCTGGTTCCGGCCGGCTTCCCGCGAGCGGAAAGCCGGCCGTTTTTTTCACTCCCTGCCCTTAGCCCATGATTTATAATCGTTTGCTTGTGCTGAGCTTCGCTTTCGTAGCCCTGCTGAGCCTGCCGTATTGCCGGGTCGAGAAGGCCACTACGCCTCAGCCGCTCATTCCAACGACCGCCGTCCGGCCGGATACGCTCGCCTATTCGTTCGCCGTGCTCGGCTGCAACCGCGTGGATAAGTCCGACGTGGACCTGGCCACCAACCCCAGCACGGCCAACGCGCCCCAGCTGCTGCAAACCTGCCAGGAGCTGGCTGCCCTGCGCCCGGCCCCGACCCACGTGTTTATGATGGGTGATTTGATAATGGGCTACTCGGCCGATACGGCCGTGCTGGGCCGGCAGCTGCGGGCCTGGGTGCGGCTCTATCAAAGCTCGGCGCTGGGCCGGGCCGGCACGACGCGCCTGGTGACGCTGCCCGGCAACCACGAGGTGATGAGCGGCAAAGGGCAACCGGCTTTTCTGGGTGCCGAAACGGTGTGGCTGCAAGCCATGCGCCCCTACCTGGCCGGCAGCAACGGCCCCGCCGCCGCCGGTCCCGACGGGCTGGCCACCGACCAGAGCCGGCTGACCAGCTCGTTCGACTTCCGCGACGCGCATTTCGTGCTGCTCAACACCGACCCGACCGGCAGTGAGGCCCAAGCCCCGACTAAGTGGCTGACCCAGGACCTAGCCGCCGCCCGTGGCCGGGGGAGCCGGCACCTGTTCGTGCTGGGCCACAAGCCGGCCGTGCCCTCGCCCTCGAACGACGGCCTGCGCAACGGCGGCGACGTGATGAGCCTGCTCGACCAGAGCCGCGGCGAAGCCATGCTGGCCGCCCACAACCACCTCTACTACCGCTCGCAGCCGGTCGGGGTCCGGTCCTGGCAAATCATCGCTGGCAACGGCGGCTCGCCGCTCGATGCCAGCGCGTATCCCGACAAGGCGTTTTTCGGCTACACGCTCGTCAAAGTTTTCACCAACGGCAAGGTCAAAGCCTACAGCTACGGCCGCGACCTGCCCACCAGCGGCTACACCGGCTCCACGGCCGGCACCCCCACCACGGTGCGCGATTCGGTGGACATCACCTGGAAGTAAAAGCGGGGGGCGTAAGCCGGCGCTGAGGGCCAGCTTACGCCGCGTCGCGCAGGTTGAGTATCAGCTCGGCCGATAAGCCCAAACGCTGGTGCGGCTGCTCGCTACTCAAACCCGCCGCCCGCGTCGTCCCGCTCCTCCCGCCGCTTCGTCTTCGCGCCCTCGCCGTCGCGGCCGAAGCGGTAGGCGAAACCCAGAAACACGATGCGCGACTCGCGCTTGAGGCGGCTCTGGGTACTGAGGCCGGGGCCGAACGCATCGGCGTCGAAGCGCAGCGTGTTGAACACGTCCGACACGCGCAGCGTGAACGTGCCACGGTCGGCGGAGAGCAACGTGCGGCGGGCGGCCAGGTCCACGTTGAAATTGGCGTAGCGCGTGCCCTGGGCCGTGTTCACGGGCGAGCGGTAGTTGAGGGCGAGCTGCACGCCGAGCTTTTTACTCAGCGCGAAATTGTTGTTGAGCCGGGCCGAAAACACCTGGCTGCTGGTGTTGATGGGCGTGCCGTCGGCGGCCGCGCCCACGATGAGCCGCCGGAAGGTGGAGGCCGTGCCGTTGAGCTTCCAGAAGCCGGTGAGCGGGGAGGCCCCCACCAGCTCCAGGCCGTAGGACGTTTCCTGGCCCAGGTTCTGGCGTAGGCTGTTGGTGGCGAGCTGGCCGGTGAGCGGGTCGAGGAACACGAGCCGGAAGCGCTGGGCGGTGTTGGTTTCGAGCCGGTAGAAGGCCGTCGCGCCCAGGCTGCGGCCGCCGTCCCAGCTTTGCTGGCCGCCCAGCTCCAGGGCGTGGGTGTATTCGGGCAGCAGATTGGGATTGCCGGTCACCAGGTTAAGCGGGTCCGAGCGGTCGGTGAACGGGTTCAGCTCCTCGGCATCGGGCCGCTGCACGCGCCGCGAGTAGCTGAGCTGCACTCGCCGCTCGCGGGGCAGCTCGTAGGCCAGCGTCGCGCTCGGAAACAAATCGAAATAGCGCTGGGGCGTGGTCTGACCCGTACTGACCTGCTCGCCCCGGATGCGGGTCTGCTCGGCCCGCAGCCCGAGCTGATACGTGAATTTGTCGCGCGCGCCGGCGTACTGCCCGTACACGGCCGGCACGAGCTGGTGATACACGAACTCGTTCGACGGGTCGAAGGCCAGCGCCGGCTGCCGGCTGAGCCGGTACGTGAGGTCGTAGCGCAAGTACGCCGCGCGCAGCCCGACCTCGAAGTGGCTCCGCTCGCTCAGCGGATGGCTGTAATCGACTTGTCCCGTGGCCGCCGTCGAGCGGTTGCTAGTGAGCTGCTGCTGACCAACGCGCGAATTATCAAGGGGGAAAAAGTTGTCCGAGGCCACCGCCGTTTCGGCCAGCCCCGGCGTGTAGATGACGCTCGCCGTCAGCTCGCGGCCGGCTAGTTGAGTCTGGTCGGCGGCCCAGGCGCGGCGGTAGTCGGCCGTGACATCAGCCGAGCGGTACGTGCCGGTGGTCGCGTTGCGGCGCTGGCTCGTGCCGCTGCCCACGGGCCGGTCGCCGTGGCTGGCATTGACCTGGCGCGAGTTCAGCTCCTCGCTCACGGTCAGCGGGTTGAAGCGCGGCTGCACGGCCAGCGTGAGCGTCTGGCCGGGGCCGAGGGCGTAATCCAGCCCCAGGCGCAGGACGTGGCTTTGCTGCACGCTCACGGCTCGCCGGCTCTGCTGCTGCACGAGGGTCGTGTCGCGGTAGCTGGTCGCCTGGTCGAGCGTGCCGCTGAGCCGCCGCCGGTCGCGCCGGAAATCATACGAGCCGAACACGTTCACTTTGCCGCGCCGGTAGTTGAGGCTGAGCGCCGTGCTGGCCTTGTCGCCGGTGCCCGCGTTGAGGGCCGCCTGCCCATTCAGGCCCGCGCGACGCTCTTTCTTCAGCACCAGATTCAGGATGCCGCCCGCCCCGGCCGCGTCGTAGCGCGCCGAGGGGTTGGTGATGACTTCGATGCTTTGGATGGCGCTGGCCGGCACCTGGTCGAGCGTCGTCGTCGTGGGTTTGCCGTCGATGAAAACCGTCACCCCGCTCGACCCGCGCAGGCTCACGGCCCCGGTCTGGTCCACGCTCACCGAGGGCACGTTCTGGAGCACGTCCAGGGCCGTGCCGCCGGTGGCGGTCAGGTCCTTGCTCACGTCAATCACCTGCTTGTCGGGGGTTTGGCTCAGCACCGGCCGCTCGGCCGTCACTACCACGTCGGCGAGCTGGGCGGCCACCGCCCGCAGGCGCAACGCGCCCAGGTCGAGGGCGGGCGCGGCGGTGCTCAGCGTAAGCGCCCGCCGCCCGGTGCGGTAGCCCACGGCGCTGGCTTGCAGCACGTACTGGCCCGGCGGCACCGGCCCCAGCACGAAGCCGCCCGCCTCGCTGCCCTGCGCGCCAGTTGCCACGGTCGAATCGGCAGCGCGCCGCAGCAGCACGTTGGCAAAAGGCAGCGCCTGCCCGCTGGCGGCATCGAGCAGCGTGCCGCGGATGGTGCCGGTCTGGGCGTGGGCGGTCAGGGCGATGAGCAGCAGGAGCAATGGCGCGGCGCGGCGGAAAAATAATTTTAGCAGCATCTCAGAAATAGCTATTTGCCTCGCCCGGTGGGGGCGCATTACGGCGGCGGTGTTAATTGGTCCCGGCGCGCCGTTCGGCACCTTGTCGGCTCGCTTGCCTGGCCGCCGGAACACTTCGGGCAGCGTGTCGGCTGGTTTGCATGACTGCCGGAACGCTTCCGGCACCGATGCAGCGCTCTTGCAGGGGTGCCAAAAGCGTTCGGGCACCGTGTCGGCGCTCTTGCATGACTGCCGGAAGCGTTCCGGCAGTCATGCAGCTTGCTTGCATCGATGCCCGAACGCTTCCGGCACCGTGTCGGCTGGTTTGCAAGGCTGCCGGAAGAACTCAGCTACCGGGGCGGCCACTTGGGTCAGGAGCCGCAAAAGCAGCGGGCACTCTGGGGCCGAGCGCTACGGCTTGACCACCTCTTTGCCATCGGCCGTGAACAGCACGTCGCGGTTCTTGCCGTTCTGGCGCACTTCGGCCTCATACGTGATGGCCCCGGTTTTAGTGGCCACGATGCGGGCGGCCTCGTTTACTTTGATGCTTTTGTAGCGCAGGGCCAGCGTGGCGCGCACCGGCGCGGGCAGCGCGCTCGGGGCCAGGCTGGTTTCAATTTCCTTCAATTCGCCGCCCGCGCCGAGCAGAGCCGACATTGTGGCCCCATCTTGCTGGAAGCCGGCTTCATAGTTGCTGGCCTCTTTTTCCCATTTCACGGCGGTCGCCTTCGGGAAAGCTTTCTGGAACGTGGCCACGACGGCGGCCGGCACCTGGGCCGGGGTTAATTTTTGGGCAAAAGCGGAGCCGGCGAGCAATAGAGCTGAGGCGGCAAGCAGGATATTTTTCATGGGTTGAGTTGAAAAGTGAAACGATGGGCCAAAGCTCCGGGCCGATTCTGTGCGCAGTCTGGTGGCGCGACCCGGGCGGGCGGCTTTTCGCCGCCCGCCCGGTTTACGTTGAACGGCACGTTTGCTGCGATGGGCTTGCTTGGCGCTATGGGATACAACCCTCCTGACGCGCCGCTCAACGCCAAGCGGGCGGGCGGCTTTTTCGCCGCCCGCCCGCGCCGCGCCACTAGCCTCGCCACCGCTCAAAATGCTACCCGCAGCACATGCCAGCCGCCGGCCGCCTCAAACGAATACCCAACCCCAAACCCGTAGTACCCGGCGATGTGCTGCACGATGCTCAGCCCCAGCCCCGGCGAGTCGGAGGCCGCCGCGTGCTTGCGAAACCGCTCGAAAAAGCGCGCCGGGTCACCGCTGATAACCGGGCCGGTATTGCGGATTTCGAGCGCAGCTTGGCTCAGCTCGATTTCGATGCCGCCGCCGGGGTGGTTGTGCTTGATGGCGTTGTGCAGCAGGTTTTGCAGCAGCGAATCGGCCAGGCCCGGGTGCAGCAGCAGCGGCGGCAGGGCCTCCGCCACGCGCAGCGTCAGGTGCAGCGCGCGGGCTTCGAGCAGCGGTTGCAGGCTGGCCACGCGCTCACGCAAGAGCTGGTCGAGCCGCACCGGCACGGCCTGGCCGGGCGCGAACTGCCGGTTCTCCAGCCGGCTGAGCAAGGTCAGCGCCTGGTGCAGGCGCGAGAGCCGGCGGGCGGCAGCCAGCAGCTCGCCGACCAGCACGACGGCGGCTTCGTCGTGCGTCAGGGCGGGCACTTGCAGCAGCTCTTCGAGTTGGGCCTGCATGATGGCCAACGGCGTTTGCAGCTCGTGGGCCGCGTTTTCGGTGAATTGCCGCAGGCTCTCGTAGTCGGCCGCCAGCCGCTGGCTGAGCTGATTGAGCGCTTGGTTCAGCTCGGCGAACTCGCGGACGGCCGGCGCGGGCAGGGCCAGCGGCTCGTGGCGGGCCAGCTCGTAGGAGCGCAGCGTCGTCAGCGTGCGCCGAAACGGTGCCCAGAGCCGGCTGCTCAGCCAGCGGTTCAGCCCCACCACGCCCAGCAGCAGCAGGGCCAGCACACCGAGCATCACCTCCAGCACCACGCTCAGCACGTCCTCGGTCTCCACCAGCGAGCGGCGCAGCGTGAGCCACTGCGCGCCGGCCCCGGTGCCCAGCCGAAACGTGAGCTGTCGGTAAGGAACCGGCTCTTTTTCAAACGGCTCGCGCAGCAGCGTATCGGCGTAGCCCAGCGCCCGCGGCTGCCGGGCGCGCGCCAGCAGCACCTCGCCCGGCACCGCGTCGGGCAGCGGCTGCCCGCGCGCCACGAGCTGGGTCAGCGTCCGCGCGCGGTGGCGCAGGTCTTCGTCCACTTCCCGCTTGAGCGCCCGGTTCACGCCCGCGTACAGCAGCCCGCTGGCCAGGGCGAAGAGCACCGTGGTCAGCAGCAGGTAATAGCGGGTGGTGGCGGTGAGCAGCTTCACTTTCGGTGAAATAGTGAGATGGTGACGTGGTGAGTTTTTTTCGTCCGTCATGCTGAGCGCAGCTAAGCATCTCGCGTGGGGGAGTGAACCCTTCCGCCAACAACGAGGCGAGCGAGATGCTTCGCTACGCTCTGCATGACGGACGACCACTTCACTGCCTACTCCAAACTCAGCTTGTACCCCACCCCGTACAGCGTCCGAATGTAGTTTTCGGCCCCCAGCTCGGCCAGCTTCTTGCGCAGGTTTTTGAGGTGTGAGTAGATAAAGTCGAGCGAGTCGGCCGTGTCCACCTGGTCGCCGCTCAGGTGCTCGGCGATGGCTTCCTTGGTGAGCACCCGGCCGGGGTTGGCCAGCAGATACAGCAGCAGGTCGTATTCCTTGCGGGTGAGGGGCAGCAGCGCGCCGCGCACGCGCGCTTCGGCCGCGTCGGGCCACACGGTCAGCTCCCGAAACACGAGCGTCTGCTGGCCCCCAAACTGCCGCCGCCTGAGCAAGGCCCGCAGCCGGGCGTTCAATTCCGAGAGGTGAAAAGGCTTAATCAGGTAGTCGTCGGCCCCCAGGTCGAGGCCGCGCACCCGGTCGTCCAGCCCGTCGCGGGCAGTGAGAATCAGTACCCCGGCCGCCGACTTATCGGCCTTGAGCGTGCGCACCAAATCCAGCCCGTCGCCGCCCGGCAAAGTCAGGTCCACGAGCACGCAGTCGTAGTCATAAAGCTTGATTTTCTCGTGGGCTTGGCCGTAGTCGGCGGCCGTTTCGACCACGTGTCCGTTCTGGCGCAGCGACGCGGCCAGCGTTTGGCGCAGGGCGGCTTCGTCTTCGATGAGCAGCAGTTTCATTATTAGTGGTTAATTTAGCTTTTTATAGTACATAAAGCACCGAATGACAATAAATTAACCACTAACCATTAACCACTCACCACTAACCGCCGCCCCCAGGCGCGCAGCTGCTTCAGGGCCGGCGAAAACAGCAAGTGCAACCCGCCGACCCAGCCCAGCGAGCCGACCCAGCCGGCGAGCACGTCCGACGGGTAGTGCACGCCCAGATACACCCGCGACCAGCCCACGCCCAGCGCGAACGCTGCCCCGCCCAGCCAGAGCGCCCAGCGTCCGCGCCAGCCGGCCAACAAAAACCCCAGCGCCGCCGCCACCGCCGCCGACCCCATCGCGTGCCCGCTCGGAAACGAGTAGTACGTGGCCGGCAGAATCGACACCCACAGTGTCGGTCGGGGCCGCCCGAAAGCCAGCTTCACGGCCAGGTTGAGCAGCATCGCCCCGCCCACGGCCAGCGCGAACAGCCCCGCCGCCCGCCGCCGCCCGCCCAACCAGAAGCCGGCCAGCAGCGCGGCGGCCAAGCCCAGCATCGGCCCCGGCCCGCCCACCGTGCTCAGGCCCACGGCCAGCCGGTCGAGCGCTGGCGTGGCGTGGGCGTGCTCCCAACGCAGAATGGTCACGTCGCCGACGAAGCCGCCGCTTTCCCAAATGTCTTCGGCGATGTTGATGAACAGCACCCAGGGGCCGACGAAGCTCAGCAGCAGCCCGGCCAGCAGCGCCCAGCGGCGGCGGGTGGGAGCGGGGGGCGGGGTGGGGGCAGGGGTGGTGCTCACGCGAGTTGGCGCGCTTCGTCTATGGAGGGCGAGGCGCATATTTCCATCACTCGGAAGAGTGGCGTATTGGCGGGCATCTTTTTCATGAAAAAGCCAAATGAGTTTGCTCCAAGAGCGTCGCGGCTAATTCGCCGCGCTGCGCAAACCTACCCCATGATTCTGGCCAGAATCTGAACGTGCCTGCTCCGCCTGGCTCAGCCCGCTCAACCCAGCCCCAGCAGCCGGGCCGCCTTGAGCAGCCCGGCCACGCTGATGGCATCGGTTATCTCGTCGCGCATGGCCATTTCCACGGCCTGGGCCAGCGGCAGCTTCCACAGGCGCAGGTCTTCAGTTTCTTCCGGCTCCCAGGCGGTTTGGGTCAGCTCCTGGGCCAGGAAGACGAAGCCTTCCTCGTCGGTTACCGAGTTGGAAGTGTGCAGCCGGGCGATGCGCGTCCAGCGGGCGGCGAGCAGGCCGGTTTCCTCGCGCAGCTCGCGCCGGGCCGATTCGAGCACGTCCAACTCGACCGGGCCGCCGCCCATCGGGATTTCCCAGCTGTACTCGTTGAGCGGGTAGCGATACTGGCCCACGAGCCAGGTGAACCCGGCCTCATCCACGGGCACGATGCCCAGGGCTTTATTTTTCATGCTCACCACGCCGTAGATGCCGCGCCCGCCGCGCGGGTTGAGCACTTGGTCTTCGCGCACCGCAATCCAGGGGTTCGCGTAGCGCGGCTCCGAGCTGAGCGTCTGCCAGGGGTTGTGGGTGGGGTCGAAGTCGGTGGGTGAGGCACTCATGCGTAGGGTAAGCTTTAGCTTGCCGTCAGTTAGCGTTTACGGCTACTTCACAAAGGTATCCGCCCGCCTTTCTCCCCGCGCCTGGCATCAGCCTTGCCAGGCCGGCCGGCAACGCCCATTCAGCCACACCTTTGCCTCCATGACCAACCTCCTCCCCAAATCCGCCCGTTCCAGCGCCCGGTGCGCTTTGCTCGTCGCCCTCGTGCTGCTCGGCGCCTGCCGCGCCGCCGGCCCCGGCACCCCGGCCCGCACGGTGGCCGCTTTCTACGACAAATACCACGGCCAGCCCGGCTTCCGGGCCACTGAGTGGTCGGCCGACCTGCTCCAGCGCCTGGCCCTGGTGCGGGTGGGCAAGCTGCTCGGCGGTTCCGACCTGACCAACGCCATTACCGGCATCCGCACGATGCGGGCGCTGAGCTTCGTACCCGTGAGCGGGGCGGCGCGCGCGCTGGCCGCCCAGGGCCTGAGCCAAGAGGTAGCCGGCATCGTGCGGGCCGAGCGCTACACGCCGCTCATCGCTAGCAGCAGCGGCGGCCGCACCAGCCTCGACTACGTGGTGCGCGCCAGCGGCGACGAGGTGCGCGAGCTGCTCGCCACCGGGGCCGTGCCCGACGCGGCCAGCTCGTTCGTGCTGGTGCAGGTCGAGGGCAAGTTCACCCGCGCTCAGGCCGAAGCCCTGGCCAAGGTGCTGCCCGAAGTAGCCCGGCAGTCGGCCGGCCGGTAGCGCGCTGGCTACCGGCCGGTAAGCCGGCCGGCAAACCGAACCGCAAGCTGGTCGTGCGGGCTGCTCGCGGTCAGCTTGTCGATAAATTTTTTCGGCCGACAGTAAGCAGCGCAATTTTGCGGCATAAGCGCTTATATTTGCCGCATCAGCCAGGTGTAAAGTTTGGGCCTGGATGCAACCTTTTGGGTTTGGCCACAAATTTTTTTCAAGAACTTGAAAAACAATTTTCCGGCCTGATTGGTCTGCGAGTAAATACTCACTCACTTTTTTTCACCCTTCAAACCAAAAAGTACCATGACTACCTCCTTACTGAGTGTTCTCGAACTCAAAACGAACGACCCCATCGCGTTCACCTTTTTCACCGGTTACATGGCCATGCTGGCCGCCTCGGTATTCTTCTTCGCCGAGCGTGGTGCCGTTGAAGGCAAGTGGAAGCTATCCATGCTGGTGTCGGCCCTGATTACGGGCATCGCCGCCGTGCATTACTACTACATGCGCGATTATTACCTGGCGACGGGTAAAACCCCGACCGCCCTGCGCTACATCGACTGGACGCTGACCGTGCCGCTGATGTGCGTCGAGTTCTACCTGCTCACCAAGGCAGCCGGCGCCGGCATTGGCTTGCTTTGGAAACTCATCCTCGCCGCGGTGTTCATGCTCGTCACGGGCTACATCGGCGAAGCATTCTCGAACGGCAGTGGTACGCAGTCCATCATCTGGGGCGTGGCTTCGACCGTCGGCTACGTCTACATCCTCTACACGGCTTGGTTCGGCGAAGTGGCCCAACTGGCCGCCCGCTCCGGTGATGCCACCGTCATCAAGGGCATTCGTACGCTGGCTTGGTTCGTGCTCGTGGGTTGGGCCATCTACCCCATCGGCTACATGTGCATGCCGGGCAACTTCCTGAACACGGCCTTCAACATGCAGCCTTCGAGCGTCGACTTGTTCTACAACATTGCCGATGCCATCAACAAAATCGGCTTCGGCCTCGTGGTCTACGGCATTGCCGTCTCGGGCAAGAGCGCCGCGGCCGTGAAAGAAACCATGCCGACCGCCGCCACTGCCTAAGCAGTAGTTGGTTGTTAGCTAAGAAAGAGTCCCCGCTGCCTGGTGCAGCGGGGACTCTTTTGTTGGTGGACTATTTTGCCGATAGCTTACCGTTCGTACTTTTAGGTTTCTCTTTCTCAATCCTCGAATTATGACGAAAGTACAGGTTTTGCATATTCTCGACCAATTGCCCGACGAGTTTGAGCCGGAGGAGCTTATCGAACGGCTCCTATTCGTGGAGCGCCTGGAGCAGCGGCTACGTCAGGCTGACGAGCGCGAGGGGGTGTCGTTTGAGGAAGCGCGCGCCCGATTCATGCCCCAACAGCCCATACAACATGCGGCCTGATTTTTCCACAGAGTGTCTGGAAGACATCCAGCGTTTGCATGACTTTCTGGTCCCACAATAGCCCAATGCCGCGCAGCGCTTCGTGGACGGTATTTTCGCCAAAGTGGAGCTGCTACTAACTTTCCCGGAAATGGGCCGGGTGGTTCCCGAGCTAGGCCGGCCCACGGTGCGCGAAGTTTTCTATCGTCATTACCGTATCGTCTATCAAATCAAGCTCAATGGTCGCCTGAACGTGGTGCTGGTGCAGCCAGGACAAATTCCGTTAGAAATCAATCGCTTGCGCTAAAACCCGAAACGACCCGACCGCGCGAGCAGCCGGGTCGTTTCACTTACTGGCCAGCTGAAACTCACCCTACACCCGGCTACAAATCAAACTTTATCCCCTGAGCCAGCGGCAGCTCGGTGCCGTAGTTGATGGTGTTCGTTTGGCGGCGCATGTACACTTTCCAGGCATCGGAGCCGGACTCGCGGCCGCCGCCGGTTTCTTTTTCGCCGCCGAACGCGCCGCCGATTTCGGCCCCGCTCGTGCCGATGTTCACGTTGGCGATGCCGCAGTCGGAGCCGGGCGCGGCCAGGAAGGCTTCGGCCTCGCGCAGGTTCAGGGTGAAAATACTGCTGCTCAGGCCCTGGCGCACGGCATTTTGCTGGGCAATGGCCTGCTCAACCCCGCCTTCGTAGCGCAGCAGGTACAAAATCGGGGCGAAGGTTTCGGCCTGCACGGTAGGGTAGTGGTTTTGGGCTTCCACGAGCGCCGGTTGCACGTAGTGGCCGCCATGCAGCTCAGCCGAGCTAAGCACCTGCCCACCCGTGAGCAGGTGGCCGCCTTCGGCTTGCACGTTTTCGAGGGCTTCGGTGAAAAGGCGCACCGCGTCGGCGTCGATGAGCGGGCCGACAAGCGTACCGGCTTGCAGCGGGTGGCCGATGGGCAGCTTGGCGTAGGCGGCCACGAGGCGGGCTTTCACGTCATCGTAAATGCTGGCGTGGATGATGAGCCGGCGCGTGGTCGTGCAGCGCTGCCCGGCCGTGCCCACCGCCCCGAACACGATGGCGCGCATGGCCATGTCGAGGTCGGCCTGCGGGGCTAGAATGATAGCGTTGTTGCCGCCCAGCTCCAGCAAGGCCCGGCCCAGGCGCTGGCCCACGGCCGCGCCCACCGCCCGGCCCATGCGGGTGCTGCCCGTGGCCGAAACCAGTGGCATCCGCTCGTCGTGGGCCATGGCCGCGCCCACGTCCGGCCCGCCCAGCACGAGGTTGAAAATGCCCTCGGGCAGGTCGTTGGCCGCGAGTACGTCGCGCAGAATGTGCTGCACGGCCACCCCGGTGAGGGGCGTTTTCTCCGACGGCTTCCAGATGCAGACATCACCGCAGACGGCCGCCAGCAGCGCGTTCCAGCTCCAGACGGCCACCGGAAAATTAAAAGCTGAGATGATGCCCACCACGCCCAGCGGGTGGTACTGCTCGTACATGCGGTGCGCGGGCCGCTCCGAGTGCATGGTCAGCCCGTGCAACTGCCGCGACAGCCCGACGGCGAAATCGGCGATGTCAATCATCTCCTGTACCTCGCCCAGCCCTTCCTGTAAAATCTTGCCCATCTCGTAGCTCACCAGCTTGCCCAGGTCTTCCTTGTGCTGACGCAGCGCCTGCCCGATTTGGCGCACCACTTCGCCGCGCTGCGGGGCCGGTACCAGTCGCCACTCGGCAAACGCCGCCCGCGCCGTCTCGACCACCTTATCGTAATCGGCGACGGTTGCCAGCGCGACGTGGCCGATGAGCTGCCCGTCGGCGGGCGAGCGGACGGCTTTGGTCGGGTTGGCCTCGCCGCCCCACGCGCGGCCGGTGCAGTAGGCGGGGCTGACGGCCCCGATGCCGAGGCGAGTGAGCACGTCGCGGATGCCGTGCGGGTCAGAGTGGGGCGTGGCTACGGTAGTGTCGGTGGGGGAGGCGGTTTCTTCGAGGGCTTGCTTCATGAGGGCAAAGGTAGCCTTCGGCAAGGGCGCGCGAGCGGGTCGTTTGGGCGCTATTGGCCCGGCGGCTGGGGCGGCGGCGGCGGGCTGTCGTGCTCCTGATAATAGGCCAGCCACTCGCGGGCGGCGGCTTCGTCGCTGAAGAAGTACGGATAGAACTCGTCCTGGGCCTGCTGGCGCAGTCGGGCCTCGGTGGCGATGCTCTCTATTTCGGCGCGGCTGGTTTCGTTGGCCAGGCAGGCCACGAAAACGGGCTTGCCTAGCTCGCGCACCACCTCGCGGCTGAGCAAGCTGCCAAACCAGGTCTGGAACGTGGCTGGCTCGGCGCGCTCGCGCAAATCGAGCAGCCAGTAGCGGCAATTATCCGCTTGCTTGGCCACGGCCACTATTTCCTCGAAGGCCGGGTGCAGGTCTTCGGCGAAGACGCCGGGCAGCCAGCGGGCAACTAAAATCTTCGCTGCCAGCTCGTAGGTGAGGGTAAATGTTAAAGGGTAGGCGTGGGCCATAACGTCGCTATATACTAACAGTTGGAACTACTCTTCAAAGATACGTCGGGCCGTCCGGCCGTCATTTCTTTCCGGTTGATTTTTCAACAAAAAGCCCCGTTCAGCGGCTGAACGGGGCTTTTTGTTGAAAAATCAACCGGGTGCTATTCACGCCCAATCGGGTAGTACGACTTGCGGCCGTCCGGGTACACGCCCTCGATGAGCGCGCCCGAGTTGTTCTTGGCCTGCTCCAGGTAGGCGGCTACGTCGGCGGGCTTGGTCACCGGGGCTTTATCGATGCGCGTGATGATGAAGCCATCGGCCATGCCGGTCTGCCGGAAGTTGGAGCGGGCGATGCCCGTAATCTGGGCGCCGCCCTCGATGCCGAGCGAGTTTTGCAGCCGGGTCGGCACGGCGCTAAGCTTGGCACCTTCGTAGGCGATGCTGGCGTTGGCGGGCGCTTCGCGCACCACGGCTGTCGTGTTCGAGGCGTTGAAGAGCGTGGCTACCGCCGTGCGCTTCTCCGTGCCGCGCAGGTAGCTCACCGTTACCTTGTCGCCGGGGCGGAAGCGGGCCACCTGCTCCTGCAGCTGCGACGACGAGGTAATGCTGCTGTTGTTAATGGCCGTGATGATGTCGCCCTCGCGCAGGCCGGCGATGGCCGCCGCGCTGTTTTCGAGCGGCTTGACGACGTACACCCCGTTCATGGTCGCCAGCTTTTGCTCCGACGCGAACGAGGCATCAATCTCGCGCATCGACACGCCGAGCATGGCCCGCTGCACCACTTTGTACTTGAGCAAATCGTCCACGACTTTGCTCACGATGGCGCTCGGCACGGCGAAGGCGTAGCCCTCGAACGAGCCGGTGTGCGACGAGATGGCCGAGTTGATGCCAATCAAATCGCCGGCCGTGTTTACGAGTGCCCCGCCCGAGTTGCCGGGGTTCACCACGGCATCGGTCTGAATGAACGACTCGATGCCCATGGCCCCCACCGCCTGGTCGCGGCTCAGGATGCCGATGGCCCGGCTTTTAGCCGAAATAATGCCCGCCGTAACGGTCGTATTC
>Ga0209511_1002335_pt1 | contig 15689 bp, 15 predicted proteins | sample SSSSmetaG_FD_184141 | JGI IMG/M metagenome (GOLD analysis project Ga0209511, IMG submission 184141) | Glacier valley bacterial and archeal communities from Borup Fiord, Nunavut, Canada, to study Microbial Dark Matter (Phase II) - ​SSSS... | ecosystem: Environmental > Aquatic > Freshwater > Ice >...
TAGTCTCGAGGTCGGCGTCTGGCTTTAAACCGAACACCTCGAGCGCCGAGTAGAGCTGCTCTTTTTGCTGACCCGTAACTAGAATGATGGGTTCGAGGCCGTCTTGTTGGTGCAGGGCCTCGATGACCGGGGCCATTTTGGTGGCTTCGGGGCGGGTTCCGAAGGCGACGACGATGCGTTTGGGCATGGGGGACAGGTTACAGGGAAATGTAGGTTGTGGGTTGTGGGTTCTTGGTTTCAGCTTTGAAATGGGGTGCTCGAGTGTGGGTGGACGGATGACTTGACATCAAAAAAACCTCTCCTGGAATTCTGGAGAGGTCTGGATTACAACCGTTTGATTTTTGGCTCGAGCACCCCGTTTACGCGCCGCCCGCTTGGGGTTTCTCCTCCCGGTTCAGGGCCTGCACCCGGCTCAGAGCCACATAGCCCAGACACACCGCAATAAAGAACGAGATGGCGACTATTACTTGCAGCGGCACATGTTGCGCCCACATTCCGACCACGCTGAGCGCCAGAACCATAATCCAGATGATGATGGACGCGCCCCTCGCGCCATAACGGGCGTACAGCAGGTGGTGGATGTGGTTTTTCTCGGGTGTAGTGGGGCTGATTCGCCTCGAGAGTCGGCTGAACACCACTCGAGCGGTGTCCAGAATGGGCAGGCCCAGAATGAGCAGCGGGGCCACCAGGGACGCACCCGCGCTCACCTTGAGCGTGCCGAGCAAGGAAACCGCCGCCAGGGTGTAGCCGAACAGGTAAGCCCCCGCGTCGCCCATGAAGATGCGGCTGGGATTGAAGTTGTAGCGCAGAAATCCCAGCGCCGCGCCGCCCAGACCTGCCAGCAGGACCACCGCCGCCGCGCGGTCTGGAAACTGCGCCGCCACCGCCACCATCACCATACTGGTGATGAAGCCGATGCCGCCCACCACGCCGTCTACCCCATCGAGCAGGTTCATGGCGTTGGTGATGCCCACAATCCACAGCCACGTCACCGCCACACTCAGCGGCCCCAGCCACGCCACCGGAAGCGAATGAAGCAGCGGCAGCGTGGACAGGTCTATCCGCATCCCGTTGACCATCAGCAGCGCAGAAACCACGGTTTGCACCACGATTCTGAACAGCGGCGAGAGGCCGAACTGGTCGTCAATAAATCCGGTGAGTACGAGAAGCGACGCGCCGAGCAAGATGGCCAGCACCTGAATTTGAACACCCTCGAGCACGATGGGCCGCAGGGTCCAGGCCACCACCACCGAGCAGATGAAGCCCGCAAAGATGGCCAGACCGCCCGCGTTGGGCACCGGGGTTTTGTTCAGGCGACGCTCGTTGGGCTTGTCGGTCCAGCCCACCTTGATGGCGAACTCGCGGACGCGCGGAATGAAGCGCTGGGTAAAAAACCAGGCCACCACAAAGGTAAACACGACGCTGAGCGCGCCGATGCCGAAGGGTTGGGCGATGCCGAGGGATTTTAGAAATTCAATCATAGGGTTCACGCTCGAGCGCTTTGGGCGCGGTTAGATGGAAACGATTGTACGCTCGAGCGGGTTAGGAGTGCTGTTTGACAGCTCGAGTGTGAAGTGGCTTACGCCACATAGCAAACGTCAAACGTCTGGTCTGCTTTTGGCGTTCGACGTTCGACGTTTGCAATCCCTACTATTTCGTGCCGTAAATCCGGTCTCCGGCGTCACCCAGTCCCGGCACGATGTAACCGTGGTCGTTCAGGTGCGAGTCTACCGCTGCGGTCACAATTTCTACATCTGGGTGGGCTTTTTGCACCACCGCAATGCCTTCTGGAGCGGCGATAATCACCATGAGTTTGATGTTCTGAGCGCCCTGCGCCTTGAGCAGCTCGAGCGCCTTCACGGCGCTGCCGCCTGTGGCCAGCATAGGGTCGAGCAGAAAGACCCGCCGCTCACCGATGTCCTGGGGAAGCTTGGCGTAATAGGACACTGGACTGAGGCTCTCGGGGTCGCGGTACAGCCCGATGTGGCCCACTTTAGCCGCCGGAATCAGGCGCAGAATGCTGTCGGACATCACCAGACCAGCCCGTAAAATGGCGACCAGGGCCAGCTTTTTACCCGACAGCATCGGAGCCTCGGTCTGGGCCACCGGGGTCTCGAGCGACACCATCTCGGTCTCGAGGTCGCGGGTGGCTTCAAAAGCCATCAGCATGGCGATTTCGGCGGCGAGTTCGCGGAAATCCTTGGTGCCAGTGTGCTGGTCGCGCAGCAGCGAGAGCTTGTGCTGAATTAAGGGGTGGTTGACGACGGTGACGGGCAAGGAAAACCTCCGGGGTGAGAGCTGACGTGAAGTCAAAAGCCAAAAACGGTGTTGCACTCGAGCGTTTCAAGCCCTATTTTCAAGCTCGAGTAGGGCGGGACACATAGTTCAAAGTATACGGCTCGAGTTTGGGGGACCTGCGTTTATTCGGCCTGGAGAGACCCCCTTCTCTTTTTGCGTTTCACTCAAAAAGAATATCCCCCCTACCTTGCAGGGAGGAACTCAAGACTGTGCTACTCGAGCTTTTCAAGTACCCACCTGTAAAACAGGTTCGCGTAGCTTCCCGCAGGGACGGGTCTTGCGTGACTACGCGAGGGGGGGTCCTTCCCACTTGCTCAAGCTAGACCTGCATTTCTGAGTTACATCCAGTGCTGACCGCTCGAGCGCATTCAACCCGTCAACCCGCTCGCACCAGCGCCAAGGCCCCATCGGCCACGTACTGCACCGCCAGAGCGCCCAGCAGCACGCCCAGCACTCGAGTCACCACATTGACCCCGGTGCGCCCAATCAAGCGAGCGATGCCGTCCGACATCCGTAGCGCCAGATAACACAGCAGCAGCACGAAGGCAATCACCACACCCATCGCCAGCAGGTCGATAGGAAAGCCCCGGTGTTCGCTCGAGAGAATCATCACGCTGGCTAAAGTTCCCGGTCCGGCGATGAGCGGAATGGCCAGCGGAAACACGCTGATGTCCTGGCGCTCCTGGGCTTCCTTTTTCTCGTCCTCGTTCTCCTTGGCGGTAGACTCCCTTGCAAAAACCATGTCCAGAGCAATCAGGAACAGCAGCACACCGCCCGCCACCCGGAAGGCGTCGAGCGAGATGCCTAAGCGGGTGATGAGCTGCTGGCCCACGAGTAAAAAGAGCAGGATGATGCCCCCGGCCACCAGCGTGGCCTTGAGCGCAATACGGTTTTTTTCGGCTCGAGCACGGCCTTTGGACAGTCCTAGAAAGACTGGAGCCAGACCCACCGGGTCCATGACCACCAGCAGGGTTAGAAAGGTCGAAGTGACAAAATCCCACATGTGGGGTTTAGCGTACAGGTTTTGGCTGGGGTGGGGCGCTCGAGGGTGCGGGGGCGAGAAACAGAGCGCCTCCGGCGGGTCGTTGGTTCTTGGTACTTGGTTGGTCTGCTCTCGAGCGCCCAAAATAAAACCGACCAAAAACCAACTACTAAAGACCCGCCGGAGGCGCAAAACTCACCACTCAAAACTCACCACCCGTCTTGGACAAAGCGGCACCTACCGGGCCTGTCCGCCTCACACCAACAGCAGCGAACTCAACTCCTCGAGCAGACCCTCAGCCTCGAGCGTGGTCCGCACCGCCACGAAGATAGTGTCTTGCCCCGCCAAAGTGCCCACCAAGTCGTCGCGGCGCAGCTTGTCGAGCAAATACGCGATGCCGATGGCGTGACCGTCCACCGTTTTAATCACGATGAGGTTCTCGGCCCGGTCCAGGTCGCGCACCAGGGTGCGAAACAGCCTGCCTAGTTCGTCCATCACGTCTATTTCGCTCGAGACCTGGGAAAGCGCGTAGCGGTGCCGTCCGCGTCCGATGGGCAGCCGCACCAGACGCAGTTCGCTCACGTCCCTCGAGACGGTGGCCTGCGTGACCTGCACGCCCTGTGCTTGCAAGCGCTCGACTAGTTCGGACTGGGTACCGATGGGTTCACGGGCGATGATGTCCTGAATGAGTTTCTGACGCTGTTCTTTGCTGAGCACGCATTCTCCCCTATCAGGCTCGAGTAAATATGCAGGCCACTATACAGTAGTCCCTTCTCGGGCGCTCGAGGGAATGTGGGCTACGTCCACGTCGAACGTCGAACGTCGAACGTCGAACGTCCTGTGCGTCCCAGACGTTCGACGTCTTGAGCAGAACGGCACCTACCGGGCCTGCTCGCGCTCGACGTTTGCCATCGAAGATGAAAAATGCCTGCTCGAGAAAGCCGCCAAACCCTTACACTGTCCCCATGCGTTCCCTATCCATTTTGGCCCTCGGCCTGCTCGTTTCCGGCGCGTCCGCCCAACTGGCCCAGCCCATCAGCACCTTTATCGCCCAGCCCGCGCTGCAAGGGTTTAAGCTCGAGGGAAACACTCTCTCGAGTGCCACCGCGACCCTCACACTCGAGCGCAAGGGTGAACTGCTCAAGTCGGCCAGCGTCAAACTGCCCGCCAGCGACACCGCGCAGACCGGAAAGTTGCTCAACGCGCTCACGGGCTACGATTTTGCCGAACCCCTGGTCAACTTTCTCAAACAAAACAGTGCTGCGCTCGAGGCCGCCAGCGCCGCGAATCCGCTGAGTGTCAACGCCGAAGAGTACACCCTGAGCTTTTACAAGCAAAAGGACCAGCTCAACATGGGCGTATCGCTGACCCAGATTTTAGAGTCGAGCTTTCGCAAGGTGAATCTGATTCAGGGCAAGGTAAACGCGCCCATCGTGATTCGGGTGTTCAGCGATTTTCAGTGTCCCTACTGCCAGAAGCTCGAGAGTGAATTCTTGCTGGCCTACGCCCGCAAGCTTCCAGCAGACGTGCGGCTCGAGTTCCACCAGTTCCCGCTCGAGCAGATTCACCCCAACGCCCGCCCCTCGGCAGAGGCCAGCGAGTGCGCCTTTGAACAAAAGAAATTCTGGGAATTCCACGGCGCGCTGTTCGCGGACCGCTCGTGGGTCTCACTTAAGGACCCCAGCGGCGTTTTTAACGAGCTGGCCAAGAAAGTGCGGCTCAACACTGCTCAGTTCAGCGCCTGCCTCTCGAGCCGCAAGTACAAAAGCGTGGTGGACGCTGGACTCGAGGAAGGCAATCGGGTGAAGGTTCAGGGTACCCCCACGGTGTTTGTGGGCGGTTACAAGTTGAGCAACGCCTACGACCCGGCGGCGTATGAGCGCATCTACCAACTGCTGCGCTGAGGTTTGGGGCGCTCGAGGTGAAACGGACCAAATCCCCCTGCTCTTTTTTCGCTGTCTTGGCGAAGGCGGCACCTACCGGGCCTCGCCGCTACGCATCAAAAGAGTTTCCCCCTTGTCGAAGGGGGAACCAAAAGCTCGACACTCGAGCGCCGAATTTTTAGGCCACCCTTAACAAGGGGGGCGCTTTCTGAAGCGAGCAGGCCCGGTAGGTGCGGCGAGGCCCGGAAGGTGCCGTTTTCGCCAAGATGCCGTTCTGCTCAAGACAGCGAAGCGCTAGAAAGCCGGGGGGATTCGCCCGGTCCAGCTCGAGCGCACCCAACTCGCATTCCCAATTCACCCCCTCCGCCAAAAGGCCCATGCGTCCGCTCGAGCCTTGCTCTAAACTGAGCTTTACACTCGAGTTCGCCCTCGAAATCCTTCGGGAACAATTTGAAAACGCTCGAGAGAAATCCGAATCCCCACCCATCTTTAGCTCATTGCTCATTGCCCACAACACATCGGAGAACCAAATCATGGAAGGTCTGTTCATTGCCAAAGTGCTCGAGGACATCAGCGTAGGGCTGCCCGCCCGTGCTGGGGGCTGGGTCTTTCCCAGTGAAACCACCTCGGCGGTGCTGCTCGAGGGCCTAGGCAATCTGGTGCTGCACTACCGCCCACCCACGCCTGCGCTCTACCTCGAGCGCGGCAAGTTGCGCGGCGAACCCTTCAACGCCTTTCAGCGCTTTCTGAGCGCGCGCGCCAAGGGCACGCTGACCCGCGCGGTGCAGCTCAAACTGGACCGGGTGGTGATGCTCGAGTTTTCCGGTGAAAGTGGCTTTGTGGACGTGCCACCATTGCGCCTGATTTTTGAACTCACTGGACGCAACGCCAACGTGATTGCGCTCGAGGACGCTCAATCTGAGGCTTTGCCGGGTGGCAGCGGCTGGGAAGGTCGAATTGTCACCACCGCGCGCGAAGTGGCCAACACTCGCAACCGTTTTCGTACCGTGCGAAGCGGGGGCCTGTACACGCCGCCGCCGCCGTATAGCAAGCTCGACCCACGCCACGTTAGCGCGCTCGAGCTGAGTGCGCTGACCGGAACTCCGCTCGAGAAGTGGCACACCCGCATAGACGGCCTGGGGCCGACCTTGAGCCTCGAGCTGGCCCACCGGGCAGGAGTGGGCCTCAAGGATGTGGAGTTCGACCCGGTGAGGGTGATGGGCGCGCTCGAGTCGCTGGTGAAGGACCCCTCGCTCAGCGCCGGAACCCTGTCCGAGCAAGCGCGGGAGGTCTCTAGAGGTGAGAAGGAACTCTCGCTCCGCAAAGCGCTGCGGGAACCGCTCGAGAAGCGTTTGAATTTGCTAAAAAATCAGATTGGCGATTTAGACCGGGCCAGAGAAGGCGAGCTGGCCGCACTCGAGGCCCGTGAGCACGCCGATTTGCTGCTGGCCTATCAGCACCAGTTGCCACGGGGCGAGGGGGGCCGGGGACTCGAGGGAATCGGTCTCGAGAGCGTGGAGCTGCCCGACTTTTACAGCGGCGAGCTGGTTCGCATTCCACTGGACCCCTCGCTGGGCCTGTTTGCCAACGCCGAGAAACTCTACGCACGCGCAAGGCGGCGCGAGGAGGTGCTTCGCAAGCTCGAGGAGCGTGGCCCTGCGCTGGAAGCCGAACAGGCGCGGGTGCGCGGTCTGCTTGAGACCCTGGAGGGTGCGGGTCTGGAAAAGCTCGAGGCCCTGAATCGGGATTTGCAGGAGGGCCGCGAGGAGAAGTCGGCTTTCGGGCAGCGCTTCCGGCTCTCGAGTGGCTTAGAGCTGCTGGTGGGCCGCAACGACAAGGAAAACGAGTATTTGACGCATAGGTTAGGGCGCAGCATGGATTTCTGGTTTCACGCTCAGGGCTATCCCGGCGCGCATGTGCTGGTTCGCAGTGGCAACCGCGAACTCTCGCTCGAGGAGATTCTCGAGGCCGCCCGCATCGCCGCCTTCAACTCCAAAGCGAGGGGCGATTTGAACGTTCCGGTAGATTACACCCGCATCAAGTACGTCTGGAAACAGCGCGGCGCAGGCGCGGGGAAGGTACATTACACGCATCAAAAGACCGTTTTCGTGGACCCGGTTTTGCCGGAGAGGGTTGGAGGGTGAGAGGGTTGGAGGCGGACAGGCGGTCTGGCCCGGAAGGTGCCGTTCAGACCAAGACGCCCGGAAGGTGCCGCTTTGTCCAAGACGGTTGGAGGGTGAAAAGAACGCCTCCGGCTGTCTTGAGCAGAACGGCACCTAACGGGCCTGCTCGTGGGTCTTTAGTAATTGGTTATTGGTCGGTTTGTGGTTGAACTCCGAAATCAGACCAACCAAGTACCAATGACCAAGAACCCGCCGGAGGCGCAACACTCGCCATTTCTTTTCATCCCTCGAGCGAATTTATGCCAGACTCCAACCGCAGCAAAGCCGAACAGCGCGCCTACCTCGAGCGCCGCAACGACCTGTGGCGCAAGTTGCGTCAGCTCGAGCCTGGAGACGCTGGAGTGGAAGAAGTGATGCTCGAGCTGAGCCAGTGGACCGGACAAACTCGAGCGCAGATTGAGCAGGGTTTGGGCTGGCTCGAGAATGAGTAGGGGCGAGTGGCGGACAGGCCCGATAGGTGCCGAATTGTCCAAGACAGTAGCTCGCCCAAGTGCATCCGGGCGAGCTACCACTCGCCCCTACCTTGCTTTTTCTTGGGCTGCTGTTTTGCACAAGCTGACTCACACCTTAATCCAATCACACGTAGGGTCACATGGTTTCGTGAAAACTGGAAGCATGAACAAAAAAACTGCTGTTCTCCTGCTGGCCTCGAGCCTGTTCACCGCTCAAGCTGCCGAAGTGCGCTTCTACTCGAGCTTTTCCGAAGTACGCCAGACTCAGACGCTCAAAACCAACGAACTGACCACCAGTTTCGACCTCGAGGGCATCAATCAGATGGTTCCCGGAACCCTCACGCTCGAGGGACCTAAAATCGTTTCGCAGCTCCAGACCGCCGCGCCCACCAAGAGCTGGCTCGAGGCTTACGAGGGCCAGACGGTGTTTCTGCGCGAGGGGGACAAACTCACCGAGGTCAAACTGATTCGCGCCTCGGACGGCACCGTACAGGACCTCAAAACCGGGCGTTACCGGGTGGGTGTGAACGTGCAGTCACTCGAGTTCCCCAGCCTGCCGCCGCTTCAGGAAAGTGGCAAGGTGACGGTCAAGTTTGGCGTGGACAAGCCTGGAACCGCCACCCTGAGCTACCTCAGCCGCGCCCTGAGCTGGTCGCCGCGCTACACCCTGAGCGTGGACAAAGCCGGAACCCCCAAACTCGAGAGTCTGGCCGACCTCCGCAACGGCACGAGCGAGGACATCAAGGTGGACTCGAGCGAACTGATTGCGGGCGAGGTCAACCTGACCGAGAGCGGACAGCCCTACCCGATGCCCCCCTCCCCTATGGCTCGAGGAAACTTTCAGGCCGACGCGGTGATGGCAGCTCCCAAAATCGGTTCGGGTGTGGAAGGCGCGGGCGTGTACAGCTTCGCGCTGAGCAACACCTTCACGCTTCCGGCCCGCTCGGTGTACAGCCTGCCCTTTCTGACGCCCAAAGTGACCCTCGAGCGGGTGGATACCCTGAGTACCTACTTTAATCCTGGTTTCAGCAAGGGTAAATTTAACCGCCTGTACCGCCTCAAGAGCGATGTGCTGCTGCCCAGCGGCGCGGTGACGGTGCGCGACGAGGGCCGCTTGGTGGGCCAATCGCGCTTAAGCGACCTGGCCATCGGCGAGCAGGGCGAACTCTACCTCGGCAGCGACCCCGACGTGAGTTACGCTCGAGCGGTACAGACCCTCACCCAAGATAAAAAGGGAGCCAGCTACCGCGTGACCCTGACCCTGACCAACGCCAAAAAGCGCGACGTAGCGGTGGAATACACCGAGAACTTCAGCGGAAAGGTGGTGCTCGAGGGGCAGGCCGAGCGGGCCAACGAGGGCCTGAAAATCAAGGGCACCATTCCAGCGGGCGGCAAGCTCGAGCGCAGCTACACGCTCAAATTCAGCAACGAGTAAATTTGGGGTGACATTTAAAGAGCTGGATGACTCGAGCGGGTCATCCAGCTCTTTTTGATGTTTGCTGACTCCTTCAATTCTTGTTCTGAACGATGTTTTGCTCATTGCTAATCGCTCATCACTCATCACCCAATCTCCCTGACGCGCCCAAACCCTTATACTCGAGCCATGAACATGCTCGAGTACGGCTTGATGTTGGCAGCGCAGACCACGCAAACGGTCCAGACGGCTCCAGTGGTACAAACCTCGAGCGCACTGAACGTCACGGTGCTGCTACAAACGGTTCTCTACGCGGTGGTCGGTATTTTGCTGCTGTTTTTAGGTTACAAAATCTTCGACTGGCTCACCCCCACCGACGCCCAGAAGAAGATTTTTCAGGAGCGCAACACGGCGGTGGCTATCCTGTTCGGCTTTTTCATTCTGGGCCTGTCCATCGTCATCGCGGCGGCCATTCACGGCTGGTAAGGGGGTTTGGCGTTGTAGCTAGAAGGACCCCCCCTTGCGTGACTACGCAAGGGGGGGTCCTTCTGAAGCTGCGCGAACCTATTTCATAGGTGAGTACTTTAAAACCTCGAGTACAACAGTTTTTGTTTCCCCCCTACAAAGCAGGGGGGATATTCTTGATGCGGAGCGAGATAGCCCGATAGGCGGATAGGCCCGGTAGGTACCGTTCTATCCAAGACGTGCCGCTTATCTCAAGACAGCACTCAAGAGAAGGGGGGTCGCGCCGCTCGCGAATCAGGACTTGGGAGGGTCCGCTGGAGGGGTGACAGGCGGTGTAACCGGGGTCATGTCGCTGGGGGTGGGAATCGTCGGTGTGACAGGTTTTTCGGCAGGTTTGCCGGCGGGTTTTGTGGGGTTGTACTGCTCCACCCCTCCAGCAGCGTCAAAGCGCTTTTTCAAAGCAGCCACCGACTCGGAGGGCTTGGAGGTGGCGTCACCGGGCAGGGTCAGCGCGAAGACCTCGAGCGCGTCGGTGTAACCGTCTTTGTCGCTATCCGCGTCGAACTTGAGCGCACCATAGAGCGCGTCGGGAATAAAGGCTCTGGGGTTTTCACTGAAAGCCCGCTTGACGGTTTGTCCGAAAGCGTTCCAGGGAGCGCCCCCTCGAGCGTTCACATGGCAGTAAGTGCAACCCGTGGTGCCCTTTTTAGCTGGGTCGGCCTCGAGGTGAAACTGCACGATAGCCTGGGTGCGGTAAGGCGGACGGGCGGCGGCCTGCTCGAGCAAGACTCCCCCGCTCGAGGCCAGAAAAAGCAGCGGAACCAGCAGTTTGCGAACGTTTCCTCTCAGCATGGCGTACCTCTTTAACTCTCTACAACACGAAGCTGTAATGAAGGGACGAGCCGATAGCCCGTCCCGCTCGAGTTGATTTTGCTCTCAAAAACCCTGCTCAAGAATTGGAATCCCTGTCAGGACAGGTGTTTGAGGTTAGCCCTCAGCTTTCAGCTTTCAGCCTTCAGCAACGACCAAAGGGAGTCTAACTTATAAACCGTGGGGCATCGAACTTGGCCCCTAAAATGTCGCTCGAGGGGATGCCCAGCCAGTTGTCGAGCGCCTGAGCGTAGATGCCGCGAAAGTCTTGCTGGTAGCTGATGTCACCGTCGCTCAGTTTCTCGAGGTCGGGGCTGGCTCCGTAAATACCGCCCCTCACACCCTTACCCAGCGCAAACATCACCCCGCCCTTGCCGTGGTCGGTGCCGCCGGAGTCGTTTTCGGCCACCCGCCGCCCGAACTCGGAAAAGGCAATCACCATCACCTTGTCCTCGAGTCCCTGCACCTTGAGGTCGTACATAAAGGCCAGGAGTCCGCTCGAGAGGTCTCCGAGCAACATATCCTGCTGAGCGCGCTGGCTAGCGTGGGTGTCGAAGCTGCCCAGGTCGGTGTACAGGATGCTTTGCCCGGTGTCGGCGGCAATGAGTCGGGCAAGTTCGCGCAGCTTGGCCGCGAACTTGTTGTTCTCCGGGTAGCTCGAGCCACTTTTGTACTTGCTCAGGTTTTTTTGCACCCTGGCGGTGTTGCTCATCATCTGGCGGGTGGCCTGGGCCACGAAAAACGCCTCGCCCCGGCGCGGCAAACTCATGACGCCCTGATACGAGGCCTCGGTGCCTTTGGGCAGTTTGAGTTGAAAGCTGTCCAGGTTGTTCACCGACGGCAAAATCAGCTCACTGGTTCGCAGCGCCAGTGGGGTAATCCCGCCGATGTTGGTGGCGCAAAAGGGGTCGCCCAGCTTCTCGGCGATGCGGCCAATCCAGCCTTCCTTGTCCGCGCCCGAGGGGTCGGCGCTGTGCCAGATGGCCATGCTGGCAAAGTGCGACCTGTTGGGGTTGGGGTAGCCCACACTCTCGAGCAGGGCCAGTTGTCCAGCGTCCCACAGCGTTAGGAGCGGCTTGAGGCTGGGGTGCAAACCGAGGTCCGCGTTGAGGCTCAAAACTTCTTGCTTGCTCACCGCAATATGGGGGCGGGCCGCGTAGTACGCGCCGTTGCTGTACGGCACCAGGGTATTGAGGCCGTCGTTGCCGCCGGAAAGCTGAATCACGACCAGTCGCTTGCCCCCTTCGGCGGCTTTAGCGGCGGCCCTGGCCAGAAACTGCGGCATTCCACTGGTCAGCGCGAGCGCAAGGCTCGAGAGTTTCATAAATTCACGTCTTTTCATGGGGAACTCCGGGGTTTTGTGCTCGAGGGGTTGGGGGTTGTTTAGGGATTGGGCGATGAGCGATGAGCAATGAGTGATGAGCTAAAGAGGGTTGTGAGTTTTGGGCGCTCGAGATGGATGATTGGAGATTAGATTTTGCTCTAGTGATGCGGTTTCCGCTAAATTCCGTATTGTTGGGAAGAGCACCGTCTTGGGCAAAACGGCACCTGACGGGCCTGCCCGCCAAAAATACTCCATACCGCTGAAACCGCATCTTTTTCTTACTCGCTCCGTGTCTTGGTCTAAGCGGCACCTATTGGGCCAGACCGCCTCGAAAAATATCCGAAACTAAACGGATATTTTCGGAATCCGTATGAGAAGGTAAGGGCGGGTCTTGGCGTGCTTTTCAATCCTTCGGAAACCGCCCCTACATTGAAAAATTTTATTTGATAGTTCGGGATAATCACTTGTAAACAAGGCCAAACGGGTTTTAGCTCATAGCTCATTACTCATTGCCAATTCAAATAAGTCCATACTCTGGCGAAATCATCATCAAATACGCCTGCTGTGGAGCGCTCAGGCCCTCGAGCACCGCTTTGTGCGGGGTGTCCTCGCTGCCCAGCAGGGCCAGACTGAGGTCTTTGAGATTGCTTTTACCCACCACGGCCCCTTTGCCCAGGGTCAGCGCGGCGCTCATCTGCATTCGGGTCAGGAGTGAGCCATCCGAAATCCAACTGCGGCCTCCTTCCCAGCCGGACACGTCCGGGGGCGAGAGCGGCACTTGGCCCAGACCGACCAGGTTGTTGAGCGCGCCCTGATAAAATTTCTCGTCCTGAATGGGTAAACCCAGCGCTCTGGCCGAACCAATGGCGTGCTCGAGCGGACCCCGAATCACCATGTTCTTGCGGCGGTAGAAGGTATCACTCGAGAGCAGACGGGTCATAATCTGGCGCATATCACCGCTGCTGCCTTCCCACACTGCGGCTAAGTCCTCGAGTTCCTCTTCTTTTGGGTCGGGGGCCACGAAGGCTTGCCAGATTTTCTTGCCAATGAAACGTGGCGTGGCACTGTGGGCGCTGGCGATGCGAACGATATCCGCACCGTTAAATTTCCCGGTCTGTCCCAACACAGTTTTAGAGCCGTCGTCGTGCTCCTTAGCGTTGAACACGAACTCCCGAATCACCTGGTCTTTGCGCTTGTCCGCACCCGCAAAAGTCCAGCCGGTGAGCGAACGGGCCGCCTCCTTCACGTCGGCCTCGCTGTAGTGGCCGATGCCCAGCGTGAACAGCTCGAACAGTTCGCGGCCCAGATTCTCGTTGGGCTTGCCCTTCTTGTTGAGGTCGTTATCCAGATAGCGCAGCATGGCCGGGGTTTTGACCGTCTCGAGGGTCAGGGTCTCGAACTTGTCGAGCGCGTGGGTCCGCAGGGTCCGCAGGTACTGGGCCAGCGCCTCGGGAGCGCGCACCTTGTCGGTTCCGATGGGAAAGTGACCGTGCCAGAAGAAGGCCAGCCTTTCGCGTAGCGGGGCAGGGCTGTGAAACATCTCAAATAACCAGCGCAACTGGGTCACGCGCACTTCCTGGTTGTTCTTGAGCGCGTCGGCAGGGTTGAAGGGGTTTTCCACCATCTCCTCGAGCGAATAGGTCGTCAACTTCTCGACGGCGGCCTCGGGAGCCAGTCCCTCGAGCGCCCGAATCTGGGCCGGGGTTCCGCCGAAAGCAGCGCGGCGCAGCAGGTGAGCGGCGTCCTCGAGCGAAAGTTTCTGTCTGTACGGTCTGAGCATAGGGTCTCCGGGCGGTGTTCTGAGGCGTAGGTGGGGCGGTTTCGCTCGAGTGAGGGGAGATGGGGAGAGGGGGAGAGGGGGAGATAAATTCAAATTGCTCGTTGTTGAAAGCTCATCACTCAAAACTCACCACTCACTGATTAGAGTTCACCGAATCGGCAAAAGTTCCCAGGCCGTCCACATCCACCGGACCCTGCACCGTGGCCAGCGTTCCCTCGAGTGTGCTTTTGGGAAAACGGCCCACCATCCACAGCCACAGCGCGCCGTTCTTGCCCTCGAGTTTGCGAACCGCGATGCCGTCGGCGGCTTTGGTGCCCTTGGCAGCCACAACCAGCGGAAAGGTGTTGAGGCCGTCGGAGAAGGTCAGCTCGAGAGTGACCAAATCGCCACGCTTGCCGCGTTTGATGGACACCGCCCGAAAGCCTTGCGGTGGCGCAAAATTGGGCAGCGCTGCCACGACGCGCCGCTCGAGGCCGGGGCGCACGGTGAGCGGCGCGAGCGGGTCGCGGCGCTGAGGCACTTTTTGCACCTTGAGCGCGGTGTACTCGGCACGCCGGATAAGTTGACCGTCGAAGCTGCGCTGCTCGAAGGCCAGCGGGATGCTCCACTGCGCGTCAATCCAGAAATTCCAGGTGGAAGCGCCCTCGAGTTTGGGCTTGAGTTCGAGCTTGTCCACGTCGCGGCCCAACAGTTTTTCAGTGCCCAGCACGTTCAAATCGAAGTTCTGGCGAATCAGGTTGGGAACCAGAGAGAGCCGGGGCAGCTTGTTCGCGCTCTGGGTGGGCACTTTGCGCGGCGGAAAATACACGCTGATTTCAGCCGTTCCCTTAGGAATTCCGCCGCGCTCGAGGGCCGTAATGAGTCGCTCGAGCCGTGCGCTGTTGCTCAGGTCCGGTGTTGAGTCCTGAGCCTGCACGCTCGAGAGCGACAACACCGTGAGCAGGAATGTGGCTGCTCGAGCGGTCCGCGAAATATTCAGATTTACCACCCGTCCACCTCGCTGTAAGCGTCGTAAGCGTACTGCGGCGATACGGTACCAGCCGTGTTCCCCGTGCTCGAGCCTTGAGGTCTGAACGTCAAAGTCAGGCCAGCCATCACCGCAGCGGCAGCTAGTCCAGTTTGCAGATAGCGGTTAAACAGGCTCCTCGAGCGGTACTTTCGCACCGCAAACAGCGCCTTTTCCACGGCGGCAGTGTCGCGCTCGTCGGGTTGTGAGGCGCTCAGTGCACCGTCCATCAGTTCATCCCAGGGGTCTTTCATGTGATTTCTTCCTTTTTACCGCAATTGGAGGCTTGAATAAATACTCTGATATCGTGTTGCTCGAGCGAATTCATGTTCAATGTCATGGGCTGATTCCCCTGGCGCTCAGGTATTCGCGCAAACTGTTTCTAGCCCTCGAGATGCGCGATTTCACTGTTCCCAATTGGCAGCGCAACAACTCGGCAATGGCGTCGTACTCGAGGCCGGAGAACTCACGCAGGGCAAAAGCTTCGCGTTGCTCGAGCGGCAGGGTTTGCAGCCCCTGCTCGATGAGTTCGCGCACCTGAGCGCGTTCGGCGTTTTTGTGTACATTCTGGCTCGAGGGCAAATCCAGGTGCTCGAGCGAGTCTATGGGCGTTTTCTTGAGTTTGGCGTAACAGGCGTTGAGCGCGATTCGGTGCAGCCAGGTGGAGAACTCGGAGTCACCGCGAAAACCGGGGAGTGATTTATACACCGAGATAAACACCTCCTGAAGCACGTCTTCGGCGTTGGAGTCGCCCACCATTGAGCGGGCCAGAGCGCTCACTCGAGGGCCGTGTCGCCGCATCAGCGCCTCGAAAGCGGCGTGGTCGCGCTTAGCGCGCCCAATGAGTTCTGCATCGGTCAAATCATCCAAGTCAAATTCACCCTAACATCCCCTCGAGCGTGCTTGCTCTACCCCTTAGAGGGTGGGGTTGTGGGGAAAGTTCCCTCGAGCGGCAGTGAGCGGCAGTGAGCGGCAGTGAGCGGCAGTGAGCGGCAGTGAGCGGCAGTGAGCGGCAGTGAGCGGCAGTGAGCG
>Ga0209511_1002339_pt1 | contig 15661 bp, 11 predicted proteins | sample SSSSmetaG_FD_184141 | JGI IMG/M metagenome (GOLD analysis project Ga0209511, IMG submission 184141) | Glacier valley bacterial and archeal communities from Borup Fiord, Nunavut, Canada, to study Microbial Dark Matter (Phase II) - ​SSSS... | ecosystem: Environmental > Aquatic > Freshwater > Ice >...
GCGAGATGCTATCGAGCGTCTCATGCCAGCCTTTACCCAACCTGGCAATACGGTTAAAACTCCCTTGAACATCCCATCTGCGGATGCGCAAACACCCAATGCCGATACCGCTGAGCGTATCAATCAAGCCCGGGATGCGGCTACCGTCTCCGCATTTAATGCGCTCCAATTTCAGGATATTTCAGATCAGTTGCTGGCGCATGCGCAGTGCCGCCTGAACGCGCTGGTTCGCGAGCTTGACCGCATCGCCCAGAGTGTAGAACCGGCCAATCTGATTCGACGTGACGGCATCGTGCTGCACCTGCTTCAGCAAGTCGAACAAGTCAACGACAACCTGGCCGAACTGGACATTTCACTTTCCAAGCCTGTTAGCAAAGCCCATCTTGGCATCGGTGAGATGGAATTATTTTGACGGTGCTTGCATTTCGGCGCGCCTTAACCCATCTGGCGACCACTCCGAAGACCGCTACGGAACTCGCCGCCTATTTAATTAAACCTGACCTAAAACTCCCATTAAAAAAAACATGAAAACCATTCTGACTGTTGATGACTCGCCCTCGATTAGACAAATGCTGGCCTATGTTCTTGCTAATTCGGGCTATCGTGTCCTTGAGGCTGCCGATGGCGAAGAAGGTCTTGCATTGGCACAGGCCCACGCTGTTGACCTGGTGCTGACCGATCACAATATGCCCAAAATGGACGGCGTTACGCTGACCAAGGCACTGCGGGCATTACCGGCCTACCGCAAGGTTCCAATCATGATGTTGTCCACCGAATCCTCTCCGGAACTTAAACAGGCAGGACGTGAGGCCGGCGCAACCGGCTGGATGGTAAAACCATTTGATCCTGACAAACTGCTAGAGATGCTCAGGAAGGCTCTGGGGTCGGCTTGACCAAGCCCCTAGCCTGAATCTGCACGTACTCCATGGCACTGGATCTTTCCCGTTTTGCAAAGGCGTTTTTTGAAGAAGCGCAGGAGCACCTTTATGCGCTTGAATCTTTATTGATTGCAGTTGATATCAATGCACCTGATGACGAAGCGCTGAATGCGATTTTTCGCGCTGTACATTCAGTCAAAGGAGGTGCTGCCGCTTTCGGGCACACCGCATTGACCGCCTTTACGCATGAGTTTGAATCGATTCTGGATCGCGTGCGCAAACGCAAACTGGTTCTCACCAAACGCCTGGTTGATTTATGTTTGACCGCAAGCGACATCATGCGACGACATTTAGCAGCGTTAGAACAGGAGCGAGCACCTGATCTGGCTGAGCTTGCTGGCATGCAGGAAGCATTAATCGATATTGCCGACAACGCAGATCGCCCCATAGCGCACGCCACACCGGCACCTACCACATCCGCCCACGTCACACTTACCCCGATCAACAGTGCCAGTACAGACGCCTCTAGAACAGGCGCAATGAGTCCTGCAACATCGCTTCAGGTAGCCATGCGGCTGATGAAAACCGACTATGCAGATACCGCCGCGATCAATAATTTGTTGGCGGACATACGCGGTCTGGGTGAAGTCGCTAGCCACGATTGCGAAGCCATCAGCGCTACCCAATGGGAATTACGTTTTTCTCTTAATGCCGATATTGCAGAAGATGAATTACGCGAAAGTCTGGAGTTTTTGGCACCAGCTGATTCTATTTACATCACCAGCCCATCAAACGCCGCGCCATTCACCGCCTTACCATCCGTTATTGATGCCCGCGATACTGAAGATGAAAATGCCTATGAATTTTTTGCCCCGTTGGAAGACGAGACCGGTAACGAACCTGATGTTGATATAAATACTTTTCTGCATAAAGACCTCTCAGCAGACATCGCAACTAATATCGAAAAAGATTTTATTGCTTATGAAGCGTATGCCAACGCCCCCGTCAACGATATTGCGCTGGCCTCGCTTGCCGATGCGAGCTCAATTCGCGTCAATGTCGCCAAGGTTGATCAACTGATAAACCTCGTTGGCGAATTGGTCATTGCCGAAGCGATGCTGGTCCAGTCTGCTGCGGACATTAATGAAGCTGACAAGGCGCGACTAGCCTACGGCTTAAGTCAGCTTGAACGCAATACCCGTGAGCTGCAGGAAGCCGTATTGGCCATTCGTATGCTGCCGATCAGTTTTGTATTCAGCCGCCTGCCTCGTATGACACGCGATCTTGCAGACCGATTAAGCAAAGAAGTTGAACTGGAAATGGTCGGCGAAGACACCGAACTTGACAAAAGCGTCATTGAAAAAATCGCTGATCCTCTTACACATTTGGTGCGCAACGCGCTTGACCACGGCATTGAAACACCCGATGAACGCCAACGCCATGGCAAACCACGCGTCGGGCTGCTCAGTGTGCGCGCGGCTTACCATAGCGGCGGCATCATGATTACAGTCGCCGACGATGGGGCAGGTCTTAACCGTGAACGAATCGTTCGCAAAGCCAATGAGCTTGGTTTGGCGGTTACAGATCAGTGGCGTGATGATGAAATCTGGCCACTGATTTTTACGCCGGGTTTTTCGACTGCCGAATCGGTAAGTGATATTTCCGGACGAGGAGTTGGCATGGATGTGGTGTGGCAGAACGTCCATTCGCTCGGCGGCACTGTCGACATCGCCTCAAATCCGGGCACCGGCACCACGATTACCATCCGACTGCCGCTGACGCTGGCAATTTTGGACGGCATGTCCATAAGCGTATGCGGCGAGACTTATATTTTGCCGCTGGCACACATTGCACAATCGATGCAGCCCGAAGCACATGACCTCAAGACGGTCAATAGTCAAGAGGTCGTCAAGCTGCGTGATGAGTATTTGCCCATCACGTCACTCCAGCAACTGTTCAATTTATCCAGCGTTCAGCCAGCCATGGAGAGCGAAAATAGCGAGGCAAAAGCCATTAGTGATTTGCTGGTTATACTGGATATTGACGGCAAACGCGCGGCGCTTAGAGTGGATGCATTACTCGGTCAACACCAGGTAGTTCTAAAAAGTATTGAAGCCAATTACCGACGCGTAAAAGGCTTGTCTGGCGCCACCATCATGGGTGACGGACGCGTTGCGTTTATTCTCGACGCGGCCTACATCGTCGGGGTAGCACACACGGTTGATATCGAATTGAATGCAAAACCCTATGGCTGATAACGCATCGCCAATACTGCACTATGACAGCCCGCTAATACGCACGTTAGATGGCACCGAAAAAATGCGTGCGCGCGCATCCGACATCTCACCGAAGCTTCGCTCTGTCCTGTTTTTAATTGACGGTCAAACCACCTTCCGGCAATTGCTGGATCGGGCTGGCAGCCTGTCAAGTTTATTGGAAACACAATTACGTGAACTGGTGCGTTTAGGCTTGGTGGCTGCTATTGAGCCAGCCACTAACGGGCATCGCTCTGCGGCAGTTGATGCCACCACGCCATTTGCGCGCAGTCATGCCGGGAAAGCGCAGGATTTACCGCCTTTGATTGCCGCAAAAATGCAATTATTGTTAAGGCTTGAAAGCATTCCCTCTGCCGACATTGATTTGCTGGGTGCCGAGTTGCTGGAGGCGAAAACACTGCGTGAATTAGCCGCTACCGCAAAATCAGTGGCCAATAAATTATCCATGTCTGCAGGGCTAGAACGCAGCAAAGCGTTTTGGCAGGACGCTAAAAAAATTCTCACCGCCTGGCGTGATATTTCGGCAGCCGAGTCATGAATTTTTTTTTCAATAAATCGATGGCCAAACCAATCGGCAAACAAACTGCAAAGCGCCCACCAGCATTGCCTGAGACAAGCGCGCCGCCTTTCCAGCCGTTCCAGCAGTTTCCGTTTTTGGACGTTGATTTTCAACGGTTGCAAAAAATGATTTTTGATTACGCCGGTATATCGCTCAACGATTCCAAGCGCAGCATGGCGTATAGCCGCCTCACCAAGCGGCTGCGTAAGCTTGGCCTTGCATCGTTTGGTGAATATCTTGATGTGGTGGCCGCCAGCAATGCGGAGACCGGCGAGCCTGGCGAACGTATTGCCTTTATTAATGCCCTCACAACCAACCTGACCGCGTTTTTTCGCGAGGCCCATCATTTCCCGTTGCTGACCGAGCATTTGCTGAAAATGCATGAGGCTCAGCCGAATAAAATATTGAATGTGTGGAGTGCCGCTTGCTCGACGGGAGAAGAGCCTTATTCAATCGCGATGGCCATTGTTGAAGCCTTTGGTAGCGATGAACCACCGGTGCGCATCATTGCCTCAGACCTTGATACAGAAGCACTTTCAGCAGCACGTCAAGGTGTGTACGCCATGGAAAGAGTTGCATCTCTGACACAGGTTCAGCTCAAACGATTTTTTCTGAAAGGCACTGGTGCACATCAGGGCTTCGCACGCATTCGACCCCAGCTACAACGATTGGTTGAGTTTCAGCAGATCAATTTGAATGAATCCGGGTGGCCTGTCAAAGCACCATTAGCCGCTATTTTTTGCCGCAACGTGATGATTTATTTCAACAAGCAGACGCAAGCTGATATTCTGCGGCGCTTTGCCCCCCTCCTCGCACCGGATGGCCTTTTATTTGCCGGACATTCAGAAAATTTCTTCTATAACGCCAGCGATTATTTCAGGATTCGCGGTAAAACAGTTTACGAGGTCGAGAACGGCAACTGTAACAATATGTCCGCCATTACGCATCCCTCAGGTTATTTGGCGAGAGCAACGTGAACACGACCAGCGGTACCAAAAGCTTCGGCAGCACTGGGGATATTGATGTCGATAGCCTGAAAAAGGCACCTGCCAACGGCTCACCGAGCCGCTATTTTGATCGCCACTTTCAATGCGAGGCGGCCAAAATATTGCCTGGCGAATATTTTGCGACTGATAAAAATATGGTGCTGGTGACGGTGCTGGGCTCTTGTGTAGCCGCCTGTATTCAAGACACGCGCCTCAATATCGGCGGCATGAATCACTTTATGCTACCGCGCCGCGAGCAAGACCCGCACAACCCTGTTTCGATGTCCGCGCGCTACGGTACTTTTGCGATGGAAATTCTCATTAACCAGCTGATAAAAATGGGGGCCCGGCGCGAGAATATGGAGGCCAAAGTTTTCGGTGGCGGCAATGTACTGCGGGGCTTTACGATGAATAGTATTGGTGAAGCCAACGCCAATTTTGTGGGCGAATATTTGCGTAATGAACGTATCAAAATGGTCGCCGAAGACTTGTTGGGCGTACATCCGCGTAAAATTTATTACTTCCCGACAACGGGCCGCGTACTCGTTAAAAAAATCAAAGAGCTGCATAACCACACTATTGCTGAACGTGAGAGCGAATACGACATGCGTTTACGTAATGTGGTGGTCGGCGGCGATATAGAAATATTTAAATAATCAAAACTGTGCAGCGAATCAAACGATGCTAGCGCACCCAAATTTGGAATACAGGAAATGAAGATTAAAGTTTTAGTGATTGATGATTCAGCGCTGATCCGCAACATCCTGAAAGAAATCATCAACGAGCAAGCTGACATGATGGTGGTCGGCGCAGCACCTGATCCCTTGATTGCACGGGAAATGATCCGCACCCTGAATCCGGATGTTCTCACCCTGGATATTGAAATGCCCAACATGAACGGGCTGTCTTTTTTGCGCCGCCTGATGCGAGTACGACCAATGCCGGTGGTCATGCTCTCCTCGCACACTCAGGAAGGCTCAGATGTTGCCTTCCGCGCGCTTGCAATGGGCGCTGTTGATTTTGTCGGCAAGCCAACCTCGGCATCGGGCGCTGATGAAGACTACGCACAATTGATCGTTGAAAAAATTCGCGGCGCGTATGCGGCACGCGACAAGATTGAGCCGCTTGACATCAATCGGGCAGTTGATGCAGACGAAGTATTACCGCTGCTGGGCAACAACCTGCAATCGACCAACCGTATTATCTTTATGGGCGCTTCAACGGGCGGCGCAGAGGCATTAAAAGATATTCTGGTATCCATGCCGGAAGACTCGCCGGCGATTCTAATTGCGCAGCATATGCCGGCCACCTTCACCAAATTGTTTGCAAAACGCCTTGATGGACTTTGCAAAATTACCGTTAAAGAAGCAGAAGACGAGGAGGCGGTACTACCCGGCCATGCCTATGTTGCGCCTGGCGGGTTTCACTTGCGGGTTGAACGCTATGCTGGCCGCGGTTACGGCATCAAACTGGGCGCTGATGCGCCGGTCAATCTGCATCGGCCATCCGTTGATGTTTTGTTTCAATCAGCTGCCGAAGCCGCAGGTGCTGATGCCATCGGGGTTATCCTTACCGGCATGGGCAAAGACGGCGCAAAGGGTTTGCTGGCCATGCGCAGCAACGGTGCCTTCACCATTGCGCAGGACGAAGCCAGCAGTATTGTATTTGGCATGCCGAAAGAAGCTATCGAGTTAGGCGCGGCAGAGGTGGTCGCCCCGCTATCGCAAATTTCCCGAAAGATCGTAAACCGTCTGAGTGGTGCAGATTAAGCCGTTTAAACAAAATCAGCATGCTCATGAACAATTTTTCGTTAAGTTAAAAATGACATCCCGCCAGAACGTGCGAAGCGGCCCAAGTTAGGAAATATGGTGGTCAGATCGCTTGCTGACGCCCCCATCCACTTTGCCAACGTGGCACCATATTCATCGACCGATGTAGTTGGCAGCAATCGACCTTGTCCCACATCAGTCGAGCCGCCGATGGCAACAGTCGGAAACTCCTGCCCGGCACCAGGCCCGCCATAGAGCGTCCCGCCGTTGACCGCGCCACCCAATGCAAAATGGTGTCCGCCCCAACCATGATCACTGCCTGCGCCGTTCGAGCTCAGCGTTCGACCGAAATCAGACATGGTGAAGGTGGTGACATTGTTGGCCATATTTTGCGCTTTGGTCCAGTTATAAAACCAGCTGAGCGCATCATCGATTTGTTTCAAAAGATCAGCATGCGCACCGCTCAAAATCGGCGTAGTCGTGTTGTTCGAATTTTTGAATTGATCGCCATGGGTATCAAAGCCGCCGATAGATACAAAAAATATTTGGCGCTTCACGCCCAAACTATCGCGGGCTGCGATCATGTTGGCCACTGAGCGCAACTGCCCTGCCAAACGATTCGACTGCAGATTTCCCGAAGAATCCGTGTAAGTACTGGGCGGTGCCGGGCTCACGGCAAACTTTTCCGACACATTGCCAGCCGCGTCTTTGAGCGGATTGCCCGTGGCATCCAGGTTATAAAGAACACCGTTGACAAAATCACCGCTACCCAGTGCGCGTGCCGCCATATCGCCCCACTGGTCTTCCAGAATATTGCTGCGGGCGATATTGAGCTGGGTTTCAAACGCAGCCTGCGGAGCTGGGCGGGAAGCCGAATAATTATCCCAGTCGCGGTAAGCGCGTAACCGTTTTGAAATCGTGTTTTTCGGCCCACCCCAACCTGATACGGTATAGCTCACCACACGATCACCTTTTTGCAGCAAGTTCTGCCCCGCAACACTGATTGATACCGATACCTGGCTATTACCGTTGGCCGCTTCTACGGTGTCTGCCAGCCGCCCTCCCCAGCCATTCAGCGCCGGATAATCAGGCCGACCGGATTGCCAGTGAGTTTGCATATCGGAATGTGAAAATAATTGCGGCGGCAAATTGGAACGCGCTTGATAAGCGGTCAACGTTGTCGGCTGCAGTAACACGCCAACATTGGAGAGCACGGCAAGCTTGCGATCTGTGTTAAAAATATTCGCCAATCCGGTCATGGACGGGTGCAGACCAAATGAGCGCCCCGAAATATTCGCATTGAGCGGTAGTGTATTTGCGGCGGGTATGGCCAAATTGCCACGGCCTGCTGCGTATCCCGCGTATTCGCTTCCCAGCGGAATAATCATGTTCTGGCTGTCGTTACCACCAAATAAAAACACACATACCATCGCGCGGTAATCACTGAACGGCCCGGCTGCATGGGCTGCCTGCATGATGCTGCCCAGCATCGGTGCGGCGGCGGCTGTTGCCATCGCTTTTACAAAGCCGCGACGATCCATATGAAGGTCAATTTTTTTCATGTCATATTCCTTATTTTTGTATGGAGTATTCAGGCGAATTCAGAATCAGCCACAGTACGAGCCTGAAGCGTTCGCTACTTTGCGTGAGCGCGTTGCTATCGGTCAACTTGGTCGCGGCATCCACGAGCTGCGTGCGGAATTGCGGACTCATTGAGCCTGACAGCAGCAGCAAATTAAGCGCATCCACCATGGCTGCCGGGGTACCCGCCAGGCCCACGTAATAATCATAATTTGGCTTGAGCCATTTATTTTTGTCCGATTCATATTGGCCGAAGCCGCCAATGATGGCGTATTTACTGAACTCCATAAATCCGGCCACTGTGGCGCTGTTAGTAATTTCAAACTCCGGCCCCACCAATGAAGCGCGGGAAACCGGGCCCGTTGGCGAGAAATCTGGGTGGTAGAAATTAAACACACTTGGCGCACGCAACGGGCTTTGGCTGAGGCTGTCAGAGCTACTAAGGTCGTAGATATTTGCATAATTACCACTGGCCGTGCGCGCGCCAAACGCACGATGCATTTGCGTAAAACGGAGAATTGGCTCGCGCAATTTGCCAAATGATGCCGCTTGATTCGACACCGACGTACGTGCTTCGGCATCCAGCAAAATAGCTCTCACCACCGCCTTCATATCGCCACGAACACCGGTGCCGTTGTCATTGAAAATACCCGCCACCCGCGCCACATAAGCACCACTGGGGTTACTGGTCGTCAGGCGCTGAATCATCAGCTCGCTGATAAAAGTGCCGACGTTGGGATGGTTAAAAACATTTTCGATCACATCATCCAGATCCTGCTCCGGCGTTTGGTTGGCGGGCAGACTTTGCTTATGGCTGGCTGCGCCGGGATAGCTAAGCAAAGTCTTGGCACCCGTGTCATGTGGTGAGCCGGTGATATCGCGGGTGTTGTCGCTGGAGCGATAGGCTGCACGCCAGGGTTCCATCGGGGTTGACCATGCAGTACAGGCTTTGGCAGCCGTTGCGGCATCACTCGGGTACGGCACATCAGGATATATCCACCGCCAGGTTTTGGTCTGGTCTTGTCCCGCGTAGAACCAGCCGGTTAATGCCCGCGCCACTTCTTGGACGCTCGCCTCACTGTAGGAATCGACGGCTTTGCCGTTGCTGAATTGTACCGAGCCGTCGATATTCAGCATGACCGTACCAATCGAAAATAACTGCATCAATTCACGCGCATAGTTTTCGCTTGGATTTGATTTGAGCACCGCATCTGCTTTCGCGCTGCGCTTCATATCAAGGTATTCACCCATGGCCGGACTGAGGGTGACTTGTTTCAAAATATCGCGAAAATTACCAAACGCATTGCGGCCCAGCATATCGAGGTATGACGCCGTTGCGCATGCTTGATCACCGAGCGTATTGTTCTGCTGCGAGATCACCAATATTTGCGACAACGCAGAGACAACACGCTGACGCAATTGATCATTGGCTTCGAAATATTGCTTCCAGATTGACGGCGTCATGACCGCATAAGGCTGGGTAGGATAGAGCGGATTATTGCGCACCGTATCCACATGAAGGGTTTGTGGTGCGCCAAATTGTTCATTCAGGTAAGCATCAATGCCGATACTGGCGACACGCGCAATTTCTTCACGCGTTGAGCCGAAGCTGGCTTGATCCAGCAACCGTGCCGCATCACGGGTGGCCGCTGAAATCGCTAATGGCGACGCAGCCACCGTAAAGCTTACAGGCAGCGAGCTACCCGTAGCGCCGTTACTATCGGTGACGCGTGCCGTTACGTTGTAGGCACCTTCAACGACGCTCGTCCAGTTATAAACCCAAGGTGCGGCCACTGCTTCGCCAAGCTTTATAGCGCCCTGCATCGCACCTTGGAAGAATTCCACTTTGGCAATCGGGCTTCCGGAAACTGATACTGCGGGATTAGCGGTTAGCGTGATGGCGCTCGGTGCCGTAAAGCTGTCTGGTGAAGTGGCCGCGAGCGTGAGGAGCAGCGTAAAGTTAGCCGTTGTGGCCGGCACCAGATTCACCATCGGCACGGCTTGGGCGATATTGCTGTTACTGCTATGCGCCCAGCGCAGCTTGATTTCCTTGCCGCCACCGCCCTGAAAGTATTCCAGGCGAATCGGATAACGCTGCCCCGCCACCATTTGTACGGCGGCCCCGGTATCGATTGTGGCCCCATGCCCAGTCCAGTTATTGATGTTGGGCTGATTGCTAATCCAGAGACGTACACCGTCGTCACTGGAGGTCGAAAAAATTACACCGCCGGTAACGGGGGCAATAACCTCTCCCGTCCAGCGCACTGAAAAATTACTGGCGTTAATGCCTGGCGCAGGAATGGTTGCATCGAGCCATGCAAAATCAACATTGCTGTCAACGCGCACCACTGTTGATGGCGCAATAAGATCAATATTATTAAAATACTCCGCCAGCAAGCCTGTGCCATTGCCGACTACCGGCGGCGTAACCGCGCCGACGACGACCACGTTAACGCCTGTGCTAGTAGTTGCAGCACCCGCGTTATCGGTTGCCTTCGCGGTAAGGCTGTATGAGCCTGCGGCCGCGTTGGCCCACACAAACGTATAAGGTGTTTGCGTATCCTCACCGAGCTTGGCACCGTTGGCAAAGAATTCTACCTTGCTCACAGTCCCGTTCGCATCGGCTGCGTTGGCAGAAATAGTAATCGCAGTTCCTGTATTTACGCTGGCGTTGTTGGCTGGTGTCGTGAGACTGACGGTGGGCGCTGTATTGCCGGGCGGGGGCGGTGGAATGACCACAACCGCATTCACGTTGATGCTGACCGGCGCTGTAATGGCGGTCAGGCCCAGATTGTCTGTCGCTTTGGCGGTGATGCTATAAATACCAGCGGCTGCATTAGTCCATATGAATGTGTAGGGAGACTGTGTATCTTCGCCAAGTTTGTTGCCGTTGGCAAAAAATTCAACCTTGGCCACCGTACCGTCGCTGTCGGCTGCCGTGGCCGCCATATTGATCGCCGCGCCGACGGTCACGTTTAAGTTGCTGACCGGTGCTGAGAGGCTGATGGTGGGCGGCTGATTGCTCACTGGCGGTAGCACGCTGTTACTGGCCGTAATGATCACCGGCGTTGTGCTGCTTTTAGCGCTGGTATCGTCGGTTGCGATCACGGTAATGGTATGCACGCCTGCCGAAGGCTGCCACGCAAAACTATAAGGAGGCAGATTTTTCTCTCCTAACTTTTGACCATCTGCAAAAAATTCCACGCGGGCGATTACACCATCACTATCGCTGGCGTCTGCACTGATGGAGATATTGCTGGCAGTAGAAACTGTGATCCCGTTGGCGGGCGATTGCAGATTGATCGAAGGTGGAATGTTAGCCGGGGCCGCTGCGGCTCTAGGCCGCACCGATATGCTGACCGTATTGGTGACGATGCGCTCACCGGTTGAGGTCGTGCCAATCGCCATGAAATCATAAATGCCCTGCGCAATATTGCCGGGATTCCACGTGAATGGAATGACTTCATTACCGGTCTCGCCCAGCTTGGTATTGCCGGGTAAATTATTCGCATAGTATTCGATCTTGGTCCATACCATACTGCTTTGTGCGGACTTAACGGATAGCGTAATCGTGGCGGGCGGCGCAACCCCCAGAGCCACAGAACTATCTAGCTGCAAACGCGGCAGCACCGCATTGACGGGATTGAACGTGGCGGGTAAAACGTACCCCACCACACCGTTATATTCCCAGCCTTGGGCGGGCAGCCTGGTGCGGTCAGCCGGATCGGTACTCCAGAAGTGACGGCGTTTGCCAGGATGCCAGAACCGTTCCAGCGCGATTGCTGATGGAGTGGCGCGCGTCAGAACATGAGCACGGATGCCCTCGCCTTTCCAGCCCTGGCTGACCAGAAAATCATAGGCCCATTTTTGGGTGGCATAAAAATGGGTGCCAATGATTTCGCTGTAAAGCCGATACAGCGGCATGCTCGGCACACCATCAACCTGGCCTGGTTCGCTCAGCGCCGTGTAAGCCACGCCCTGCCCCTGCCAGCCAACACTGATCAGGAAATCATAGCTGTCTTTGGAAGTGACAACGACATGTGAATCGAGGATCGGGCTGTAAAGGTTCCACATTGAGACGGTGGCACCTTGCAGTGCTGTTTGCGACGCAGCTTGTTGCGCAAATGCCGGTGATGTCATTAGCATTGCCGCGCAAAATAAACCGAATGCAAACAAAATCTGTCTTAAATTCCTTAAGCGTTTTGAGTGAAACAGTCGGGTTGTGGCTGATCGTTTCATTATCATTCCCTTTTTTGATATTTAAAACCCGATTGGCGATGCTGAAAATTGTTCCAGCTTCCGCCGATGCCAAGGTGAGCTCTATATTCAAACCTCAATTCAATATTGAGTTTGTGCTGGTTTTGTTCGAAATCATCCATCGTCTCTAAGCGGCGACAGGTGTGCCGAAATCAGTCACTGCCCGCGCTCAAAGTCTAGTTAAAACAAACTATTCGAGATGCTGGATGACTGTTTGCAAGCGCCGTGCCAAGTGCCTCAGGCGCTCTGAATGAATGCTTCTAAAGAAAAAAAGCAAATGCGCTGACAGGCGAAACCTGCGGGCCGAGCAGATCAGTGATGCTTAATAATTAAGCATACCGCTTCGGCGGCGATACCTTCGCCACGTCCGGCAAAGCCAAGCTTCTCGGTGGTGGTGGCTTTGACATTAACCTGACTGACTTGCAGGCCAAGATCCGCCGCAATATTGCCGACCATGGCGGGTATATGTGCCGCCATGCGGGGTGCCTGGGCAATAATGGTTGCATCAATATTGCCCACCACATAGCCCTGCGTTTGGATCAACGCACCGACATGCTTCAATAATTCGCGGCTGTTGATGCCTTTGAATTTTGCATCGCTGTCCGGAAAATGCTTACCAATGTCACCGAGTGCTGCCGCACCCAGCAGTGCATCGCAGACAGCATGCAGCAGCACATCCGCATCGGAGTGACCCAGCAGGCCGCGATCATTTGCAATCTCGACACCGCCGATGATGCATTTTCGGCCCGGCACTAACGGGTGCACATCAAAGCCGTGACCGATTCTGAAAGCTGCGCTCATATGCGATTTCCCTTATTTTGGATTGGCGTTCAGCAGCAACCCGGCCAGTTGCAAGTCTGGCGCGTAGGTGACTTTAAGATTAGCGCTATCACCCATGACCAGCTTGGGTCGATGGCCGATAGATTCGATCGCTTGTGATTCATCGGTGGCTTCCATAAAATCGCGCAGCGCAGTTTTTAGTAAGCCAAAGCGAAACATTTGTGGCGTCTGTGCGCGCCAGATACCATCACGCGGAATCGTTTTTGCGACCCGCAAATCACCATCATCTAATTTGATGGTGTCAGCCAACGGTAGCGCCAACAGGCCGCCGACCAGATCGCTCTCCAGCTCATCAATAAACTGCTCTACCAGTTCAGTGCGAATACACGGCCGCGCCGCATCATGCACCATGACCCAATCATCTTTGGCCATTTCCGCTTCGATGTGAGCAAGTCCATTCGCGACACTTTCGCCGCGTGATTGTCCGCCAATGTAGGCTACCGAAATACGCGCGCCGAGACTATCAAAAATGGCCGAAGAAGCGCGCCAGTGCTTGTCTTCAGGCGATAGCACCACCACAATTTTATCAATTCGCTTGACCGCCGCGAGCGCCTTCAGCGCATGAAAAATCATCGGCACGCCGTTAAGATCCAGATACTGCTTGGGCAACGCATCGCCCAAGCGGGTGCCCATACCGGCTGCAGGCACCAAGGCAATGAGTTTTGATTTCATAGGCATTTTATTTTTTGAATTCAACGCTCATTATAGATTGATAGCCGACGGCTTAAATTTATCGTTGTATACCCGTGATAACCTTATGCGCATCTTTGGGGGTATCCCTGAAAAAACTTTTTGGAGTTGTCATGAGCGCTTTCTTCCGTGCTGTCAGTTGTGCGCAATGGGGCACACCCGATCAACTCAGTGTTGCCAACATCGCGGTGCGCGAACCCAAAGCAAATGAGGTGCGGATTCGGGTATTAGCCGCTGGCGTTAATTTTCCGGATGCACTGATCGTTCAGGGCAAATATCAATTGCAGCCGCCCTTCCCTTTCACCCCAGGTGCCGAAGTGGCTGGCGAAATTATTTCAGTCGGTGACGGGGTCAAGCACTTTAAAGCTGGTGACCGTGTGGTAGCGTTTTGTGGCATCGGTGGATTCGCTGAAGAAGTCATCGCTCCTGCTGCGGTCACCATGCCGATGCCACCTAATCTGGACGCACAAGTGGCTGCGGTATTTACCTTGGCATACGGCACCTCATGGCATGCCGTGCGCGATCGCGCCGCACTGAAAGCGGGTGAAACCATGCTGGTGTTGGGCGCAGCCGGTGGTGTGGGTTTGGCCGCAGTTGAAATCGGCAAAGCGCTCGGTGCGCGCGTCATTGCCGCCGCCTCATCGGATGCGAAGCTCAATATTTGTAAACAACATGGTGCCGATGCACTGATTAATTATGAAACCGAAGATTTGCGTGAAGCCTTGAAACGTATTACCGAAGGTCGCGGCCCGGATGTTATTTTTGACCCTGTCGGTGGCCAGTTCGCAGAGCCTGCCTTTCGCTCTATTGCGTGGCGTGGGCGTTATCTGGTGATTGGTTTTGCAGCTGGGCCGATTCCGGCATTGCCATGGAATTTGCCGTTGCTGAAAGGCGCGTCGATTATGGGTGTGTTCTGGGGCGAATTCGCCAAGCGTGAACCCAAAGCCAATATGGGCGGGATCATGGAAATGATGGGCTGGATGGCCGAGGGTAAAATTCGCCCGCTGATTTCACGCACCTATTCGCTTGATGAAGCGCCGCAGGCATTGAATGATTTACTCGCCCGCCGCGCGACCGGCAAGCTGGTGATTATCCCTTAGCGGGATTATCGGCAGGCACATCTCGCTCAAGTGAAACGCATGCGTCGCAAAATTATTATCGGTAGTTTGCTCACCGCTGCTGTGGCGGCGGGTTTCGTATGGCTTGGGTTTGGGGTGCGGGAAACAACCTATGCGCCATTGTGGCTGCGCATGCCGTTAAAGGCGCCGCGCCAAACCGGCGAGGTTATTTTTCTCACCCTGCGTGGCCCCACCACGACGCAGAGTATTGCTGGGGCCGGTAAAGGGCCTGACGAAACCCAAACCGGTTTTGAACATGATCTGGCGACTTTATTTGCGCACGAGCTGGGGGCCGCACCCAAATTTTTGGTGTACCCCAGTTATCCTGCACTAATGGCCGCGCTTAAAGATAATCGTGGTCATGTTGCGGTGGCGGGCTTAATCCCCACGCCTGAATTGCGTCAGCAGTTTTCGTTTAGTCCTAGCTATAAATTACTCCAGCATCAGTTGATTTATCGCGTAGCTGAGCCCAAACCAAAAGCGCTTAAGGCGCTGGCAGGCAAGCGCGTTGCCGTGATCGCCGAGACGCCAGCACATGATTTAGTACGCAGCTTGACTGGTGACGTACCCAGCATCGTGATGGATGTGTTGCCCGCTGAAACCACGCTCGATGAATTACTGACGCATATTGAATCCGGCAAAAGTGATTTTTCATTAGTGGATAGTTTCGCGTTCCAGGTTGCCAAACGTGTTCATCCTGATTTGGC
>Ga0209511_1002340_pt1 | contig 15659 bp, 15 predicted proteins | sample SSSSmetaG_FD_184141 | JGI IMG/M metagenome (GOLD analysis project Ga0209511, IMG submission 184141) | Glacier valley bacterial and archeal communities from Borup Fiord, Nunavut, Canada, to study Microbial Dark Matter (Phase II) - ​SSSS... | ecosystem: Environmental > Aquatic > Freshwater > Ice >...
CACAGAAGGTGATATTTTTTTTGAAGATGATTATTCCATCATCATAGCAGAGGTGCTGCCATGTGAATGTTTGGTGATTGCACCAAAAAATATGTTTGAAATGGCAAGTGTATGTTATGAAATAGGCAATAAGCACTTGCCATTATTTTTTGAGAATGATGAAGTGCTGGTGCCCTTTGAAAAACCTTTGTTTAAATTATTAATTACACTTGGGTATAGTATTAAACAAGAGCAAAGAAAATTATTACAGTCACTCAAAACCACTGTATCCCCTCATGGTAACCAAAACGAAACCTTATTTTCAAAAATTATGAAGCTTACCGTAAACAATGAGTAGTGCATTATTAAATTTATTGCACCTTACAGATCCCACATTACCTATTGGCGGTTTTGCTCATTCAGCAGGACTGGAAACTTATGTGCAACAGGGCTTGGTAAAAGACTCGCTTACTGCTAAATTATTTGTTGAGCAAATGTTGTCACAAAATCTATGCTACACCGATGCGGCTTTTTTATCAATGGCGTTTGATGCAGCAAAAAAAAATGATTTTAAAAAAATATTATTGTTAGATGAAGAATGTAGTGCGGTAAAATTACCCGCAGAAATAAGAAACGCAAGCAATAAATTAGGAATGAGGTTAATCAAAATTTTTATGCCATTAACAAAAAATATTTTTTTAGATAGCTATGCCGACGCTATTAGAAGCCGGAAAGCTATTGGTCATTATTGTATTGCTTTTGCTTTGTGTGCCGAAGCATCTAAAATTTCTAAGAAAAATGCTTTATGTGGATTTTACTACAATGCTGCGGTGGGTTATGTAACAAATGCAGTAAAACTTATACCACTAAGCCAGCAAAATGGACAAGAAATTTTATTTTCATTACATAAACTAATTGATGATTTGGCAGGAAGATCTTTAAAGCCCGATGAGAATCTAATTGGATTGTGTTGTACAGGTTTCGATATAAAAAGCATGCAGCATGAGAGGTTGTATTCGAGGTTGTATATGAGTTGAGCGATAAACGTAAAAACCCTGTGGAGCAAACATTTGTTTATATATTGTATTTAATTTAAAAATAAAAATAACCCTTTGTGCATTAGCGGTTAAATTAAAAATGGAAAGAAGTTATATAAAAATTGGCGTGGCCGGGCCTGTTGGATCAGGTAAAACAGCTTTAATAGAAAGGCTAAGCCGCAATTTGATAAACGATTACAGCATTGCCGTTATAACCAATGACATTTATACAAAAGAAGATGCTGAGTTTCTTACCAAGAATAGTTTATTACCTGCCGAACGAATCATTGGTGTAGAAACCGGTGGCTGTCCACATACAGCTATAAGAGAAGACGCCAGTATGAACTTAGAAGCAGTAGAAGACATGGCCAATCGTTTTCCTGAAGTACAAATAATATTTATAGAAAGTGGCGGTGATAATTTGTCTGCAACATTTAGTCCTGACCTTGCTGACGTAACCATATTTGTAATTGATGTTGCCGAAGGAGATAAGATACCTAGGAAAGGTGGTCCCGGTATTACGAGAAGTGATTTGCTCATCATCAATAAAATTGATTTAGCCCCTTATGTAAATGCTAATTTAGAAATGATGGAAACAGATGCACGAAGAATGCGCAATGGAAAACCATTTGTATTTACAAACTTAATGAGTTTACATGGGTTATATGATGTTATTGGTTGGATTAAAAAATATGCTCTTCTGGAAGATACAGAAGAACCAAAATTGTGCAGATAAAATATCTTAAAAATTAAAACAGTTATTGAAAGCAACGGTACATATACAAACTTTATTTCGAAATAATATATCAACAATTCAAAATTGTTATTTTACAGCACCGCTAAAAATAATGAACATTACAGAAGATAAGCGTGGCAAGGATTTACATTTGATGCTGATGAGTTCTTCACCAGGTATTTTAGATGAAGATGAAGTGGAAATCAGAATTGATGTTGGTGAAAACTGTAGTTTCCAACTTCATACCCAATCTTATCAGCGATTATTTAATATGCAAAAAGGGGCAACACAGAATATGCAGGTTTGTCTGCAAAATGCTGCGTCATTCACTTATTTACCGCATCCTTCAGTGCCACATCAAAATTCAATTTTTATAACAAATAGTAAAATTTACTTAGATACTAATTGCAAATTTATTTGGGGTGAAATATTAACCTGCGGGAGAAAGTTAAATAAAGAAATTTTTAAGTTTTCAAAATACCACAGTACGACAGAAATATTTTTGAAAAATAAACTTATTTTAAAGGAAAATTTATTAATGCAACCTTCATTTATCAATCCAAATTTAATGGGGAAAATGGAAGGCTATACGCATCAGGCGAGTTTTATTTATTATGATGAAATTATGCATATCAAATCACTTTCCGATAAATTATATGATATTTTGTTAACTGAAACTGAAATTGATTTTGGTATAACTTCTCCATCCATAAATTTTTTGATTATCAGAATACTTGGTTTAAGGGCAGAACAATTATATAATTGCTTAAAAAGAATTGCAGGCATTATTGCCGCTTCAAATAAGTAATATTATGCAAACTGATTTACAGATTTTAATAACTGCTGCAATTACTATTGCATGTCTGCATACCATCACAGGACCCGATCATTATTTGCCGTTTATTGCATTGTCCAAATCAGGTAGATGGAGTTTTACAAAAACAATATTGTGGACAATTACGTGTGGCTGCGGGCATGTATGGAGTTCCGTTTTGCTTGGTTTAGGTGGTGCAGCAATAGGATGGAATCTTCCAAAAATTTCAATGTTAGAAAATATCAGGGGTGGTGTTGCAGGTTGGGCGCTGCTTACATTTGGATTAATCTATTGTGTTTGGGGTTTGTGGCGTGCTTATAAAAATACAAAACACAAACATTTTGATACTGGAGTTGACGGAGAAGTATATGTATATGAGCACAAACATGGAAGAGCCATGCAGCAAAGCGAAAGGCATAAAGTAACACCTTGGGTAATGTTTATAATTTTTTTATTAGGTCCATGCGAACCAATGATTCCATTGTTGTTCTTTCCTGCTGCAAAACATTCTTTTGATGGGATGCTTTTATTAATTTTTGTATATACATTATTTACATTGCTGGCAATGATAGTTATGGTTACTTTTGGTTATTACAGTTTATCTTTTTTTAAAACAGAAAAATTAGAAAAATATATGCACGCTTTAGGAGGTTTAACATTGCTGATTTGTGGTTTAGGAATTGTTTATATGGGTTGGTAATTTTATGGCTGCCTAAAGAGTAGCATTAAATATCTATTTTCCTAACATCTCTTGTGCCTGCATATAATTCATATTCCAATAAACGACAGTCAATTTTACTTGTATAAAATTCAATTCTTCTTTTAGGTTTCAATCCTATTTTCTTTGCAAGTTCAAGGTTTCCCGTAAAAATGTAACCTGTATAACCTTTGCATTTTTTCTTCATAAAATCGCCCAATAATGCATAAGTTTCTTCAAGTTCTTTTTCTTCCCCTAATCTATCGCCATATTCCGGGTTAAATATAATAACACTTCCTTCCTGCTGCGGTAATGCTGTTAATTGAAAATCACATACTTCATAAGTAATCATATCTTCCACACCCGCCATGCCTGCATTTATTTTGGAGATATTAATAGCGTCTTCACTGATATCTGATGCTGTAATTTTTAAATCGGTTCTTTCCGTAACCTGAGCTTCAATTGCATCAAGTTCTTTTTTATACATGCTGTAATCGTATCCTTTTACATGCATAAAAGAATAGTTATTTCTGTATAAACCCGGTACTCTTTTAGTGGCAATTAATGCTGCTTCAATGGCAATGGTTCCTGAGCCACACATTGGATTAATAAACGGTGTTTCACCTTTCCAAACACTTGCATAAACTACTGCAGCAGCTAGCGACTCAAGCATTGGAGCTTTACCTGGTATTTTTCTGTAACCGTGTTTTGAAAGTGTTTCGCCGGATGTATCTAAAAATATTTCAGCATCTTCTTCTTTCCAGTATAAATGTATTACAGCGCCGTTTAATACAGCTCCTGAGTCAGGTCTGGTGCCGGTTTTATCTCTGCATCTGTCTGCAATTGCATCTTTTACTTTTACGTTGGCAAACAAATTATTGGTAATGGTTTCATTGCTTACATTGCTGCTGATGGAAAAATATCCATCTTCAGGTAGAATATCTTCCCAGGCAACATCTAATAAAACATTATAAACATCATCAGCATTTACAGCCCTAAATTCTTTGATGGAAAACAATACCTGGCTTGCACAACGCAGGTTTAAATTAAGTTTTATACAATCCTGCAAATCTCCGTTTAATTCAACACCGGTTTTAAAAATTCTTACGGGTGTATAACCAAGGTTTTTTATTTCCTGTTCAAGATATGTTGACAGGCGATTGCTGCACGTAACAATAATTCTGCTGTCTGTATTAAATATTTGCACTCTGTAAAAATACCGAACTTATTTCAGCAAATCCATAATACAATTAACATGTAAATAATTACAAATTTATACTTGCTTAACTTTACAAAATGAGAATTTTTTTATTGGGTTTTATGGGTGCCGGCAAAAGTTTTTTAGGAAAAATTTGGGGAGAAGTTCATTCCATTCCTTTTTATGATTTGGATACGTTAATTGAAGATGAAGAAAGAATTACTGTAGAAAATATTTTTGCAACCTTTGGGGAAGATTATTTTAGGGAAAGAGAAGCAGCCGTTTTACGAAATACAGACAGGTTTGAAAACTGTATCATTGCCTGCGGTGGCGGCACTCCATGTTTTTTTGACAATATCCATTGGATGAATAAAAACGGAGTTACTGTTTTTTTAGATGAAACAGAAAGAAATATTTATGATCATTTAAAAAAAGATGATAAAGTAAGGCCACTTATAATTTCGCAGGATGATAAATCACTTCAAGCATTTATTAAAAATAAATTGCAGCAGCGAATTCCCTTTTACAACGAATGCCAGCTAGTGCTTACAAGCGATCAACTAAATAAAGATGGGTTTGCAGTAATTGAAAAATATATAGACAAACTGCCTCAAGAATAAATTTTAAAAAAAATGAATAAATCGTTTTTAAAAGCCGGTGCATTACTGGGAGCACTAACAATAATATTTGGCGCTTTTGCAGCCCATGCTATTAAAAGCAGGGTAAATGCAGAAACGCTTGCTATTTTTGAAACTGGTGTAAGGTACCAGATGTATCATGTGTTTGCCATCATTTTGGTAGGAATTATGTATAAAGATTTTCCTCATAAATCAATGTTATGGGCTGGTAATTTATTTTTAGCAGGAGTAATTTTATTTAGTGGTTCTCTTTATTTGTTAACTTATTTTAAAGCAACTGATAACGAAAATATGAACTGGCTCGGCGCTGTAACACCATTTGGCGGAATATGTTTTATCGTTGGCTGGTTTTTAATATTAAAAAGTTTTTACCAAACTAAAAAAGGACTTTAATTAATTATTATTTGCAGTAAAAACATATATGTACACAGGCAAATAATTTAAAACAGTTTTTACTTTGCTGCGTAACGATTTTAATTATCTTTAACGCCATGGCAGAAAAAATAAAATCCATAAAGAAAAATATCAAAGCTGCTGATGCATTGAAGCAGGAAAAAGAAGAAACGATAGAGGTAAAAGATCTTTTAAAAGATGAACGTACCCATAAAATTGCAGGAAGTTTAAGTTTGTTGCTCGCCATTCTTTTTTTTGTAGCTTTTACATCCTATTTATTTACTTGGGATGAAGACCAGGACAAGGTTTTTAAAGAAGGATATAAATTGCTTGCAGGGACAGATACTAAGGTCGCTAATTTGATGGGCACTTTTGGTGCTTTTATTTCTCATTTTTTAATTTATAAAGGTTTTGGTGTTGCCTCTTATTTAATTTGTACTTTCTTTTTTATCATCGGTATCAATCTTTTTTTTGGTAAAAAAGTTTTCTCGGTTTTTAGAAATATAAAGTATTTAATAGTTGGGCTTCCATTGTTGAGTATTACTGCTGCGGTAATAATGCAGGGCAACGACTTTGCGTGGGGTGGTGCAGTGGGCGATATGTGCCGAGATTATCTCTACAATGCCATTGGAAAAATAGGTACTATAGGAATTATTGCTGTCGCATTTTTAGCATATATAATTTGGCGTTTTAATCCTTCATTTAAATTACCGGGCAAAGTAATTACAGAAAATGCAGCAGATAGTTTTACAAACGAAATTCCGGAAAATAAAATTGATGAAAATAATGAAATTGAGTTTGAAACTGCAGCCACCGGAAATATGCTCAGCCACAATGCGGGCATATTAAATATTCCAGATCAAAGTCCGCAATTTGATCATGATCTTTCCTTATCTGAAAAGGAAGAAGAACAAAAACGAGGCGCAAGAATTATAAATACTGTTGTACTTCCACAAAAAAAACAACCTGAACTAATAATTAATGAAGATGTTGAACCGGGTTTTATTGCACAAAAAAAAACGATTGGTAATGATCTTGAGTTAGAAGTAAAAACAGCTCCTGAGGTAATTGAAGAAGAAATTGCACGTCCAAAAACTGCAGCAGATGTAAACAAAATGGTTCCTTACGATCCTATTTTAGATTTGCGTGATTATAAATATCCTTCAGTAGAATTGCTGGAAAATCATGGTAGCGAAAAAGTAATTCAAGATCCTCAGGAGCTGGAAAATAACAAGAACCAGATTATTTCCACCCTTAAGAATTACGATATTGAAATACAAAAAATATCTGCAACTGTAGGGCCCACAGTTACTTTGTACGAAATTATTCCTGCCGCAGGCGTAAGAATTTCCCGTATTAAAAACCTTGAGGATGATATTGCCTTAAGCCTTGCTGCGCTTGGTATTCGTATTATTGCGCCAATTCCCGGTAAAGGAACAATTGGTATTGAAGTGCCAAATACCCGCAAAACAATGGTGAGTATGAAGACGTTGCTGGTTGATGAAAAATTTCAAAAAAGTACGTTTGCATTGCCGATTGCTATTGGTAAAAGAATTGACAATACAAATTTTATTGTTGACCTAGCTGCCATGCCGCATTTGCTAATGGCAGGCGCAACGGGCCAGGGAAAATCAGTTGGTTTAAATGCTATATTGGTTTCGTTGCTCTATAAAAAACATCCATCACAATTAAAATTTGTGCTGGTAGATCCTAAAAAAGTTGAGCTCAGTATTTACAAAACAATTGAAAAACATTTTCTTGCAAAATTACCTGGTGAAGAAGAATCTATTATAACAGATACTAAAAAAGTTGTACATACTTTAAACGCACTTTGTATTGAAATGGACAACCGCTACGATCTTTTAAAAGAAGCCGGTTGCAGAAACATTAGAGAGTACAATGAAAAGTTTGTTGCAAGAAAATTGAATCCTGAAAAAGGTCATGATTTTATGCCGTTTATAGTATTGGTGGTTGATGAATTTGCAGATTTAATAATGACGGCAGGTAAAGAAGTTGAAATGCCGATTGCACGTCTGGCGCAGCTTGCAAGAGCAATTGGCATACACCTTATTATTGCCACGCAACGACCATCGGTAAATATAATTACCGGGACAATTAAAGCAAATTTTCCTGCACGTATAGCTTTTAAAGTGAGCAGTAAAATTGACAGCCGAACTATTTTAGACACCGGCGGAGCTGAACAGTTAATTGGAAAAGGGGATATGCTGATAAGTTATAATGGTGAGGTTGTGCGGCTGCAATGTGCATTTGTTGACACGCCTGAGGTGGATAAAATTGTTGAATTTATTGGTGAGCAACGTGGTTACCCTGATGCATTTTTATTGCCTGAATATGTTGATGAAAAAGAAATGGATGCAAAAGATTTTGATGTAAACAACAAAGATGCTTTGTTTGAAGATGCGGCAAAACTTATTGTAACCAGCCAGAGTGGAAGCACCTCTTTGTTACAACGCAGAATGAAACTTGGTTATAACCGTGCAGGCAGATTGATGGATCAGTTAGAAGCAGCGGGTATTGTAGGGCCAAACCAGGGAAGTAAAGTGAGAGATGTATTGATAAAAACGGATGCAGATTTACAGATGCATTTGAATGATTTGTAGAAGCCTCAACCTCGATCCCTCTCCGGGGAGAGGGAGGACTTGAAGATTGATGAGAAGATGGGCTAGGATATTAAAGCGAAGCCCGAAGGGCTTCTATTTGAATGACTATGGGTGAAACCCATAGTACACAGAAAAAGTTGAAAAAAGATAAACGGATGAAGGGCTGCGGGATTGAAGTGGATATCCTTTTTATTATCCGCCTTTGGCGGAATAAAAAGATAGTAACGAAAAGCCCGATCAAATGCTTAAGGGGATTTCAAAAAAAAACAGCCCCAAAACAGAAGTAAAGAAAAAATATTTACTAAAACATGTCGAAGTTTTTAATAGTTGGCCTTGGAAACCCCGGTAACGAATATGCAAACACAAGGCATAATATTGGGTTTGATGTTGTGCATGCATTTGTTGTAAAACATGGTGGAATATTTAAGGATAGCCGACTGGCTTATACAGCAGAAGTAAAGTGGAAAGGAAAAATATTTGTTTGTATTTGTCCAACAACTTTTATGAATTTAAGTGGCAGAGCATTTAAATACTGGATGGAAAAAGAAAAAGTTTTGCTGGAAAATACGCTTACGGTTGTTGATGACCTTGCATTGCCGATAGAAAAACTAAGGCTTCGTGCAGCAGGCACACATGCGGGCCACAACGGTTTAAAAGATATACAGGCAATTTTGGGTACAGATGCTTATCCAAAACTTCGGTTTGGGATCGGTAATATTTTTCCAAAAGGCATGCAGGCCGATTTTGTGTTAAGTAAATGGCATAAAGAAGAGATTGACACTGTTAAGAAAAAAATTGCAGCCAGTGTTGAAGTAATTGAAAACTTTGCTTCGATAGGTGCAGAAAGAACCATGAATACTTGTAATACAATGATCTTTTAAAAAGTTAAAAATATTATTTGTATTGGATTTTATTTCAACGATTTATAGTATTTTCGAATACAAACAAAGCGTAATAGATGAAAATTATTTGTATAGGTAGGAATTATGCTGATCATGCGAAGGAGTTGGGAAACGAAATTCCGGATGAACCTGTCATCTTCATGAAGCCAAAGAATGCATTACTGCAGGGGCATACACCTTTTTATTATCCTGAATTTACAAATGAATTACATTACGAATGTGAACTTGTTTTACGTGTGTGTAAAAATGGGAAGTATATTACCGAAAAACTTGCGCCCGATTATTACAATGCAATATCTGTGGGAATAGATTTTACGGCAAGGGATATACAGGATGAACACAAGAAAAAGGGCCTGCCATGGGAAAAGGCAAAGGCATTTGATAATTCTGCAATATTGGGAAAACTGGTTGACATTAAGCCAGGTTTTAAAAAAAATGGGATTCTATTTTCTTTAAAAATGAATGGAGAAACGGTACAGAAAGGAAACTCTGATGATATGCTGTTTAGTTTTGACAGCATTATTTCTCATATTTCTAATTATTTTTCTTTAAATATTGGAGATTTAATCTACACCGGAACGCCCGCTGGTGTGGGAGAATGTGTAGTGGGAGATGAGCTGGAAGGATTTTTAGGAAATGAAAAAATGTTTTCACTAACAGTTAAATAAAATTATTTTTAATTTAAAAAAGGAACAGTTTGCGCTGTTCCTCTTTTGGATTAAAAAATTTAAAAGTTAATCTTCGTAAAACTCTATTAAACTGCCAAAATAGACATTGTTCCAACCATCAACAATATTGTTGTAATCATCATCAGGAATATTTGTGTGCCTTAATTCTAAGGAAGTTTTATTTTTATCTGCAAACAATTTCATGGTTACAATAGATGGTTCTTCCTGATCGCCAAAATACCATTGCTGTACAATTTTTTTGTCTTTTTCAAACTCAATATTTTTGCCTTCAATATTTCCTTCCCACAACGAAAATTCACTCCCTGGTTCTGTACTCATAATTGCAGGGTCTCCACTCCATAACTGAATAGTGGCGGCGTTTGTTAGGGCTGCATAAACCTGTTCAGGTGTAGCAGAAAGAATAAAATATTTTTTAAAATCCTTCATATAAAAAATTTATATTTTTTTTACGTTGATTTATAAAAACCTACATCATAACTAAAGTATAATTAACAATTTTAAAAATTGTAAAGGTTTAAATTTGAACATAAAATTACAGGTTATGGTATTATGCAAACATAAAATTTTGATTTTAGCATTCTTCTTTTTTGGTGCTGTATTAAATGTAGATGCCCAATACAAGTCTTTTAAAATAGGTGTAAAGGGTGATACGATAAACAAAATTGATAAAAAAGGATTTAAACAGGGTAAATATGTGTTACGAACCGAAGAGTTACGTGGGGAGCCGGGCTTTGAAGAAGAAGGAATGTATAAAAATAATACCAAAGAAGGCATCTGGCGCAGGTATAATCTTATGGGAGACCCAACAGGATTTGAAACATATTTGCATGGCGGTAAAGATGGATTTCAACAATATTATTCAGCGCTGGGCGAATTGCTGAGAGAAGAAAACTGGCGTGGATATAACCCTGATGCACCTTTTGATACAATAGCAATTTATGGCACGGGCAGCAATGAAATTGTAGATTATAAAATTGTAAAAGCGGAGCAATACAGTATCAAACAAGGGCCGTGGCGTTTTTATGAGCCTGTAACCGGCAGACTTTTAAAAACGGAAGAGTGGGATAGAAATAATCTTATACTTCCTAACACTCTTAAAAAAGAAGTCGGTGGTAATTCGTTGAAAGTTGTGAAAAAGGAAGTGGCTAAAACTGCATCAATGTTAGAGTGGGAAAAGAAAAACAAGGGTAAGAAAAATGTTGTTAGAAACGGGCAAACGGGTTTATAAGATTATTTAAATTTCAAAGCATAAAAAAACTGTCTCAAATTTTGAGACAGTTTTTTTTATAACATTAAATAAATTAGTTACTCACAGTCAGTTTTTTGTTTACTACTTCATTGGTTGATTTATCTATTATTCTGATTAGGTAAGTACCATTTTTTGTACCTGATAAATCAATTAAATTTGCCGTATTACTGTTTATGGTTTTTAAAACTTTACCTGAAAAGTCAAGTAGCTGAATTGAACTGTTTGCAGTTACACCGACAACAGAAATCTTTGAATTTGAACGTGCAGGATTTGGAAAAATTGTTACATCATTAACAACACCTATTCCTTTTACATTTCTGATTTCTGAATATGTAAATTTCCCATTAAGATCTACATTTTTAAGACGATAATAAGTTATACCGGTATTTTCATTTTTATCATTAAAAGAATAATTTTTTTTGATGCTCGAATTACCATTTGAGTAAACATTACCTACACTGCGAAATTCAGTTGCCTCTGATCTTTCAACAACAAATTCTTTTGAATCTATTTCAAATTCAGTGTTCCAATTAAGTGATACAACCTCTTTGGAACGTACTGCTGAAAATGAACTCAATTTTACAGGTAGAGGTGCACCAGCCGGGCCATATATTATCTGTGCGGAACAAGCGTCATTACACGTTCCTGTGCCCGGTGTAAGTATTGCAGATATGTTTCCTGTAGGGCAATTTAAACCAGAAAAAGTCTTAATTCCGTTGCCGTTATTCGAAAAACAAGTAGACGGAAGAATGTCCGAATTGCCACATTTTACAACCACATTAAGTGCTTTATTACCTGTTGTGTTGTAATTAATTACAAGGGTGTAAGTGCCATTTGTTTCAAGTTGTATTCTAGTACCGGCCAGTACTTGAAAACATTCTTGAGAAAATGCTGCTGTTGTTAGAGCAAACATGGCAATTGAAAATAAAATTTTTTTCATACAATTTTTTTTGTGTAGTTAAAGAAATAAATTAATGGTACACTAGAAAATACGCATGCAATAAGCTGCTACTTTAGAGAGATAGGGATTGGACTGGTTAAACGAAAAGATGGAATTTTTTAGAAATTCGAAAGGATAGTGGAGGGTTAAAGAGAAACAAACTTAACGCCAAATTAAACAACTTATAAAATTATTTTATAAATGTTGGTAAAAAAAGTAAGTCTACTTTTTAAACTTGGAACTTTCAGTCCTTTTTAATTCAAATTTACACGGTTGTTTCCCAAACAAATAAATAATAAGAACTGCCCTACTATAACCGCTTTAATTAATAAAAATGTGGTAATAACTAATTTTTTAATTAAAAAAGCTGTCTAAATTTAAGACAGCTTTTTATGGAAAATTTTTTTTAAACATCTTAGTTATTTACGGTTAATTTTTTAATGATCACAATACTTGTAGATTTTTCAACAATCCGTATCAAATAAACTCCGTTTTTTACACCTGATAAGTCTAATGAGTTAAAAGCATTGCTGTTTATATTCTTCAAAACTTTTCCGGAAAAATCAAGTAATTGAATTGAACTGTTTGCTGTAGCACCAACTACTGATATTTTAGAATCACTTCGTGCAGGATTAGGGAAAATTGTTACATCTCTTGCTGATCCAATACCTCTTACTGTTCTTATTTCTGAGTAAGTAAACTTCCCGTCAAGATCTACATTTTTAAGACGATAATAAGTAGCACCTGTATTTTCATTTTTATCATTAAATGAATAGCTTTTTTTAGTGCTGGAATTACCGTTTGATGGAATAGTACCTACGCTGCGAAATTCATTACCTTCTGCTCTTTCTACAATAAATTCTTTTGCATCTATTTCAAATTCAGTGGTCCATTCTAGCGCTACCACCTGCTTTGTACGAACTGCGGAAAAGCCACCTAGTTTTACTGGCTGAGGTCAGGCTCCAGGACCATATATAATTGGCAATCCGGGACAGGGCGTTTCAGAACAAGATCCTGTACGTGGAGTAAGTATAGCGTAAATGTTTCCACTTTCGCAAACCAAATCTGTATAATTTTTAGTTCCATTTCCATTATTTAAAAAACAACTATCGAGGAGTACTTTATCACCACATTTCACAATCACAGAAAGTGCTTTCATGCCTGTTGTATTATATTTAATGCTTAATGTGTAATTCAAATCCGACTGTTTAAAAATTGAAGTCGGTTGTAATACCTCAAAACATTCTTGAGAAAATGCCGCTGTAGCTACAGCAAACAGGGCGAGAGTAATTAAAATTTTTTTCATACATAAATTTTTTGTGTTATTAAGAAATAAATAATTAATGGTACACTAAAAAATATGCATCAAATGATGCGACTTTATAGAGATAGGAAAAGGAAGTGGTTAGACAGCAATAAAGGAAATAGAGTAAATTCGAAAGGATAAAGAAAAACCAAACGGGGAATTTGAAATACAAACATAAAATAATTTTTTAATAAACAAACTTTATTTAATATGTTCATTAAAAAAAGAGAGTAATCTCTCTCTCTATTTTTAGATAATTCAAATAATTTATTTCATTTCTTTTTGCATGGGATTGCCCAGCCCTGAGCTTGCACCTCTTGCATTACCAGCTGCTCTTGTTTTAAATAATTGGAATTTTGATGGTTCTGCAGTCACATTCCAAACATTGTTTTTCTCATCTATATCTGCAGTTTCACGCAAAGGATCCAGTTTTATAGAAGCTACTTCTTTGTCTTTTATAAAAGTTTTTACAACCCTGTTTTCGTTTTTGCGCCAAACCTGTACAGAAATACGATCTGTTTCTTTTGTACCATCTTTAAATGTCCATTCAATAATTATAGGCATGACCAAACCGCCTTTGTTACTGAAAGTAAGTTCATACATGTTCTTGTTACCTGCAATTTCCTGTTTTTGCCCGGTGGTAAAAGTATCAGCAACGGGTGCAGGAGTTATTATGGTAAAAGGAGAGTTATCTACCTTTACCAAATCCCTGTCATATCTCCAATAAAAATCTCTTAAACTTGTATCAGCATCGGTAGCAAAAACAATTTTCTTGTCTGCTCTGTTTCTCATTTTTGAAATATCGTCAAACACATTTAACTGCGGTTTTGCTAAAGGTTGTGTTGTGCTGAGAGGAGTAGTTCTTGTATAACCTAAGGAGCTTTCTGTACTCAGATTTGACCATTTTACGGTATCTAAAGAAATATCACAAGGATCGGTATTGTAAAACCAACCACGCCAAAACCAATCTAAATCTTCAGCACTTGCATCTTCCATAGTTCTAAATAAATCTGCAGGCGTAGGGTGTTTAAAAGCCCAGCGTTTTGCATATTCTTTAAACGCATAATCAAAATTCTCTCTGCCTATAATTGTCTCTCTCAGAATATTTAAACCTGTTGATGGCTTGCTGTATGCATTTGGGCCAAACTGAATAATGTTTTCACTGTTTGTCATTATTGGTTCAAGCTGGTCTTTAGGCAACTTCATGTAATCAACAATTTTATATGCAGGACCTTTGCTAACCGGAAATTTATTATCGTATAATTCTTCAGTTAAATATTCAACAAACGAATTTAATCCTTCATCCATCCAGGTCCATTGGCGCTCATCGCTGTTAATAATCATTGGAAAAAAATTGTGACCCACTTCATGTATTACAACACCAAGCATTCCGATTTTTGTTGCTTCACTATATGTTCCGTCTTTTTCTGTACGTCCATAATTAAAACAAATCATAGGATACTCCATTCCATTTGCAGCTTCCAGACTTTGGGCTACAGGATAAGGATATGGAATAGTAAATTTAGAATAGCTTTTAATAGTGTGTGCTACAGCTTTTGTACTTAGTTTTCTGTACAATCCATATGCTTCTTTGCTGTATGCACTCATGCACATTACTTTTTTGCCTTCAACATAAGCGGGCATTGCATCCCAAACAAATTTACGGCTGCTTCCCCAGGCAAAATCACGAACCATTTCTGCTTTAAAAATCCATGTTTTTTTAGCGGTTTCTTTTTTTAATTCTCTTAATTTTGCTTCGGCAAGTGTTACCACTTCCACAACGTCTTTTGCATTTTGCGCCGTTTGCCATCTGCCAAATTGAGCTGGTGTTAATACCTGTTGATAATTTTGGCATTCTCCTGTTGCCATAACCACATGGTCAGATGGAACAGTCATAGCAACTTTAAAATTACCAAAGGTTAACGCAAATTCTCCACTGCCAACAAACTGGTGGTTTTGCCATCCCTGAAAATCACTGTACACACAAAGGCGTGGGTACCATTGAGTGATGGTATACAGATCATTTTTATCTTCAGGAAAATATTCAAAACCTCCACGGCCACCGTATTTGGTACGCTCAATAATATTATAATTCCAGTCAATTTTAAAAATAAACTGTTGCCCGGGTTTTAATGTTTGAGGCAACTCAATACGCATCATTGTTTTGTTGATGGTATATTTTAACGGCGCACCAAGTGCAGTAGTAACCTTAGTAATATTATCTCCGTATTCTTTGTCGAGTTTACCTGTACTAAGCCTGTCAAGTTCTTCTGTATTTAAAGACCTTGGCATTGTGTTACTGGTTTGATAACCTGAATTGTTTACAGAACTGTGTTCATTTTCATCTAACTGCAGCCATAAATAAGTTAGGTTGTCAGGAGAATTATTATAGTAAGTAAGTGTTTCTTTACCGGTAATTTTTCTGTTGGGTTCATCAAGCTCACAGGTAATATCGTAATC
>Ga0209511_1002341_pt1 | contig 15655 bp, 10 predicted proteins | sample SSSSmetaG_FD_184141 | JGI IMG/M metagenome (GOLD analysis project Ga0209511, IMG submission 184141) | Glacier valley bacterial and archeal communities from Borup Fiord, Nunavut, Canada, to study Microbial Dark Matter (Phase II) - ​SSSS... | ecosystem: Environmental > Aquatic > Freshwater > Ice >...
CAACGCTGAAAGCGGGTCTGATCACCCATGCGGGCATCAATGCCCTGGTTGTAGCGATCGCAAATAAACCGCACAATCAGTTGTTCAAGCTCTCGCAGCGTCAAGCTGGCATCCTTCTCAGCATCCTTTGGACGTTCCTGAACATTCGAGCCAGTGTAGCCAGGCAAGGTTGAAAACAGTTGGTCATTTAGAGTTCTGAAGGGACGCTCAACAATGCCGCCTTCGGAGGGTCGATCGCGCAGATGGCAGACAAAGCCCAAATCGGTGGCAATTTGCTGGACGTGATTGGAGCGGAAGTCTTTACCGCCATCGGTGTAGAAGTGCTGGGGTTTGCCATAGGTGCCCCACTCACAATTTAGCTTATACTCTGCTCCGTATTTTTTGGGCAAAATGGCGTGACGCAACGCCAGAGCTACTACCTGAGAACTCGGTGCATCAAATCCCAGATTGACCCCGATGATGCAGCGGGAATAAGTGTCGATGACGGTGGTTAACCAGGGACGGCTTAGCAGTTCACCGTACTGATCGACTAGCAGCACGTCTACACGGGTGTGGTCACATTGCCAGACGTGGTTGCTGTACTCAATAGAGATATCTTCTCCATTACGGGTTTTAACCGATAGGGTAGAGCCGCGCCATCCTGGGCTGCGGATGCTTTTAGCTTTCTCCTGTCTCTCAATGATTGGCTCTAGCACTCGTAGAACTGTTCTGTAGTGAGGCGGATTCTTATCTCCGATTTCGTGAGCTTTTGCCTGCACCCTGACAGCAACTTGCTTAGGTATCATGCGTTTGCTACCCTTGTTGCCCTCTTTATAGGTTTTGATGATGAAGTCTTCCCAGAAGTCACCAATGCGGTGCCTACCCTTATCAGCTCTGCCGTTTTGAGCAATTCCTGTTAAACCCTCTTGTTCCCATCGTTTAACCAGGCGCTGAACCTGTCGCACTGAAACTCCTAGCTTTTCAGCAGCCTCTCTCAGCTTTTGACCATAGGTAACACGATCGCATGGTTCAATCAGCTTCTGAATGACTTCCAGCTTACGTTGAGCTGCTTCATCCAGGTCACTGATAATGACGTTCGATTCTGGCAGATTGGACTCTGAAGATTGGGAGGCTGAGGAACCTGTTATCGATTGACCATTCTGAATCAAATAGTCCTGCATAATAGTTTGCCTGAACTAAATTCGTTTGTACTAAATTACCATCTTCGCAGGATAGAGTGACAGGTTAATGTCGTTGAATTATTAGACCTCTTGCAAAAGTCCATTTCTTGAACGAATTCCTAACAGTTTCAACCTCACATTCTGCTACTTATGCAAGAAGTCTAATGTTTTGTTCATACTTGACTGTTGATTGCAGAATCCTACCAGACCCAGAAAAATCGGATCATAGTTGACTCATACTGTATTCGAGACTTTATTCGCAGCCTCAAGTTGGACGTGCTAATGGCTCAGGAGAATTCCCAACGTCATTTGTTCTCAAGAAGCTATCAGAATATCTGCTCCCAGTCGCTTCAGCAAGGCGATCGGGCTAGGGATCGCACTCACCCGATGGGAAAAGTTTCGCTTTAATCCTTTTCCGAGTGACGAAGAAATACACAGGTTTTGTAGCTTCGTTGCGTTAGAGGTAGAGAAACTAGTTGTAATGCTTCCACTTAAAGACGAGCTGATAAAGCTAGAACCGATCCGGCTGTGTGCGGCTTGTTACGCAGAAGAACCCTATCACTAGACTTGAATGGCAGTTTCAGTCAACAGCAGGGTGTGATAAGCACCAGCTACGTCTCCTCTCGAAGTGTCCTGGTTGTGAAAACCCCTTTGGAATTCCTGCTCTAGTAGAAGGAAAATGCCCATGTGGGATGCCTTTCAGAAGAATGGTGAAGAAGCAGAAGCCATATTAGCTCTTTCAACGCTCTACGATGGTTGGTAATATTTTGTGATTTTAAGCAGCTTGGCCAGGCAGATCAACCTTTGCAAAGTGTTTCGGCTTGCTGAATGGGTGATTGTGTCGCAAAAATAGGTGGATGGGAAGGTGAGAAAGCCTAAACCTCGAACCTTGATTTTCGATGTCCTCGCCATCTCCATTTAAGTGATGACACTTTTTGCCTGATATTATCTTGCCCATCATTTCCTCTGAACCTTGATGCCTTCAGATACCGAGATTCACAGGAAACGATGGTTAAGCAAAGCATAGAGGTGGGTCATTCCACGATTAATCGGTAGGCACAGTAGTACAGAGTCATTAGTTACTCATAGGTCTCCAACTAATCCGATTTAAGGAAATCGGTGAACCTGACCTATATTGTGTTCCTTATTCTGTACAGGTTTCAAGCATCAAATTCGCGAACCATTTTCTCATCGTCAACAAGATGTCACTTATTGCGAAAAAATGGGGACGAGAACTTCAAAACTTTAACTAGACAGGCTGCGCGAACCCCAACGGCAGAATGGGCACTTCAGCCTTCGTAGCCGATCCGCGCACATTTTCACCGATCGTTGACTTCTGCCCAAGTCCGCTTTAATTCTGCCTCATCAAACTTCAATTCACTCCACAATAGAGGGGCGGCTAGGCTTGAGCAAGTCATGCTGAAACGAACTCAAAAATTTGGCTCACTGCCCCACCTCAAACTAAACCCTTGGTGTAAGATTTTGTCTAAAAACGGTTTCAGTTGATCCTTACCATCACGCTGCCAGGGTGAGCGATCGCCGTGAAACACCGTCACAATCTCCAGAAATTGGTTGTTCTTCAACGGCAACATCCGATGCCATACCGAACTGATGCCAGTAGGATGATCAGCGTCTGGTGTTCTCCCTCCGATCGCAGGTGTTGTCTTAAATGTGTCGTCATGAAACAATTCGATCGCCTTGGATTGCTCTCCAACATGGGTATAGACCGCTAATCGTTCTGGATTCCAGGCTTCGCGCCAGTTAGAAGACTGAGCACGGTTCACCTCCATTCTTTGGCAACAGAGTTGATGTAACGTCTCCAAAAATTGCCTGAGCTGTTGAGCCGTTTGAATCTCATCTAAATCAGGAGACTGCCAATGACACCCGATCGCGAACCTCTCTTCGTGATAGCGAGGAAGAAAATCTCCGTGCCAAACCCGTCGCCACGACTTGCCAAAGCCACCCATCACGTAGGCAAATTGAATCACTTGCTGGAGAAAGGCAATATCTGACTGGTGTTCCGTCTCAACTTGCTGTTGATCCTCTCCAAGACGCGGCTTACGCTTGACAATGTCCAAGTACAGAAGACCTTCAGTGCGATAGGTTGGATTACGTTGTTCTAGCCCGACATCAGATAGAGTTAGGTTTCGTTCCTGCCAGAACACCTTCACCCTCGCCGGATGATCGTTCTTACCAAACCAATCTTCAACTGCACCTTTAATGGATTGATCTGTGCTCAAGACTCCTCCCAGCAACCGTGTAACATGTCCTCGCAGGGTTGCCTTAAACAGGTTGGGACGAAACTCTGGTGTTGTTCCATCTCGCAGTACTGAACTCACGCCTTGTCCGTGCAATAACACGTAGATCGGTGCTTCAGGATTGATTCGTGGCTTGCCTGGAAAATTACCCCCTGACCCGTAGCCACTACTTGTTTTACCCCCTGTGCCTAGCTGCAAAGCCTGGATCAAAATCCGTTCAACTTCCTCCCAATTGGTTGCTGGGTCGCCACTGCTGAATTCAAAAATAAAATGAGGCTTGTAGAAACTAATCAGCGCGAACGCCGATGCTTGCTTCGCATTGGGTTTACCGACCTGCCGATCCTGTTGTGGATGAACTAAGTCAACAATCCGATCGGCCCAATTGTTGATCGGATACGCTCCGTGAAACCGCAAATGTCCGGGCTTTAAGTTGTCTCGATCGCTCGCATCCCCACAATAATGACGCGCCTGTTTCTCTGTGCAAGCCCTTCTGAACAAGCCCTTCACACTGCTTCCTGGCAAGAAGGGAATTCCATTTTTACCAAGTGTTGGGCGGGCAATACTATCTTGCCCACAGTTGCTAAACACTCGGTAGGGAAACTCAACCTCAATGCGATAGGTTCCGTTTTTCTCACCTAATGCTGGACGAGATTTTTGATAATGCGGTTGTCCATCTTGGCGAGGATAAATCCACTGGTTTTGCCAAGCATCCAAGTCTTGGTTTTCTCGTCCAGCATACTGTAGGCTACATCGTCCACTAATCTGTGCCCGATACATCATCGGCACACCGATCGGATCTGTCTCCCAGTGCTGTTTGTCAAGAGGAAGATGGATATCAATACCTTTCTTCGCTGCTTTTTCAGCAACTTTCGCAAAGGCATTAGCAAGAGACGTTGCCATTTTTAATCCTCTTGAAATGAATTGCTATTTCTTGTTTTGTAGCGTTGTGTCCACCATACAAGCGCATCACAAAATTGCGTTAGCACCATGAGTGCCACTCGCTGATCTTCGATCGGCATTTGCCAAATCCGGGCTGCCATTGCCTGAATCTTTCTAGATTCATCTTCCTGCTTTTTCTTTTTCTCATCTTTTGTTCTATCTGGAAGATTAGACGTAACCTTGTCATTCGGCAATTTAATTTCTGCCGTTTCTAAAATCGTTGCTAATTTGTCCCAAACTGATTTCCAGTATCTTCCTTTCTCTTGACTAGTTCGTTCACTTAAAAGCCTTAAATGTTCGCCCCAAAATCGTTCTAGCCCATAGGAAACTGCCATTCGCATCTTGTGAGATTCATTGAGCACATTTTCTTTATCACGATTTTGAATCACTAACTCTTGAGCGTCGTGATCGAGACTATAAGGATTCCATCCTGGTTTAGATGGATTGTCGTGTGTGAGAGTCATCGGTTCTGCTCCTAAACAATGAAGGCTGAATTTATGCAAATTTTAGGGTAACATTCGTTCGACCCAATCCGATCGATTCGAGTCCGCCAAAATACAGTTCGCGGGATTCTTGCATGCGAGCTGCTTGAAGAAACGCTGATTGGGTGATCACTGTTTCTCGAAAGTCTTGACGCAGTGCTATTGGAAAGACCATCACCGTTCCTTCGGGTAACGCCTCCATGTTGAAGAATGCTCCCCGCTTGGCGATCTTCATATCAGGGTCTAGTGAGACGCGACTTTGCCGATATAACGCCATGTCGTGAATCATTGCCATGTCTGTGTCGGAAACCACCACTAGCGGATAAGATTCTGATTCCGTCACTTCTTTCGGCATGAACGCCTTTAAGCTAGGGTCTTGCTCACCCAAGTTGACGAACCCTAAATTAAAAAATAGCTTTTTCGTTTTACCCGCTTTCTCAAAGTAGCTATAGGGCGTAAATTTGCACGCTGTGGTTTGTCCAGAAAGCCGTTGGTACCTTTTTAATAAGGCAGGACAGGATACTCTCACAACGGGCTGATTCGGACAGTAAACTGGAATCCATAGCACTGAAGCATACTCAAATTTAACAATGCCTTCGCTCGTGCTGTTTGGGTCATTCTTTTTGGCATCTGCCCCATACCAAAACTCAAACTCACTCTTGTCCTGCCGCATATCTGCGCGAAAGCGTCCTCGAATTGAACTCCCTGGAACAATTCCCGTTTGGGTGAACTGATCTCGGAAAATCAAGTTGAGATTTCCGCTCTCTTCGCCTGCACTTGCCCCGACGTGTAACGGTGCTAGTGTCTCAATAATCCCATGACCCTTGTGATACATAGTTTTAATCCTTTACTCTAAATTCAGTCTTCCGTCCTTATTCCAACGGCAGAGCTAGCCCTAGCCCCCACCGTTTGAGCGATGGGCCTTCTCTGGGAAACCAATTCACATCCCAATTTTTCCAAGCCTTGTCGATCGCTTGTTTCAATACATATACTGTTCCAGCAGGTACGGCGTAGCGTCCACGGGAGAGCCGTTTCGGTTGTTCAGGTTCTCTACCGCCCAGTCGGTAACGATAGGGCACTCCCCGCTCAGTCAGGATGGTTTCCACCGTCCATTCGGCACTCAAATCACAATCGGTTTCTTCTAATTGGTGACGATCTCGGCTCTCTTGCCCTTTGCGAAGTAACTGCGGCTCTCGGTAAGACAGTCGGTTTGATCCCCAAATCGCTGGCGTAATGATGGCAAAGCGATCGCCGACTGGCTCGTTCAAAAGATTGTCAATTAGATCATTTTCATGAATATCAATACATTGCACATCCACCATGTGACCTTCGCCGCCAAATCGATACCAACCATCTGGCACCTTCTCAGTGGCTAGATAAACTAAGCACGTCTCTGGCTCCATTTGCATGGCGTTTTCTAGAAACAGACTGCCTCGCTCTAGCTCAACTGCCACTCTTCGTTCATCGTCTTTAAGCCGTGGATGGAGATGAGGCAATGGCTTCCAGGGAGCAGATTGCACTGCTGGTAGCGTTGATGGATCGGTTGTCTGAATGGTTTTCCAGTCGGCGATCGCAACCCAACTGCCTCGCTCGAATTTATCATTACGTGGAACTTGCCAGTGGACTTTAGACCAAACTCCCCAAGCTCCTTTTTCCCATGTCATTTCTTGTTGAACTTCTTCATGCCAGAGTGTGCATTCACCCGATCGCCAACTCATCATCTGTTGAATCTTTTGATGCTTCACCAAGCAGTTGAACGGTGTAGGCACATAGAAGTTTTTGGGTGAATCACTCTTTGCCCAAAATGGGCCCGAAATGCAGAAATCGTCTGTCTGGATAGTGTCACTCTTCAATGCCGAGGCAAACAGACCAGAGACCGTGGCTGCGCTGGGTGGAAAACTCATCCCCGATCGACCGACTAAGTTTTCGGGCGACAAGAAGCGACCTGAACTGCCATAGAGGAGTCCGAGCGGCTCAATCTTAATTAGATATTTGAACATAGATAGAATCCCACTTTGGCTAGATTAATCACCCAGCGGTTGATTGCTTCATTAACTTTCTTGATATCAATCTGGTTGTTAATTGTGTAAGCATCTTCATCTCCCAGGATGCCAGCCTGAATAACTTTATATTCGTTTCTCTGATTCCACCAATTGGGGTTTTCGAGTAGATCGCTAAGGTCGGGAAAGTAGATTTGGAAAAGCGCGATCGCAATCTCTCTAGATTCTTCTAAGGTTGCTCCAAACGCATGACGCGCTTCTAACGCGGCGACATCGTTGTAGAAATGTGTCCAGCTTGCTTGGTCAAGGGCATTAGATACGTTGTTGCGATCGCGATAGTTCTCAAACAGTCCAGCTTCTAAAATTCGCCAGGGACAAATCCACTCCAGATGATTTCCTCCCGCAAACAGAACGCGCAAAGCCACCCGATCTTTACCCCCCGCTTTGGCAGCTTTTTCGGCTTCTCGACAATGCTGTAAAACCTCACGCTGTGGGACTTGCGGAGATGCCCAAACAAATCCGACGCTGGCTGTGATCTTCTCGTGTTCCCCAGTCCAGTTTCCTAAACTATTCCATGTTTGAGATCTAAACTGAGATAGCCAATGCAGACAAACTCGCGGTTCTATCTGTCGGTCAGGATGATACAACACGCCTAAGAAGTCATCTCCACCTGCGTAGACCACACGACCCGGATGGTCTGAAAGCAGATATGTTTGCTTAAATGCTCTGCCCCATTCGCGCATCCCCTCACTAAATGTTGCGGTTAGGGTCGATTCATCGTGTGAGCTATTTCTACCAACCCATCTTAGATACTCGCTTGCCCCATCACCATCTCCCATGAACCAGCCAGTCCATTGATCGTTCTGTAAGCGATTCAGTTCTCGAAACGTTTCGATATCTAAATCTCGATCGATAGTTGCAGCTAAATCACTGAGGTGCTTGGGTGCGTGTTCAACCCGTTGTTTCAAATGCTCAATGATGGCGCGATGGGTGATTAAGCGTTTGACTAACTCTGGGATACTCAGTTCTTCATCTGGATCGATGAAAGCGGTTCCATATTCGATGCTGTTCTCCATACTGAGATGATGGTATTCAGCAAAGGCTCTGCCCAGTCGTAGACTCAGGGCTTTGTAGAACCGTTCAACTGATGTTTTTCCGTCTATTCCTCGGTTAAGGGCAGGGTACCCATTGCGAGGATCTTTTTTCTTCCCCATCTCTGGATAAGCAACGGCATCTGCACCTGAAAGCGTCGAACTTTCACCCTGCCAATTTACAGCAGTCCAGGCACGCGATCGCTTTGCTTCATTCAGCCGTTGACGCACTAGGGAAATGCTTTCCTGGGGCTTGCCATGCACGCAGAAAAACTCCCAACTGTTGTTTTCCCAAAGCTTCCAATCTCGTCGCCAAGCGTATTCCCAATCGCCCTGCACTTCTTTCTCAATCCAATCACGGCAGCCTTCCAATAACCATTTCCATGTGTTCATCAAGCTGGCACGAGCTTCTTCTGCGGAGAAATTGCCTTCAACAATAATTTGATTAGGCAGCCCTTGAGTGACATCAGGCAGTGCAGGTGAGACGATCTTGCAGTTTGAGGATTGAGCTTTAAGGCAAACTGTCTGAGCTAAAAATGAAAGGAGATAAGAACTGCCGTACAGGTCTCGAAGTTTGCGCGACTTCTCGATGAAACCCTGAACAGGGGCAAATGTAATTGCGGTATAAATCAATTCGGTCATCAAGCAAGAGTTGGGGCTAATGGAACAACCTAGTGCAGCGTCACGTCTTAATTTTAGGGTTGCTACTCTTGAAAAAGCTTACTAAATAAAGATTTCAGAGCTTGCGAACCCCAATTCTTAGTTGTGACGCTTTCTAGCAGAGAGTGGAAGAGGGTATTTCCAGTGGGAGATAACTTCAAAGTAGGAGTCTCCAACCCTTTCATACTTCATCGCAAAGTGCTCTTTTCCTGAAGAAATCTTTAAAGCCTTCCGAATTTATTCTGAAATAGATATTTTTCAGGTGATATTGGAGACGTTTAGTTGGATAAGTATGAAGCCAAGCTGTAGCAACGAGCAGCGAATTTAACACGACTGAGGTGAGAAAAACACATGAACCCCAAAATCCAACCCAACTTGAATGTAAACCGATCACGCAGATCCCAATCGCAACCCTCATTATTCCCGATCGGGCGAATCTTTCGTAAATTGGGACTGCCGCTCTGGACGTTCACTGGAATTGGGATTTCAGCGATTTGGTTTAATTATTTAGGATCGTTATTTGAGAAGCTCTTGCGCGATTTGTTGAAGCTGAATGCAACGCCAACAAATTGGTTAGATTATGTGCCACCGTTGATTGTGTTTGTTTTGCCGTTTGGGGTTGTGCTGCTGCTCGGCATTTGGCAGAGTTCTCAGCGGCAAAATAGTTCTGGATTTGTCAGAAACGGATTGCAGCACCCAGAAGGGAAGCGAGGGCTGATTCTGTTGGTGAGTAAGCCTGAGAGCGCGATGTATGCGATCGCATTTCACTACCAACAAGGTGAACTAGAACAGGTGTGGTTGCTACCGTCTGATGGAAGCGATGCCAAGCAGTTTGGAGCTAGCACTCTGCCAAAAGCTCAGGAAATTCAACAGCGTTGTATGCAGGATTTTCCGGGTTTGCAGGTTGAGGTGATAGAACGGGGCGTGTCGCCTGCGGATTCTCAAGACACGTTTGATTGGGTGAATCGCATTTATCGCCAGAGTAGATACGAGCCGTCAGACTTGATTGCAGATTTCACAGGGGGGACGAAGCCAATGGCGGTAGGCATGATTATGGCGTGTTTACCTGCTGAACGGGAGTTGGAATATGTGTCGTATACGCAGGAAAGTGGATCGCAGGGCCCGTTTGTGGTGGATTATCAGCATCGGGCGTTTGATTTGATCGGATGAAGGAAGGACAGAATGGGGACAGAGAACAGAAGCTTCGATCGCGCTTTTTGAGTCGTCAGAATTTTCAACTCGCATGGGGTGAAGTGGCAGCTAATCACGGGTGTGCAGGCGTAGATGGAGAAACGATCGAACATTTTGCACTCCATCAAGACCGATACATTGCGGATTTGATCGCTGCTTTATCGTCTGATTGCTATCGCCCAATGCCATTGCGACAGTTGTTTATTCGTAAAAAGCAGGGTGGTTGGCGTGAACTACAGGTGCCCACGGTGCGAGATCGCTTGGTTCAACAAGCACTGCTCAATCTTCTGCATCCGATTTTAGAGCCACAGTTTGAGTCGTGTAGTTTTGCCTACCGTCCGGGAAGGTCGCATCTTGTTGCCGTTCGCCAAGTGATTCATTGGCGCGATCAGGGTTATGAATGGGTGGTGGATGGCGACATTGTGAGGTTTTTCGATAACGTGCAGCACGATCGCTTGGTGGCTGAGATGGCTGAGCGATTGAATGATTCCTTTGTTTTAGGGCTGATTCGTCAGTGGCTTGCGGTGGGTGTGTTGACTCAAACAGGCATTATTTTTCCTAAAAAGGGAATCGCTCAAGGATCGGTAGTGTCTCCCATTTTCGCGAATGTTTATTTGGACGATTTGGATGAGCAGTTCAATGAGACTGATGTAAAGCTCGTCCGCTTTTCGGATGATTTTGTGGTTTTGACGCGAACCCAAAACCGAGCAGAGCAAGCGCGGGAGCAGGTCGCTGGGTTATTAGACAGTATAGGTTTAGAGCTTCATCCTGAGAAGACTCAGATTACGAACTTTAGGCGAGGGTTTCGGTTTTTGGGACACGCCTTTGCAGGAAATGTGGTGGTGAAGGTTGGAAAAGGGAAAGTCGAGGAGTCTGGACGGAAGCGGGAAGAGGAATTGATTTTGCGCCATTGTGATCCGATCGCGCAGCCAACCGCAATGCAGCAGGCGTTAGTGGAAGCGTTGAAAACTAGTGGGAAGCCGATTCCGCCACCGCTATTTGTGGTCTTGGGATATGCGATAAGAGATGAAGTTGTGGGGTCGATCGAGTCTAGAGAATCTGCTTGGGAATTGGATATGTCAACGCTTTATTTGGTTCAGCAGGGGACGACATTACGCAAGGATCAAGGTCGATTGATTGTTCAGCAGCCTCAAGAAAGTGATTTAGAAATTCTGATTCGAGAGGTTGAGCAGATTTTAGTGTTTGGCAATATCCAGTTGACGACGCAAGTGATTTCGACGTGTCTGGAGTCGGGAATTCCGATCGTGTTTCTGACGCAGTTGGGAGAATATAAAGGGCATCTTTGGAGTGCAGAGTCGAATCATTTGGAGATTGAGACGGCACAATTTGATCGACGTCGAGATCCAGAATTTCAGATGGCGATCGCGCGGGAGATTGTCAAGGGTAAGTTGTGGAACTCTAAGCAATTACTGCTGCGGTTAAATCGGAAACGCTCGATCGCAGAAGTGGGTGAAGCGATCGCAAAGATTGCTGAGGCGATCGCGACGGTGAGCGATCGCGCAAAAGTGACGACGATCGATCAGTTGATGGGTTATGAAGGCAGTTCGGCGGCGAGATATTTTCCGGCGTTGGGGCGATTGATCACAAATCCGGGGTTTACGTTGACAGAGCGAACTCGTCGCCCACCGAAAGATCCCGTTAATTCGCTGCTGAGTTTTGGCTACACGTTGCTCTACAACAATGTTCTCAGTTTGCTGCTAGCCGAGGGGATGAATCCTTATTTGGGCAATCTACATTATTCAGAGGTTGCCAACAGGAGCTTGGCGTTTGACTTGATGGAGGAGTTTCGGTCTTCGGTGGTAGATGCGTTGGTGATGCGTTTGATCAATCAAAAGGTGCTGAGACCCACAGATTTTAGCTGGACGGCGGAAGATGGTGGAATTTATCTGACAGATGCGGCAAGGCGGGTGTTTCTGAAGAATTTTGAGGAGCGGATTTCAACAAAAATTACGCATCCAGATGTGAAGGAGATGGTTTCTTATCGACGGGCAATTCATTTACAGGTTTCGCGTTATCGACGACTTTTGCTAGCAGGTCAACCCTATGAAGCGTTTTTGAAGATCAATTAGGAGAAAAGATAATCGAAGTAGTTCTTTCGGTTCTTTGTCTGATGAAAAAGGAGTAAGAAGGTGCTAGTGGTCGTAGTTTATGACATTTCGGATGATAAGCGGCGAAATAAGTTGGCAACTTTTTTAGAGGGGTATGGGCGACGGGTGCAGGAGAGTGTGTTTGAGTGCTTTTTGAATCTGAATGAGATGAGGAAGTTGCATGAGCAGGTGAAACTGCGGATGAAACCGGAGGACAATGTGCGATTTTATTGGATTCCGAAGGAGGCGGTGTCGAGGGCGTTGACGCTAGGAAGTTCTTTGCCAGAGCCACCTCCAGAGGTTTATATCGTTTAGCAGGTTGGGGATTGCGGTAGAATATTGGTGGATGACCTCCATAGGTCGCCTGATGCCTGAAACCCGCATTCTTTCGTTGACCTCTGGCGGTTCCTTGTGCTGTATAGCTTTCAGCCTCTAATTTTTTCTGATTTGAGGCGATGAGTGAAGCGGTGACGTTTTGAAAAGAGACCTCTGGCGATTTGGTGTCTAAATGCGTTTCTGGGTAAGGGTTCCTGAAAGGTCAGTTCTCCGATTACTTCAAATCGGATTAGTTGGAAACTTAACTGTAGCAGCGAGAGAGATTTTAGCAGAAGAGAGTTCTCCGATTACTTCAAATCGGATTAGTTGGAAACGTCAACTGAGTGTAATTCAAGGTTGAATTACCGCCAGGTTCTCCGATTACTTCAAATCGGATTAGTTGGAAACAGATAACTGCGAATCGAGTCTTGTGTCCGTCCTGGTGTTCTCCGATTACTTCAAATCGGATTAGTTGCAATAGTCCGGACAGTTTTTTGAACGGCTTCACAAGGCTTTCAGGGCTTACAGTTCTAGGATCGAGCTATTTTTCCAAAGTTAGCTCTACTCCTGACTTTGATAATAAGATCCTGTCTACGGCCGAATCAGGGTTTGACGCTCAAAACCTGCTCAAATTTTGTCCGGAGTATTGTTAGTTGGAAACTTTTCAAAAACTTCTTTGAGTTGACTAGGAGTCAAATCAAAGTTCTCCGATTACTTCAAATCGGATTAGTTGGAAACAAAACGGGAATTTCTGCACCAGCATCTGCCATAGCGTTCTCCGATTACTTCAAATCGGATTAGTTGGAAACTCATATTTCCCCGATTTCACATTGCCCGGTAGATTTACTGTTCTCCGATTACTTCAAATCGGATTAGTTGGAAACTCAATATTGGCAGTGATTAGTTCGGCGTTTTTTGATAGCTGGTTCTCCGATTACTTCAAATCGGATTAGTTGGAAACTAGATGTGTTGGTTGTTGAAGACTGTCCTTGACCCATGTTCTCCGATTACTTCAAATCGGATTAGTTGGAAACGATCTGCAGGCATTTTTGTGCTTAAACCGGTTCCATAAAAGTTCTCCGATTACTTCAAATCGGATTAGTTGGAAACCCCATCAGAATAAAAACATCAATTACCACATAGTTGAACAGAGTTCTCCGATTACTTCAAATCGGATTAGTTGGAAACCTGATGTCATACCAAGTCACATCCTGAACAGTTGTTTGTGCAGGTTCTCCGATTACTTCAAATCGGATTAGTTGGAAACAGATAATAAACCTCACCTTTGGAAGAATCGAAAGCTGTGACGTTCTCCGATTACTTCAAATCGGATTAGTTGGAAACCCAAAAATTATCAAATCTTTCGCAATCTGAATTAGTAGAGGTTCTCCGATTACTTCAAATCGGATTAGTTGGAAACTCTCTGGAAACATACCTGCGCTCTCAGGTCGTCATCCAAGACTAGTTCTCCGATTACTTCAAATCGGATTAGTTGGAAACCCTCAATCGCGGCTTCAACATCTTCCTCCGTACCATCTGGTTCTCCGATTACTTCAAATCGGATTAGTTGGAAACAATAAATAGAACGAATAAAGCTACTTGAAATCCAAAAGTTCTCCGATTACTTCAAATCGGATTAGTTGGAAACGGCTCCTAAAATTAACTCAAAGGCAGTGAATTGCTTGTTGTTCTCCGATTACTTCAAATCGGATTAGTTGGAAACTCTTACTAGAAAAAACAGTAAGAGTCGAAGGACCTTGGTTCTCCGATTACTTCAAATCGGATTAGTTGGAAACAAGGCGTTAAGCCCTCCGACCCGATCGAGGTAAAGATGTTCTGGTTCTCCGATTACTTCAAATCGGATTAGTTGGAAACTAGCTCCGCTAAACCCTATTACAGCACACATTAGCCAATAGTGTTCTCCGATTACTTCAAATCGGATTAGTTGGAAACATGTGCCGTAGTTGATGGCATCCATGGGAGAGGGCGCGAGTTCTCCGATTACTTCAAATCGGATTAGTTGGAAACTTAACTTTCCCATTAGCACCACACCCAGCAGTTTGTTAGGTTCTCCGATTACTTCAAATCGGATTAGTTGGAAACGCGTATTCACTGCCTGCCATTGAGCAAGAATCGCCATCAAATGTTCTCCGATTACTTCAAATCGGATTAGTTGGAAACAAGAAGGCAGCAACCGCGCTAGTCTCCAGCCATTTGTGTTCTCCGATTACTTCAAATCGGATTAGTTGGAAACTTCCTTGTGCTACAGTCGGCTGCGTTTGCGCTTGATCCTAGTTCTCCGATTACTTCAAATCGGATTAGTTGGAAACGCTCTTTCGCGGGAAACGCCTAAGTAGTCGCCTATTTCGGGTTCTCCGATTACTTCAAATCGGATTAGTTGGAAACTAATTGGTTGGACTTCCTGCACTGGCGGTTGGACTTCGTTCTCCGATTACTTCAAATCGGATTAGTTGGAAACCGAGGCATCTTTCTTTGTGCATTCGGCTTTAGTCGCGAGTTCTCCGATTACTTCAAATCGGATTAGTTGGAAACGTCTGCTCTCGCCCAGTCATCGCCAGCTTTGTAACCATCGTTCTCCGATTACTTCAAATCGGATTAGTTGGAAACCCGATATTTTCACTGCCTTGTCTAGCGGGTGCATTTGCAGTTTGTTCTCCGATTACTTCAAATCGGATTAGTTGGAAACATGTCTCCATCTTGCTCATAGATCTTGTCAACAGGGAGTTCTCCGATTACTTCAAATCGGATTAGTTGGAAACCAGAAAGACCGAACTGTCTCACGACGTTCTGAACCCAGCTCACGTGTTCTCCGATTACTTCAAATCGGATTAGTTGGAAACTGAGGATTATTCGCACATGGGTCTTGAGGTTTTGGCGCTGGTTCTCCGATTACTTCAAATCGGATTAGTTGGAAACCCAAGTTTGCAATTACGCCAACAACAGCTATAATCGCGACTTGTTCTCCGATTACTTCAAATCGGATTAGTTGGAAACCTGTTGTTCTTGCTGTTGCTGTTGGATGTATGTAGCAGTTGTTCTCCGATTACTTCAAATCGGATTAGTTGGAAACAAGTGTTATCTAAAACACTGAGGCTGGGGATGGTCTGCGGTTCTCCGATTACTTCAAATCGGATTAGTTGGAAACATTGTCTGACGAGATCTTGACCATGCCAACCTAGGAGTTCTCCGATTACTTCAAATCGGATTAGTTGGAAACTCCTGATAAGTATTTGCTAACCGAAGCATTTGCTGTTCTCCGATTACTTCAAATCGGATTAGTTGGAAACAAATTGATACTGGATCGAAAGAAATTTCCATTTTCTTGTTCTCCGATTACTTCAAATCGGATTAGTTGGAAACTACCTGTGTTTTTATGACAGATTTAGGCAACGTTTGAGCAGGTTCTCCGATTACTTCAAATCGGATTAGT
>Ga0209511_1002345_pt1 | contig 15645 bp, 11 predicted proteins | sample SSSSmetaG_FD_184141 | JGI IMG/M metagenome (GOLD analysis project Ga0209511, IMG submission 184141) | Glacier valley bacterial and archeal communities from Borup Fiord, Nunavut, Canada, to study Microbial Dark Matter (Phase II) - ​SSSS... | ecosystem: Environmental > Aquatic > Freshwater > Ice >...
CGCCTGCAAACCGGCCGCAGTTGGTACGAAGCCAAAAAACAACTCCTGCGCGAAGCTATCCGAACCTACCTGGCGAACCCTATTTATGTTTTGCATCCAGCAACTGCGTAAGTCCTACAAGAAACAAGAAACAACCACCGTCATGCTCCAGACCGCCGAGTTCGTCCTCACCGGCCCGCGCCACGGCCGGCCTTTCGCCGCCGATGCCACCTGGCTGCCCACGGGCCGGCCCCAGCCGGTGCTCGTGTTCGTGCATGGCTTCAAGGGGTTCAAGGACTGGGGCCACTTCCCGCGGCTGGCGCGGTTTTTCGCCGAGCGGGGCTTCGTGTTCATCAAGCTGAACTTGTCGCACAACGGCCTCGTGGTGGGCGGGAACGGCGATTTGGAGGACCTCGAAGCGTTCGGGCAGAACAATTTTAGTATTGAGCTGGACGACCTCGGCCAGCTGCTCGACGCGCTGCACGTGCCCGATGCCACGCCCTTGCCCGCCGCCGCCCTCGACCTGCGCCGGCTCTACCTGGTGGGCCACAGCCGGGGCGGGTCGCTGGCCCTGCTCAAGGCGGCCGAGGACCCGCGCGTGGCGGCCGTGGCTACCTGGGCGGCCGTGGCCGACCTGGGCCGCTACTTCCCCGAAACCGTGCTCGCCGACTGGCAGCGCACCGGCGTGCTGCACGTGCCCAACGCCCGCACCGGCCAGCAAATGCCGCTTTATCATCAACTGGTGGAAGATTATAACCAGCACCGCGCCCGCCTCGACCTGCCCGCCCGCCTGCCGGGCCTGCGCCAGCCGCTGCTGCTCGTGCACGGCGACCAGGACGAAACCGTGCCGCTGGCCGCCCTGCATCAGCTCGCCGCCGCCCGGCCCGACGCGGCGGTGCTGGTCGTGCCGGGGGCCACGCACATGCTCGGCGGCGCACATCCGTGGGCGGCGGCGGAGCTGCCCGAACACGCGCGGCTGGTGGCCGAGCGTACGGCGGCGTTCTTCGTGCGGTAAGCTTTAGCTTGCTGTCTGTGCGATGGGCTTCAGCCTGTCGTTTTATCATTCAAATGAAATAATAGACGGCAGGCTGAAGCCTACCACACACCGTATGCTCCTCGCCTACCTGCTGCTTGGCTCTAACCTCGGCGACCGCCGCGCCCACCTGGCCGCCGCCCGCCACGCGCTGGCGACCAGTGCCGGCCGCGTCGTGGCCGCGTCGGCGCTCTACGAAACCGCCGCCTGGGGCGTGGCCGACCAGCCGGCTTTTCTCAATCAGGCCCTGGCTCTGGAAACCGAGCTGATGGGTCCGGCTCTGCTGGCTGCCTGCCTGGCCGCCGAGCAAGGCCGGGGCCGCGAGCGCCGCGCCCGCTGGGGTGCCCGCACCCTGGACGTGGACATTTTGTTGCTTGGCAGCGAGATAATCAATACGCCTACGCTCAGCGTGCCGCACCCGCGCCTGCCCGAGCGCCGCTTCGCGCTGCTGCCGCTGGCCGAGCTGGCCCCGCAGCTGCGCCATCCGCAGCTGGGTCAAACCATCGCCGAGCTGCTCGCCGCCTGCCCCGACGAGCTGTCCGTGGCGCGAATGTCGGCTGATTGATTGTCAGCCAAGCCCCAGCTGCCTACCGCTGCCCCGGCAGCGGCAGCTGCTCAGCGCTAAGCACGGGCGGCAGCTGGTGCAGGTAGCGGGCGTTGTGGCCCAGGCGCAGGGCTTGGTAGAGCAGACTGCCCAGCAGCAAGCCGCGCCCCAGCCGGGCCAGCTGCCCGGCGCGCGGCCAGGCCAGCAGCAGCAGCAGGGCCGCCGGCGGGAAAAGCGGCGTAAAATACCGCTCGGCTTCGTCCAGGCCCAGCCCGGCGCGCCCTCGCATAGTGCTAAGCAGTAGCAAGCTCAGGCTCACCACCAGGCTACCGAACAGCAGCCGGCCAGCTACCTGAGCCGGCCCGTCGGCGCGGCCGGCCACGGCTACTTCCACCGGCCGCGCGCGGGCGCCGGCCGCCAGCCCGAGCAGCCCGGCCAGCCCCAGCAGCGCCCAGGCCAACGGCGGCAGCGCCAACCGGCTGGCCGGGGGCAGCGGCAGCAGCCAATGCCCCAGCACAAAGCCGTAGTCGGCCAGCGAATGCAGCAAGCGCGCCAGCAGTTGAGTCGCGGTCATGGCATCCAGCTGCCCCAGCAGGGCCTGCCGACCTTGATAAGCCTGCCAGGCCAGCAGGCCCGCCGCGCTGCCCAGCCAATGGGCCAGCTGCGCGGGCCGGCCGGGCCGCACCAGTCGCCGACTGCCCGGCCAGGCCAGCCCCAGCCCAACGCCGAGCAGCAGAAAAAAACCCGCCACACGCTGCAGCGGCAGCAGGCAGCCCAGCGCCGTGGCCCACAGCCCCCACGCCCAGCCGCCCGCCCGCAGCCAGGCCAGCAAGCTCAGAAAATACGCCGCCCAGAGCAATCCAAACACCGTTTCGGACCAGATAAACTTGCTCGCGGCCAGCGCGGGCGCGTTCAGGGCCAGCAGCAGCGGCAGGGCGCGGGCGCGGCCCGCCGACAACAGTTGCCGGCCCACGAGGCTCCAGCCGACGAGCGCGCCGACCAGCCCCGCCGCCTGCAGCCCGCGCACCAGGCCTAGGCTGGCCGGCGCGCCTACCAGCCGCAACAGCACCGGAAACAGCGGTGGCCAGGCAGCAAACGGCCGGCCGTCAGGCATCAGCAACCGGCCAACCTGCCGCAGGCTGCGGGCGGCATGGAGATAATTTCCGGAGTCGGCGGTGCCCGCCAGGCCGGGGCCGCTCACCCACCAATAGAGCGCCAGCAACGCGGCGGCCGTGGCGGCCAGCTCGCGGTTGGCGCGCCGCCGGGCGAGCAGCGTCAGCGGCAACGTCAGCGGCGGGGCAGCGGGGCCGGCCACGGCGGTTAGGTCAGCGAAGCGGCGGCGGCTTCGGGCGCTATTTTCTTCACCAAACCCTGCAGCACGTTGCCGGGGCCACACTCGATGAAGGCGACGGCCCCGTCGGCGACCATCGCCCGGACGCTTTGGGTCCAGCGCACGGGGGCCGTAAGCTGGGCCAGCAGGTTGGCCCGGATGGCGGCCGGGTCCTGGTGCGGGGCGGCATCCACGTTTTGATAGACCGGGCAGCGGGCCGGCGCGAACGCGGTGCGCCCGATGGCGGCGGCCAGCTCGGCCTGGGCAGCTTGCATGAGCGGCGAATGGAACGCGCCACCCACCGGCAGCGGCAGCGCCCGCTTGGCCCCGGCCGCTTTCAGCGCCTCACACGCCTGCGCGATGCCGGCTACCGACCCCGAAATGACGAGCTGACCGGGGCAGTTGTAATTGGCCGCCACCACCACGGCCCCACCCGCGCTCACCTCGGCGCAGACCCGCTCGACCACCTCATCGGCTAAGCCCAGGATGGCGGCCATCGTGCCCGGCTGCTGCTCGCAGGCGGCTTGCATGGCCCGCGCCCGGTGCGCTACCAGGGCCAGCGCGTCGGCAAAGGTGAGCACCCCGGCCGCTACCAACGCCGAGAATTCGCCCAGCGAATGGCCCGCCACCATGGCCGGCTCCAGCCCGGCGGGCCGGGCCACGAACTGGGCCACCGAATGCACGAACACGGCCGGCTGCGTCACGTCGGTGCGCCGCAGCTCGTCGGCGCTGCCCTCGAACATGACGCGCGCCAAGCCAAAGCCCAGCAGCGCGTCGGCCTGGGCAAACAGCGCGCGGGCCGCTTCGCTTCCGGCGGCCAGCTCGCGCCCCATGCCCGGAAACTGCGCCCCCTGGCCCGGAAAAATGTACGCCGTCGGGCCGGTAGTAGCCAACTCAGTCATAAACAGTCAATCAAAAACAAGAATAAAAGCCGCCGCCCGGCACCCGCCCGCGAATGGCGCAAAACTAAGCTGTTTGCCGAAAGCGGCTCCGTTGGGACAGCGCCCACTAAAAAAGGGAGACGGCCACCGGCCGCCTCCCTTTCAAAAATACAGGCCGTGAAATGCACTAGCGAGCTACCTCAACCCAGCCTTTGTAGGTACGCTTGGTCTGAGCCGCATCCTTGAATTCGACTTCGGCCAGGTAATAATACAAGCCATTGGACACCAGGCCGCTGGTAGCGCTTTCGCCGGCCTTGCCGCCGCCGTCCCAGTTGATGTAGGGGTCGCGGTCGCTCTCGTAAACCTTGCGGCCCCAGCGGTTGAAAATCTGAATCCGGGTGCGCGCAATCTCGCTGCTCGTCTTGGGCCGGAACAGGTCGTTTTTGCTGTCGCCGTTGGGGGTGAAGATGTTGGGCAGCACGAAAAACACGCATTCCGTTTGGCAGGCAATGTTGCTCAGGGCGCTACGCTGCTTGTTGGGGGCCACGGCCTGCACCGCGTAGCAATACGCCTGCTGGGGCAGGTTGCGGTCGAGGTAAGTGAGCTGCGCGGCCGTGCTCGTCGAGTCGATGGCCACGAACGGCCCGGCCGAGGTTTTGGCCCGCAGGATGCGGTAGTAGGCCGCGTTCACCACGCAGCCAGCCGGGGCGCTGCCCGCCGTCCAGCGCAGGAAGTTCTGGTAAAGCTGCTTGGTAGGGTCGAACTTGACGGACGTAGCCAGGCTGTCGCAGTTGATGGCCCGGATGCTGAGCACCGGCGTGCAGGGCGTGGGCAGTAGCTGGGTACACACCTGCTGGCTGTTGTTGAGCAGGTTGGCATAGAGCAGCTGGCCGAGCGAGTTCGTGGTCGGGTACTGCCCGTTAGTTTGCACGTAGTAGCAGTAGTCCTGCTCAAAAACCAGGGCCGGGTCGCGGTCCACGTACGAGCCGCCGGTCGCGGTCGGCACCGTGGTGCCCACCTGGCTGAAAGCCCCGCCGCCGCCGGGGCCGCGCCGGAACACGCGCGCCGGCTGCCGGGTATTGTCCCACGGCACCTGAAAGCCGAAATTGACGGTGATGGTGCGCGCCAGCCCGCTCGGCACGAGGCTCGTGCGGACGCTGCTAGCCAGGGGCGCGGTTTCGTACCTTCTAATGGCAGTCTTACCCGAGCCCGTCGTGTTGAAAAACTTCAGACGGTAGGTGTACTGATTAACTGTCGTATTGAGGCCCCGGTCCACGTAAGTCGTATCGCTCAGGTTGCGAATGGTATCCACCGAAACGAACGTCGTCGGGCTGGCCCCCAGCCCCCGGTCAAGCGCGTAGCCGAAGGGCGCGCCGAAGGCGCTGCCAGCCAAATCGGGCCGGGGCTGAGTCCACTTCACCGTAATCTGGCCGGTGCTGGGGTCGGTCGTGTTCACGTCCACGTTAGTGAGCTGCGCCGAGCGCCCGCTGAACGTCAGGCAGCTCTCGTTCGAGGCCAGGCTGGCCCCGCCCGCCGGCAGCGGATACGTAGCATAAATGCGGTAGCAGTACGTCTTGCCCCGCGTCAGGCCCCGCCCGCCGTTGTCGTCGGCAAACGTGACGGCCGTCGCCGGCACTGCCCCGATGCGCACGTAGCCGATGCCATTCGGAATACCCGTCTGGCAGGTGCTGGGATTGAAATTGACCGGCCCCTCGCTGCGGTAAATCAGCAGCTGGCTCGCGTTCTGGCAGGCGTAGCTGTCCCAGCTGACCAGCCCCACGAGGCCGGCCCCGCTGCTGGTGGGCACGGCCCGCACGTTCTGCGGCGGTGGCCCCACCACCGTAATACTCACCGGCCGGATATCGACCAGCGCGGGCGGACCGGTTGTACCGGGTGGCGAGCCAGGCGGCACGGGTGGTGTATCCTGGGCTTTGAACACGACCACGTAGGGCTGGTCCGCTACGTTGGCGCACTGCGTCTGCCAGCGGAAGGTGCCCGTCACCGACGTGCCCGTGTTGTTTTGCACGAACGTGGCCGGGGGCGTCACCGTCGTCGGGGGCAGCAGTCCGCTGAAGGCGAAAAGCGTCACTGGCGTGGGCGCGCCGTCGGGCGGCGGCCCCGAGCCGTCGCGGGCCGACACGTTGAGCGTCACCGCCTGCCCGGCAATCACGCACAAATCGAGCGGCACTACCAGCAGGGGCGGCAGATTATTAGTCGGCACTACCTCAATCTGCATATCCCGGATAAGCTGCCCGATGCGTCGAATGCCGAACGGCCCGCGCCGCCACTCCTCCACCACGAAGGCGATGTTGTAGAAACCAACCCGCGCCGGCGCGTTCCAGGTAATCTGCCCGTTCCGCGCGTCCTGCACGATAATGGCTGCGTCGCCCGGCACCCCGGCGGGCACCCCCGAATAGAGTACCTGCCGCGGCACGACCCCCCCCGTGATGATGGGGCTGACCGGCGACACGTAGCCGTCGCTGGGCGTGGGCGAAGGGTTGTTGTTTACTAATCCTCCCGTGCCGTTACGGTTCACGTCCACCTGCTGGGTCGAGCGCAGGTAATAGGCCAGCGAGTCCCCGTCGGCATCGAAACCAGCCGGGTTGTGCACGAACACCTGGCCTAGCCCAGCTCGGTCTAAGGCCGGCGCGCGCAAGACCGGCGAGCGGTTTTTACCGTTGGCGGGGTCAATGCTGATAACCGTGTTAATGTAGAAATTCTGCGTAACCGAGTTACTCATGTTCAAAATGCCAGCAACACGGTTTTCTCCCACAAAACTTACCGTGTATTGCCCTGAACCGGGGAAAATATGGTCGAATTCATACGTAGAAACATTGGTGTTCTGCGCTCCCGGCACGAGTGACCTACTGGTTAGCTTGATGGCAAGCTGTTTGGTCCCATCGCCAAAATAAATGTCTACATTATCTTGAGGCACTTGAGGGTTGATGTTGAGGTACAGCGTCAGCGTAAAGTAGATACGGTTGTTATTGCCCAACGGGTCCGGGTCCACCCGCGACTGAATGTCGCCGGCCCGGATGTGAGTGGCCTGGGCGGCCTGCGGGCGCAGCGCGCCGAGGCCGAGCAACAGGCCGAGCAGCCCCCAGGTCAAGTGACGCAGGGAGGGCAGAACAGCTAAGGAGAATCGCATAAATTCAACGGTTAAAATCCTGGTCCACGCCCTAAGTCACGCCTTAATTGGCCCTTCACGGAATGCCAACCTTTTTCGCGGCTCATTGGTTGGGAGTAAAGTACGCGGTAAAACGGCAAACGGCGGTTTGGGCGGATTGATTCAGGCCGCGCCCGCTTCTGTCAGCGCGGTCAGCCGACGAGCCTGCCACGCGCTCGCAACGCGTCGGCCAGGCCAGGGTCAAGCCCGCCCTGGCCCTACCTTTGGGCGGCTGAAAGGCCCTTATTTCCTTGGTTACTACCTTATCTCTATGAATTGGTTTACTAAAACCGTCTCCAGTAGCATCGGGCGCAAGCTCATCATGTCGACTACCGGCCTGTTTCTCTGCACCTTTCTGGTGGTGCACCTGGTCGGCAACCTCCAGCTTTTCAAGAACGATGACGGCGTGGCGTTCAATACGTACTCGCACTTCATGGGCACCAACCCCGTCATCCGCACCATCGAGTGGGGGCTGGTATTGGGTTTCGGCTTCCACATTTATGAGGGGCTGGCGCTGTGGTTCAAAAACCGCTCGGCCCGCGCCGTGCGCTACGAGCAGTGGCACGCCGAGAAAAATTCGGAGTGGACCTCGCGCAACATGGCCCTGCTCGGCACCATCCTGCTGATTTTCCTGCTGGTGCACCTCTACAATTTCTTCTGGCGCGCCCGCTTCGGCTCGCTCGACCCGGACATCAACCAGAACGACGACCTGTACCGCCTCGTCGTGTCGTCCTTTCATCAGTGGTGGTACGTGCTGCTCTACGTGGCCGCCCAGGCCAGCCTCGGCTACCACCTCTGGCACGGCTTCCGCTCCGGCTTTCAGACGCTGGGCCTGAACCACCGCAAGTACATGCCGCTGATTAAAAACTTTGGCTACGCCTTCGCGGTACTCGTGTCCGCGGGCTTCGCGGCGATGCCCATCTACTTTTTCATTTTCACCAATGAGAAAGGGGCGTTACTTACCGACGCGCCGGCCGTGCTGCATCAGTTGGCTTCTAATTTTTAAGCTGTCCCTGTCATGCAGCGCATTCTGCGCCTGGAGCAGAGACGAAGCATCTCGCTCGCTTCGTTGCTGACATTCAATTTTACTGCGGCACGCGAGATGCTTCGCTACGCTCTGCATGACAGAGATAAGTTTTCTAAATAATTCGCTCACTACCCGTATGATTCTGAATTCCAAAGCACCCGAAGGTTCGCTGGCCGAGAAGTGGGACAAGCACAAGTTCAACGTCAAGCTCGTCAATCCGGCCAACAAGCGCAAGTACGATGTCATCGTGGTGGGCACCGGCCTGGCCGGGGCTTCGGCCGCCGCCTCGCTGGCCGAGCTGGGCTACAACGTCCACGCCTTCACCTACCACGACTCGCCCCGGCGGGCGCACTCCATCGCGGCGCAGGGCGGCATCAACGCGGCCAAAAACTACCAGAACGACGGCGACTCGGTGTTTCGGCTGTTCTACGACACCATCAAGGGCGGCGACTACCGCGCCCGCGAAGCCAACGTGTACCGCTTGGCGCAGGTCTCGGTGAGCATCATCGACCAGTGCGTGGCCCAGGGCGTGCCCTTCGCCCGCGAGTACGGCGGGCTGCTGGCCAACCGCTCGTTCGGCGGGGCGCAGGTGTCGCGCACGTTCTACGCCCGCGGCCAGACCGGGCAGCAGTTGCTGCTCGGTGCCTATTCGGCGCTGAGCCGGCAGGTGGCTTACGGCAAAGTGAAGCTGCACACCCGCTCCGAATTGCTCGACGTGGTGGTGGTAGACGGGCAGGCGCGCGGCATTGTCACGCGCCACCTCATCACGGGCGAGGTGCAGACCCACGCCGCCCACGCCGTGGTGCTCGCCACCGGCGGCTACGGCAACGTGTTCTACCTGAGCACCAACGCCAAGCATTGCAACGTAACGGCCGCTTGGCGCGCCCACAAAAAGGGCGCGTACTTCGCCAACCCCTGCTTCACCCAGATTCACCCGACCTGCATTCCGGTGTCGGGCGACTACCAGTCGAAGCTGACGCTCATGTCGGAGTCGTTGCGCAACGACGGCCGCGTGTGGGTGCCGGCCACGGTGGAAATCGCCCAGCGCCTGCAAAAGGCCGAAATCAAGGCTTCCGACATTCAGGAAGACGACCGCGACTACTTCCTGGAGCGCAAGTACCCGGCCTTCGGCAACCTCGTGCCGCGCGACGTGGCCTCGCGCAACGCCAAGCAGATGTGCGACGAAGGCAAGGGCGTCGGCTCGACCGGCCTCGCCGTGTACCTCGACTTCGCCGATGCCATCAAGCGCAACGGGGCCGACTGGGTGAGCCAGAAGTACGGCAACCTGTTTGCGATGTACGAGAAAATCACCGACGAGAATCCCTACGAGCAGCCCATGCGCATCTACCCCGCCGTGCACTACACGATGGGCGGTCTGTGGGTCGATTACAACCTGCAAACCACGATTCCGGGCCTCTACGCCACGGGCGAAGCTAACTTCTCGGACCACGGCGCGAACCGCCTCGGCGCTTCGGCCCTGATGCAGGGCCTGGCCGACGGCTACTTCGTGATTCCGTACACCATCGGCGACTTCCTGGCCCAGACGGCCCCGAAGCCCGTCACGACCGACCACCCGGCGTTTGCCGAGGCCAAAGCCGGGGTGCAGGCCCGCGTCGAGCTGCTGCTCAGCATCAACGGTAACCGCACGCCGGACGAGTTCCACAAGGCGCTGGGCCATTTGGTGTGGGAATACTGCGGCATGAGCCGCAACGCCGAGGGCCTGCGCCACGCCAAAGCCGAGATTCAGAAGCTGCGCAAGGAGTTCTGGGAGGATGTCAAAATCGTGGGCAGCGGCGAGGAGATGAACCAGGCCCTCGAAAAAGCCGGCCGCGTGGCCGACTTCCTGGAGCTGGGCGAGCTGATGATGGACGACGCGCTCGACCGCAATGAGAGCTGCGGCGGCCACTTCCGCGAAGAATACCAGACCCCCGAGGGCGAGGCCCTGCGCGACGACGACCACTTCGCCTACGTCGCGGCCTGGGAGTACAAGGGCGACAACCAGCCCGAAGAACTTCACAAGGAAGAACTGGTGTTTGAAAACGTGAAGCTGACCCAGCGCAGCTACAAATAAGTTATGAGTTATGAGTTATAAGTTATGAGTTTTTCGCTGAGCGACTGATTCTTAACTGCTAACTCTTAACTCATAACTCTTAACTCATAACTAAGAGAAATGGCCGGTTCCAACCCCAACGCGAAACCGCTGAACCTGAAACTCCGGATTTGGCGACAGCCTAACCGCCAAGCGAAAGGCGGCATGGTGGACTACAACATCAAGGACATCTCGCCCGACATGTCCTTTCTGGAAATGCTGGACGTGCTCAACGAGGACCTGCTCCACAAAGGGCAGGACCCCGTTTCGTTCGACCACGACTGCCGCGAGGGCATTTGCGGCTCGTGCGCGCTCTTCATCAACGGCCGCTCGCACGGCCCGGAGAAGGGCACTACGACCTGCCAACTGCACATGCGCAAGTTCGCCGACGGCGACACGATTACCGTGGAGCCGTGGCGGGCCAACGCCTTCCCGGTGAACAAAGACCTGAGCGTGGACCGCTCGGCCTTCGACCGCATCATCCAGGCCGGCGGCTACGTGAGCGTGAATACCGGCGGCGCGCCCGACGGCAACGAGATTCCGATTCCGAAAGAAATCGCTGACCGCGCCTTCGAGGCTGCTACCTGCATTGGCTGCGGCGCGTGCGTGGCAGCGTGCAAGAACGCCTCGGCCATGCTCTTCGTGAGCGCGAAAGTGTCGCAATTGGCGCTGCTGCCGCAAGGTCAGGTCGAGCGCAACACCCGCGTCGAGAACATGGTGGCCCAGATGGACATCGAAGGCTTTGGCGCCTGCTCCAACATCGGCTCGTGCGCGGCCGAGTGCCCGGTGGGCATTTCGCTCGAAAACATCGCCATCCTGAACCGCGAGTACGTGACGGCTAAAGCCACGTCGAACGCGCTGGCGTAAGGTTAACATGATTGTTTGCGGAGAAGGGGTACGACCGCGCGGTTGTACCCCTTTTTTGTTTGCGGCGGATTATCGGTTTAGAATCGGCAAAATGCCAATTCAAAGCGATTTCGCGGTCAGCATACTCCAGGCGGGCGGGCGGCGAAAAATCGCTAACCTATCGCCCAAGCCACAAAAACGGGGCTGATGGCCCGTTTCCAGACCACCAGCCCCTTTCGGGAAAGCAACACGCCTCCGGATTAATTCTCGCTAATCGTGATGCTTATGTTGGATTTACTGCCCTGGCGGCCGCTGCCGGGGCTAAGCAGCTGCCGGTACTTGGCCGCCTGGGCCGGAGTCAGGGCGCGCCCGTTGAGACGGGCACCGTCGTTGTTCAGCTCAAACGAGAAGTTTTTTTCCTTCGCGCCCAGCAGCCCGTCGCGGCGCAGTGCTTCGCGCAAGCGATTGGCATCGGGGGCGGGCGGCGGCGGCATCGGGGGCAATCCCGGCCCCTGACGACTGCCAGCGGCATCGGCCTCGACGTCAAGCGCACGTAGCTCGGCTTCGCGGGCATTGAGGCGGGCGCGGGCTTCGGCCACGCGGGCGCGTAGCTCGGCCCGGCGGGCGGCGGCTTCGCCTGATTCGAAGAGGCGCTCCCGCTGCCGGTCCTCGCTTTGCTGCTGGCGCATACGGGCCTCGCCCCGGCGGACGTTGGCTTCACCTTGGCGCGTTCCGGCCTCGGCCAGGCGGGCATTGGCCTCGGCCAGGCGACCGGCCAGCTCAACCCGCCGCTGCATCTGCCGCTGCTGTTCGGCCACCGATTGCGAGGCGCGGTTGCCTTTGAGCTTCAACTCCCACGTCCGCTGGCGCACGTCCTCTTGGTCGGGCTTGACTTCAAAGCTGAACGAGTTAATCCTCATTCTTTTGCTTCGGGCCGTGTCGCGGCGCGTACTGTTCGGAGCGTTAAACTCGAATCGCATGCGCATCCCCGGCATAATTTTCCGCAGACTGTCAATGCTATGGGCCTGACGCTTCATATTTGCCAGCATGGCCTCCGAATCAGCGTCGAAAGCACCGGCTGAAAATACGTCCGTGCTCAGCCCTAGCGGCGCGGGGGCTGGTGGGGTGAGCGGAGTAGCAACCGTTATCGTTTGCGTTGGCTCCCTCTTGCCCCGCCGTTTTTTCCCGGCTGTCGCCACGTCCACGCGCTCGCCGTTCACCACCAAGTCGGTGAGGCGGCCCTTGCGGTCTTGCTGAATGACGACGGTGCTTGTCTCCGTCATGGTTCCGCGCGTGAGGCGACGCCCCCGGCGCAGCGTATCAGCCTCATCAGATAATAATGGTGGCAACGGTGGCGCGGGCGGCGCGGCAGGCAACACAACACCCGTCATAGTGGGCGGCGCGCTCGGCGCGCTCGGCACGACCAGGCTGCCAGCACCAGCCGCTACGCCTTTGCGACGGGTCGTGTCGGTGAGTAACAGCCGGCTAGCCGGCGGCCGGCCCTCCAGATGCGCCAGCACTACGGGTCGTGCGCCCTCGCGCGACGGGGCGGCGGCCAGGCTCGCACCCGCGCTCAGGCCCAGCACGCCCAGCAACAGCAGGCCCGCCGCCAACCAGCCTTCGCCGGGCGTGGGCCGCGCGCCGGCCCCGAGGGCCAGCCGCCGCACCCGCGCCAGCAGCGAGCCGCGCCCGCCGCTTCTGCCGTTCGTCCCGCCTGGCCCGGCCGCCGCCAGCGCCAGGCGCGGGGCTGCCGCGGCTTCGGGCAACACCGTCAGCTCGGCCAGCGCGGCCAGCGCGCGGGCCACGCGCAGGCGGTCGCCCCCACAAAGGGCAGCAGCCTGGTCGTCGCAGCAGTTTTCGCGCTCGGCCCGCAGGCAGGCAGCCATGAACCAGACTGCCGGATGGTAGAAAAACACGGTTTCGACCACGGCCAGGACCAGGTTCAGCAGGTAGTCGCGGCGCAGCAGATGAGCCACCTCGTGGGCCAGCAGCGCTTCGAGCAGGGCCGGGGGCAGGGCCGCCACCGCGCCCAGCGGCAGCAGCACCACCGGCCGCAAATGCCCCAGCACCAATGGCCCGGCCACGCGGGCCGACTCCAGCAGCCGCACCGGCCGCCGCAGACCCGCCCGCATAGCCAGGGCTGTTAGCCGGGCCGGCCAGCCGGCTCCGTTGCCGGCCCCGTCGCCATCATCGCGCACCGGACGCGCCGCGCGCCGCAGCCGGCCCGCGTAGAGCAACCCGCCCGCTAGTCGTCCGCTCATCAGCAGCAAGCCCAGCAGCCAAGCCGCTACCAGCGTCGGCAAATACGGCTCAGCGCGGTGCGCCAACGTGGCCCCGCGGGCGGCGAGCGCGGCCCAGGCAGTTGCCCGCGCGCGGCCCGATGTCGCTGTCAATGCCGTCGTGGTCGCCAAGCTTGTCTCAGCCGAAACTATCGGCGCGACAGTGTTCAGCGCATCGGCCGGCCCGGCGAGTTCCGCCAGTTCAGTTGGAGCGGCCTGGTAGTAGCGCCCAAACGTGCCCATCACCAGTAGCCCCAGCAGGGCCAGGCTGCTCACGGCCAGCCAGTAGCGCAACTCGGGGCGCTGTCGGCGTAGCAGCCAGCCGGTTAGCGCCAGCAGCCCGGCCAGCGCCGCACCCTGCCAGAGCGAATGCAGTAAGGCATACCCTAATGCCCGCACCAGGGCGGGGGTCAAAACGTCTCTAAGCAGCGGGAGCGTCGTCATCGGGCGAAGAAGGTTGAGGTGAAGGCTGAGGTTGAGACTGGGCGTTGGCGTTCTGAATCTCTAAGTCGTTGAGCAGGCGGCGAATCTGGGCCAACTCGTCGGGGGCGGGGCGGCGGTGGCCCAGCGCCTGCAGCACCAGCTTGAGGGCTGAGCCGCCGAACGTGTTTTCCACGAAGCGGTCGAGCAGCAGCCCTTTCGTGTCCTGCTCGCGCACGGCGGCCCGATAGACGTGCGAGCGGCTCTCGTCGTCGCGCCGCACAAGGCCCTTTTCCAGCATGAGCTGCATGATTTTGAGCGTCGTCGTGTAGCCAACGTCGCGGCGGCGGCTGAGCTGCTCGTTCACGGTGCGCACCGTAGCGGGACCGGCTTGCCAGAGCACGTGCAAGATTTCCAGCTCGGCATCGGTAGGTTTGGGAGGCAGGGGCATCAGGGCGGGGCAGAAAAGTTCGGTACGAATAATTTCGTAGCACAAAGATTATACGACACGGTTCGTAGCTGCAAATTTTATCTACGAAATTTTTCGTAAATAAGCTTAATCAGCTTATTATCAGCCGGAAAACTTTCCGGGCTGCTCTCCCCTTCCCGCTCGTCTCTCTGAGCTACTTGCGCCGCCGCACCAGCGTGACGCGCGCCCGCAAGCAAATGCCGCCCACCGGCGGGTTGAACTTGGCCACGCTCACCCGCGCCTGCCGCACCTGCCCAAACTCGCCGAGTACCCGGTCGAGGATGCGGTGAGCCAAGTGCTCCAGCAACCGCGCCGGGCGGGCCATCTCCTCGCGCACGATGCGGTAGAGCACCTCGTAATTGACCGTCTCGGCGAGCTTATCCGACGCGCCGGCCGCGAATAAGTCGGTTTTTAAGTGCAGGTCCACCCCGTACTTGTTGCCGATTTTCTGCTCCTCGTCGTAGTAGCCGTGGAAGGCGAAAAACTCCAGCCCCTCAAGCGCAATCTCTCCCATAAACCGCAGATTCAAACGGATTTAACGGATGGAACGGATGACGCGACCCGTGGGCCGCTGGTTATCCGGTTGGTGGAATGCTCGTTTGGGCTGCGCCGTAAAGCTAACGGGTCTGGGCACTCGTCGGGCAACAGCCGCCAGGCCGATACGGCCGCGCTCCCAAGCCCGTTCCCCATTCCCCATCCCGCTCTCCAATCCATTCCCGAACCCGGAGCGCACGGTCAAACCTGCACCAGACAAAATGAATGCCTGAAGAAAGAAATAGTCATTCGAGACTAAAAACCAGCCTTACCAAAAACGCAACGGATAACCAGGGGCGCGGCCCCGTCATCCGTTTCATCCGTTTGAATCCGCAGTCTAGATTTCATCGAAGAACGAGCGCCCCGCATGTTCGCCGCTCGCTTCGGTCGCGTACTGTTTCGGTGTCCCGACCCGCTCGCCGCTTGGATAGGGCGAGGGCGAGGGCTGGCCGATTTCCGGGCCGCCGGGCGTGAGCGGCGCGATTTCGGGGTAGCTCGGCGGCATGGCCGGAGGCAGTTCCGGCTCCGTAACGCGGTCGGGGCTGGGCTGGTCGATACGCGGCGGGGGCGCGATGCCGGGGTTTTCGGCCGGCGCGCCGGGCCGCTCGATGTCGGGCGTAGGCGTGGCCGGCGTACCGGGCGCGGGGTCGGAGTCGGGCGCGAACGGGTCGCCGCGGTCCGGCTCCGGTTGCTGACCGGGCTTGGGATTGTAAGCGGCCGCTGACGACGCGGCCACGGCCGTAGCCGGCTCGATTGAAGCCGCCGAAACCGAGGCGGCAGGTGAGCCGGCAGCAGCGGCGGGCGCGGCAGCGGTGGGCACGGAGAAGGCAGATGCGGCAGCCATAGAACCAGAATCCAAACCAGCCCCCGCCTCGGGGCCGGAACCGGGCGCGCCCGACGCGGGCCGCGGCACTTGTACGCCATTGGCCCGCGCCAGGATGGCGGCCGGGCCGTTTTTGGGGCGGGCGCGGGCGCGCTCGGCCTTATCGAGCGCGTCGGAAGCGAGGTGGTGCAGGTCGCGCACCAACGCATCGAACTGATTTTCGAG
>Ga0209511_1002347_pt1 | contig 15639 bp, 13 predicted proteins | sample SSSSmetaG_FD_184141 | JGI IMG/M metagenome (GOLD analysis project Ga0209511, IMG submission 184141) | Glacier valley bacterial and archeal communities from Borup Fiord, Nunavut, Canada, to study Microbial Dark Matter (Phase II) - ​SSSS... | ecosystem: Environmental > Aquatic > Freshwater > Ice >...
CGTTCATCCTGCGCGAGCCGGGCTCGGGCACGCGCATGGCATGCGCAGCGCACTTCGAGAGTCTCGGCTTTCGACCGCACGTGCGGCTCGAGCTCGGGAGCAACGAGGCCATCAAGCAGGCCGTGGCAGCCGGGCTCGGCCTGGCCGTGCTGTCACGCCACGCGATCGAGCATGGCGCCGGCGACGATCGGCTGAAGGTGCTGCGCGTGCGCGGGTTCCCGGCGCAGTCGAGCTGGTACTTGCTGCACTCGCGTGCGCGCCGGCTATCGCCGGTAGCGTCGGAGTTCCTCGAGCGGGCTGCCGCGGCGCGCTCGCCGCTGGCGAAGGACTCGCGCCCGAAGCTGGCGAAGGCCTAGAAGCGCACCCGCAGGCCGGTGGCGACGGAATTGCCGCTCGAGACGAAGCTGCGCTTCTCGTACAGGCCGGCGACGTAGACGTCGGTGTTCTTCGAGAGGAAGTAGTCGTAGGCGAGCGATGCCTGGCTGTCGACGATGCCTTGCAGCGGCGTGGTCGTGCGCGAGCGGCCGTACGCCACGAGCACGAGGCTGGTGCCGAACGGCACTGCGGCGCCGAGCTGGTAAAGAGCGGTCTTCGCGTCGATGCTGCCTTCGGTCTTGATGCGGCCGGCCTGGCCGTAGAGGCGCACGAACTTGAAGTCGTACGTGACCCCGACCTGCACGATGGTCTGCTGCTCGAAGCCGGCCGGCAGCGCAAGCGGGCTGTTCTTCACGCGCTGGCCCACGACGCTCACGGCGAGCGGACCGTTGATGTAGGAGACGCCGAGGCCGATGTTGTGGCCGTTCGAGTCGCCCGGCGTGGTCTCGTCGGTGTTGGTCGCGAAGTTGATGCGCAGCGCATCGCCCGGGTTGTTGGTGTACGAGATCGAATTGTTCCAGCGCGTGTCGCCGAGGATCGTGCCGCCGAAGTACTGGCGCACGGCGGGCGAAAAGCCGATCGACTCGCCGAACGGGTTGAAGGCGACCGTCGAGAGCCAGAGCGGCGAGGGGTTGCGGCCGAGCACGGTGGTGCCGAATGCGCCCGAGAGGCCGACGCTGGCCTCGCGCGCCCAGAAGGCGTCGCCATCGTTGCGGCCGACGTTGCCGGTGTCGGCGCGCACGTACGACTCGAGCTTCCACACGGCCTTCAGCCCGCCGCCGAGGTCTTCTGCGCCGCGCAGGCCGAGGAAGCTGCGTGTCATGTCGCCGCTGTCGAGCTGCCAGCGGCGCTCGCCGCCGACGGGCTTGACGCGTGCGCCGGAAGCGTCGATGAGACCGTAAAGCACAGCGCTTTGCGCCTGGGCAGCCGGGCTGCAGACTGCAGCGGCGAGGAAGGCGGCGGCAAGGAGTGTTCGGCTCATCCGACTATTCTGGCCGGAAACACTTGGGTACGACGCCCGGCGTCGGGCTGCCGCCACAATCCGGCGACCTTCGGAGAACCGCCCTTGGAGATCGACGTCAATGGCGCCTTGCGCGCGCTGCCCGAAGCGCTGGCCGACCCGGCCATGCCGCTGCTCTATGCCTTGCGCGACCTGCTCGGCCTGACCGGCACCAAGTTCGGCTGCGGCGTCTCGTCGTGCGGTGCGTGCACCGTGCACGTCGACGGCGTCGCGGTGCGTTCGTGCGTGCTGCCGCTCGCTGCGATCACTGGCAAGCGCGTCGTCACGATCGAGGGCCTGGCGCCCGGCGGGGGGCGGCTGCATCCGGTGCAGCAGGCCTGGCTCGACCATCAGGTTCCGCAGTGCGGCTACTGCCAGAGCGGCGTGCTGATGGCCGCGGCCGCGCTGCTGGCGAAGAACCGCAATCCGAGCGATGCGGAGATCGACGCCGCCATCGGCAACGTGTGCCGCTGCGGCACTTATCCGCGCATGCGGGATGCGATCCGTGCGGCGGCGAACTGACGCGACGCCGCGTCCGGCGGGCCGGCCGCGTCCTCTCTCTGGGCAGCGAACGTGCTCGTGAAGCGCCACCGGGCACCATGAGACGCCGCACCTTGCTCGTAAGCGGCCTCGGCGCTGCCGGCGCTCTCGTGCTGGGCTGGGCCGCGCTGCCGCCACGCGACCGCGTCGGCGGGCTCGACAGCCTGCCCGAAGAAGCCGGCGCCATCGGCCTCAACGGCTGGATCAAGATCGCCGACGACGGTGTCGTGCTGCTGGCGATGAATCGCAGCGAGATGGGACAGGGCACGCACACCGCGCTGGCGATGCTGGTGGCCGAGGAGCTCGACGTTGCGCTGGCCAGGGTGCGCCTCGTGCCCGCCGGCCACGACCGGCTCTACGGCAACGTCGCCATGTTCGTCGGCAACCTGCCGTTCCACCCCGGCGAGACCGAGCCGGGGCGCCAGACCAATGTGGCACGCAGCGGGCAGTGGGTCGTCGCCAAGGTGGCACGCGAGCTCGGCATCAACGCGACCGGCGGCTCGTCGTCGGTGGTCGACGCGTGGGACGTGCTGCGCCTGGCCGCCGCCACGGCGCGGGCGCGTCTCGTCGGCGCCGCCTCCATCGCGTGGAAGCTGCCGGTGGGCGAGCTCACGGTGACCGAAGGGGTGGTCGGCCATGCGTCGGGTGCGCAGGCGCACTACGGCGAGCTGGCGCGCATGGCCGCCGCGACGCCGCCCGGCGACGTGCTGCTCAAACCCCGCGCGCAGTGGTCGCTGATCGGCACCGCCGCGCCGCGCATCGACCTGCCGGCGAAGGTCGACGGCACCGCCCGCTTCGGCACCGACGTGCGCCTGCCCGGCATGCTGTTCGCCGCGATCCGCCATTGCCCAATGCTCGGCGGCAGCGCCGGTGCGGTCGACGTGGCGCCCGCGCTCGCGCTGCCCGGCGTCGAGCGTGTCGTGCGGCTCGGGCCGTACGCCGGCTCGACGGCCGCGCTCGCTGTCGTCGGCCAGACCTGGTGGCACGCGCAGCGCGGCGCGCAGGCGATCCGCGTCGAGTGGCAGCAGCGGCCGGCGGGCCCGCTCGACAGCGCAGCGATCGTCGCCAGCCTCGAACGCGAGGCACGCGCCGCCGATGCGGCCGGCGCCGGCTTCACCTTCTTCAGCCGCGGCGAAGCGCCCGACGATGCGCGCAGCGCCGGTGCCGTGCCGCTGCGCCAGGTCGAGCAGCTCTATCGCGCGCCGTACCTCGCTCATGCGCCGATGGAGCCGATCAATTGCACGGCGCGCGTGGCCGGCGGCCAGGTCGAGGTCTGGGCGCCGACGCAAGTGCCCGGCTTGGCGCGCGACATCGCGGCCCAGGTGGCGGGCGTGCCGGTCGAGGCCGTCACCGTGCACGTCACCTACCTCGGCTGCGGCTTCGGGCGCCGGCTCGACGTCGACTTCGTCGGCCAGGCGGTGCGCATCGCGCAGGAGACCGGCGGCCGGCCGGTGCAGCTCGTCTGGTCGCGCGAGGAAGACATCGGGCACGACTTCTATCGGCCGGCCGGCGCGGCGTTGTTGCGCGCCACGCTCGGCGCCGACGGCCTGCCGCTCACGCTCGCCATCACCAGCGCCGGCGACGCGATCACGCCACGCTGGATGGAGCGCGGCATCCCGTATCTCACCGGCCCGGTCGACACGCCCGACAAGACCGCCAGCGAAGGCCTGTACGACCAGTCCTATGCCATTCCGTACCAGCGCATCCGGCACGTGGCCACGAAAAGCGGCGTGCCGGTCGGCTACTGGCGCTCGGTCGGTCACTCGCACAACGCCTTCTTCAGCGAAGCCTTCATCGACGAGCTGGCGCACGCGGCCGGGCAGGACCCGCTGGCCTATCGGCTGGCGATGCTGCAGGGCGTTCCGCGCCATCGCGCGGTGCTCGAGCTGGTGGCCGAGCGCGCCGGCTGGCCGGGCCACGGTGAAGCGCGGCGCCCGCTGCCGGCCGGCCGCGCCCGCGGCGTGGCGCTGCACGAGAGCTTCGGCTCGGTCGTCGCGCAGGTGGTGGAGGCATCGATCGAGAACGGCCGGCCGCGCGTGCACCGCGTGGTCTGCGCGGCCGACGTGGGCACGGTAGTCAACCCCGGCATCGTCGCGCAGCAGATGGAGAGCGCGGTGATCTTCGCGCTCTCGGCCGCACTCTACGGCCGCATCGACATCGCGGGCGGCGTGGTGCGGCAGAGCAACTTTCCGAACTACCCGGTCGTGCGCCTGGGCGAATCGCCGTTGATCGAGACGCACCTCGTGCCGAGCGAGCGCGCGCCTGGCGGCGTGGGCGAGATCGGCACGCCGCCGCTGGCGCCGGCACTCGCCAACGCTTTGTTCGCTCTCACCGGCAAGCGGCTGCGCGAGCTGCCGTTGCAGCTGTAGGGCGCGGTTCGGGTCCGGTCGGCGCCGGGCGCGGTACGCGCGCCGCCGGGTAGCACCGCGCCCACGCCCACTCCTGCGGCATGAAGCGTCGGATGCGGCGGAACCGCTGCGCCGCACGGGTCGATCAGAACGCGAGGCGGCCGTGAATGCAGTGCCGGCACCGGTGCCGGGGTCTCAGGCAATCGCTGCTGCCAGCTCGTTGCGTGTGGCTTCGGCGGCTCGCCGTGCGGCCGCAGCGAAGTCGGGCCCGCTGCTCGCGTAGATGACCGCGCGCGACGAGCTGACGATGACGGGCGCCGTGGTGCGCTGAGCATTGCCGCGCCACCCGGCCCGTACCGTGGCCGGCCCGTCGCCGCCCTGCGCGCCGATACCGGGGATGAGCAGCGGGACGGTAGGCGCGATTTCGCGCACGCGGGCAACTTCGGCCGGGTGGGTGGCACCGACCACGAGGCCGATCTGCCCGCCCGCGTTCCACCCTTCGCTGGCCAGCCGCGCGATGCGCTCGTAGACCTTCTCGCCCGAGGCCAGCGCCAGATCCTGCAGCTCGTCGCCGCCCGGGTTCGAGGTGCGGCAGAGCACGATGATTCCCTTCCCGGAATGGCGCAGGTAGGGCTCGATCGAATCGAAGCCGAGCAGCGGCGAGAGCGTGACCGCGTCGGCGCGGTAGCGGTCGAACACCTCCTTCGCGTACTGCTCGGCGGTGCTCCCCATGTCGCCGCGCTTGGCGTCGAGGATCACCGGCACGTCGGGCGCGGTGGCGTGGATGTGCGCGATCAGCCGCTCGAGCTGCTCCTCGGCGCGGTGCGCGGCGAAGTAGGCGATCTGCGGCTTGAAGGCGATGACGAGATCACGCGTCGCGTCGACGATCGCGGCACAGAAGTCGAAGATGCGCGACGCGTCGCCGCGCATCTCGCCGGGAAACTTCGCCGGCTCGGGGTCGAGGCCGACGCACAGCATCGAGCGGTTCGCGCGCTCGGCACGGGCAAGGTGTTCGATGAAGCTCATGCGGCGTCTTCCGAGAGCTTGCGCGCAACGGCTTCGGCTGTTCTGTGAGCGGCCAGGTGTTGCGCCAAGCCTGTGTAGCTCGATGGCGTCATCGCCAGCAGCCGCTCGCGCTCGGCTTGCGGAATCGCCAGCTCGCGGATGAACGCATGGAGCGCTTCGCGCGTGATCGCCTTGCCGCGCGTCAGCGCCTTGAGCTGCTCGTATGGATTGGCGTTGCCGTACCGGCGCATCACCGTCTGCACCGGCTCGGCCAGCACTTCCCACGCGGCGTCGAGGTCGGCGGCGAGCGCGGCCCGGCCGATGCCGAGCTTGCCCATGCCCTGGGCCAGCGAGTCGTAGCCGAGCAGGCAGTGGCCGAGTGCGGCGCCCATGTTGCGCAGCACCGTGCTGTCGGTCAGGTCGCGCTGGAAGCGCGAGATCGGCAGCTTCTCGGCCATGTGCGCGAGCAGCGCATTGGCGAGGCCGAAGTTGCCCTCGGCGTTCTCGAAGTCGATCGGATTGACCTTGTGCGGCATCGTGCTCGAGCCGATCTCGCCTTCCTTCGTCTTCTGCGTGAAGTAGCCCAGGCTGATGTAGCCCCAGGCGTCGCGCGACCAGTCGATGAGGATGGTGTTGCAGCGCTTGAACGCGTCGAACAGCTCGGCGATGGCGTCGTGCGGCTCGATCTGCGTGGTGTGCGCGTTGAACACGAGGCCGAGCCGATCCTCGACTACGCGGCGGGAGAACGCGGGCCAGTCGACATCGGGATAGGCCGCGAGGTGCGCGTTGTAGTTGCCGACGGCGCCGTTCATCTTGGCCAGCATCGGCACCGCGGCGATCGCGGCGCGGGCGCGAACGAGTCGCGCTGCGACGTTGCTCGTTTCCTTGCCGAGCGTCGTCGGGCTCGCGGTCTGGCCGTGCGTGCGCGCAAGCATCGGCTGCGCGGCGTGCTCGTGCGCGAGCCCGTCGAGCCGCGCGATCAGCCCGTCGATGGCGGGCAGCAGTACCTGACCTCGGGCAGCCTGCAGCATCAGCGCATGGCTGGTGTTGTTGATGTCTTCGCTGGTGCAGGCGAAGTGCACGAAGCCGCTCGCCGCGGCCAGCTCGGGCTCGGCCGCAAAGCGCTCGACCAGCCAGTACTCGACCGCCTTCACGTCGTGGTTGGTGCGCCGCTCGATGGCCTTGATCGCTGCGGCGTCGGCTTCGCTGAAATCCGCCACCAGGCCACGCATGAACGCCACCGACCGTTCCGGGAACGGCGCCAGTTCGGCCAGGCCGGCTTCCGAAAGCGCGAGCAACCACTCGACCTCGACGCGAACGCGGCAGTGCATGAGCCCGAACTCGGAGAGCAGCGGGCGCAGCGCGTCGAGCCGTGCGGCGTAGCGGCCGTCGAGCGGCGAGAGGGCGGCGAGGGGCGAAACGTGCATCGAGATCGGGCCGTGCGGGCCGTTGCGGGCAAGGGGTGCGTGGCTGCGCGAACGAGCGACAGCGTGGATTATCGACGGGGTCGGCACACTAGAATGAAACCGCACTTCCTCTCACCGCACGCAAGAAGTCGAACGAACAGGCGCGCTGACTGCAATGAAACTTATCGGTTCGCTCACCAGCCCGTACGTCCGCAAAGTCCGCATCGTCATGGCGGAAAAGAAGCTCGACTACCAGTTCGTCCAGGAAGACGTCTGGCACAGCGACGCCATCGTCGCTTCGAATCCGCTCGGCAAGGTGCCCTGCCTGGTGATGGAAGGCGGCGAGGCGGTGTTCGATTCGCGCGTGATCGTCGAGTACCTCGACGCGCGCTCGCCGCTCAATCGCCTGATCCCCGAGCCGAACCGCGAGCGCACCGAAGTGCGCACGTGGGAAGCGCTGGCCGACGGCATCCTCGATGCATCGATCCTGGCTCGCCTCGAGGCCACGTGGGCTGGCCGCGAAGGGCAGCGCTCCGATGCGTGGGTCGAGCGGCAGATGAAGAAGGTCGACGCGTCGGTCGACGCGATTGCCACCGGCCTGGCCGAAAAACCGTGGTGTGCACCCGGCATCCACATGACGCTGGCCGACATCGCGGTCGGTTGCGCGCTCGGCTACCTCGACTTCCGCTTTCCGCAGATCGCCTGGCGCGAAAGGCACGCCAACCTGCGCCGTCTCGCCGACAAGCTGAACGCACGCAACAGCTTCATCGACACCGCGGCGCCGGCCGCCTGACCCGAGCTCGGGCCGACGCTCAAGCCGCGGCGAGCACCGCCTGCGGCGTGGCCGCGAAGCTGTGGGCACTGGCCATCGGCCAATAGGTGCGGAACACCTGCATCGGCATCTCGCCCGCGAGCAGCTCGCCGGGCTTCACGAACGGCAGCAGGTTGGCGAGCAGCTTCACGCCGTGTTCGGAATTGCGCCGCACGATGTGCGAAGCGGTGATGTCCGCCGGGTCGCCGAGGCCGGCCGCCTGCACCAGCTCCTTCAGCGCCATCAACGTGTTCTGGTGGTAGTGGAAGACGCGGTCGGCCTTGCTCTGCACCACCAGCGCCTTCTGGCGCTGCGGGTCTTGCGTGGTCACGCCCGTGGGGCAGTTGCCGGTGTGGCAGGTCTGCGCCTGGATGCAGCCGAGCGCGAACATGAAGCCGCGGCCCGCGTTGCACCAGTCGGCACCGAGCGCCAGCATGCGCGCGATGTCGAACGCGCTCACGACCTTGCCGGCACAGCCGAGCTTGATCTTGTGGCGCAGGTTCAGCCCGACCAGCGTGTTGTGCACGAGCAGCAGGCCTTCCTGCAACGGCGCGCCGACGTGGTCGCAGAACTCGAGCGGCGCCGCGCCCGTGCCGCCCTCCGCGCCGTCGACGACGATGAAGTCGGGTGTGATGCCGGTCTCCTGCATCGCCTTGGCGATCGCGAACCACTCCCACGGGTGGCCGATGCAGAGCTTGAAGCCGGTGGGCTTGCCACCCGAGAGATCGCGCAGCCGGCCGATGAAATGCATCATCTCCACCGGCGTCTTGAAGGCGCTGTGCGAAGCCGGCGAAACGCAGTCGACCCACGGCTTGACGCCCCTCGCCTCGGCGATCTCGATGGTGACTTTCGGGCCGGGCAGCACGCCGCCGTGCCCGGGCTTGGCGCCTTGCGAGAGCTTGAGTTCGATCAGCTTGACCTGCGGCTCGTTGGCATTGGCGGCGAAGCGCTCTTCGCTGAACGAGCCGTCGGCGTTGCAGCAGCCGAAGTAGCCCGAGCCGATCTCCCAGATCAGGTCGCCGCCATGCACGCGGTGATGCCTGCTGATCGAGCCTTCGCCGGTGTCGTGCGCGAACTTGCCGCGCGCGGCACCGGCGTTGAGCGCGAGGATGGCGTTCGCCGAGAGTGCGCCGAAGCTCATCGCCGAGATGTTGAAGATGCTCAGGCTGTAAGGCTGCGCCCGGCCGGCGCCGACCTCGATGCGGAAGTCGTGCGTCTTCAGGATCGTCGGCTGCATCGAGTGGTTGATCCACTCGTAGCCGACCGCGCCCACGTTCATCTGCGTGCCGAACGGGCGCTTGTCGGAATCGCCCTTGGCGCGTTGATAGACCAGCGAGCGCTGCTGGCGCGAGAACGGTGCGGCCTCGTTGTCGCCCTCGATGAAGTACTGCCGCATCTCGGGCCGTATGAACTCGAGCAGGAAGCGCAGATGGCCGATCACCGGGTAGTTGCGCAGCACGGCGTGGCGGTCCTGCATCACGTCGCGCAGGCCGAGCAGCACGAGCAGCAGGAACACCATCGCCGGCCACGGCGCCATGCCCATGCCGCGCCACGCCAGCGTGGCGAGCACGAGCGCCACGCCACACAGAACCCATACCGAATAGCGGATCGGAAAGTAGCTGTCGAGCCGGTTGATCCAGGCGAACATCGAACGTGCCTCCTCGAAGGTGCGCGATCGTAGACCGGGCCATCGGCGAAGCGCGGCCCGATTGGCGAGGCGCGGCCCGCGATTCGTGAACGTCTACGCTCGGTCGGGCTTCATGAAGGCGAGCAGCCGGCGCGCTGTTTCTTCGGGCAGTTCTTCGGCAATGAAGTGGCCGGCCGGCACCGCGCCGCCCTCGACCGCGCCGCCGCACTGCGCACGCCAGAGCGCCAGCGCGTCGTAGAGCGCGGCCACCACGCCACGCTCGCCCCAGAGCACGAGCAGGTCGCACGTCACCTGTTCGCCGGCTGCACGCGAGGCGCGGTCGTGCACGAGGTCGATGCCGGCCGAGGCGCGGTAGTCCTCGCAGGCGGCATGGATCGCATCGGCGCGGCAGAAGCAGCGCTCGTATTCCAGCAAGGCTTCAGGCTCGATGTTGGAAAGACCGTTCGCGCCCCAGCCGCCGAGCGTCCAGTGCAGATAGAACTTCGGGTCGCCGCCGATCATGCGTTCGGGCAACGGCGCCGGCTGGATCAGGAAGAACCAGTGGTAGTAGTAAGAGGCGAAGCGCAGGTCGGTGCGCTCGTACATGTCGAGCGTGGGCACGATGTCGATCACCGCGAGCTTCGTCACGCGATCCGGGAAGTCGAGCGCGAGCCGGTGCGCGACGCGGCCACCGCGGTCGTGGCCCGCCACCGCGAAGCGCTCGTGTCCGAGGCCGCTCATCAGCGCCGCCATGTCGGCCGCCATCGCGCGCTTGCTGTGCTGCGCGTGATCGGCTTCGGGGGTTTCGGCCGGCGCCGGCTTGGTCGAGTCGCCGTAGCCGCGCAGGTCGGGGATCACGAGCGAGAAGTGCGGTGCCAGCAGGCGCGCCACGCGCTGCCACATCGCGTGCGTCTGCGGATAGCCGTGGAGCAGCAACAGCGGCGGGCCTTCCGGGTTGCCGCCGGTGCGCGCGAACAGCTCCACCTCGCCGGCCGCGTGCAGGCGCGCTTCGAATCCTTCGAACCAGGTCATCGCGTGATCCTCCCTTTCAGAAGATGGAGAGGCCGGTGCGTGCCGCGAACATCTCGAGCGCGGCCGTGCCGAGCACGGAGTTGCCGCTGGCGTCGACAGCGGGCGACCAGACGGCGAGCGTGAGCCGGTCGGGCGCGACGGCGACGATGCCGCCACCGACGCCGCTCTTGCACGGCAGGCCGATGCGGTAGGCGAACTCGCCGGCGGCGTCGTAGGTGCCGCAGGTCAGCATCAGCGCGTTGAGGCGGCGCGCCTGCCGCTCGCTCACCACGGCCGCGCCGCCGAGCGGATGCGCACCGTCGCGGCACAGGTAGCCGGCCGCGCGCGCCAGCTGCACGCAGCTCATCGAGATCGCGCACTGATTGAAGTAGACGTCGAGCACCGTGGTCACGTCGTTGTCGAGCTTGCCGAAACCCTTCATGAAGTTGGCCAGCGCGACGTTGCGAAAGCCGGTCTCGGCTTCGGACGCGGCGACTTCGTCGTCGAACGCGACCCTCTCGCCGGCGAGATCGGTAAGCATCGCCAAGAGCCGTGGCTTGGCCTCGCCGATGCTCACCAGCCGATCGGCGACCGCGATCGCGCCGGCGTTGATGAACGGATTGCGCGGTACGCCCTGCTCGCTCTCCAACTGCACCAGCGAATTGAACGGGTTGCCCGAAGGCTCGCGGTGGATCCGCTCCCACAGCGCGTCGCCGAGCAACTGCATCGCGAGCGTGAGCGTGAACAGCTTGGAAACGCTCTGGATCGAGAACGGCACGGCCGCGTCGCCGGCCGCTGCCTCCTCGCCTTCGCGCGTGCGCAGCGCGATGCCGAACTGCCGAGCGTCGATTCGAGCCAGCGCCGGGATGTAGCTCGCGACGCGACCTTGTTCGCCGAGCCGCGGGCGCAGCGAGGTCACGATCTCGTCGAGCAAGTGCTGGAATTGCATGGCGCCGACTCTAGGCCAGGCGGATCGCGCCGGGGAGCGTCGATATACTGGAGCCCAGCGCTGATTTGTTCCGGCTTGCGGGCGCTCTATAAATTCGGCTAAAGATTTGGATCTCCGAAACCCGGTGTCCCGCTTTGGCGGCGCCGGGTTTTTTCGTGGGTCTTGGAAAGCCGATCTCTCGATGACGACGATGGGTTCCGTCGGCGATGTCTCGCCGCAGTCGATGCACTTCGCAGAACCGCTGCCGCTCGCCAGCGGTGCGCAGTTGCGCGACTACACGCTCGTCTACGAGACCTACGGCACGCTCAACGCAACGCGCAGCAATGCCGTGCTCGTGTGCCATGCGCTCAATGCCTCGCACCACGTGGCCGGCACCTACGCCGGCAAGCCGAAGAGCGAAGGCTGGTGGGACAACCTCGTCGGCCCGGGCAAACCGCTCGACACCGACCGTTTCTTCGTCGTCGGCGTCAACAACCCCGGCTCGTGTTTCGGCTCGACCGGGCCGACGAGCATCAACCCCGACCCGGCCGCGGGCGGCCGCACTTACGGCAGCGACTTCCCGGTGGTGACGGTGGAAGACTGGGTCGACGCGCAGGCACGACTGATCGACGCGCTCGGCATCACGCAGCTCGCTGCCGTGCTCGGCGGCAGCCTCGGCGGCATGCAGGCGCTCGACTGGTCGCTGCGCTTGCCCGAGCGCCTGCGCCAATGCATCGCGGTGGCGACGGCGCCCAACCTTTCGGCGCAGAACATCGCCTTCAACGAGGTGGCGCGGCGCGCCATCGTCACCGATCCCGACTTCCACGGCGGCCACTATGCCGAGCACGGCACGCTGCCGCGCCGCGGCCTGCGCGTGGCGCGAATGATCGGCCACATCACCTACCTCAGCGACGACGCGATGGAGGCCAAGTTCGGGCGCGAGCTGCAGAAGGCGGTGATCGGCTATTCGACGCAGGATGTCGAGTTCCAGATCGAGGCCTATCTGCGCCACCAGGGCGACAAGTTCAGCGAGTATTTCGACGCCAACACCTACCTGCTGATCACCCGCGCGCTCGACTATTTCGATCCGGCGCGTGCTTTCGGTGGCGACCTTTGCGCCACCTTCGCCGCTGCCCGTTGCCGGTTCCAGCTCGTCAGCTTCACCACTGACTGGCGCTTCGCCCCGGCGCGCTCGCGCGAGATCGTCAAGGCGCTTGCCTTCAACCGGCTCGACGTGAGCTATGCCGAGATCGACGCACCGCACGGCCACGACGCGTTCCTGTTCGACGACCCGCGCTATCACGGCGTCTTGCGTGCCTGCTTCGATCGGCTCGCCAAGGAGCTGCCGTGAGCGATCGCAAGGACATGGAAATCATTGCGAATCTCGTTCCGCACGGCTCGCGCGTGCTCGATCTCGGCTGCGGCGACGGCGAGCTGCTGGCCCATCTCTTCGAGCACCGTGGCTGCAACGGCTACGGCATCGAGATCGCCGACGCCAACGTGCTCGCCTGCGCGCGCCGCGGCGTCAACGTGATCCAGCTGAACCTAGAAGAAGGCCTGGCCTTGTTCGAGGACGACAGCTTCGACGTCGTGCTCCAGCTCGACACACTGCAGCACCTGAGGAACACCGAGAAGATGCTGCGCGAGACGGCGCGCGTGGGCCGCATCGGCATCGTGAGCTTTCCCAACTTCGCGCACTGGCCGAACCGGCTGCACGTGATCGGCGGCCGCATGCCCGTGACCCGTGTGCTGCCCTACCAGTGGTACGACACGCCCAACATCCGCGTCGGCACGTATGCCGATTTCGAGGTGCTGGCGAAGAAGGGCGGCCTGCGCATCCTCGACGCGTTCGGCATCCAGGCCGGCCGCGCCGTGCGCACGATGCCGAACCTGCTGGCGAGCGTGGCGGTGTTCAAGTTCGAGCGCGGCTGAGGGCAGGCAGGACGCGTCGTGCTCGTGTCGTGTGCCTCCGCTATCCTCGGCCCCCTTTGTGCAGGGAGCCCGAAATGCTGACTTTGAACCGATCGATCCTCCGCGTCGCATTTCTCGCGGGCAGCTTCATGTTTCTGGCTGCGTCGAACGCCGCCGCGCCGCAGCAGAAAACCCAGGCGCCGGGCTACTACCGCATGATGCTGGGCGACTTCGAGATCACCGCGCTGAGCGACGGCACGGTCGACCTCAAGCCCAAGGAGCTGCTCACCAACACCACCCAGGCGCAGGTGGGCGCACTGCTCGACCGCTCGTTCGAAGGCGACGCGGTGCCCACTTCCGTCAACGCCTACCTCGTCAACACCGGCGAGAAATTGGTGCTGGTCGACACCGGCGCAGCCAAGCTGTTCGGCCCCACGCTCGGCAACCTGCTCGCCAACCTTGCCGCGGCCGGGTACAAGCCGGAGCAGGTCGACGCGGTGCTCATCACGCACATGCACCCCGATCACGTCGGCGGGCTCATGTCGGACGGCAAGCCGGCCTTTCCGAACGCCACCGTGCACGCCGACCAGCACGACGCCGACTTCTGGCTCGCTCAAGCCAACCTCGACAAGGCGCCCGCGGAGATGAAGGGATTTTTCCAGGGCGCGATGGCTTCGATGAATCCGTATGTGAGCAGCGGCAAGATGAAGCCCTTCGACGGCAACACGCAGCTTTTTCCCGGCATTCGCGCCATGGCTGCGCCCGGCCACACGCCTGGCCACACGGTGTATGCGATCGAGTCGAAGGGCAGCAAGCTGGTGCTGTGGGGCGACCTGATGCACGTCGCTGCAGTGCAGTTCCCCGAGCCGCAGGTGACGATCGCCTTCGACACCGATTCCAAGGCCGCCGCCGAGCAGCGTGTCAAGGCTTACGCCGACGCTGCACAGGGCCGCTACCTCGTGGCCGGCGCGCACCTGCCGTTCCCCGGCATCGGCCACGTCCGTGCCGATGGCAAGGGTTATGCATGGGTCCCGGTCGACTACAACACGATCCGATGAATCGATGATTCGACGTTGCCGCACAGCGGGCCTCGCAGCCCCGGTTCTCCTGCTCTCCCTGCTCGCCGCGTGCGGGCAGAAGAACGAAGCCGGGCCGGCCGGCCCGGGGGGCGGCGCGAGCGGGCCGCCACCGGCCGAGGTCGGCGTCGTGAAGGTCGAGCCGCGCGCGGTCGGGCTCGTCACCGAGCTGCCGGGCCGGCTCGAGGCCTCGCGCGTGGCGCAAGTGCGGGCACGCGCTGCCGGCATCCTGCTGAAGCGGCTGTTCACCGAAGGCAGCGACGTCAAAGCCGGGCAGGCTCTGTTCCAGATCGACTCGGCGCCGGCTCAGGCGACGGTCGCCAGCGCGCAGGCCACGCTGGCCCGCGCGCAAGCCGGCCTGACGCAGGCCACGGCGCAGGCCGAGCGCTACCAGCCACTGCTCGAGGCCAACGCCATCAGCAAGCAGGATTACGTCAACGCGGTGGCGGCGCAAAAGACCGCCGAGGCCGACGTGGCCGCGGCGAAGGCCACCGTGCGGAGCGGGCAGATCAACCTCGGCTACGCATCGGTCACGGCGCCGATCTCCGGGCGCATCGGCCGCGCACTGGTGACCGAAGGCGCGCTCGTGGGCCAGGGCGAGGCCACGCAGCTCGCGGTGGTGCAGCAGATCAACCCGATGTACGTGAACTTCACGCAGTCGACGACCGACGTGCTGGCGCTGCGCCGCGCGGTCGAGAGCGGCAAGTTCCGCCGCGCGGGCAATGCAGCCAACGCTGCCAGTGTGCGCATCGTGCTCGAAGACGGCAGTGCCTACGCACAGCCGGGCAAGCTGCTGTTCTCCGACCTGACTGTCGACCCCACCTCGGGCCAGATCACGCTGCGCGCCGAGGTGCCGAACCCGAACGGGTTTCTGCTGCCCGGCATGTACGTGCGGGTGCGCATCGAGCAGGCCGAGACGCCCTCGGGCATCGTGCTGCCGCAGCAGGCGGTGACGCGGGGCTCCGCCGGCGACAGCGTGATGGTCGTCAGCGCCGACGGCAAGGTCACGCCGCGGCCGGTCAAGGTCGGCACCGCGGAGGGCGGCGGCTGGGTCATCCTGGACGGCGTCAAGTCCGGTGAGCTGGTGATGGTCGACGGCTTTCAGAAGCTGCGCGGCAACGCACTGGTCAAGCCGGTACCGTGGCAGGCGGCCGCCGCTTCGGGTGCGCCCAGCGCGGGTGCGGCTTCGGCTGCAGCTGCGGCGCCGTCGGCGCCCGCCGCGCCAGCTTCCCGCTGAAGCGCGCGCGCGATGGCGCAGTTCTTCATCGACCGGCCGATCTTCGCGTGGGTGCTCGCGCTGTTCATCCTCGTGCTCGGCGGCGTGGCCATCAAGCAGCTGCCGATCGCGCAATACCCCTCGGTGGCGCCGCCCTCGATCGTGGTCACCGCCACGTACCCGGGCGCCTCGGCGCAGACGCTCGAAGACAGCGTGATCAGCGTCATCGAGCAGGAGATGAACGGCTCGCCCGGCCTGATCTACCTCGAGTCGGTGAGCCAAGCCAACGGCGTGGGCTCGATCACGCTGACCTTCGAGTCGGGCAGCAGCCCCGACCTGGCGCAGGTCGACGTGCAGAACCGCCTTTCGCGCGCGGCGCCGCGGC
>Ga0209511_1002348_pt1 | contig 15637 bp, 32 predicted proteins | sample SSSSmetaG_FD_184141 | JGI IMG/M metagenome (GOLD analysis project Ga0209511, IMG submission 184141) | Glacier valley bacterial and archeal communities from Borup Fiord, Nunavut, Canada, to study Microbial Dark Matter (Phase II) - ​SSSS... | ecosystem: Environmental > Aquatic > Freshwater > Ice >...
TGTCAGACGCTCCAAGTAGGATGCTCCCTGCACCTTGACAGCCCCATAGCGCGAGCGTTCCGAACCCCAGCCCAGCGTGACCCGCGACTGGTGGCCGTCCATGCGGGCGAGCAGTCTAGCCATGACCCCGCAGCAGAAAGGGGAGCCGTATCAGCGGCCCCCCTCACCTGTGTGATACCGGCTAGGAATCCGCTCGGCAACCACGACAACACACATTGCATACCCACATGTGCGAATTCGTAACATCGCAAGATACGTGCCAGACACGTTTCCTAGCGCGAACCTTTCTATCCCCGCCTCCCTTGTGGAGGCTTTTTCATTGGAGGCAACATGTACGACCCCTCATCACCTTTGCGCCTCTCACCCGCCACGGTCGATGCGCTCTACGGCATCGCGGCTGCGGTGCTGTTCGTCGCCCTGTTCGTGATCGCCTACGCCTTCGGAGGCTGACGCGATGCCAATCCCCATCACGCGGCCTGACCTCCCGCCGGACACACACCGCCCGCTAGCGTGGACGGCGCTCAATGCCGCCTTCGACGCTGCCGAGCGCACCATCACGCGGCTACCGAGTCAGCAGCGCCAGCCGCACACCTGCAACTACGTGGCGCGCTTCATCGCTGGCGACTTCCCGCTGTGCAGCACGAACCTCTCGTGCGGCTCCTGCTCGCACAACGTCACCCGCACGGTGCTGACCGACGCACCGCGCATGGGAGCGCGTCCAAGCCACTTCCGAGGCGTGTTCAACCCGAGCGCGCATGGCGGCAAGGTGGCGCATTACGCGACGCTGGGAGGCGAGTACGCATGATGCAGATGACACTAGACGACACACGTCCGCTTTCACCGCAAGCACAGCGCATCCTTGAGGTGTTGAAGGATGGCAAGATTCACAGCGGCTTGGAGTTCGTCAACGGCACGCACGGTTTCACGGTGCTGGCGTACTCGCAACGCTGCGGGGATCTGCGCAAGGCGGGACACCATATCGTTTCGTTCAGACATGGCGGGCACGTCGCATCGTACCGCCTCGAAGGCTAGGAGACAGCATGAGCATCAATCGCGTGTGCATCAGCGGGAACCTCACCCGCGACCCCGAACTCCGGCAGACGGCTGGAGGCATGGCAATCCTCAACATGCGCATGGCCGTCAACGACCGCCGCAAGAACTCCTCGTCTGGCGAGTGGGAGGACGTTGCCAACTACGTGGACGTGGTGACGTTCGGCAACCGCGCCGAGAGCCTGTCCCGATTCCTCGGCAAGGGCAGCCGCATCACCGTGGACGGCAAGTTGCGCTGGAGCGAGTGGGCGGACAAGACCAGCGGCGACAAGCGCCAGAAGATCGAAGTGGTAGCCGACGACATAGAACTCCCCGCGCGCTCCGAGAGTCACGCGCAGTCGGCACCCGCCGCGTTCACCCCGCCGGCAGCCGATGACGATGACGTGCCGTTCCACCATCCCGAGCGCATCCACACCGTGACCCGCGTTGACGGCCACGAGCACCACCGCGCACGTCGCGCAATCAGCGTCTAACCCCCAAACCCACTCACCTGAAGCCGCTCCGAACATGGGGCGGCTTCTCACGTTCCAGGAGGTATCCGCATGAATCGATTCACTGATGTTCTGTTGGGAGTATTTACAGTCGCCAATTACGTGATATTCCTCTTCACGGGAAACCTGCTCAATCTGGTGTCGGCGATATTCACCGCCACCGTCCTGTCCTACACAGTCCGCCGTGCCTAGGCTATCCGCCGCAGACAAAGCCCTCGCGCACCTCGCTAACGGTGACGTACTCGTCACGAGCGCCAACGACTACGGCGTCCGCTACACGTGCCGAGGCTCAAAGCGCGAGCCGTACATCTGCGCAGTCGGCAAGAGCCGCACGGGGACGCTCATCACGTCCTGCACGTGTGCCAACGCTGATGTGCATCCCGTCCGTCCGAATTGCAGCCACGTGCAGGTGGGAAAACTGCTGTGGCGAGAATAGGAGTGACCGCATGACACCGCTCGACAACGCAATCCAAGCGCTCCAAACCGAGATAGTCCGCGCACCATCAGACGGAGACTACCTCGCCAAATGCAAAGCCGCACTGGACATGCTCATGACACTGCGAGGGGAGCGACCATGACCGACGACGAACGCCACATGAAAACCATCTGCCGAGATTCCAGCGTGATTGCTGGCCTCGCGTGGACGATCGCGGACATGACCGTAAGCCCGAGTGACCGCGTAGCCGAGACGCAGCGCATCATCACCGATGCCTACGCCAAGTACGACGAGGAGGTGAGCGGTGATGAGTAGCTGGATGGACAATGAAGTACCGTTCGAGTCGCTTGTCGGCAAGACGCTGGTGAGCGTCGAGAACGTCACCGATGACCTGCTCCGATTCGTTGCCGACGATGGCGACGTGTTCGAGATGTACCACTACCAAGACTGCTGTGAGTCCGTCTCCATCGAGGACATATGCGGCGAACTTGAGTGGCTGGTCGGTTCGCCCATCCTGCACGCCGAGGAGTCGTCTAACGAGAGCGACCCGAAGCCAGACGAATACGACGAGTCGCACACGTGGACGTTCTACCACCTCCGTACCATGAAGGGCACCGTGACGGTGCGCTGGTACGGAACGTCCAACGGCTACTACTCGGAGTCGGTTGACTTCCGGCTGGTCACAAAGAGTGATGCCCAGTGACCACATGCTGCCTCTGCAACTCACCCGACAATCCCGAGAACGCGCACTGGGACCCCAAGGGCATGGGAGGCCGTGGCAAGAAGGCTCCCGCTTCCGCGCTCGTCACCAAGCGGCTCTGTGCGGGCTTCGGCGGCAACACCGACCCGAGCACCTGCCACGGTGCGCACCATGCGGGATTCATCGCGCTCGACCTGACACCGCACGGCGTACTGCGCTACTGCTCGACTCCCGCGCTCGACGCCAGCAGCAACGTTGCGCGTGACGCTCACAAGGCGCTCAAGAAGCGCGGCCTGAAACTCGATGGCATGTGGCACCCGCAAGCGTTCGCCGACGACTTCGACCCTGACACCGTGGACGCGATACCCGACGACGACCCCGCCGTTGACGAACCGCAAGAGCCTGACACCGCGCTAGGCGACTCGCTGCACATCCTCGCAACCCGCATCGGTGCGGAGTGCGTCGGCAGCGGAGAGGGCTGGCGCATCACGGCGGAAGCCAACTGCACCGCCGAGGCTCTGCTCGTTGCCGCGCACGGCCCCAAGGCTGGCAAGGCGGCAGCGCGTGAGTGGCGCGAGCAGCTGACGACCGCAGACGGCGTACCGATTCCCATCGGCAAAGCGGAGGCGAGCAAGATGGCCGCCGTGGTCAAGTACATCCCCGCGACGCTGGGCCGCTCGCTGCCGTCCACTCGGCAGTATGCCGCGAGCGTGGCAGTGAAGCGAGGCAAGCGCACCGCAGAGGAGTCCGTGACGCTGGCAGAGGCGTTGTCGCTGTCGGCGTTCCGCGCCGAGGTTTACGGGGAGTCCGAGCCAGCCGAGCCGACGCTGTATGAGTGCAAGTCATGCGGCTTCCAAGGCACCAAGGACGCATTGATAATGGAGGTGTCATGAGCGAACACCACCTCATCGGGAAGATTGATTTCTCGTACGAAGCATGTGAGGAGTGTGCGCACGACGACTACAAGTACGGGTGCAAATTCGGAGAGAACATCACCATCTACAGCGGTGACCGCATCTCATGTGACGACTTCCAGCAGAAGGAAGAAGCAAGCCCCAAGCCCTAGCCAAACCCCAGCACAACCGATGCCGTCCAATGGGCGGCTTTTTCTTTGGAGGCAAGAGTGGACGACGACATTGCACGCGAGTTCGAGGACGCCATGCGCCCTGCTGACTTCGCCGACGACGACCGTACGCAGGCGTGGCAACCCCGCGACGAGAACGCTGTGGACTGGTGCCTGCTCAAGCGCGCCAACGCACTCGCACGTATCGAGCGGATCAACGTTGCGAAGGCCGCCGCGCTGTACGAACTCGCTGCGCTCTACGACCGACGCATCACAGCCGAGCGCGCAACAGCCGACTACTTCGAGCTGACCGCAATCGACGCCCTGGCACGCATCGCCGAACCCGACAAGCGCGGGAAGCGTTCGCTGAAACTCCCGCACGGCACGGTGTACGAAGTGGCGCGCGAGCACATCGCGTGGCCTGACGACGACGCGCTGGTCGGCTGGTGCACCGCGCACCTTCCGATGGCCAGGAAGGTGAAGTACGCACCCGACAAGGCTGCGCTCAAGGCTCACATGAAGGCGACCGGCGAAGTGCCTGACGGCGTGGAAGTCGGCACCGTGACCACCATCCAGATTCGGGAGGCATAGATGCCGCTGCTACCTTCGCAAGTCAAGCAACTGCTGCACCCCATCAAACCTTCCCGCGTCCTCAAGGCGAACGGGCACTCGCACGTTTCCCAGCAGGACATCGCCGCGCACCTCATCCGCGTGTTCGGTTTCGGCGCGTTCGACGTGCAGGTACTCGAAACCGAATGTGTGTTCGAGACGTGCATACCGACCGATGGCGTTGACCAGATGACCGACAAGGCAATCCACAAGGCGCTCCGATACGACGTGTGCTACCGCGCACTCGTCAGGCTCACAGTGCGTGACTCGGAGGGCAACACGCTTGCCGTCTACGAGAACGGATCAACAGACACCGCGCAGAATCAGACGCGTGGAGACGCGCACGACCTCGCCTACAAGTCTGCTATCTCGCTGTCAGTGAAGCGATGCGCAATCTTCTGGGGCGACCAGTTCGGCCTCTCGCTCTACAACAAGGGCCAGCTAGAAGGACTCGTGCGCGGAACGCTGGTAGGTATGCCCGACGCAGAAGAGCCGCCTGCCGACATGCAAGAGGGCGTACCGCAGCAGGTATCACTCGGCAACGACGAAACCGAGCCGCCGGAAGAGGCTCCCGAGCCTGAACCCGCTCCCGAGCCTGTCACGAAAACCGAGCCTGTCCCCATCGCCAAGCCCACGCCTAAGCCCGCGCCTTCCGAGGAGCGTATCGAGTTCGACGCGCTCATGAGCATCGCCAAGTCGCACGGGCAGAAGGAGCGCATCGGTGCCGCGCTGGACAACCCCAAGACGCAAGCGCTGGCGTTCGCAGCGTGGCAGGCGATGGACGAGGAGCAGCACCGCTTGCTCAAAGTCATCGCGGCATCCAAGCCGAAGCCGTAACCGCAACCCTCAAGGAGCCGTCCACAGTGGCGGCTCCTTGCTCTATCCCCCGACGATTGGAGCACCCATGCGCGGACTCACTCCCGCACCTCTCCGACCTGCCGCAACAGCACTCGCACTCGCCGCAATCGCGCTACTGACGCTGGCACCGTCTGCAATCGCAATCCACAATGTGTCCCTGACGCGCTCACAAGCCCGCTCTGCCACGCAAGCCGCTTACCGTGAGGCATCGGCGCAGACAGCACGGCGCGAGGCTTCAGACGCCGCTCTGCGCGTACTGCTCGCCAACGCCCGCACCGAGCGCGATGCCGCCAGAGCGCACGCCGCCGCTGTGGACGCGGACAACGCTTCGCTGCGCACGCTGCTCCGAAAGCCTCAAGCCGTGGTGCAGGTATCAAGCGCGCCTAAGCGTCAAGTAAAGGTCAAGGCTTCCACTCCAGCACGTGGGGGCACGTGGGTCATCACCGCCTACTGCTCGTGCCGCAAGTGCTGCGGGAAGTCCAACGGCATCACCGCCAGCGGTCGCAAGGCCAGCGCGGGAACGGTGTCGGCTCCAAGAAGTCTGCCATTCGGCACACGGCTACGCATCGGAAACCTCGGCACGTTCACCGTGCGCGACAGAGGCGGCAGCATCCGAGGACATCGAATCGACATGTGGGTGAGCAGCCACGCCGCCGCAATCCGCTTCGGACGCAGGACGCTGAGAGTGGAGGTTCTATGACGCAAACCATCAAGGAGGTGTTACCGATTGACGCTTACTACTCCGATGAGCAAGTGACCATCTACCACGCCGACTGTCTCGACGTCATGCGCGGCATGGAAGACGGCAGCGTTGACGCCATTGTTACCGACCCTCCATACGGCATCGGCTTCGTGTCCGCCTGGCGGACACGAAAGGAGGACCGGCACAAGGCAGTCATCAACGACGAGGCCCCTTACGTCGAGTGGATTCCTGATGCCTTCCGAGTGCTAAAGGACGGAGGCGCTCTGGCATGTTTCTACCGATGGGACGTGCAAGACCAGTTCGTTGCAGCGTTCAAGAGCGCGGGGTTCACCGTCAAGTCTCAAGTCGTATGGCATAAGGGAGGGGGGGGGATTGGAGATCTAAACGCCGCGTTCGCCCCTGAGCACGAGCTGCTTCTGTTCGTGGTGAAGGGTCAATTCTCCTTCGCCCACGGGAGGCCGATGAGCGTGGTTAAGGTTCCCCGCGTCCGTCCCGAGAACCTGACGCACCCATGCGAGAAGCCAACCGACCTAATCGGGCACCTGATACGGCACATATCCAACGTAGGAAGCATCGTATTCGACCCATTCGGGGGAAGCGGAGCAACGGGGAAGGCCGCGAAGGACAACGGACGCCGTGCAGTTCTGTGTGACCTTGACGCCGACTATTGCGCGATAGCGGCAGGAAGGCTCTCGCAGGGGGTGCTCATGTGAAGAAACCACGCACACAGAAGCCATGGTGCCGCGAGTGCAGGAAATCCACGTACCCGACGAAGGCCGCCGCGATGAGCGAGGCACACGCGATGGTGCGGGCTGGCAAGCACCTTACGCGCACCGGCTACCTGACCGGCTACCCGTGCGAACACGGCAACGGCTGGCACGTGGGGCACCGCTCGAATCCGCACCGGAGGAGGTGATTGCATGGCAAAGCCGTGGTTCCGATTGTGGACTGAGGCGAAGAACGATGCGAAGTTGCGTGCCCTGTCCGACTCCGAGTTCCGGCTGTGGTTCAAGCTGCTGTGTATGGCTGCGGAGTCAGACGAGCGCGGGATTATCGACTACTCGGATGCCGAGTTCGTGGCGCTGGAAGTTGACTGCTCCGACACCCAGGAGCTCACTGCTGGGCTCAAGCGTATGGAGCGAGTCAGGCTGCTGAAAGTGGACGGCGAACGGATCGTGTTCGCCTCGTTTGACGAACGCCAGTACATCAAGGAAAGCGACAAGCCGGACGCCGTTAGGGAGCGGAAACGGCAGCAGCGCGAGCGTGAAAAACAGGAGCAAAACGAATGTCACGCCGATGTCACGCCATGTCACGCCAATGTCACGCCCCTACAGAACAGAGAGAGAGAAGAACAGAACAGAACAGATTCAGATAAAACCTCTAACGGCGAGGAGTTCACGAAACCTGTGGATAACCGCCCCACGTGCTTCACCGACATGGACGAACACCGAGTCCGGACTGCCTATTACGACAAGTACGGCAAGGAGATGCCACCCGATGTGCTCCTTGCGCTCTCCGAGACTTGCGCCAAGCGATGCAACGGCCTCGCACGCTGCGGTCAAGCCGTCGCCGCGCAGGTTATTTCCGACGCGAAACTAGCGTCCAAGGTGCCCGAGTTCATCCGACAGAAGAGGCCAGCATGAAACGTATCGATGAGCCGCTAGACCCGCTCGACGTAGCCTGCGGGTGGGTATTCGCCGCGCACCGTGGATTCTCGAAGGGTGGCGCGTTTGACCACATGATGCCCGACGACATCAAGGCGTACCTACTCCAGCATGTCGCAATCATGGACAGCATCCCCGTCTATGGTCCCGACGAACCTGCTGACGAGCAGGACGACCCACGCCACGGAGAGTGGATGGACGGATTCACCGAGGGATTCGGATGCGGGTTGAACATGGCACCCGACTGCGGAGTGTGCGCGAAGTACCGCGACCGTAACTCATCCGTTCCCGACGAAGGGAGCCTCACATGACAGCACTCCTCGACAGACCGACACTCCCCACGCGACCGCCGACGCGCCGCGAGAAGGACCGCGCAATCAGCCTCGTCGAATCGGCGGGGCTTTTCGTTGACCGCACGACCCCGCATTGCATCCGTGCATGGAGCGCGGTCGGGCGATACCGCATGTACCGATACGTTGACGTTGCCGGCCTAATCGCCAGCAGCGACCCGACAGCCTACGCGCTGGGAGCCTATCAGCTCGGAGGTGGAAGGTGAGCGCCATCATAGGACTCGACCTTTCGCTCACCTGCACGGGCGTCTGCATCCTGCGTCCTGACGGCACACGCCGACTCGAAGCGTGGGAGACGAAGAAGATGCGCGGCCACGAGCGTATGGCGTACATCCTCGACGCGCTCGACGCGATGCTCAATGACGCCGAGCGAATGCACGACTCGCTGCGCATCATCATCGAAGGCCCGTCGTACGGCTCGCAGGGTCAAGGCCACTTCGACATCGGCGGCCTGACGTGGCTCGTCAAGCATCGGCTGTGGACGCTCGGCTACACCTACACGGATGTTCCACCGTCATCGCTCAAGAAGTTTGCGACAGGCCACGGCAATGCCAAGAAAGCCGAGATGCTGGCAACGGCAATCCGCAAGCACGGATATGAAGGCTGCAACGACAACGAAGCCGACGCGCTCCTGCTCGCGCTGTGGGGAGCGGCACAGTGAAGCCCGCCGAGATCCGCGTGGAAGTGCTCGCTGGCAGAGTGCTCAATCCAGAGGCCATCTGCTCGCGCTGTCTGTGTCGCCCGACCTCGCGGCGCAATGGCAGCACGCTCTGCCAGCGGTGCGCTCAGTTCCTGGCGGGTGCGTCGTGAGATGCCACGAGTCCCAGTGCGAGCACCTGCGCTCATGGGGCGGATTAGTCGTGGCCGGAATCGGTCGATGTGTCCGCCACGCAGGAGGCACATTCAGCGTGTCGGTAGGCGGGACATGTGTTCTTGGTCCGCATGGAAACCAGACACCGCCTGACGGGTGCTGCAACTGCGCATCATGGACGCACCTGCACGACTACGCCGGACTCTGCTCCGACCCTGCCGCCGAGCCGTTTCCGTGGATGCACGGAGCTCCGAGCGCGGGATGGTGCCTCAGCTGGCGGCAAGCGTCTGCCGAGGACCGTGCCGAATCCGCTGCACGCGGAGGCACGCTGTTCTAACCCCCACCAGCCCGCCCCGTGCGGGCTTTCACGTAAGGAGGCCACATGCCAAAACCCCGACGCTTCCGCGCCATCCGCGCCGACTGGCAAGCCGTGCAGCACGCGCTGATGGTCTACAGCGACGGCAGCGACGTACGCCCGTTCATGCGCCCTTCGCGCATCGACCGCTGCACCGCCAAGTGCGCGCCTCGCTGCGACATACTCCGCATCCGCGTGCCCTTCGCTGGCACCACATCCGCGTACTGCACCAGCCCCAGCCGAGAGTGTGCGCACCGCCGCGTTGACTGGGAAGACGCGCTCCCGCAACCCGAGATGCCCATCCCGCTCCAAGCGCTAGAGCGCACCGAAGCCGCCGACGACTTCGCGGCGTACTGCGTTGACCGCCTCGTTGCGTTCAGCGACGGCACCGACCTGCTCGGCGTCACCGCATGGGCGTGGCTGCATGACGCGTGGCCCGACGTGGACGCGCTCACCAGCCCCGCGTACCGCAAGCGACACGGTAACGCCAAGTGGCGTAGCGAGTGGCGGCAAGCAGCGCAGGAAGCGCTCTGCCGCGCGATAGCGACCGATTACCGAGAGAGAGGCAAGCGATGAGCAGCCATCAGGAAGCGCGAGTCTACACGTGCGACATCTGCGAGAGGACATCACTCGACGCCATGCAAGTCCTAGCGGTAACTGTCACATTCTCCCGACCGTCAGCGAGTACGACGGCGAACGCCAGGACGATGGAAGTAACCAACGTCGATGTATGCCGCGCATGTCTTGGAACAGCACGGGTCGATAACCCTTCGCCCAAGTACGACGACGCGGCAATAGTCCGATACCACGAAGCCAACGGCGTAGCGCGACGGTTCCTTGCATGGCTGTTCCAGCCAACCGACGCTAAGGAGGAAACCCGATGAGCACAATGCGCGAATCCGAAGCACGCACCGCAGCCGCCAACGTCCGAGAGGCAATCAAGCACATTTCGACATGCGGCGATTGCGGGCTGGCCTACACCACCGGCAAGGACCACACCTGCCCGACCACGATAGCCGCCGACCTGCTGACGAATGCCAAGGCGACACAGCATGAGCGCATGGGGCGCAACTGGACATCCGCAGACGCGATGATTGCCGAGGCCGTGCGACTCACTAGCGGCGATCGCAACGCCGACTACGGCAATCCAGAGGACGATTGGGAGCGTGCCGCGCAGGTGTTCAGCGGCATCCTCGGCGAGAAGCTGAACGCTCCGCTCACGGCATCCGATTGCGTTCGCTGCATGATAGGAATGAAGCTGGTGCGGGATGCTCACAAGCCCAAGCGCGACAATCGCGGCGATGGCGTTGGGTACTTCCGATGCCTAGAGCGCATAGAGCCGACTGATGCGCGATGATGCCCGAGTGCGACCGCGACACTCCCTGCGAGCACGCCAGCCCGCGCGACTACGACGACGGACACGGCACCGATACCGTGACCGTCTGCACCGACCCCGCACGCCGCTGTCCCGACCCGACCGAGGAGGACGAATGACCGCACCGACCGCACACGACGAGGCACGCATCGCACGAGACGACATCACCGCGCTGTGGACGCTGGCAGAGGCTCCCGACTCCCACGTCGAGCCGATAGCCGAACGGCTCGAAGCCTACATCGCCACCCTCGAAGCCACCATCGCACGCCTCACCGCGCCCATCGCTGACGAGGCGCTGCGCATCGCGCTTGGGTGGATTGACGAGACTGCCGAGTGGGACGACGACATGTGCCGCGAGTGGAACGCCGAGAATCCCGACACCTGCTTCGCTGACCAGCACACCATGCATCGCGACACCATCACCACCGCGCTCAACCAGCGCGAGTCGGAGCGCAGGCGGCTCGTGGCGCAGGTTGAGTGGCTGTCCGACCTCGCTGGGCGTTCGGTCCGGTGTGACGATTGCCCGCAACGCGCGCTCGACGAGGATTGCGGGGGCGCGGACTCCGAGGGTGATTGTGCCGACGTGCTCCAAGCCCTATCCGTAGTTGAAGCATTACGAGGAGGTGCGCTGTGACCGTAGACGAGTTGAGAGCCGCGCTTGAAGGTATCGACGGTAGCCTAATCGTCGTCATGTCGAAAGATGCGGAGGGGAACGATTACTCTCCCCTTGCCGACTTGGAAGGCGAGAGCGTCTACGTGCCCGAATGCACATGGAGCGGCGCGGTCTACATCGAGAAGCTGACGCCCGAACTCCGAGCACAGGGGTTCACCGACGAAGACCTGTACGACGGCGACGACGGACAGCCAGCCCTCGTGCTGTGCCCCGTCAACTAGGGGGCACCATGAGCGGGCAAGAGTGGAAGCTAGGCGCGGACGCGGCTATAGCAATCGGACGGTTCAACTGTGAGGGCGTAGAGGGATACCGCGCCTCGTTCGACACTGAGGGTGCCCCTCTAAGGGCGACCCGTGAAGAGGCCGTAGAAGATGAGCGCGCTTATCGAAGAGCGAAACACGCCTGCGCACACAAGGAGGCCACACGATGAGCGACTTCGACGCCCTGCGCAAGGATTACGAACTCGCCAAAGCCGAGGCTCCAATCTCATCGTGGTTCCTCGATGCAGAAGAGGCGTACTCCCGCGCACTCATCACGGCAGTAGTCACCGGCGCACTCGTGCCGCGCGTCGAGGCTCACGGGGAGGTGGCAAGCCGATGTCCTGCGTGCGGAGAGGAGATGTACCCGCTGACCATCGCCGAGATGGAGCAGGAGCACATGCGCAACATCGCCACCCTCACCGCCGAGCGTGCCGAGCGTGACGCGGCGTTCGTGGCGCTGTGGAAGGCGGCAGATGACTTCCGCCAGCGTTGGATGCTCGACCACGAGGATTCGGGCGAGGGGCAGTATGTCGCCGCCATCGAAGCCGCACGCCCATTCATCGAGGAGGCACTGTCATGAGTTGGTCTATCGGAATCGAATCAGGACGTGACATCGGCTACGGGGTTCCCGCTGTGTGTGACCATCCCGACTGCGAAGAGCAGATTGACCGTGGGATGTCGTATCGCTGTGGCGACATCAACAACGACGAAGGGTGTGGCCTGTTCTTCTGCGAGGAGCACCTTGGGTGGTTCTTCGACGAGGAGGACCAAGAATCTGGTCAACTCTGCGAACGATGCGGAGAGGCGTTTGAGGAGGGCGAGATAGCGAAGCCCTTCGACCCCAAGCCCGACGTAGCCGAGTGGATCAACCACAAACTAACCGACCCGAGTTGGCAGCAATGGCGCGATGAGCATCCCTCCTACGTCGCCGAGCACGCCACCATCAAGGAGGAGACAGCATGAAGCCAGTGACGCTAGCCGAGGTGGAGGCGTACCTCGCCGAGGGGCAATGCGCTGCGAAGCCCTGCAACTCGTGTGCGGCTGACCGCATCTGCTACGGAGTCATTACGCGCTACGAGGTCGCCACTCAACTCGCCACCACCATGCGCGAACTCGCTACCGAGCGCGAGGCACGCGGGAGGATGGAGGCCGTGGTGGAGGCGGCACGTGACTTCCGCGAGGCGCTGGACTCGGCGAACGCCATGCGGGGACCGGCACAGGCGACGTGGGATACACGCATGAAGCTATGGGCCGCGCTCGACGCACAGCGGATCGCGGGTGAGCAGTGAGCTACCGATGCGACACATGCGAAGCGTGCTGCGACCGTATCGGCCACACGCGCCAGGAGTGCGAGGAGCCTTGCGCCGAAGCGGTAGCGGACATGGAGTCAACCATCGTTGACGTTGCTGGCGATTCACCCGCCTAATGCGATGAAACGTTGTCACTGCGAGGACAGGGAGGCGAACGATGAGTGACGAGCAATCGCTTGTCCGCGCTCTGCTGCTGGAGCACAAGGCTGCACAGCAGATACAAGACCTTCAGGGTTCGCTACTGAAAGGGCCCCACCACTCGAAAGCTAAGGGGAAAGCGAAGAACGACTGGCAGCGAAGCGTGGCGATTGTGAGGGCAATTCTTCGCGAAGGAAGTTAGCTGCAACCCCTTGCACGCCGCTGTCAAGTAGGCGTATACTCTCCTTGAGCGACTCACTGTGTGTCAGGGCAAATAGCCTAAAACGTGCGCGGTACCCGAAAGGGAAGCAACGCCGGAGACACAGCCAATCGCCAAGCTTCTATCTGATTGCACTATCATTGCGCCCTTGCACACAGCGAGGGCGTTTCCTACTCCGAAACATTGCGCGGCCTTTGGTAGGCAGGAGGCCTCATAAGCCACCTCGTTCGGGTTCGACTCCCGACCGCGCGACCAACACACATAGCCACCCTTCACGCTGCGCCTTCGGGCCGGTGCGGAGGGTGGCTGCTTTGCGTCCCGAGGAGGCACCATGCGCGGAACGTACGAAGCATTCGCCCGCCACGTAGCGCTGCATGACCTCACAGAGCGCCAACGCCTCGCACTCGTGACGGCATCATGGAAGGCGTACAGAGCGCATGTACGCTCCTTGCGCACTCCGCACTGAATCGCCCTGACTCCTTGAGGGGAGCAGGTACACCGCGTGGGATGAGTCCTGCGCGGGTCAACAGCAAACCGCACAAGCCTCTCAACGATGCTCACTCGTGCGGTCTTTCACCCACACCGGCAGCGCTAGCCGTGGGAGCCATGCGTGGCTAATCAGCGCAAGGGGACGCATCCCCGAATCGGCGGCGTAGAGGGCATCCTCTTGCAGCGGCTAGATCGCGCGTCGCCCCCCACCACACACAGTCCCCGCGTCCCACTCCTCGCCGAACGCACTGCGAGTGTATGGGCGCGGGGCCACTCCGAAACCTAGCGGGAGCGCAAGAATCCCCCGCGAATCCTTGCACGCACCACAGACTCTCACGCTCACGAGTGTCGAGAAACACGGGCTAGTACCCGATACGAGGAGGCTACGACATGGGAGCAGAAGAGGACATGGTAGCCGCCATCGTCGCCAAGCGCGAGGGCAAGCCGAAGCCGCGCAAGAAAGCCGCGAAGAAGCCGCCCGCCAAGATAGGCAGACCACGCAAGTACACCGAAGCGATGCTGGACGAGGTACTGCTGAGCGCCGCCAAGGGAGCGACATGGACGGCGATAGGCGAGGCGTGCGGTATAGACGACGCCACCGCGCAAGACTGGTGCAACCCTGACCATCCTACGTACTGTGCCGCGTTTCACGGTGCAGTCACACGCGCGAAGAACAAAGCCGACGACGTTGCGCTCTCCTCGCTGTACGGACGCGCCACCGGATACGAGTACGAAGAAGAGACGGCTACCAACTCCGGCAGAGTCGTGAGCGTGAAGAAGCGCATGCACTCCGAGACAGCCGCCTCCAAGTCATGGCTTGCCAACCGCATCGGCTGGCGTGGCGAGACTTCCCGCGTTGAAGCTGACGACCCGCTTCTCGGCATTCTGGCGGCGATGCGAGGTAGAGATGACACTCCCGCTGTTCCCGAAGCAGATTGAGTACCTGCGCCATAGCGATGCGTTCCTCAACATCGCAGACGGCGCGGTGCGTAGCGGCAAGACCATCGCGCAGGACTGGCGGTGGATGGATCACCTCTCGCAGATGCCACGTGGCGGCCTCTACATGATGACCGGCTCCACGCAGGACACCGTTGTGCGCAACGTGCTCGCGCCGATGCAGGAGATGTTCGGCTCCCAGCGGGTCACGTGGAACCTCGGCACAGACGCGCACGCCACGATACTGGGCCGCAAGTGCCCCATCATCGGTGCCGACAACAAGCGCGCGGTCAACACGATTCAGGGCATGACGCTCCACGGCTGGTACGGCGACGAAGTGACGCTGTACCCCGAAGAGGTATTCGATATGGCACGCACGCGCCTCTCTGCACCCGGCGCTAAGGCGTTCGTGACGTGCAACCCCAACTCCCCGCTGCATTGGCTCATGCGCCATCACATGCAGCCCGAGCACCTGGCGAACCCGAGCCGCGTCAAGCGCTTCCAGTTCCGCTTGCAGGACAACCCCAGCCTGAACGCCGCCTACCTCGACATGCTCCGCGCCTCATTCAGCGGCCTCTTCAAGCAGCGCATGATTGACGGCGAGTGGGTAGTGGCAGAGGGCATCGTCTACGACATGTTCGACGCCGCCACGCACGTGCTCACGCTTCCGAGTCTGCCAGCGGCCTACGTGCTCGCCTGCGACTACGGCACGTCCAACCCGTTCGTGATGCAACTGTGGGGTCGCAACGGCAAGGGCTGGCACCAGTGGAGCGAATACGTGTGGGACTCGGCTGTACGCGGCAAGCAGAAGACCGACGACGAGTACGCCGATGCGGTCATGGCGTGGCTTGCCAAGTTCGCAGCCGATCACAACGTCCCCGCAATCCATCCGACTCACGCATGGGTTGACCCGAGCGCGGCATCGTTCATCATCGCGCTCCGTCGCCGTGGCGTGAACGTGCGTAAGGCAAAGAACGATGTGCTTCCCGGCATACGCGCCGTATCGACCGCGCTCTCTGAAGGCCGCCTGACCTTCGACCCATCCTGCGAGTTCACGCTGTCAGAGTTCCCCGTCTACGCATGGGACAAGAAAGCGCAGGACCGTGGCGAGGACAAGCCGATGAAGGTCTACGATCATGGGATGGA
>Ga0209511_1002350_pt1 | contig 15632 bp, 16 predicted proteins | sample SSSSmetaG_FD_184141 | JGI IMG/M metagenome (GOLD analysis project Ga0209511, IMG submission 184141) | Glacier valley bacterial and archeal communities from Borup Fiord, Nunavut, Canada, to study Microbial Dark Matter (Phase II) - ​SSSS... | ecosystem: Environmental > Aquatic > Freshwater > Ice >...
CCTCCACCCGTGACGAGCGTGAACCCGTACTCCTGCGCACCAGCGTCCGTGCAGAGCAGGTAGCGCGTCTCCGCGTCCGTCTCAGCCGCCGTGAGCGTGATGGTGTAGGAGTCGAGCGTGCCCGCAACCTTCGCGGGCTGCGTGGCGAGCGCCACGCCCCCCACCTTCGCCGTGACAGGCGCGACGGCATCGGGCAGTTGAACCGTGAATGACGCGGGCACGTTGCGGACTAGCGCCATGCGGTCACCCCTTCCGAGACGATGTGGACTTTGCGACGTTTGGACTTGACCAGCGCGGTGAAGGTCGCATCGAAGGCGAGGATCGCGGGCGTTGCCACCAGCGCGGTGAAGGTCGCATCGAAGGCGAGGATCGCGGGCGTTGCCACCAGCGCGGTGAAGGTCGCATCGAAGGCGAGGATCGCGGGCGTTGCCACCAGCGCGGTGAAGGTCGCATCGAAGGCGAGGACGGCAGGTGCGGTTATGGTGAGCGAGTCGGTCGCGTAGGCGTAGGAGATGGTGGTTCCGTCGCTGTACGTCTGCCGTGTGTTGTAACTGGTGTCCCAGTCGCCCACTATCTCGTAGGTCGGCGGGGTCTTCGGGAGCGCGTTAATCGCTGCCAGCGTCGGCCTCGCGGCTACCCACTTGTCGGTCATCTGCGCCTCGGTGGACGCGCCCCACTCGGGACGCCCGAAGCCGAACATCATACGGAGTTGGCGCATCATGTTCGCTACGTTGCGCGGGGTTCCGGCTGCGTCGGTCGAGGATGACCAGTCGTGGTTGTGGCCCCACTGGTCACAGTTGAGCCACACACGAGGGGTGCAGCACATTCCGACCTTGAACACGAAGGCGTGATTCACCCAGTCGAACGTCGTGCGGTCGTGGGTGCGGAGCGAGTTACACGCCGTTCCCATGTAGCCGTTGTGCGTCTCTATCTGGAACTCGGGGTCGATGGTGAGCGCCTTGTCGCGGAACACCTTGGCGTAGCCGTACATGAGGTCAACGTCCCACTCCATGTAGTCGAGTCGCATGTGTTGGAATCCGTGACCGATGAACTTGACGGCGCGTGCCTCGATAGCCGCCTTGCCCTCTGGCGTGAACGGATTGAGCAGGTAGCGTGCGGTCGCATCGTAGACACCGAGGGAGAACGCCTTGCGGCTCCCGCCGTTCATCACGAACGCGGCATCGGGGAGCGATGCGTAGAGTGCGGAAGTGGCGAATATCTCGGGTGTGTGGTAGCCGCCAGCCTTGAACCCCTGCGCTATCGTCCACGCGATGAAGCCAGTACCGGCGAGTGTCGAGTTGATATTGTCGTCGGAGAGGTTGTCTTGCCACTTCGCATCGAACTCGTACTGAACGAATCCCGGTATGTCGAGCGTCTTGAGCGCGGCTATCTTCGCCTGTATCTGCGGGAAGGTATAGGTCTGGACGGGGTATACGGGGAGGTCGGGCTTGCTCGGAGCAGCCGACCACGCAGGCCACGCGATAGGGGCCGTGTCGCGGTGCTGCCAGTCGGAGTAATCGTAGAGTCCCTTGTACCCCACGTTGGTCGATAGGTAGAAACCTGTGCCGCTCGGGTGCGTCACGTTCGCCGATAGCGCCGCAGCGGACGCGGTGTACTTCCACGAGTTGTTGAATAGTTGGTGGTTCGTCGTACCCGCTGCGCTGTTCGGATCTAGGTACGCCCCGATGCCGCAGGTCTGTCCACTCGCGTAGATGTTGCCGTAGAAGGACTGGAACTGGTTGGGCCATGACGTTGACTGCATCGGCGACTGCTCGGAGGGGAACGTGGTTATCCAGTCGCGGAAGTCGTTGTGCAGCCAGTCCATGCACCGCATCGTCGTGAACCACTTCGTCTGCGCCGAAGGGTAGGTGAGCGTGATGCGTGTCGCCCCCGCCGTGGCGTTGGCTGTCAGCTCGAACACCTCTACGGCGTCTTTCCCGTCGTAGGTGCGGATTCGTACCACGCCGTTGCCGCCAGATGTGTAGGTCAGCGTGAGCGTCGTCTGCTGGTATGCTCCGAAGCGGTTTGACCCTGCGCTCTGGGCAGAGCCGACGCAGCCCGTGGGGTACGCGGCACCGTGTGCCATGAAGTCTTGAGCCTTGACGCTGAATCGGCCCGTTACCGCGAGTATCGCGTCAGTAGGAAGGTATGATGCAGCGGTTGACACCACCAGCGGATACGCTCCGTTCGAGAGGGTCGTCATATCGCCCCTCCCTAGTAGGATTCGCGCTTGATGATGGGGTAGCGCGTGTCGGGGGCACCAGCGGCATCGGCGTATAGTGCCCCGCCATGTACCCAGTAGGGATTGCTTGCCGTGTTGCGAACTGACGCCCAAGGAACCCAAGTCGTCGTGAACCCCGCTATCGCCGTTCCTGCCGCGTCTTGGACGATGATGCGCCAGCGCGGGGAACCAGCGTTATACTCGCTTTCGATGACTGCGAAGTAGTGGGTTCCGCTCACTACGGGAGTCGTCTTCTCTACGCCGCCCGTAGTCCACGTCCCATTAGCATTCCACCCAACCAAAAAGCCGCCGGTGTCGAAGTAGTAGGCGTGCAGACTTCCGGGAGTTGTCCATACCTGCGACACGCCGATGTCGAACTTCGGGTTCGCGGCGGAAGATAGTTCGATGGCAGACGGACGAGCGACTGCTTGAAGAACATGTAGCGCGGTTGCATACGTCGTGGCGTCCCACAACTGCGGATTGAACTTGTTCGTCCAGCGAGCGTTGTTGGCTGTGGCGATATTTATCGGAGTCGGGTCCACGAAACCAGCCTGATTCCCAGCGCCAGCACCCTTGCAAGTAAGCACGTTGGCATTCAGCGTGGTTGTGGTCGTGCCTGTTCCTACGGTCAACGGGACAAGGCTCGTCTGTGCGAGGCTCAAACCAGCAGTGAAGTCAAACACGTAGTTCAGTGGATCGATTGCGGCTGCGGTCGTGAACTGCGCCGAGGTGCCGACGCGGGTGAGCGTGCCGTCAGACGCCTGCACGTGCGCGTAGAACGCTGTGAGCGATGCCATTCCAGTCGCGGCATACGGACTCGTGCGTACCGTGTAGCCGCTCCAGTCAGCAGGGGGCGTGGCGCTCGCGGTGATGGCTACCTTGAAGGTGAGCGGGTTGGCCTCGGGATCGGTCGTGGCGAACGTGACTGTGGCACCCGTCGCGGTGATTGCCGAGACGGTGGGCGTGAAGGCGTTAGGCGCGGTGTTGCCCACGGCAGGCGTACATGATGCCGTGGCGCTCCATGAGCCGATGTTGCCAGCGGCGTCACGAGCACGGACGCGGAAGTAGCGGATGAGGCCGTTGGTAAGCCCCGTGACGCTCTTGGAGTTGGTCGCGCTCGTGGTGGCCACGGCTCCTACGAAGTCCGATGCGGCAGCGCCTTCGATGTCGTAGAGGGTGACGCCCACGTTATCGGTGGGAGCCGTCCATGTGAGGTTCGCCAGCGTGTCGCCGGGGAGCGCCTGCAAGCCGAGCACCTGTCCGGGCGCGGCAGAGTCGGGAACCGTGGCGGTGGCGGCTGCAGAGGGCGTGGCGTAGTTGCCAGCGGCATCGAACGCGGTGACGCGATACCAGTAGGGCGTCGTCACGACGGGCGTGGTGTCGGTGTAGGCGAGGAGCGCGGTGGACGCCACGAGCGTCGTCAGGCCGGTCGTGAAGCCTGCGTTGGTGGCACGTTCCACCTTGTAGCCGGTGACGCCGTAGGAGTCGGTAGACGCGCTCCATGCGGTGTTGATGTTCGCGCCGCTCACGATGGCGGAGAGTCCCGTCACCTGCGTGGGCGCGGTGGCGTCTGCGACCGCCTGCAAGTCGCCGTAGACGATGTGCGCGGCGACGCTCGGCGAGGAGCCTTGCGCCAGTTTCGCCGTCTGCCGTATCTCGTAGGCGATGGGCGTGTCCCCGACGATGCCGAGCGTGGCTACCATGCTGCCCCACACGTCGCCCACGGGTCGCGCCTCGAAGTTGGCGGGTACGGTGACGACGACGGCTTGCGTGGTGCGCTCGTGCAGCGAGCAGACGATGGTGGCGGGAACGACCGTGTTGAGCGCCGTGACAGCCGCACCGTCCAGCGTTGTCGAGATGGTCATGTGGCGGCTCCTTGGTCGTGGCGGACGGGGTGTGCGGCTACTTGCTCTTGTGCGTCGCGGAGTGGCCGTCGAGTGCGCGCTGCGTCTTGAACGGAGCGTGGTCGCAGTCGGGGCACTGGAACGTCGGAGCGTCAGGCACGTAGTCGAGCGGCTTGCCCGATGACTTCGCGACGTGATCGTAGGCGGGGTGCCCCACGGGGATGTAGTCGCCGCGGTACTGGACCGAGGGGCTGTCGCTGGGCTCGAGCGGTGCGCCGGCGGGAGCCTTGGCAGCGGCCTCGCGCATCGCTTCGACGGTGCCAGCGAGGATGCCGCTCTGCAGCGTGAGCGTGTTGTTGAGCGCGACCTGCTCGGCGAGCTCGGCCTCGACCAGCGTGAGCATCTCGCGGGGAACCATCTCGACCGCAGGAGCAGGGTAGGGCTCGGTGGGGGCGTCGGGGTCGGACTCGATGCCGACCGGCTCGACGGAAACGTCGGAGACGACGGATTCGGGATCAGTCTCCTCGTCGAAAGTGACCTCCTCGAGCGTCTCGGCTACCTTCTCGTCGGCTACCTTCTTGGATTCGCTCAAGGTGTCTCCTTTTCCGCGTGGGATGAAGTTCGGGCCGAGGGAGTCGTTCCCCCGGCCCGATTCTAGCACTATTTACCTGTTGGCAACTACGGGATGACGTAGCCGGTATCGCGGCCGAGGTAGCGGCAGTTGGACACCGTGAGGTTGCCAGCCCACAGGCAGTACGCGCTGGTCGAGTCGACACCGTTGACGATGTCGGCGATCGGGTCGGTGAACGCGAAGTCGCGTCCGGGGAGCACGCGCAGGCCGAAGTAGTCGGTGGAGAGATACCAGAGTTCGCCCTCCGGCACCAGTTCGCTCCACGTCAGTTCCGCTCCGGCGATGGTGACGGAGTCGAAACCGAGTTTGGCGACGGGACCGGCGATGGTCGTCTGCGAGGACTTCGCGTCGATGAGGCCCTTGATATGGTCGTACATCGCGCCGTTGCCGAGGAGCATGTCGATCTTGCCCTGCTTGTCAGGGCGACCCTGCGGACCGCGGATGACGCGGATCTTGGACTGGATGCCCGCGAGCGTCGGCGCACCGGTGCGAACCGTGACCTGAGCCTTCCACCACGGAGCGAGCGCGCGGTCGATGCCACCGAGGATGCCGGTGTCGGACAGGACGGCCTTGAGGCCGAGCAGGTTCTTGCCTGCGTTGCCGGTGCCGTCGCCGTAGAGGTCGGAGATCATCTTGTCCTTGAGGGAGAGGGTCGTGACTTCGATCTTCTCCGCCCAGAGGTCGACGATCTGCTCGCGAGAAGCGTTCTGCAGCTTCTCGATGTTGGACATGACGAACGCGCCGCTGTACTGCTTCCACTGGAACAGCGCGTGGGCGAGGGTGTCGATCTCGCTCTTGGCGATGGGGTCGACGCCGGCGTAGGAGCCGACGTTGCCGTTCTTGCCGTAGCGCAGGTTCACCTGAATCTGCGTACCGCCCTTGACCTGCTTCTTGCCCTTGCTCTCGAGCACGGAGAGAAGCGGGTCGCCAGCGAAGATGGTGTCCTGCACCACGCCCGACTTCTCGTAGTTGCGGAGAGTCGAGGTAATCAGTTCGTTGGTCTGGTCAACGCCGTTTGCCATCTGATTCCCTTCTTATTCTTCGAGTTCGCCCGAGAGCGTCATCTCGCGGATCTGCGCGAAAGACTTGCCCTTGAGCTTGGAGGCGTCCGTGGCTGATGCCCCGGTACTGCCTGCCGGTACGCTGAAACGTGACTGAGCGTCCTTGATGGTCTTCTGGCGCTTCTGTCCCGCCGTGAAGCCCATCTCGGTCGCCTTCTGAATGTGCTCGTTGCCGAATAGGAGGAGTCGTGCCATCGGCGCCGCTTCCTCGAGTGTCCCGGCAAGGCCGGACTCGAGCATCTTGAGCGCCATGTCGACGCCGCCGTCCGCGCCGGCCAAGTCGGGGTTCGCTGTGCGGAATGCCCCGAGCATCTGGTCGGACGCATCGCTCTGCGCCGTCGAGACGAAGTTGCTGAGTCCCGCGATCTGCGGGGCAAGCACGTCACGAACCGCTGCCATGACCTCTTTGCGTGCGTTGTAGCCGCTCCGGTAGTCCACCTGCTGCGCGATATAAGCCTCGAGCCCTTCCGGGCCTTCCGCCTCCATCGCCTCGGCGAGTGTCATGGTCGGAACCGGGAGCCCTTCCCAAAGGCTTGCCTCGTAGTCCTCGTCTGAGGGTGCTGCGGGCTGTGCCTGCGGGGTCGGGGCCGCTTGGAACTCGGCCATCTTTGCCGCGATTCCCTCCGCGACCTGCTCTGCGACGGTCTGCTTCACGGCCTGTGTCTTGCGGGTGTAGTCGCCCTGCATCGACTTGCGGGCCGCGACGAGAGCGTCGTAGGTCGCCTGATTCTCAGGCGTCATCGCGTCGCGATCGAGCCCCTCGAGTGCGTTGAGGACTTCATCCTCAGGCGCATGCTCGTCGGGATCGACCTTCTTGCCATCTACGACTTCCGACGCGACTGCGGGGTCGCCCTCCGGCGCGGTGCCCGTGTCGGCTACTGCCGGGGTCGCTTCGTCGGTCGGGTTCTCGCTCTCGCGAAGGGTGTCGGCAGCGATAGAGCTGAATGTGACCGGCTCTGCCGCGGGTGCCCCTGTATCTTCGACTGCCATGTTCTATGCCTCCGAGTGCGAGGAATCCGGGCCGAGTGGCTCGGTTGTTCCCTACTGGACGGGTCCGGGGTAGCCGTTCGTCCCGGTCATCGGCGCTCCTGCTCCGTACGTGCTGGCGAGGATGTCGGCCTGCATGTTGCCCGAGCCTGTCCCCCCGACAGACGGTAGCATACGACCGTTCGTCGCCTCTTGTCCACCGTTCGTCGGCAATTCATTACCGTTCGTCGGCAGCGGATTCCCCGAATCCTGCTTGAGGACGAACTGCGACGGGTTCTTGATGCTCGTGAACATGGACATGTGGTGCAGCGCGAACGCCTTGCGGTCGAACCACGGCTCGTTGCCGTAGAGTTGGAACACCTCGCCGGCCTGCTGGCGCTCGACGTCTTGTGCGACGGATGCCATCGAACCGCTCGACACCGACACCTTGTAGAACGCCGCGTGGTCGACTCCGATGAACTCGTAATCGATCTCGGAACCGACTGAGGCGAGCATGCCGGTCGCCGGGTCGACGTAGTCCGGGTCGCGGTTGATGATGCGCAGCATGATCGGCTCGTCGAACGTGACGAAGATGGCCGCGAGCATGCGCTCGGCGATCTGAGCCGCGGCGTTCTCGACCTGCAGTTGCCGCAGCGAGATGGTCGCCTGAGAGCCGCTGTTGGCGATGGACACCTCGGTCGCCGACCGGTTCACGGCATTCATCGAGCCCGAGTCCTGCGATGACGTGCGTGATACCTCGTCCATGTTGGCGAGGATGCGGTTCTCAAGCGTCCAGAAGTCCGGCGGGATGATCTGCCCGTTGGTGATGTTCTCGAGTGTGTCCTCGTCCTCCATCGGGATGAGCGCGTCGTCCTCTGCGTTCTCGAGTGCAGCCATGACCGATGCGTGCGCGCTCTTGTTGACGCGGCGCACGTTGACGGCCTTCTTTGCCTCCTGCAGTTCACGCTTGCGGATGGTGTTCATCTCGTTGTTCAGCGAGTGGATCGCGCTCGCGATGCCTTCGGGGTAGACGTTGTCGCTTGTCTCGTCCCAGTCCACGAGCACGAAGGGGAATCCGGGATGAGCGGACTTCCACTCGAAGGGCTCGCCGATGACGAGTCCGGTTTCAGACGAGATGTAGACCGTCTTGCGCAACACGATGTCCCACAGTTCCCACACGGCCACGCGCTTGATCTGGTCGGGGAACAGCGCCGCGTCGCCCTTCTCGGTTGAGGAGAACGGGTCCGTCTCGCTCTCGTTGGTGTAGACCGCCACGTTGCCGATGGAGTTGGCGCTCGGGCAGTCGGCTCCGAACATGAGCTGGGCGCGGGAGTAGGGCAGGAATATCTGGCGCGCCATGTACGTCGCGTTCTGCGGGCTGTCGGCGCACGGGTCGAGCACGAAGTTGAAGTTGGAGACGCGCTCGGCGAACACCCGCATGGAGAGCAGCAGGGAGAAGGTGCGGGCCTCGCGCGATGGGTCGATGGGTTTGTCGACGGTGCCGGAGAAGGTCTTGCGCATCTTCTCGATGAGGACGCGCGCCTTGCTCTGCTTCTCGACCTCGACCTGAGCGTCGGCGACCGAACGCTTGGAGTCGAGCACGTCTCCCTCGTTGGACGCCTCGAAGCCGACGAACCACACGCCGCGTCCGAGCCCCGGCCAGTCCATCAACACGCGCTGGGTGACGGAGCCGACCTCCTCGTCGCGCCATATCTTGCCGAGCATGACGCTGGCAGCGGCCTCAGAGTTCGGGTTGGGGAGGGCGCCGATGCAGTCGACGCGGAACGTCGGGTCGTTGAACGCGACCTGCGGGGCGATGGAGCGCACCCTCGAGGCGATGATGTTGACGACGGGGGAGTCCTTCTTGACCGACCCGTTGTAGTTGTTCGAGATGATCTGCGTGTACGTCTTCCAGCGCTTTATCCTGCCGCCGCGGTTGCGGAAGATGATGGCGCCGCGCAGTTCGTCGGTGAATACCTTGGGGTCCACCTTCGATGCGGCCGTGGCCTTCGGGCCTGTATCCGCCTGCGCCGAATCGACCGCTTGCGCCTCAGTGCTGGGGTCTATCATCTCTCTGCCACCTCTGCGTACGTCGGCTTGCGCGTCTGGAAATCGCTAGGAACTATTGTCGTGGTGGCCCCCGGCGAGAATACCTTTGTGGCCGTCAGTCCACAATAGGGGCAGATGCAGGACGCCCGGAACTCGAGCGGCTTGATGGCCTCGAACGTCTCCCCGCACGAGCAGGCGTAATCGTAGGACGGCATGCGTCTCCTATCTGAGGATGGAACGGTTCTCGTTGCCGATGACCGTCTTGGGATTCCGTGCGAGGTCTTGCGCCTTGAACTGCTCCTCGAGCCATTCGGCCGTGCCCCACGGGGAGGAGGCGACCGACTGGTTGGCCGATCGCACGCCGAAAGCGTGGCACTTGTGGACGATGGCATGGGCGATGGACAGTCCGTCAGGCCGGTCGTCGTGCTTCGGGGTCTTGGCGCCGATGCCGTTGGCGCTCGTGCCGAGCATGAGCACGTTCCCCATCTCGAGCAGCGTGGAGTAGTCGCGTATGTCGGTGTAGCCGTTGCGAAGGCAGCGCTCGAGCTCCCCGTAGGCGAGTTGCTTCGTCTCGGCGTTGCTCCACCAGCCGTACTCGGTCGTGATAGCGCTCCCCATCTTCTTCTCGCTCGTGCGCCGGCGGTAGATGGACGGGTAGTGCAGGCGACGAACGGTCTGCATGACCGCCACACCCACGCCGTTCGTCTCGATTCCCATGATCGCGTCGCCGAGCAGATGCCCGAGGTTGACGCATTGCTGGCCGTACTCGTCTGCGTCGAAGCGCCCGTGGATGGTGAACAGTTGGATGTGCGGAGTGAACGTGTCGGGATCGAAGTCCTTGTCCAGCAGCGGCACGACGCCCTGCATGAGCGCAGATGCCGCGTGCGCGTCTCCCCCGTCGCGGTTACCCGCCGAGTCGACGCCGATGGCGAAGGGGCGCCGCATCTCCATGAGCGCGTGGAACTCCTCTTCCGTGGCATGCCGGACGACGTGGCCATAGGCGTCGGGGACGAACTTGACGTCGTAGGGGTTGTCGCGAGCAGCCACGAGATGCCCCCGCTGGTCGCGGGCCTCGAACAGGTCGCGGCAGACGTAGAGTGCGCTGGCGAGCGCCTTGGAGTCGAAGTAGCCGCCTCCCTGAGCGATGAACGCCTCCTGCCACGTCTGCGGGTGCTCGCGCTCGAAGTTGCGAAGGTTGCCCTTGAACGAGCGGATCTTCTTGGCACGCCACTCGTCGGTGCGGTTGGGATGCACGCGGTCCGGGACGAACAGGAAGTGCATGTTGTTCTCGCCGAGCGTTACCGGCAGGTGCATCGTCTCTCCACATTCGAGCTCCACGACGGCCTCTGCCACGGTATCGCCCTCAGCGGAGTCGCGGACGTAGCCCTCGAGGCCGTTGTTCTTGGCCGTCCCGCACAGGATCAGATGCCCGCCGTCGTCGGCGATGCTCTCGATGGAGGCGTAGAAGTCGTCGAGGCGCTCGAGTTCCCCGACCTCGTCGACGAACACCCACGTCGCGTCATCCGAGCGCGCGGCGTCAGGGTCGCCCGAGTAGGGCTCCACGATGCTGCCGTTGGCGAACACCATGCGCGAGATGGCCGGATTGAGCATCGGCACCTCGTCTTTGAGCCACTGAGGCAGGCGGTTATACGTCTGCAACGAGCGCTGCATGAGGCGCTTGGCGGTCTGCGTCTTGTTGGCGATGACCGCGATTCCGGCGCCGTTGGGAGAGTGGATTGCCGCCCAGACGACGAGGTTGGCGAGCAGGTAGGTGAAGCCGATCTGGCGGGCTTTCAGGATGAGGAGCGTGTCATAGATTGTCAGCAGTTTGGAAATCTCTGCCTGCCACTCCCACCCGCGGCCGTTCTCGTTGATGCGCGGTCTTCCGTTGGGGCACGCGCGCTGCCAGCCGGCCTTCTTGCCGTCGCCCTTGACACGGATCCACGCGAGATTGAGCCAGAACCACCAGAATCCCGTGACGGGGTCTGCGAGGAGGGACATCGCGTAGGCGACGGTCGCTTTGCGGTGGGAGGCCGGAACCTTCTCCAGACCCTGCTCGAGGAGCACGGGGAGATACTTGGCGACGATGGCGTTCTGAGGGATGGAGGCGGCGAGCGCCACGGTCCTAGACTAGCCGCCCATTCGCGACAGGCTGGCACGCAGCGCCGCGGGGTCGACGCCGGCGGGACCGCCCTGCATGGGAGCAGGAGCGCCCTGAGCCGCCGAGGGGGCCATCGGGATCGGCTCTCCGGTGACGATGAACTGGATAGGAGCGCCTCCGGGGCCGTCGAGGAACGGGATTCCCTGCACGACGTAGCGGATCGGGGCCGCACCGCTCTCGGAGGGCTCTCCCGGCTGCTCCATCTGGCCCATCTGTCCCATCCCGTTCTGTCCCATCATGTGCGTCCCCTTCGAGAGATTCCCGCGCCTCTGGACCGAGGCTATCGCGGAGTGACATTCGCTGCCACCAGACGCGGGCCGTTCCCGCCGTGCGCCCACTGTGCCACTTCCTGCCAGCGAACGTCAAGAAGGCAATGAGAGGAGCCGCAGCGCGAACGGGCGTACCCGTGGGGGCCGGCTGCGGCTCCAGTGCGAGGGAGGACCACGCGTCTAGAATCGTAGACGAGCGCCGACTCGCTGGCAATAGCAGGAAGCCCGGACCGTGGGGGCTCCGGGCTTCGGTTGCGAGCACAAACCGTTCAGACGGGGCCACCTCCTTGCCATCAGGGAGCAGGAGTGACTCGGCAGACGAGCTCTACGGCGCCGTGCAGGCGGTCACGAGCGTGGCGATGGCCACGGTCAGGATGTCGGTCGCCTTGAAGAAGTCGAAGTCGGCGTCCAGATACGGCAGGATCCGCACGTTGGCCGCGTCGAACCCGATGACCGAGAACCTGCCGCCGGTCGGGAGAACAGCCGCGTCGACCCCGCCGGTCAGATACGCGGTCGGCAGCGCGTTGCACAGGCCTGTGCCCGCACCTTCGGCCGTGGCGACCACGACGGCCGATGCCACGGCGTTGATCGCGGCGGCAACCGCGGTCGCAGTCGAGTTTGCGACACCTGCGGCCGCTGTGGCGAGGAAGACGCGGATGTCGTTGCCAGAACGCAGCACGGAGAGAGCAGCACCGGCTCCGGCAGGGACGAGATAGGTCACACGGACCTCGTTGCCGCCCGTGCCGTTGCCTGCGGCCGTCAGCGTCACGTCAGCGAGCGCCGCCGTGTGGTTCGACGTCAGCGCCGCCTTGGCGCCAGCGCGTGCAGCGAGCCCGGCGACAGCCTTGACTGTGCCGATGCCCCCGTCGAGCGCGATCTCGAGTGCCATGCGCGTCCCCTTCCGTCAGATGAAGCGATGCCGTGAGTCTCCCGCTAGTCCGAAACCGTGTCAAGCGAGATTCCATTTCCCATATTTTTGCGAATCCGGGTGAGGGAGGGTTCAGCGCTGAGGGTGGCGTTAAGAATTGCCGAGACACGAGCGGGGGAGATTGTATATCGGCGTCGCCCCCCGCCCCCCCGACGGGGGTCACCCCCGGCCTCGCCTCTCCCCGCCCGCCCTCGCATCGTCGCGTCCCCGCGCTTGCCCTTCTGCGCTCACGTCGCGGCGCGTGCCGCCCGCTTGCGTCGTCTGCTACCCGTCGGAGCCGGATGCCCCCCTGCCGAGGACAGAGCGCGTCTGACAGCGCATCGGTGGCAGCAGTGCGCATCGAGCAGACAGCCGGGCAGCGCGTCAGCCGAGTCGATGCATCAGCAGCACGACAGCCGGCAGCGTCCGAAGGACGGCGACAGCGACAGCCGGCAGCAGCGGCAGAGTCTCCCGAAGGGAGGCGACAGCAGACAGCAGCGAGCCAGAGCGCAGCGAGCCAGCGACCACCCGAAGGGTGACAGCCAGCCAGCAGCGACCACAGGCCGATCGAGACAGAGCAGAGCGCAGGGAGAGAGCAGAGCGCAGGGAGAGAATCGAGGTTTCGAGAGTCTGAGCACGGATCGAGCGAAAACACGTCTACCAGGTAGACGATCCGCCGGCGTCGATCGAGCAGAGAGCCAGGGCGCAGGGAGGCGAATGCAAGTGGACACACGCAGAATGCAAACAAATCCCGCTGCCGCACTCCTTATCCCGCCCATAACCCCATCCTATAGCACTATCGCGCGGTAGAGTGCTCCAGCACTATCGCACGCTGTAGTAGTGGAGTGGTGCAGTATCACTCCTGCTTATGTCTCTCATCATGGACACGCCCGGACCCCCCGATTTCGACCGTTTCGACCTCTTCTTTAGGACTTTAGTTCTAAAGAAGTGTAAGTCCCTTGACCTTGATCTGGTACTACCGCTTTTGACCTAGGGTCTTAGACCTACACGTTTCGCCCGGACACACACGCGCCCACACGAGAGCAGTAGAGTGCTCCGGTCGAATTGACCACGGCACCCCGTTTCACCTGCGACGTTGCGCGGATTAGTAGGGTGTTAAGGTTTCTCCGCTCGGCCCCGTTTGAGCACGATGGACGCTGATACCCGCCTTGAGCTCTGATTCTGCTCCGGTCGAATTGACCACGGCGGGGTATCTGACCTGCGGCGACGCTGGGATTAGTAGGGTATCAGTCTGCCTGTTTTCACGCGATCTGCTGCGCCCTCGTGAGTGAGTCGCAGGCCCTTGCACCGCTCGGCCCCGTTGCCCCGTTCGTCGGAACACGACCGTTTAACTCACCGTTTGACCGTTCGTCGGGCTATACGGCTATTCGTCAGGACGGTGTCTAGCCTACCGATTCCATGCCGATAATAGACCTAGGAGCACGACACACCGACCGAGAGGGACGACGACCATGACCCACGCCAGCAGCCAGCCCGCCTATGAAGCCCCCGCGACGGTGCTACAGGCGTTCGCCACGCTTGCCGCCCCGCAGATCCTCGCGACCACCTACGACACCGAAGGCCGTTCGCTGGTAGTGCTCGCCTACACCGGCCCCCGCAATTGCCAGCCGTTCGTGACGTGGGCTGTCAGCCCCCCGTGCGGGTACTACGCCGGACACTACTACGCCAGCGAGGACGCAGCCCGCGCCGACTACGCACGCCGCTAGCCCCCGCTTCGCCTTCCCCCCTGCGCACTCTCACCAGTGCGCAGCAAGGAGCGCAGACGCGCCCACCGACCGAGAGGTACCGCCATGTATGCACACGACACCATCGAAACCAAGTTCGGCCCGCTGCTACCCACCGCCGCGACCGCCGAGAAGATCACCGCGGCCGGCTACCCGTTCGCCGGTATCGCCGAGGACAACCCCGCCGCAGCCCTGCAGGCGCTCGCAGACCGCCATGACAACGCATGGATGGACGAAGCCCCGAAGCCCTGCGCCACCTGCACGAGCGCGGGAACGCTGTACCGTGGTCGACCCTGCGAAGAGAGCGCCGCCGACAGCCTGCCGGGTTGCTACCAGAGCGACACCTGTCACCCGGCGACCCCGGAGCCCACGCTGGAGCCCGTCCGCCTCAAGTTGTCCGGCGTGATGGTTGACCCCGCCGAGCTTCCGGGAATGCGCGTTGCAGATATGAACGGAAACGGCGTCGGCTGGCTTACCGTTGAGGAGGTCTAACCATGCAGACGATGATAGTTGGCAACCTGCGCGACTCTGGCAAGAAACTCGTTTCAATCGACGTTGCAGTCACCCGCAACGGTGAGACGGTAGGCGGGTACGGCGGACGCACCCCAAGTCAGTTAGCGGACGAGTATGACAACGTGCGCACCATGCCGCTAGACGAGTTCGCCGCGCTGTCTGATGCGCAGTTCCGCGCGCCCGTTCGCGAGATAACGCAAGCCGCATTCTTCGAGGCGCTAGAGGTACTGCCGCCCGAGGGATGGACGCGCGACGAGTCTGGTGCGCAGTCGTTCAAGTGTGCCGAGCGCACGAGCGGAGCAATCACCAACATATACGCGGCCCGAGGCGGAAAGTTTTACGCCCTGTCCGACGACTTCACTCTGCCTCACGCGCAAATCATGCGCCGCGTGCGCGAGTTCACCGAAGCCGCCGCCCTCTAGCCCCCCCGCCGCTCTGGAAAGGTTACGCCATGTCCACCAACTGCTACCGCTGCGAAATCGCCGCCGAGTGTGCCGCACTGCCTCACGGCGTGCTGGACTGCCAAGACAACGGTGCGCGCTTCGACGCTCCGACCCTGCCGCCGTGCCCGTGGACGTTTCGAGGCTCTATCGACTGCGCCCAGTACGGCCCGCGCGACTGCGACGGCGTACGCTGCGCAGGGCAAACCCCCGCCGCAGACGATACGCACGACCGCGACGACCTGATTGACACCCTGCGCGAGACGATACGGACACTCGACCACGCAGAGAAGATACTCAACCTCGAAGAACTCACCGCCGCCGCCCTTGCGTGTTCCCGACAAGCGGACTCGCTCCGCGCTCTCGTCGCAGAAATGGAGTGCTAGCCATGACACCGCAAACCGCCGCGACTGACGCCGAGCGCTTCTGTGACCCGCTCAGGCCCGATGAGCTCCGCGCCGCACTAGACCGCAAGGAGCGCGAATGCGCCCGCCACGCAAGGCACCAGCAGCGACCGAGCAAGGCAAGGAGGGCACCACGATGGGCGACCGCGTAAGCAAGTACGCCGAGCAGCAGACGCTCGACGGCGGCAGCGAGCCGATCATCACCGGCTACCACGGAGCACAGAGCGCGATGTTTTCCACCGATCCCGACCACCGCGACGCGGACAGCCCCGCGTGGTGTCCAGCGCAAACCCGCGCGACCGACGAAAGGAACGCACGATGAGCGCACCGCAAACCCCCGCTCCGGTCCCTGCGCTCTACGGCCCTCAATGGCTCGCGAATGCGTGCGGAGTGACCGCCGGAGCCGTCACGCAAGCGGTCA
>Ga0209511_1002353_pt1 | contig 15627 bp, 12 predicted proteins | sample SSSSmetaG_FD_184141 | JGI IMG/M metagenome (GOLD analysis project Ga0209511, IMG submission 184141) | Glacier valley bacterial and archeal communities from Borup Fiord, Nunavut, Canada, to study Microbial Dark Matter (Phase II) - ​SSSS... | ecosystem: Environmental > Aquatic > Freshwater > Ice >...
TTGAAGCATGCCCTGTAAGCATTAGCCCGCTGGATATTATTATTCAATTGCGCCGCTCACTGATTATGGAAGACAGCAATGCTCCACAAGAATGGAACGGCATGTTTAGCAATATAGAAAACAATTTTGCACCCTGGAAATTTAGTCCTGAAGACAGAGATAAATGGGTGGAAGATTTATTGTAAAACTTATTTTTATTTTATCATTGTCCGGGCTAAGAAGCTTTTGGGTACTGAATTGGCGTCGCACTCTTGTACATTTTTTCTTTATGGAACTTTTATTGAAGCGAAGGTTGCCTGAACAAGTAATCTATTCCAATAACCGTTCAGACAAATGCTTTGGACGAGTTAAATAAAACCTTTACTTTATATTGGTGATTGGCTTTACGCAACTTAACAGTACAAAAAACGTACTAACCAACTTATACGATCAATAAGTTATAAATTTTTGAGTTGCGCATAATAACATAAATACTCACGTTGGTGGTCATCCTATTGAACACTCTGCTAACTTTAATAGAATGACAATTATCGCAGACATCGCCAATTTTTTTTCACTTATTAATAACCTGACACCTTATGAAATGGATTGATTCTACAGATTTAAGAAGTTGGGCAAACAGAAGAGATTGTCAAGAGACACTTCCACATTTAGTAAGAAAACTTATTAGAGCAACATCTAACACTATACAAAGCATAAAATTTCCTTCGGGTGAAAGTGTATTACTTGGAGGCTGGGATGGCATTCTTGAAGTGACCGAAGAAACAGACTATTTACCAGCAGGGACTTCACTTTGGGAATTTGGAGCAAGTAAAGACCCTAAAGGCAAGGCAGATGATGACTATGCAAAAAGGTCTGCTAACCCTTTAGGGTTTGACCCCGCTGAATCAACTTTTATTTTTGTTACACCTAGACTTTGGCAAAACGGAGATGATTGGGTGACTGAAAAAAAGAGAGATGGTATTTGGAAGGATATTAAAGTCTATAATTCTGAAACTTTAGAGGAATGGATTGAAACCGCACCAACAGTTGGTTCGTGGTTAGCTAAACACATTGGCAAATATCCCCAAGGTGGCATACAACCAACTGATGATTTTTGGGAAGAATGGGCTTCAGGAGCAAAAATCAGACTTAATACAGAAATACTTTTAGGAGGAAGAAAAGCAGAACAGGATAAATTAATTGAGCTTTGTAAACCATCGTCAATAATTTCTGTTCAAGGAATTTCCAGAGAAGAATCTTTGGCCTTCATAATTTCATGTTTTAAAAGCAATCAAGATATAGAAGAAGATTTTTTTTCAAGGAGTATTATAGTTGATAACGCTGATGCTTTTAGAGAATTATCTGTTCATGATAAACCATTAATTCTGATTCCCAGATTTGAAGACAACGGAGTATTAAACAGAGCTATGCAGAAGGGACATACCGTTATTGTTCCCTTAGGTGCTGATTCATCAAATAGCTGGAGCAACAAAATAATTCTACCTCAAATAGAACGAGAGTCATTTATTTCAGCACTCGCAAAAACTGGAATGTCTAAAGAGTTTGCTGAAAGGTTTTCCAAAGAGTCTGCAAGAAACATTACAATTTTAAGAAGACAACTTGAATTTACAAGAACACTACCAAGTTGGGCTTTGCCTGAAAATGTTTCTGATATTATTCCTGCTTTAATTGTAGGTAGATGGGATGAGAATTTTGAAAATGACAAAATAATAATATCTAAAATAGCTGGCGATACCTATGAAAACTATTCAAAGAAATTAACACGGTGGCTTCATACACATGATTCGCCAATAATAAAAATTGGTAGTACATGGAGATTAACCTCCCCTTTTGATGCGTGGACAAATGCATCCAAGAATTTAACTGGAAATGATTTCGATTTGTTACATAAATCTTCGATTGAAATACTGTCTGAAATTAATCCTGCATTTCAGCTTTTACCTGAACGAAGACACATGGCAGCATTTTATGGAAAGAAAAGAGAATTCTCAGGATGGATTAGAGAAGGGGTCATTCAATCCTTAATATTAACTTCAATTTTTGGCGACAAATTAAAATTTAATCTGCCACTGAAAGCTGACCTGTGGGTTGATAGCATAATCGCTGAACTTTTAAGCTCCGATAACATTTTATTGTGGAAATCATTTGAAAACAAATTGCCCTTAATTGCGGAGGCATCGCCAGCAGCTTTTTTAAACGCAATTGAAAAGCAACTTTCATTAGAAAAATCACCAGTAACCTCTCTTTTTGAAGAAGACCCCGGATTCTTATCTGCACAGAGTTATCATACTGGTTTATTATGGGCATTAGAAAATCTTGCTTGGTTTCCTGAATACTTATCAAGAGCATCTTTAATTCTTGCAAAACTTTCTTCTATTGACCCAGGCGGTAGTTTGTCAAATAGACCTATAAATAGTTTGTCAGAAATATTTAAAACATGGCACCCACAAACCCTTGCCTCTTTTGAAGAAAGGATGCAAGTGCTAAAATTAATGACAGAAAGAGAACCAGAAATTGGATGGGCTATTCTAATTCGACTACTTCCTGACTCTACAGGAGGTGTTGCATTTCCAACACATAAGACAAGATGGAGGATGTTTGAATTAGAAACAGACAAACCACTTACATACAAAGAAATTTATGATACACATGCTTCGGCAGTTGACATGTTAATTTCATTTTTTGATTATACTGAAATAAAGCTGACACATCTTATTGACGAATCAATTAGGTTAAGTTCTCCCGATAGAGGTAAACTGCTTACATTCATTGAAGCCTCCATAAGTAAAGTAACTCATACAGATAATTTAGCTTGGCAAAAAATTAGGGATATACTATCACATCATCGGTCACATCCTGATGCAAATTGGTCATTCCCCGATTCAGAATTAGATCGATATGAAAAACTATATTCCACATTAGAGCCGACGGATGAAATACAAAAAACTATATGGCTGTTTAATGAGCACTGGCCTGCATTTCCAGAAGGATATAATCGTAAAAATGTTACAACAGATAACCAACAACAAATAATAAATGAGAAAAGGATTGCTGGACTAAATAATATTTACTCAAAGTACGGCATTGAAAAAATAATTGAGTTAAGTGTTACAGTAAAAGAAGCATGGATTTTTGGTGATACCTCCGCTCACATAATAGAAAATGAAGCAGAAACTCTTTTAATTTGCCAAGAACTTAAAAATGAAAATGAAAAATTGCGATTTATTTATGGTTTTATTGGAAGAAAATCAATTTTGAAAGGCATTGAGCGGGTTTTTGCATTGTATGAAAAGTTAAAGCAGAATGGCGTAGACGATTTAGCTTTAGCTAAACTTTTCGTCCCTCTCAATCAGACAAAGCAAGTATGGGATTTTATTGATTCTACCAATAAAGAAATAAGACAAGAATATTGGGCAAGAGTAATTCCCCACTTCTGGAATATCTCAACTGAAGAAAAAATCCTTGGTCTTAACTACTTAATGGAATTTGCTAGATATAATAGTGCCATAGCCATAAGCTCACATTCTGTGGATGAGATTCCAAGTACTTTACTTGTTGACATCTTAGAAAAAGCTGCAACAGAAAAATCAAATGAACAAGGTCGCTTACAGGGTTATGAAGTTGAACAGCTTTTTGAAACAATAGATAAAAGAGGTGACGTTGAACCACAAAAACTTATTAGACTAGAATGGTTATATCTACCTATGTTAGCTTCATATGGAAATACTCGAAGTCCCAAAATGCTTCATGATGAACTATCAAAGAGCTCTCAATTTTTTATTGATGTTTTAAAATGGGCTTATAAGCCAGATAATGATGAATTACTTGAAATAGAAAATAAAGAATTGTCGGAGGAACAAATTTCAAATAGAGCTATGCAAGCCTATGAACTTTTACATTCTTGGAAAAAAATTCCAGGTGTAGATGATTCAGGCGTAATAGACAATAATTTTCTAACCGAATGGGTAGATAAAGTTAGAGAGTTGGCTATTGCAGTATCCCTTTTGGAAGTCGCAGACATGACCATAGGACAGGTTTTTGCACAATATCCAGAAAAATCAGAAAACTGGCCACCTGATGAATTATGTGCCATAATTGAAAAAATAAATACAGATAGTATTAAAAGCAATTTTTCTGCAGCAACATTTAATAAACGAGGCTCTTCTTCAAGAGGGGCTTTTGATGGAGGATATATAGAAAGAGAAAAAGCTGATTACTTTCATAAACTTGCATCTATACAAAAAAATAAATTTCCAACTATAACCACAATATTTGAAAACCTTGCAAAAGGTTATGAGGAAGATGCAAAGAGAAATGATGAACAAGCAGAACGGGATACACTTGATTATTAAAATTGGCAAATTCTAAGCGACATTGAGAAGCACGAACCGCTAACATTTAGTCGTATAGCCGACAAGCCCTCACAATTAAAATCGTTTAAAATCAAATGCAAAAGCCCCAAACCGTAAAGGATGGGGCTTTTATACGCTGTTCAGCGACACCGGGCTTTAGGAGGTTTTGTAGCATTTGCAGGTTACCGCTACTGCATGTTGAAGGCTGTTTTGAATAGCGATGGATTGCAACGTATAGGGCATTTTTGATACTTTAATAAACCTTCCCCTACCAATTTAATGGAACTGATGAGGCTGCTTTTTGCAGTTATTTTTTTTATCTTAATTCTGTACCTGCGCAATTTTCACAGCCTGCATCAACAATTATAAAAATCTATACCGTGAAACCACGACGCAGAAAGGAACTTCCAATATTTTGCACCCTAATCACATTTATTTTGTTGGCCAAATACCTTTACAGCTATAAGCATCAATGTGCTTCTGCTTCCGTGGTTGGTGCATCTTCTATCACCCAAAACCCCTTCCTCCCGTGGTCCGGTGTCCCCACCGACCACGTCTTCCTTTAGAATACTTCACCAAAATGTGTGAGCATCCCAAACTCATCCCCGTGTTGCTCGTAAAACCTGGCTGATGAAAACCTTCTGTACCTGCGTGGTTTTCACAGCCTGCATCAACAATTATAAAATCCTTACCGTGAAACCACGACGCAGAAAGGAACTTCCAATATTTTGTACCCTAATCACGTTTATTTTGTTGGCCAGATATCTTTTCAGAGATAAGCATCAATGCGCTTCTTATTATAAAATTTAATTGGTAAACTACCGATGGAGAAGGCAATTTGTTTATTTGAAAATTATTGGTGTTGGTATGTTTTATACCTTTAGCTGCTAGGCGTATTTAACGTCGGGGTTTCACGGAAGTTTCTTTTCGCTTTGAGATCATGCAGTGAAAACCCCGCTGGTACGAAAGGCAATTTCTTTATTTGAAAATTATTGGTGCAGGTATGTTTTATACCTTTAGCTGGGAGGCGTATTTAACGTCGGGGTTTCACGGAAGTTTTTTTTCACTTTGAGATCATGCTGTGAAAACCCCGCCGGTACGAAAAGATGATCGTCAAAAACAATTTACTGCCGTGGGTGTTATATGCAAAGCAATGCAATGTGTTGCAGTTTTTAAAAATCAATCAAAAAGAAAAAAATATGGTATTAGTTGGAAAAAAAACACCTCCATTCGTTGCAGGTGCAGTAATCAATGGCGATGAGATCATTGAAAATTTTAGTCTAGAACAATACATTGGCAAAAAAAATGTAATCCTCTTCTTTTATCCAAAAGATTTTACGTTTGTTTGCCCTACAGAAATTCATGCATTCCAGGAAAAACTACAGGAATTTGAGAAAAGAAATACAGTTGTTATCGGTTGTTCTACCGACACTGAAGAAACCCATCTGGCATGGCTAAACACCCCAAAAGATAACGGAGGAATTGCTGGTGTAACGTTCCCTATTATTGCTGATTCATCAAAAGTTATTTCTTTAAACTTTGGTGTTTTGGGTGGTGAATATGCGTTTAACAATGAAACCAGCTTGTGGTCATTCAATGGCGCTCCCATTGCATTCCGTGGTACTTTTTTAATTGATAAGGAAGGAATCGTACGGCACGAATCTATTAATGACTTTCCGCTGGGCCGCAACATTGATGAGTACCTACGCCTGGTAGACGCACAGTTGCATGTAGAGAAATACGGAGAAGTTTGTCCGGCAAATTGGGAAGAGGGGGAAGCGGCTATGGCTGCAACGGCAGAAGGTGTGGCCGACTATTTTTCAAAAAATTAATTGTTCTTCAGATTAAAAACTTTAAAAAACGTACAATGTTAATTGAATTAGAGACAGATAATTTGTCGGAAATTATTTCACAAAACGATACCACCATAGTATTATATTCTGCAGGATGGTGTGGAAACTGCAGGCTGATGAAGCCAAAGTTTAAACGTATTTCAACAGAAAATGACGCTACTGCTTTTGTAATTGTTGATGCGGAGAAATTCCCTTTATCACGCAAGTTGGCAGCCGTTAATAACCTGCCCACATTTGCAGGTTTTAAGAATGGTGTGTTGATAAACCAGGTACAAACCAACAAAGAAGAATTACTTAAAAATTTACTAGATGAAACTACCCGTAATTAAGCAGATACAGCGCAGCTGCACCGTTGCCGAAATTGAAACAGCTATAAAAGTTTTAGAAAACACATCAGAAGCAGCGTCATTAAAGCCTGAAGAGGTGGATGTAATAGGCGAGTTAATTTCTAATTTTTGCGGAGCACTTGAAGTACATCAACTGGTTATGGACGGCATGCCTGAAAAGGAAGCAGGCAATGCATTTATGAAGAAGGTTTTAGGTTCCATTGATCAAGGTAGATAGATCAGAATAAAAATTGCAAATACGAAGGATCAGCAAAATTGCTGGTCCTTTTTATTTCAGTCCAAAACCTTCCATGACACTCCTCACATATTTTATTTTAAGGTTTCCCACGCAGATTCCTCGCTGTGCACAATGTGTTTTGCAAAACCGGCCGATGCACAGTGACGTGTTTAAATTATTAATGCTTCAAAAATGAACCAATTAATAGCCATCCCTAATTTAATGCGCAAATCAATAGACCAATATGCCCAAAAAAGTTAAGAATTTGTTTCTGTACCGGCGGGGTTTTCACAGCCTGCATCAACAATTATAAAATCCATACCGTGAAACCACGACGCAGACAGGAACTGCCAATATTTTGTACCCTAATCACATTTATTTTGTGGGCCAAATACCTTTACAGCTATAAGCATCAATGCGCTTCTTGTTATAAAATTCAATTGGTAAACTAGGGTTGGAGAAGGCAATTTCTTTATTTGAAAATTATTGGTGCAGGTATGTTTTATACCTTTAGCTGCGAGGCGTATTTAACGTCGGGGTTTCACGGAAGTTTCTTTTCGCTTTGAGATCAGGCTGTAAAAACCCCGTCGGTACGAAATAACTTTGGGCGAGTTAAATAAAACTTTTACTTTATATTGGTGATTGGCTTTAAGTAACTCAACAACCCGCCTACCGGCAGGCAGGTACAAAAAACGAACTAACCAATTCATAACGATCAATAAGTTATAAATTTATGAGTGGCAAATAATAACATAAATACAAACGTTGGCAGCAATTATGACAGACCGTAAACTGAAAATAATTTTCGGAATTTTATCCGTTGGACTTTTGACAACATTGCTTTTCAAGTTGGAAGAAGTTCCAGGCGGGATGATTTTATCTGGACTTTTTTTGGGCGTAATCGTGTTAGTCGGAATTGTACTTGGTTGTTTAATTTTAACAGGACTTTTAAAATTAGTTTTTAAGCGGACATCGTTTCTAACAATATTATTTATCACGACAACAATTTCATTTTTAGCATTCCATTATCAATTGTACTCACCGACATTGATAATTAAAGTTCCAAATGGATATAAGGGAGAAATTCATCTCGTTTTATCAAATGTAAGGGACAACACCCTGACTGTTGACAGTAACGGAATTGGGTATTTAAACAAGTGGACTTTTAATAAGACTTATCTACGACCAATCGTTGAACAATTTGACGGAAAAAATCTTGACAAAAATCTTGTTGGGTTTAATCCTTCGACATTTTTTGAAAAATCGATCGGAGACGGAAACGCAATAAGAAGTTTAAGCTTCAAAATTATTCCTGACAACGCAACAAAGGAGAAATATTATACACTTGACTGGATGGATAAAGTAGATAAAGATTTAATTTTATTACAAAACCCTGAAAAGGGAATTAGTAATAAACCCATTGAAGTTGAAATTTAAAAATAGCTTGTGGTAGTCGAGTAAGCAAGGGGGGATTTCACCCCCTGCTCCTCACAGAACCGTACGTGAACCTCTCGATTTATACGGGTCTGCAAGATGCAAAAAAAGGAAACTCTTTTCTGCATCGGGGTTTCGCAGTACATTTTTTTATTTGTAGAGTTAAAGGTTAAAACCCGCTGGAACAGCCTCTTTAAAGTTACCCTCCTTTTGCAATTAAAAACCTTTCACTTAAACGCCTCCTCAAAAGATTTACCGGCATTCAAATCTGCAATTAATTTATCCAGCTTCTGCCTGCTGTACCAATTTTTAACAGCATGTTTTGCAGCCATATAATTCAGCATCACCTGTTGATGCGTGCCTTCATTAAAGGCTCCTCCCCTGTTAAATTTTGTAATATCGGGAAGGTTTTTGAAGTTGCCTGATTTTACTTTTAGCGTATCTTCTGAATAATAATTGCGCCAATCATTTTGCATCGCCAACCCTTCATCAAACCACCTTGGTATTTTAAATTGCATTTTATAAAACCCAAATCGTGTATACAATTCAGCATGAGAAAGTTCATGTGCAATAATATCCAAATCCATACCCTCGTTGCTTATTATAATGTAAGGCCCCAGTTTATATTGAGTAGTGGCAGGATCTAAACGTTCGTTACCATATTTTTTAAAATCTTCTTCGCTATCGCAATAAATAAATGTTGGATTTGCTGTTTTCCGTCCCCAAAAATTTGCAACCCTCAGCGATGCCTGTTCAATCAATGTTTTCAAAGTATCAAGTTTTGCAGGTGAGGTACTGGTATTAAAATATAACCTTCCCTCTTTTTTAAAATCTGAATACGCAATTAAAATACACCTTGACTCCTGCGGAAAAATAATAAAGTGCGCAAATGCAGCAACCGGAATAAGAATAACAAAAACCAATACAATACGAAAGGTTATTTTTTTAAGCTTTGTCATAAAATAAAGTTTAAAGAAAGTCAATCAGGTGAATAGTTTGAACTACTAATTTAATTAAAATATGCCGATAAATGAAAAGCCCAGATTGCTGTACCTTCAAAATAAAATAATACCCATGGTACTTCAATCATTTCCTTTTCAATTAATGGACTGGTCTTCTATATCTAAAGAAGAACATGCAGGCATTACCGGTATTGCTTACTGGCAGGTGTTTTTAATGAATGATATCAGGATAAGAATGGTGGAATATTCAGCAGGCTACCTTGCTGATCATTGGTGCAACAAAGGACATATTATTTATTGCATTACAGGCGAAATGGAAACTGAATTACAGGATGGCAGAAAATATATACTTACATCGGGCATGACTTACCAGGTTGGTGACAACAACGAAACTCGCCGCACTTCAACCAAAGATGGTTGCAGGTTGTTTATTGTAGATTAAATTTTTAGATTGAAAATTATACAGCAAAAGAGGTTCCGCAACCGCATGTTTTGCTTGCATTGGGATTTTTAAAAGTAAAACCCCTGGAGTTTAAACCTCCCTGCCAGTCAACCTCCATACCGGTTAAATAAATACCATGCGATTTTTCCATGATACAGGGAATACCCTCATTTCAAAATGGCCATCTTTTTCAGTAGGAGCATCAAATCCCAAAACGTAAGTCATGCCGGTACAACCGCCACCTTTAACTCCAACCCTCAATACCTGGGTAGTATCAAAACCATTCTGGCTCATAAGGCGTTTAATTTCTGTAACAGCATTGGTGGTAAAACTTACGGGTATGGTTATATCTAATGTTGCTTGCATGTAATAATAATTTAAAACAAAGGTAAATCATTTTAAAAAAAGCCAATGAGCCCTACTTTTCGAAAGCAGGAAATTTTTAGTAGTAGTTTGCTGTACTTTTGTAAAAAAAACTTCACATGATTTTATTAGAGATCACTTTGCAGGATATGCAAACCATCCTGATTATTTTTGGAATTTTATTAGTACTGCTGTTAGGCACGATAGTGTATTTAATGACAGAATTTAAATCCCTCAAATCTACCGTTGACCTAAAACGCCCTGCAGCCGCCGATAACAGCGTGTTGCGCCTGCAGGCATACGAAAGACTAACCCTGTTAACTGACAGGATATCTTTAAAAAACCTGGTAACAAGAATGCACGACACTCAATTTTCTGCAAGGGAAATGGCTGCCGGTTTAATTGAAACCATCCGCAGGGAATATGAGCATAATATTACCCAACAGAATTATGTGAACTCCGAAGTTTGGAAAGCAGTTACTAATTTAAAGGAACAAAATATTTATATCATCAATGAACTCACAGGTTCTTTACCACCCAATGCTACGGCGCTGGATTGCAGCAGAACAATTTTGCAATATACTACTGCTGATAATGCAGAGCTGAGCGGAATTGTTTTAAATGCCATTCAATACGAGGTTAAAAAACTTATTTAACAGTAAATTAAATTTGTCCGCATTGTTGATTTATTAAAGCTTAAAGCATGCCAACTGAAAAAAAAATATTTACCGATTCAGGTATTGAAATAAAAGCCTTATACCAGTCAACTGATGTGCAACCCAACAATGAAAAGCCGGGTGAATTTCCTTTTACCCGTGGCGTGCAGGCTGATATGTACAGGGGTAAATTGTGGACCATGAGGCAATATGCCGGCTTCAGTACCGCTGAAGAAAGTAACAAGCGGTATCATTATTTATTGTCGCAGGGTGTAAGCGGATTAAGTGTGGCTTTCGATCTGCCTACACAAATTGGTTACGACAGTGACCATGAATTATCCGACGGAGAAGTAGGTAAAGTAGGTGTAGCAATCGATTCACTGGAGGACATGGAAATATTGTTTGATGGTATTAAAGTAGAAGACATCACCACCTCTATGACCATCAATGCTACCGGTTTTATTTTGCTGGCATTTTATGTAGCACTGGCAAAAAAACAAGGTGCTGATTTGCAAAAAATTTCCGGTACCATTCAGAATGATATTTTAAAAGAATACGCAGCAAGAGGAACGTACATCTATCCGCCAAAACCTTCCATGCGTATCATCACTGATATTTTTGAGTGGTGCACCAATGAACTTCCCAAATGGAATACGATTTCAATTTCAGGTTACCATATTCGTGAAGCAGGCAGCACTGCTGTGCAGGAAATTGCTTTTACCCTCAGCAACGGCAAAGCTTATGTGCAGGCTGCTTTGCAAAAAGGTATGGACATCAATATTTTTGGTAAACGCCTCTCCTTTTTTTTTAATGCCCACAATAATTTGTTTGAAGAAGTTGCCAAGTTCAGGGCAGCAAGAAGAATGTGGGCTGTGATGATGAAAGACCTTGGTGCAACAGACCCCAAAGCAATGATGTTGCGCTTTCATACCCAAACGGGTGGCGCAACACTAACTGCACAACAACCATTAAACAATATTACTAGAGTAGCCATACAAACCCTTGCTGCAGTAATGGGCGGCACACAAAGTTTACATACCAACGGGTACGATGAAGCATTGAGTTTGCCTACAGAGGAGGCTGCGAGGATTGCATTGCGTACCCAACAAATTGTAGCTTTTGAAAGTGGCGCCACGGATACGGTTGACCCATTGGCTGGCAGTTATTTTGTTGAAAATCTCACGAATGAAGTAGCAGCAGCAGCCTGGAAATTAATTGAAAAAGTAGATGCCCTCGGTGGCAGTGTAGCCGCTATTGAGGAAGGTTTTATGCAAAACGAAATTGCCCGGAGTGCCTACGAATACCAGCGGCAAATTGAAACCGGTGATAAAATAATTGTAGGTGTTAACAAGTTTAAGAGTAATGAAAAAAATACTACTCCCGGTTTTAAAATAGATGACAGCATTAGGGAAGTACAATGCTCTAAATTAAAAGTTTTAAAGGCCAAAAGAGACAATCCAAAAGTAGCAGAATGTCTTTTAAAAATACACGAAGCCGCGGTTGGCAACACTAACCTGATGCCGCTGGTCATTGATGCCGTTGAAAATTATTGTACCCTTGGCGAAATTTCTGATGAACTGCGGAAGGTTTTTGGTGAGTATAAATAAATTATCTTTTTTGCCCAGCATTTATTTTTCAATTTAACCTCATTGGCGTCGCACTGTTTTACTCCATATTTTCAATTGAGCATTTATAAATTCCCTTTCTTCAATTCGTCAATCGCATAATTGGCCGCCCTTGCCGTTATGGCCATAAATGTAAGTGATGGATTTTGATTCCCTACCGAAGTCATACAAGCACCATCGGTAACAAATACATTCTTGCAACTGTGCACCTGATTCCATTTATTAAGAATGGAAGTTGCAGGATCCTTCCCCATCCTTGCCCCGCCCATTTCGTGAATATCCAGTCCAGGCGCTTGTTTGCTATCTCTGGGAACAATATTTTTACAACCAGCCACTGTTAGTATTTCTGCACCCTGTTCTAAAAAATCCTTTACCATTTTTTCATCGTTGTCATCATAGCCAATACTGGTAATCAGTTGTGGTATGCCCCATTCATCTTTTAAATTTTTACTAAGACTTAGATGGTTTTCGACCTTTGGTATTACTTCTCCCTGCATACTCATGTAAACACTCCACTCACCAGCTTCACTCATGGATTCTTTAAATCCTGAGCCTACAGATGCATCCGGTATTTCTTTACCCCTGTTTCTATACGCTCCCCAAAATACAAGATAGCCACGTTTGAAATCAGTTTGCTGTTGGTACACATTTCTAAAGCTTGGCATCAACGGCGAAACTGGCCTGCGACCATAATAATAAGTATCCTCAAAACCATCAATGGTGGCACTGAGTGAACCACGGTAATTTTGAAAAGCCATATATCTTCCTAAAATATCATGATCATTTCCCAATCCATTGGGGAACCTGTCAGAGGTTGAATTTAACAGGATAAGGTTACTGTTTAAACAGGCGGCATTCACAAAAATTACTTTGGCAAAATATTCGGTAACCTCTTTTGTTTGTGCATTGATAACTCTTACACCGGAAGCTTTTCCTTTTTCATCATCATAAATAATAGAGTGCACTACCGAATCAGGTTGCAGGGTAAGGTTACCTGTTTTTTTTGCCCATGGCAAGGTTGATGAATTGGAACTGAAATACCCACCATAAGGACAACCCCGCTGACACATATTTCTTGCCTGGCATTTACCACGCCCCTGCTCAAGATGGATTGCTGCAGGTTCAGTAAGATGCGCACAACGCCCCATCAGCATTTGCCTGTCTTTATAATGCGTATTCACTCTTTGCTGAATTACTTTTTCCACTTCATTGAATTGCCACGGTGGTAAAAATTCACTATCGGGTAAATGCTCCACCCCATCCTTATTACCACTGATGCCTGCAAACTTTTCAACATGTGCATACCATGGAGCAATGTCATCATAGCGAATTGGCCAGTCAACAGCAAAGCCATCTCTTGCCGGTGCCTCAAACTCATAACGGCTCCAGCGTTGGGTTTCCCTTGCCCACATTAATGACTTTCCGCCAACCTGGTAACCTCTTATCCAGTCAAAAGGTTTTTCCTGTACGTATGCATGTTCTTTATCTTTTACAAAAAAATGTTGTGCAGTTTCATCAAAGGCATAGCATTTACTAATTATCGGATTTTCTTTAACCAATGCATTTGGAAGTTTACCACGATGTGGAAAATCCCATGGATCTTTGATGGCTGTTGGATAATCTTTATTGTGCTCCACATTGCGGCCCCTTTCAAGCACCAATGTTTTTAAACCATGCTCACACAGTTCTTTTGCTGCCCAGCCGCCACTGATACCAGAGCCAATTACAATCGCATCAAAAGTATTGGCAACTTTCCCTTTGGTATTAATATTTACCTGTAAAGAATCTCCTGGCATAAAAATAGTTTTATCTTATAAAATTTGTTATATCAATACCTATGAACTGCAGAAGTGATTTCTAATATTGCGCACAGGAAAATTTTTCTATTTAAATTTTAAACTGTTTCAATTAATAATCGCAGTGACAAACTGCGCAGTTTACAAAAAGAGAATGCTATTTTACCCTTGCAAAATCGTCGGCTTGCTCATCTAACTGTTTAGTGGCAATTGTATTTTTCCCTTCATCAATAATTGTCCTGAAACGAAAACTAACAGATTCTCCTTTTTTTAATTGAAGGTTCTTTGCAGATTTTCCATTGGTAAATATTTTTTCTCCCAACGGATTGGCAGAAAATAAACCATAGCCGCGTGCATGCCAAAAAGTAGGGTAATTAGGATTCAAGGGGTGATCAATAATCGTAACACTAACTGAATCCTTTCCCATTTTTGCAAACACTTTACACCACCTTGCTCTTGTGCTCCACACGCTATCGCCTAGTTTTCCTTCGCTTGAAAGATAATTACCGCTGGCAATTTTATCAGTCCCCCCTTTTACAACGGTTACATTGCCTTTATTGTCTGTAAATTCCTGGTCTTTATCCGTTGGGATTTGTAAAGCATGTGCCAGCCTGATACCCAGTAACCCATCTTTGGCATCTGTAAAAATTATGTCCACACTGGCTTTTAACGTTGTTACCCTGTCAATTATCCTTTGATTTGAAGTACCGCTAAATTCAAAGCGGGTGGTTTCTTCCAGTAACACTTCTTTGCTTTGATTAGTCCAGTTGGCATGGTAAGATAAAATACCCTTTGTGCCACTGGTTGTTTGCAAAATATGGTCTGTTTTTATCCATCCGTAGGAATGTTTTTTTTCTTCGGAAATAGCATAAGAATTATTCCAAAAATCAAGCCCGTTTACATTTTCAAAAGTAAACCACATGCCAATATGGTGTGGATGATCTGTGGGGTCGTTTGGTTGTGTATCTAATGGAAAGCCCCTTGTAACAATCGTTCCATTGGCGGCATGCACCGGAAACAATACTGGTTTTTCTAAACTATCCGGATATATAAAACTTGTAAATAATTTTTCGCCGATAAACACATCCACCTTGTTCTCGTTGTTAACCTTTACAACTTTTACCTGTTGCTTTGTTTGAGTGAAAGAGGTGTAAAAACTAATTGTTGCCAGGAAGGATATTGCAATATATTTTAAAATAGCATTCATAATTATTTAGGTATACTTTAATAAATTATCAATTTATTGTTTTAACTGGCAGCTGTTAATATTTTCATTTTCAGATTGCTTTTGAAATAGCTTCATTGGCCCCATATTTTAATTTGCCAAATAATATATCGTCAATTTTATCAAACTCATTTTTATCGAAGGTCGTTATAAAATTTCCATTCTCTAATAAATGGATTTTATCACAAATTGAGAGTAGTGGTTCAATAATGTGTGATGAAACAAAAATTGTTTTATCTTTTTTCCTTAAAGTAGTAATTATGATTTCAAGTATTTTATTCGTTTCAAGGTCTAGTCCGTTAAAAGGTTCATCTAAAATAAATATTGGCTGGTTTTGTTTTAAAACGCCCAA
>Ga0209511_1002355_pt1 | contig 15626 bp, 12 predicted proteins | sample SSSSmetaG_FD_184141 | JGI IMG/M metagenome (GOLD analysis project Ga0209511, IMG submission 184141) | Glacier valley bacterial and archeal communities from Borup Fiord, Nunavut, Canada, to study Microbial Dark Matter (Phase II) - ​SSSS... | ecosystem: Environmental > Aquatic > Freshwater > Ice >...
TCAAAATCGTCCCTCAGCACAACCGCTGACGCCATCGCACGCCTCCTACAGCCTGCAATGTTGAATCAGATCATGGCCGCTTTGGGAATCCCTCGCGTTGAGTCAGCCTCCAAGGGACTTGGTATAACCCCGTAAAGGCTAGCAGGCCCACGCCTATAGTCTCGCAGACGGCTATGATGGCATCGACGATCAGCGTCGGACTCCCAAAAGACGAATTCTCGCTGAGGTATCTAACATCTAGCAGCCTGTCGGACTTAGGCCCTCCAAAAAGTTGATATTTGCGTGGCGGTCGCTGCGGGCGAGGATTCCCACGGCTTTGGGGCTGGGTTATGATCGAGAGGTCAGCCAACGAAGGATGCGAGGCAGCATCATGAGCAACTTTCGGCCGATCGACCGCGACACGGGTTTCCTGCTTCCGCCCTCGGTGGACGAGTGGCTTCCCGATCGTCACCTTGCGCGGTTCGTGGTTGAGGTGATCGATGGCCTTGACCTGAGGGGAATGAGCGGGAGCTACCGCGGTTCGGGATCGGCGTCGTACCACCCGGCGTTGCTGCTGGGGCTGATGGTGTACGGCTATGCGACGGGGGTGTTTTCGAGTCGGAAGCTGGAGCGGGCGACGTTTGATTCGGTGGCGTTCCGGTTCATCGTGGCGAACGAGCATCCCGATCACGACACGATCGCGGCCTTTCGGCGACGCTTCCTCAAGGAGATTGAGGGGCTGTTCGTGCAGGTTCTGATGCTGGCGCGCGAGACTGGCGTGCTCAAGCTGGGCACGGTGGCGATCGATGGCACGAAGATCCGCGCCAATGCGAGCCGGCATAGGGCGCTGTCCTACGAGCATGCCGGCAAGATCGAGGCGCAGCTCAAGCAGGAAGTGTCCGAGTTGATGGCGAAAGCCGAAGCGGCGGATCAGGCGGATATTCCCGACGGGATGTCGATCCCGCACGAGTTGGCGTTGCGCGAAGTGCGGCTGGCGAAGATTGCCCAGGCGCGGGCGACGATCGCGGCCCGCGCGAAGGCGCGCTACGAGGCCGAGCAGGCCGAGCATGAGGCGAAGCTGGCGGCGCGCGCGGCGAAGCAAGCCGCGACCGGCCGCAAGCCCGGCGGCAAGTCGCCCGCGCCCCCGACCAGGGGTCCCCACCCGACCGACCAGGTCAACCTGACCGACGAGGACTCGCGGATCATGCCGGTGGCCGGCGGCGGGTTCGACCAATGCTACAACGCGCAAGCCGCGGTGGCGGCGGACAGTATGCTGGTGGTCGCGACCGACGTCAGCCAGGCGCCCAACGACAAGCAGCAACTCGCGCCGACGCTGGACAAGATCATGGACTTGCCCGCCGCACTGGGGCCACCGGCGACGCTGCTTGCCGACAACGGCTATTTCAGCGCGGCGAACGTGAAGCTGTGTCTCGACGCGGGCGTTGCGCCGCTCATCGCCGCTGGCCGCCAATCGCATCACCCGACGCTGGCCGAACGCTTCGCAGCAGCGCCCGAGGTGCCCGACGATCCGACACCGGTCGAGGCGATGAAGCACCGCCTGGCGACACCCGAAGGAAAGAAGCTCTACGGGTTGCGCAAACAAACCCCCGAGCCGGTGTTCGGCATCATCAAATCCGTACTCGGATTCCGTCACTTTTCCATGCGCGGCCTCGATAAAGCCCGCGGCGAATGGAACCTCGTGACCATGGCATGGAACATCAAGCGGATGTTCGCTCTGATCCCGGCCTGATCGGGCCGGGTCAGGCTCTCAACGGTCGATCAAGGCACGAGAGAACCGACCAAGCCAGCAAACTGTGGACGGATCAGCCCATTTTCTTTGCCAACGACAAGACCCCCGGGCCCTTGGCGAATTTCGCTGCCGCCAGTCCGACAGGCTGCTAGGCCAACACCGGTAAAGCAATGCTCGCTGGCCGACTGTTAACATTCAAACGTGGTGCCGAAAAAGGCGTTGAATAAGGCTGGGCCAAGCCGCGGGTCCGCCTTCGCCACTCGCTCTTTCGTTTCAGCTCCGATCATTTAATAATGGGAACCGATCGGAGCGGGCAAAGGGGATTATGGACGACCTAATCCCCCCTTCGGCGAGAAAGGACGCCGCGCTACCGGGGGATCGCCGACGGCTCCCGACGATCCTGGCGGTGGTCGCGCTAATGGCGCTTACCGCATTGCTGGCGTGGAATGCTCTGCGCGTGAGCACGGCGCAGAAGTCTGCGCAATACTGGGAGCGGCATACGCTTCAGGTCGTCATCGAGACCCAGCGCCTGTTCGCCGGGCTGCAGGACGCTGAATCCGGCCAGCGCGGCTATCTGTTGTCGGGCAGCAGCGCCGACCTGACCGGCTCGGCACGAGGTGCAGCGACGGCGCGCACGCAGCTCGGCGTGATCCGCGCTCTGACCCGCGATAATCTGACCCAGCAGGCTAACATCGCTCGACTGAGCGCGCTCGTCGAACAGCGCCTGGCACTGCTCGCTTCGGTCGCGGCCGCGCATCAGCCGCGTTACGACTATTCGCAGGCACGCGATCCGACCATCTCGCGCGGCGACGATGCGATGACAGCGGCGCGCGCGATGATCCGGCGCGTCCTTGCCGAGGAGCAGCGCCTGCTGTTGCAGCGGCGCGCGATCAACGAGCAGGTCGCGAAGCAATCCAACCGGTATGTCGTCGGTCTCTCGGTCGTCGGCATCGGGCTTCTCGGCGTGACCCTCGCCTTCGGATTCGCGGCATGGCGGGCGAGCGACCGCAAGCGTCTCGCCGATGCGGCGTTGGCCGCAGCCGAGCGCCAGCGGGCGAGCGATGCCGAGTCGATACGCACTTCCGCGATCATCGCGACGATCGGCGATGCGACCCCCGACATGATTTTTGCCAAGGATCGCGACGGCAAAATGCTGTTCGCTAACCAGCGGACGCTCGACGTGATCGGCAAGCCCGCCGCCGACGTGATCGGTCACACCGATTCCCAATGGGCGCTACAGCCAGCGGAAGGCGAAGCGATCGAAGCAAACGACCAACGCGTGATGTCGACCGGCGTCGTTGAGATCGTCGACGAGTTCTATACCGGACGCGACGGGATCCTGCGGACGTTCCGCTCGACCAAGGCCCCGATCCGCGACGCGTCGGGCGCGATCGTCGGGCTCGCCGGCGTGATCATGGACGTCACCGACGAGCGTCGTGCCGCGGCCGAGCTGCGCGCCAGCGAGGAGCGCTTCCGCACATTGAGCGCGACCTTGACCAGCTTCATCTTCGTGACCGATGCTGAGGGCGCCAATACCTTCACCAACTCTGTCTTCCAACAGTTTGTCGGAAAGACTGCTGAAGAGTTGAGTGGCAGTGGCTGGCTCGACACACTGAATCCCGACGACCGCGACCGCGCTGAAAAAACCTGGGCAACCGCGTGGCAGACCCAAGGTGGGTATGAAGCCGAATACCGCTTCCATCATCACGCCGATGGCTACCGCTGGTTTCTGGTTCGCGGCACGCCCGTGCGTGATGCCGGTGGCAAGGTCATCCAGTGGGTCGGCGCTTGCACCGACATGCAGGATATCATCGACGCGCGGACCGCGCTCGAAACGACGAACATCGATCTCGAGACACGGGTCGCACAACGGACCGCCGAGCTGCAGCACGCGCTCGACACGCTCAGTCACGAGGTCGCGCAGCGCGAGGCGAGCGAGGCGCAGGTCCGTCAGCTGCAGAAGATCGAGTCGGTCGGTCAGCTGACCGGCGGCATCGCGCACGACTTCAACAATATGCTGTCGATAGTCATCGGCTCGCTCGACATGGCAAAGCGGCGACTGGCAACCGATCCGGCACGTGCGCTGGCGGGCATCGAGCACGCCGAGGAGGGAGCGAAGCGTGCAGCGCAGCTGACCGGTCGCCTTCTGGCGTTCTCGCGCCAGCAGGCGCTGGCCCCCGAGGTGCTCGACCCGAACAAGCTCGTCGCCAACATGTCCGAACTGCTGCGCCGGACAATCGGTGAGACGGTCAAGATCGAGACGGTGCTCGCCGGCGGCATCTGGCGGACGCTGATCGACCCGGGCCAGCTCGAAAACGCGCTGCTCAACCTGTGCGTCAACGCGCGCGATGCGATGCCCGACGGCGGCAAGCTGACGATCGAGACTGGCAACGGCCACCTCGACGACGCCTATGCCGCCGGCAATGCCGGCGCAGAGTCGGGGCAATATGTTGTCATCGCGGTGACCGACACCGGAACGGGCATGCCCACCAGCGTCATCGAGCGTGCGTTCGACCCGTTCTATACGACCAAAGGCGTCGGCAAGGGCACCGGGCTCGGCCTCAGCCAGGTCTATGGCTTCGTCAAACAGTCGCACGGCCATGTCAAAATCTACTCCGAGCCCGGCGAGGGCACGACGATCAAGCTCTACCTGCCCCGCCACTTCGGCGCATCGACCGAGCGCCAGCGTCTTGCCGAGGCGCCCGGCGAGATACCGCGCGCGCGCGACGGCGAAGCCGTGCTGGTCGTTGAGGATGACGCTGCCGTGCGACTGATGTCGGTCGATGTGCTCGAGAGCTTTGGCTACCGGGTGTTCGCTGCAGCCGATGGCGTGCAGGCGCTGGATTTGCTCGGTCAAAATCCCGAGGTGACGTTGCTATTCACCGACATCGTCATGCCCGAAATGAGCGGACGGACGCTCGCCGATCGCGCGCTCGCGCTGCGGCCCGACCTCAAGGTGCTGTTCACCACGGGCTACACCCGGAATGCCGTCGTCCATAACGGCACGCTCGACCCTGGCGTCGCGTTTCTGCCCAAGCCGTTCACCGTCGACGCGCTGGCGCGCAAGGTCCGTGCGGTGTTCGACAATGGCGGGGCCGATCGATCAGGCTGAGTTGTCGCGTGTCTCGTCACCGGCGTGGAGTTTCTCAGTCGCGAGCTTGATGAGCTCGCTCGGACGATATGGCTTCGGGAGGAACGTCGCGTCGTTGGGCAGCTCTTCCTGGCGATAGTGCTGACGCCCCGAGGTGACGATCCACTGAATCGCGGGCCTGGTGCGATGTACCGAGGCGGCGAGATCGATCCCGTCCATCGATCCCGGCATATTCACGTCGGTGAAGACCAACGCGATTTCGTGATGCGCGTCCAGCATTGCGAGCGCTTCTTCCGCATCGCCCGCCTCAAACACGGTCGCACAGGCATCCTCCAGAATGTCGGCGGCGACGACCCGAATGAACAGTTCGTCGTCGACGACCAAGATAGCGCGGCGTGGCAGAGCACTCATAATTTAGCCTTGGGCTTCGTCAGGTGCCCTGCCAACGCCTGAGGTCATCAGAAAAACAGGTGCTCCGCAGAAAAGTCTTGGAACAGCCGGCACATCATCAAGGACGGCGAGGATGGCGTGCTGATCGACCGATACACGCCGGCGGCACGCATTGCCGCGGCCGAAACGCAGATAGATAGGTAGGGGGTGTTAGCGTTCTAAACGCTAGTTTAGAGCAGTCATGACTGACGAGGGTTAACGCAGCAGCACAACAGCGACGAATACGGGGTACAGCGCCAGCAGCAAGACGCCTTCAATGCGCCCGAGTTGACCACGACGCGCAGCAAGCAGGACAACGATGCCGAGCGCGCCCAGCATCAGCAGCAGCGGCACATGCAACATGGCTGTGTCGCTCAGCACCAGCGGCCGGACCAGCGCCCCGGCTCCGAGGGTCATCGTGACGTTGTAGGCGAATGAGCCGACGACACCGGCAACGACGGCTTCGGAAATGCCGCGTCGCGCCGCCGACCAGGCGAGAACCACCAGCTCGAACCCGGTGGCGAAACCGACCAGCGTCAGGCCAAGGCGGGTCTGTGTCGCTTCGACGCCGCTGATCCGTTGAACGGCCTCGACGAGCAGCATCGCGCCGATAGCCATCGCCGCGACGCCAGCAACGACGAGCACGAGGTCGCGGCCAATCCGGTGAGACCGGCCCGCCGCCGCCGCTTCTTGCGCCTCGACCAGCTCGCCGACTTCGCCGATCGTCGGCGGCTTGCGTTCCGCCCACCAGATCACGGCGACGTAGAGCAGATACAGCGCGACGAGGATGCCGCCTTCGATCCGGTCGACCCGGCCATCCCACGCGAACCACGTCCCGATCCCGGCGAGGGGCAGGCCGAGCAGCGCGTAGCGCATGACCCCGGTGCGGAACGGCAGCGGCGCGATCCAAGCGCCGACGCCGAGCGCGACGAGGCAGATCGTGACGTTGGCCCCGATCACGTCGCCGAGCGCAATACCCGGCGACCCGCGGAGCGAGGCGGTGACCGCCGTGGCCAGTTCTTCAGGTTCGGCCCCGGCGAGCAGCAGCGCCAGGGCGAAGGTGCTGACCCCGAGGCCGACCGAGGCACGGCCGAGGTGTTCGGCGAAGGTCTCGGCACCCCAGACGATCAGCGCGACGCCGGCGGCGAGCGCGAGCAACCAGAGGATGATCGTCACCATGCGTGATCCTCAGTGCCGGACATATTGTTGCAGGCTGACGCGCAGCCCGAGGCGGAATTCGTCGCTCGACCGGGCATTGGTAACGATCGCCTGCGGTCCGGCGAACGTGTTTCGGGCATATTCGAGGTGCAGGCTGGCGAGCTTATTGGCGCGCGGCAGATTATAGTTGAACCCGGTCCGCAGCGCGCGTTGCGTTGCGCGCCGGTCGATGGTGATGATGCCGAGGCTGACCAGATCATAGCGAACGAAGGCGTCGAGATCGCCGGCGGCGGGCGTGTCGAATAGTGACCATTGCACCTGAACGTAGCCGCCGCCGACATCGCTCCGGCTTTCCGAGAAGCGCGAGTAGATGGCTTCGGCCTCGACCGTCGCCGCATGGCCGAGGACGGGAAAGGTATAGGCGACATCGGCCTCGCCAGTCAGCTTGTCGCCGGTGGCGGCGACGCCGCCGACCGGCACCTGGGCAATCGCCGTCGCCAGTGTGAAAACCCGGTTGCTGATATGGCGCGTGTTGTCGACCGCGACGCCGAGGCTCAATTTGCGTCCGCCGCTGGCGTCATTGATCGGCGTGAAGCTCAGCTTTGCCGCCAGCGAATTGCCGACGCTGTAGCGCGGATCGGGGGCGTTGAACGACCCGCGATTGTCCATCGCGGCGAGCTGGAGGAGCAGCTTGTCCGAGAGCGCCTTTTGCGCCTGTATCCCGAACTGGGTGCCGAAGCTGTTGACCGACCCGTGTTCTTCCAGAATCAGCGAGCGGTTGATCGTCGGCAGGTTGCCCGACGACAGATTGTCGTCACGCGACAGGATATGGGTATTTTGACCGACCAGCACCCGGAACTTGCCGGGGTCGTCAGGGTCCTGGAGGGCGACGAACAGGTTCTCGAAATTGCGGCGGCCGACGCCATCGCGGCCGCCGACCCCGTTGGCGAAGAAGTTGGTATCGGTGAGGTCGACTTCGTAGACGACCGCCGGGCGCAGTCCGTTGCTCAGACGCGGAAGATCGAACTCGGCACCCTGGCGAAAACGCCGGAAGTGGGCCGGGCTACCGGGGTCGATGAGCAGCTCGGCGAAGCCCCACGTCGTGAGCCGAAAATCGTCCGACTGATAGACGAACCCGGCGTCAGGCTTGAACGACCAGCCTTGCTTGGCCGCAGCGGCCGGCTCCGGCTGAGCGAGCTGAGCAGTCGACGATGTGGGGGCGGGCGGCGCTTGCGGGGTTTGCGCCGCCGCTGCGCTTCCCGCCACGCCGACAAGCAGGCCGAGGTATCGCCATGCCGTGCGCGCCGTGAGGCGGCGCGGTGTCACCAGAACAGGCCGCGCTTTGCCGCCTTTCGCCGCCGCCGGTACATATCGAAATACACCCAGCCCCCAGTGATCGAGAGGATGACGAGGGCGCTGCCCCACAAAATCCCGAGCACAACGCCGGGATCGCCGAGGATGGCACCGCTATGAATCCGCATGATAAGCGAATCATGCTCGCCGCGTTCGTCGCTCAGGACGCGCCCCGAGCGGGCGTCGACCACGAGCTGGCGCGGCGGATCGCCGGGAAGCGTCACGATGCCTTGGACCACGCTACCGTCCATCTTGAGCGATGCCGTCGTCACCGGGCTGTTCGGCACCCGCGCGCGTACAGCATTGAGGGTCCGCGCCAGCAGGGCCGCATATTCCGTCGGGGACATCGCCGTGGTGAGGCCCCCGACGACCGCCGGCGCGGCGGCATGGTCGCCAGCATCGGCGTCGTCGCCAGTGAGCTTTTGGACCTGCAGGATGACACCCGTCACTGATACGATCAGCAGGAAAATCGCGGCCAAAATGCTGACCCAGCGGTGATATTGTCTCATTCATGGGCTCCGGGCATGGCTGCAATGATGTCGCGAGCGGTTGCACCGTGACCATGCATCGTTGTCAATTCTTACGAGCAGCGCACTCCCCGTTAACATTCTAAACGTTGGTTTGGGCCGTTAACGCCGGAAAAGTGACACCGTCACCCACTGTAGCAGCGGGAGGGCCGACTTCCCGATCAGTGGCTGTCGCCCCTCGAGCAACTGAACGGCGCCGGTAGCTCTACCCAATCTCGCCCCGCACCACTAAAATGGATCGCCCTCGCAAGAAGACTGATCCGACGCATGTGCAACAGATACCGCATGACGGCGAGCCAGTTCGACGTCGCGCGAGCGTCGAACGTCGCGCTACCGTTCGACGAATTTCCCAATCTTCCGCCGCCCGAGCTCTTCCCGAAGAAGTCGGCGTGGGTCGCGCGCGAGGTCGACGGGCGTCGCATCCTCGACGTCATGTCGTGGGGATTCCCCCACTTGGTCAAGACGCCGAAGACTGGAAAGGTTGTCGAGAAGCCAGTGACCAACGTGAGGAATCTCGCGTCGCCTTTCTGGCGCATGGCACTGGCGAGCCCCGGCCGGCGCTGCCTCGTGCCGGTAACCGAGTTTTCGGAGTATGGCCCAGGCGTCCCCGGTAAGCTGCCGCTTCACTGGTTCAGCATCCCCTCGCGGCCCGTCTTCGCCTTCGCCGGCGTATGGCGACCCCTCGGCGACGGCGCGGCCTTCGCGTTTCTGACGTGCGAGCCGAACCCGCTGGTCGCCGACATCCACCCCAAGGCCATGCCGGTGATCCTGCACGAGGAAGACTACGACCGCTGGCTGACCTGCGACTACGACAGCGCGATCCAGCTCGCCACCCCATACCCGTCGCAGCTGATGGCCGTCGGCCGACACATACCGTCCGTCGGCCCCGGCGAAACCGAGGTCGAGGAGGTCCCAGAAACTGGCCTGATGGACGTAATCGCGGACTGAGGCCGCTGCCGGGCGGACAAAACTGAACCGGCGGGGCATCGCGCGGCAAAATCATCCGTTCCCTTTTTGTTCGTTGCACCGCTATCATGGCGACCGATGACGATTCTCCTCGACCTTCCCCCAGCGTACCCGGTCCCGATTGCCGAGATCCCGCCAGACCTGCGACTACGCATCGTCGGCGCAGCCGGCGCCGGCTTTCCCTCGCCCGCGCAAGACTGGCAGGAGACGGCGATCGATCTTGTTGAGCTTCTGCGTCTCGATCGCGCGGCCAGCTTCGTCTTTCGGGTCAGCGGGCAGTCGATGATCGACGCGGGCGTATTCGACGACGACGTCGTCGTGGTCGATCGTGATGCAAAGCCGTCGAACGGCCGGATTGTTATTGCCATCGTTGACGGTGGCTTCGTGATCCGGCAGCTGTGCATTCGCGCGGGCGTGCCGACGCTCGAGGCGCGCAACAGCCGTATGAACTACCCCGCGACTGTCGCGGACGAGGATGTAGAGATCTGGGGCGTTGTCCGCGCCAGTGTCCGAAACCTGAAGGGCTGACCCTCGGTGTGGGCGATCCTCGACGTCACGAACTTCTACGTTTCGTCGGAGCGATTGTTCGACCCGTCGCTGCGGCGGGTGCCCGTCTGCGTCCTGTCGAACAACGACGGCTGCTGCGTCGCGCGGAGCGAGGAAGCCAAGGCGATGCACATCAAGATGGGTGCGCCGGTGTTCAAGATCAGGGATATTGTGCGCCGGCACGGCATCGAACTGCGCTCGTCCAACTACGAGCTGTACGCCGACCTCAACCGACGCTTCAACCAGGTCATCGCCGAGCATAGCGACACCGTCGAGGTCTACTCGATCGACGAGAGCTTCTTCCGGTTGCCGGTGACGGCGACCGGACTCGGCGATGTCGCATCGGCACGCCGCTTGCGCGAGGACGTGATGCGAGCGGTCGGACTGCCGACGCGCATTGGCCTCGGACCGACGCGGGCGCTGAGCAAGGTGGCGAACGCGCTGGCGAAGGCGAGCGAGAAGGTCTGGGGCGGGGTCATCGATCTGCACGATGTCGAGCTTCGCCGCCGGCTGTTTGTCGAATGGCCGGTGGAAGAGGTCTGGGGCATCGGACCCGCTATTGCTGGGCGACTGCGCCCACTCGGCGTCCGGACCGCATCGGACCTCGTGGCACTGCCGGCGACGGTTGCACGTGATGTTGGCACGGTTGTTCTGGAGCGGCTTGTTCGCGAGCTGAACGGTATCGAGTGCGCCGAGTTTTCGCCCGAGTCCGAGCCGCTGAAGGCGACGGCGGTGACGCGGTGTTTCGGGGAACCGGTCAGCGACGGTAAGGTTCTGCGCGAGGCGATGGTCCGGCGTGCGGTGCGCGCGACAGAGAAGATCAGGGCGCAGGGGCTCGTCGCGTCGCGCCTGATCGCATTTGCTCACGGCAGCCGGTTCAAGCCCAATGCGCCGTCCGCGTCTCGATCGGCGCGACTATCGCCCGCCACGCACGATCCCCGCGCGATTGGTTCGCTTGCTGGCAAGATGGCAGAGTCGATGTTTGTCTCCGGCTCGGTCTATTCGAAATGCGGCGTGATGCTCGAAGGGCTTCATGCAGTTGAGGCCGGTCAGGGTGATCTGTTCGCGTCGCTCGATCCTCGATCGCCGCCGCTGCTGGCGGCGATCGACGGTCTCAACGGGCGATACGGGCGGAGCACTGTCCGGCTTGCGTCGGAAGGCCAGGGCATGCGGAGCTATGACACCAAGCGTGCGCGCAAGAGTCCGTCGTGGACCACCCGGCTAGCCGAGGTACCGGTCGCGTATCAGCGCCAGCTGCATCAAGATCTTCCAAAGGCCGTTGTGAAGGCCGTTGACGCCGACCCGAGAAATAATTTCGTGTTTCAAGCGATTAACTGGTAGACGGCACTTTGTACCGTCCCGCTCCGACGGGAGGAACAATCATCATGACCTTACGGTTGGTAGAGACGCCTCGCGCCGTGGTCGGGCGTTTCGAAAGCGGCGGGCAGGCCGATATCGACCTTTTGCACGGTATCAGCACGGCATTGATCGCCGAGCAGGATCACAAGGCGCTTTACAGCAAAATCGTCGACGCCGCCGTATCCATTACGGGTTCGCAGTTTGGGACGATGCAGCTGCTGTGTCCGCAGGGTGACCCCTCGGGCCATGGCGGCAAACTGGGTTTGCTGTGCTCGCGCGGGATGCCGGAGGAGGCTGTCACGTTCTGGGAATGGGTCAGCCCCGAAGCCCACAGCAGTTGCACCAAGGCGCTCAAGTCCGGCCAGCGCGAGATCATCCACGACTTTGAAGAATGGGATGCGATCTCCAACACCGAAGACCTTTTCGCGTTCCGGCGGACCGGCATTCGCTCCGCCCAGACGACACCCTTGTTGTCGCGTGACGGCCATCTACTCGGGATGATCTCGACGCATTGGAACGAGCCCCATACGCCGTCCGAGCGGGATTTGCGCTTGCTCGACATTCTGGCGCGGCAGGCTGCCGATCTCCTCGAGCGCACAATCGCGGAGGAAGCGCGTCGCGCGCGCGAACAAGAACTGGACCGGACCTGTGCGGCATTGCGCGAAACCGAAGCGATGCAGGCGCTTCTGACCGGCGAATTGAGCCACCGCGTGATGAATATGCTCGCGACGGTTCAGGCCATCGCATCGCAGACCTTGCGTCATTGCGATGACCCGGCCGATTTCGTCAAAAGCTTTGGCGGACGTATCCAGTCGATGTCGCGTGTCCATTCGCAACTCAGCACCAACGAATGGAAGGGCACGCAACTCCGCGACATCGTGCGCGATCAGATGAACCTCGGACCGGTTGATGAGGCCCAGATTTCGGCATCGGGGCCGCCCGTTTACCTCGATGCCGCCAACGTGCCGAAGATGGCGATGATCCTTCACGAGCTTGGCACGAATTCGCTCAAATACGGGGCGTTGTCGAAGCCGGTAGGCAGGGTGACGATTGCTTGGGCCGTCAATGGGCAAGGGCTCGAAATGTGCTGGACCGAGAACGGCGGCCCCCCCGTCGCGGCAACGATCAGGCGCGGCTTCGGTACTAAATTGATCGAGTCCAGTGCAGCTAGCGCTGGCGGTGAGGCCAAGATGTTGATCGGAGCCGATGGCGTGCAGTGGACCATTGCACTGCCGCTTGCCATGGACTCGTCACCGGTTCTGGGGGCGACTGCTCCGTTGATCTTCGAAGCTGTCGCGGCGGATCAGGATTCGGCCGGCCTCGATGACCAGGTCGGTTTGAAGCGGTTGGAAGGCAAACGTATCCTTGTCGTTGAAGACGAACCATTGGTGGCGATGGATATCGCCGGACACCTTGAAGATGCGGGCGCAACCGTCATCGGACCGATCGGAAATGCGGCCGCCGCGCTGAGCCTGATTGCGCAATACAAGGTTCACGGCGCCTTGCTGGACGCCAATCTTGCCGGCAATCCGATCGACGATATCGCGGCTGCGCTCGTCCGGAATAATATCCCGTTCGTTTTTGTCAGCGGGTATAACAGGGCTGCGCTGCCGAAAGCGTACGATGCCGTGGAATTGTTGTCGAAACCGTTCAACGCCAATGGGCTGCTGGCGGCGGTGTCCAAACTCGTCGCGTAGAGTTTGATCCGCCTAAGCGCGGCGGAACCGGAGGGCGCTGCCAGATCGAATCAAACTCCCGCGATTCCCCAACGAAGACATTTAAAATTCGATCTGCTAAGCGCCTGTCTGCGCTCCTGCTCTGCAGAAAAGCGGCGCAGCGGCCGAAATGAGGGCGCGTTGCCGACGCTCCCCTTTTCAGGTGCGAATGGCGGGCTCTGCTGATGAGCAGACATTGAGCTATGGTCGCACGAATGACCGGCCTTGCTGCGCAAGCCGCCGAATCGACTGTCCAACAAACCGCCGGTTGCTGCGACGGCACCGATCGTTGCCGGAAGCGCCCCGAAAAGCACCATCTTCTCACATAAACCCGTCCAGAAACCTGTAGCCGGTAAACCTCGACCGGCTGAGATCCTTGTGTAGGTTTTCTGTTCCGCTGCTACTCAAACCCCTCATACGGCCTGGTCGGCGAGTTCGACACTAATTCGCGCGAACTGGCGTTCGGCTCGGGTAGCGTTCCGGCCTGCACGTCGACCGGCGGCGTGGATGGTCGCGCCGTCGGTCAACGCATCGTCGAAGATTTCTCGTTCGACGCGGCACCATGGCATATCGGGCCTGGTGCGCAGTTGATAAGCGATAGGTGGCGTCAATCTTCGCCGGAGGTGCGGGGGCGTGAAGGGGCTGTGCTAGTGGTCAAAATCTGACACTTGGTGCCCTTCTTGATCGGTAGCCGAATGTCTGGGATTAGGTGGAAAACAGACAGGCGGCCTCTAGCGGAAATCAAAAAATGCGGCCGATCAGGCGGAAGGCGGGTGGGCCAGCCCTGCCACATTTTCCGAGCTTCAGAAGCAGCCATTCTAGCATTGGCAATTCGCATCAGCTGTGAGAAATTGGAACCGGATACGGGGGAAAGTCGCTGAAAATTGATCGCAGGTCCATGCTGGCAATCGGCGCGGCGTTTTTCGCCGTAGGCAAGGCTAAGGCATTGCCAGCCGCCCTCAAAGTGCCGACCATCGACGGCTTAGAACTTACCGTTCTGATCGATAGCACGACGGCGTTGTTCGGCACGCCGGTCGATCGGCCCGACTTCAAATATGTGCCGCCCCCGATCACGCGCGACTATCACCGGGCGTTTGCGGGCCAGTGGGGCTACTCCATACTCGCACGATCCAACGTAGGAAACTCAGATCGAAGGACATTGATCGACTTCGGTTACACGGCTGATGCACTGCTAAATAACATGGCGCTTCTCGGCATCACGCCCGGTAGTATCGATGCCACCGTGCTTAGTCACGGGCACTATGACCATTTTGGCGGGCTTGATGGCCTGCTGGCAACGGGCAAGCTGCGGCGAGGCACCCCGTTCTTCGTTGGGGCGGAAGAAGTTTTTTGCGCCCGAGTTCGCGGGACCGATCCCAACGGGCCCTCCTTCGGCGTGATCGACCGCCCTGCATTGACGGCAGCTGGCGTCGACGTACGTGTTTCCGCCGAACCGGCTGTGGTGGCCGGTCAGGGCTTTACGACTGGTCGCGTTCCGCTGGTCTCGCCTGAACGCCCACGGGTACCGTCAGGAATGTTGCCGGGACAAGGCTGCGACCGCGCTTTGCTCGATCCGGTCAAGCAGGACCTACCTTTTATCGTGGACGACGCTGTGCACGAGCTAGGAACGGCTTTCAGCGTCCGCGACCGGGGTCTTGTGGTAATCGGCTCATGTAGTCACCGCGGGATCATCAACACCGTCCGGCGCGCCCAGGCAGTGTCGGGCATCAACAAGATCCACGCAATCGTGGGCGGCTTCCACTTAGTGTCGCCGCAAACACGCCAGCAGGCACTGGAAACGGTGAGCCTGATGCAGGCGCTCAATCCCGACTACGTCATCCCTGGCCATTGTACGGGTGAGACGTTCGTGGCTGCAGCTCAGGCCGCCATGCCTGACAGAGTGATACGCTCAATCGTGGGGGGCCGCTATCGCTTCGGCACCGCTGTATCGATCATCTGATCCGCCTGTCAGAGCACAAGAGCCCAGCCTTGTCTCAAAGCCGTTGGTCTAAAACCACCAAGACTGTATAGGACCACACTAGCCAGAGCTTGGTCTTTGCAACTTTGCGCGCCGCTTCGGCCTACGTTCGACAACTGACCGCGCCCCCACCATTGGACATGGAGGTTCGATCGGAAAAAAGAGACTGCTGCTTCGCCAATTAAAGTCGTTGACCCGTCAGTCCGGCGCCGACCGCTTTCAGGAACGGCTTTAGCTCCCTCCAGTGTCCGGGATTGGGGCGGAAGCTGCCATTGTACCCATGGGTACCAAGTGTCAGATTTTGACCACTAGGTCGCCATGTCGGATTGACAGCTGTCAGCCGGTTGCGGCGTCGGCAAATGGGTCGGCGGTAAAGAGAAGGTCCTCGGGACCAAGCCGATCGCCGCGATCAAAGAGCTGGTGCTCGTCGATCACCATTATCGGCATCAGGGTGTTGCCGGTGGAAATCACGTGGACCACCTCGCCGGTGCGGAGCGCCTGGCGCACGGCCATTCGGGCGCAGTGGGTCACGTTCATAAAGCCTGTCGGCATCTTCGATCTCCGTGAGAAAATGCCGACGCTGGCGAACCAGCGTCGGCGATTGGGCGGTCAGGCCGCCTTGAGTTCGGTCGCCGGAGGCGTGCCGAGGGGACCGCGACGGTCGACCACGCTGATCCGCCGCGTCCTCGCCTCTTCGACAAGACGCTCGAGAACGCCGTTGCCCGGGTAGGCGATGACGTAGCGGGGCTTGATCGACAGGAACTGCTCGTTGCGG